>JACDJA010000055.1_pt1 | contig 175144 bp, 122 predicted proteins | sample 7449241 | NCBI WGS metagenome assembly JACDJA01 (sample SAMN14253289, study PRJNA609438) | sludge metagenome | isolation source: initial anaerobic sludge | collected 2018-12-20 | reverse complement strand
TTTTTTTTATATTATTTTCGGCGGGGGGTTCGAATTCCGGTCCCCCCGAGTGGGGGGGGGGGGGGGGTGTTGTATAAAACGGGCGGCCCATTTTTTCCCCCCCCCCCACACCTCGCCATTCTTGCCAAACGCCTTGTCATTCCGAACCCTTTAGAGTGAGGAATCTACTAATAATAAGAGTTTTACTAAATACTCCATTGCCGCCGCAGGGAGAAACCTATCTGAAAACAAGAGTCTTACAAAACCCTGTCCATCATAACGAAGTGAGATTTCTCACCGCGTCGATTTCACAATTTTCATCCGTGCAATCTGCTGTCTGTCTGTCACAATTATTAAATAGATACCGGTAGGATAAGGCGTCATATCTATGGTCAGGGAGCCGTTACCTGTCGAGTTCACCGATTTCACCTTTCTCCCGGTTATATCGTACATTTCAACAAGGCAATTATCCGATGGCAAACCTTCTAAGAACAAGGTGTTTTTTACCGGGTTGGGCATCAGGGAGATATTATCTACCCAGGTGGTTGTAACACCAGAGGCGGTTTTTTTCAGCACGATGTTAACATTCATATCATCCACTACATCTATCTTATCTTCCAGTGGATCAAATCCGGTTTTCAGGATACTGTAACTTTTGCCGATGCCTGTTCCCACACACTCGAACAGGACTTCGCCAAGCACATCGGTAAAGAGCGTTTCGCTATTAAATGTGATACCGGCATCCTGCATCGGGACATCATCAGCGTCAGACACCTTAAAAAGAACCGAATAACAGGAGGCAATAGCAGGGGCCTCGATATACCCGGAATAAACCTCAACTGCAGGATAATAAGCCCTCAGGCTGTACTGAAGCCGGGTACAACCCACGGCATTGTCTTGAAAATAGGTATTCTCAAACCCGTCAAACGTGGATAACAATGCCTGATTCTTATACAGTTGATATTGTACATTCCTTGAAAAATTCGGAGGAGCGGTCCCATCTGTTTTGCTCGTAAATCTTGAGGTCTTTTTAGGCAACCCTTCAGGTTTTACTCTGGCTATTTTGTTTTTTACAGTATGATTAGGAGCTGGCATAGCTGCCAAGTCTCCCAGCTGAGGGCCAACGCGCAAATCGTCTAAAAACAGCACAAAAGCATCGTCGGAGACACACTGGATGGCCACCTGCACCCGTTGACCCAAATATCCCGATAAATCATATTCAAAAAGGGTCCAGGTTTCGGGAGTCATCACCGCCTCAGTAAGGGTTTGCCAGATATCCTGACCCTCCGGCTTTATCTTCACATTAAAAACTTCCAGGCCAAATTCAGACGTTAGTGAACGCCCTGCAAAAGAGAAATAGTTACCTTCGTGAACCTCAAAAGCCGGCGAAATAATCCAATCATCGTTGGGCCCAAACACGGAGGCAAAGCAGGCCAGCACCTTCGACCCCGACCGGGCAGAGCTGTTATAACCCAATTGCAACACCTCCTCGGCATACACATCAAAAACAATAAAGGCCATGGGTTCGCCCTCCCCGGGGAACGAGTGCTGACTAAAACCATAGGTTACCGAGCCATCATTATCATGAAGTTCCCATCCTGTGGGTGATTTAGAGAATGAGGGGTAACTCTCTAAGTTATCGTTTATCACCGGATTCCAGGTTAAATCAATGGTTTGATAATCTTTAACGGCCTTGAGCTGTAAAGGTGGAATGGCTTCAAATAAGTTAAGTGTTACAGTTACCTGTTTGTCACCATCGGGTATCAGCCGGCCCGACAAAGGCGAATACCCCTGTTTTGTGATGCTGCATGAAGTAAAAAGCTCGCTGTATTCCAAATTGAATGGAGCTAAACCACCGGGTGAGGTCAATACTTCGGTATCTACTATCCTGACAAGCGCATCGTTTATGGGCATACCTGCGATATCTTTCACTTCCAACACTACCTCAAACTTACGGGGACGGGTTGAGAAGGTATCAACAGCGGGAACATATTGATAACAAAAGTTGTCAGAATAATATTCAAAAAAAGCAAAATGATAATCTGAAGTATGGTCTAATCCGCTAATATTAAAGCTATTATCCGATCCGTTATAAACCACGTATGAATTATTACCAATATCATCGCCGGCTCCGAAAATGGTACCGGAATTATAGTTTACACCATTTACGGGCAGTTCATAAACCGGCTTATCCTTGCGGACAACCACAAGCGTGGCATCCCCATCGCCGCGACTCCAGTTTATCGACATTGACAACTCGGTAATATCGGAAGCGACCACTCCGAAACTTTTGCCCACAGGAGGATATACACATTCATTCTCCTCATAAACCCTTACCTCATCGATGGCAATACCATATCCATAATTTGAAGTACCCTGAAAGGCAAGCTCCAACGGCTCGTCATAGGGCAACTTTACTCTTCGGTGCGCCCAACCTGTAGTATTTTCATCAAAGAGGACCACCTCTTCCCACTCACCACCCAGCGGTCGTGCCAGGAGTGACATCACATCCTGATCGAGCTCCCAGATAGGCTGCACATGCCTAAAATCGAGAAAATAACTCTTCCCTTTTTCCAGATTTAGAACCGGCGTAATCAAACGGGTGACCGGCTTGGTCCAGTTCGTTATTCTCAAATAGGCAAAATTCCCGCCTTCAAAAGCTTCTTCGGGCAATCCCTGAGTACCCCGGCTGGTAATTACCCACTGGTTGTTGCCTGAAATCACCTCCTGTCTCCAACCCTTCAGCCCATCTTCAAAACCCTCCATCCAGGGGAATTCAACCACCGGAGCGGGATCGGTTCTGCCCGAGGTTATAATATTTTGCGAATACAACGAACCTTTATTACTCCAGACTGAATAATAGTATTTTGCAGAAGGCGTAAGGCTCCCGTGGACAACAGCATTTAAAGCAGAGCCCTGATACAACACGGTGCCCCCGCCGCTAATCTCATCACCGGATTGATAAATGCGGCCATTTTCGGGAAGACCAAAAACTCCATCAGAACTCCAGGCCAATAAAATCGGGTAGTCACTCTCCGAGGGGGTCCAAGAAATTTCTATCCTTTTACTGTCCAGTGTATTGGCATTAATAAGAAGAGGAGCACCATCCTGTATAGCCATAAAATCGAAAGTCACATTTTCGCCTTCCATTTTAATATTGGTGAGGCTGTGCCGAAAAGGCTCGCCGGCGTGGGTACGGACAGCCGGCGTGGAATAATCAGTTAACTCGCTCACTGTCAGTGAGCCGGGAAAGGGACAGGAAGCATCGTTGACCACTTCCCCGGCGCTGACAGGATAAAAACCCTGTATGGGATTAGCATTAATAACATTGGAGTACCTGCGATCGGCTATCAGAGTGCTATCGGCATGATAAACCAGCATGCCCTCGCCGGGAATATAACGGTCGAAACCGGTGCGGCGCCGGTTTTCCAGGAGGAGATAGTCGTTTTGATTGGAGGCATTCACTCTAAGGATCTGCTGCGAAGTTATGACCGGCGCAAGCTGAATCCACTCCGGTTCATCTATCACAGCTTGTTGAACCCAACCCAACTCCTTTTTTGAAAAAGGATTATGATGCGCAGGAGATGACCCTGCGGGACTGCCATTATATGCACCTGCCGCCATAATATCCCACTTTCCGGTGCCATCGAGGATGCCTCCCGAGGTATCGTAAAAATCGGGTAAGCCCAGGTTGTGCCCAAACTCATGACAGATAACCCCGATTGAGTTCATCTCTCCGTTTATGGTACGCCATTCGGGCTGAACGGTGTATTGGTTCACCACCACTCCATTGAAGGTTCTGGTTACAGCGGGATAACCATCGGCCGAAAGAGTGTTGGAATGCGACCATATGTCGTTTGCATCACCGGTTACCTCCTGCCCTGCACCCTGATGTATAATTCCCACACCCTCCACTATCCCGTCACCGTCGTTATCGAACAATGAAAAGTCCACGCCTGCCGCTGCAGCAGCATTTATGGCCTCATAGGCAAACTCTGACCACTTATCCGCAGGTCCATAATAGTGATGTGGCCTGGAGACTTGCACCCATTGGGTGATGGTAGAATTTACCGTGAGTGCACCATTACTCACCTCCTGATAGTAATCACGAAAGCTGCCAACCCCATTGTAGCCGGGCTCATTCATAAACCTCCAGAAAGCCTGTTGTCCATAGGAAGGCTGAGAATCGGAAAAAGTAGCCAGTATAACCAGTAGATTTGCCTCGCCGTGGGAAGGAAAAAACGTATGCATATTACTGCTTTTCAAACCCACAGGATATTTTTCTCCCCTGCGCTTTAGCATTTCAGCCTGGGAGATGCCCAGATTTTTTGGTATGCCTGACAGAAAAGCCTGCTCCTCCGGCCCCCGTTGGTCGGGATTGGAAGCGCGCCTGCCCGAGGCAACCAACTCGCCCGACTTTAACAGGGCAACATATTCGTAATAGCCCTGCCTGCTTTTTAAAATCCGGTAACCATCCAGAGTGGTCGTCCAGTTGTACCACTCATCACCTCGTAACTGAATGGTGAGCATTGAACCATCGGGTTGCTTAACCTCCTGCGGATAAGGGTATGCGCCCACTGCAACCGCCATGAAACTCATGCCCCATATTGCCGGCAAAAGCAACACCAAAAGCCGCCACATCCTATCCAGTCTCATCCTATTGTTCTCTATTTTACTGTTCAGTTATCTTGAAGGGTGTAATCCAAAATTCACTTTTTTTACCCCTACCTGCCTACCGGTCAGGCAGGAATCCCCCAAGGGGGAATTTCAATAAATTCTTTCAACTGACTACCGAATTAGCCAGCTTGCCGGAAGGCAGCGGATAAATCAGGAAAAATAACTTTTTAAGTTTCGAAAAATTTGTCCTACACCTGTCTCACACCAATCTCAAACCTAAAATCCTACATTTCGACTTCGCTCCACACAGCATCTAAAAGTCTATCTATCTCTTGTATCTTTGTAAAACAATAAAAATACAACAAAAGTTCCAATACATCACAATTTATGTTACCAAGACTCAAGAGTACTCCTTTACTGGCCATTGTAGCCTGCCTGTTGTGGAGCACCGCCTTTGTAGGTATTAAAACGGGGCTTGCATATACCACACCCATGCAATTTGCCGGCCTGCGCTTTTTTCTGGCAGGACTCATGCTGCTCCCATTGTTGCACTCATGGCGTACCTGGATTCAGGTGCTTAAAAAACATCCAGCGGTTGTTTTAAAAATCGCATTTTTCCAAACCTTTGTTCTCTATACACTCTTCTATCAGGGCATCAATCTGGTTCAGGGAGCTACCGCAGCTATTGTTACGGGTTCGCAGCCTTTGTTTATAGCCATAGTGGCCCATTTCACCATGAAGAACGACCTGCTTAATGCCCGCAAACTTCGCACCATCTCTATTGGTATTTTGGGCATTATTTTGGTTGCCATCGAAAAGGGAACCTTAAACACGCAAGGGGACGGATGGATTCAGCTGCTGGGCATTGGATTGCTGGTATTGGCCAACTTTGCCTCGGGATACGGCAATGTGCTGGTGAGCCGACAGAGAGAAAGCGATATTCCCCGGGTGGCTCTTAACTCTCTTCAGTTGTCGCTGGGCGGACTGGCACTGTTTGTAGTGTCGCTTTTTATCGAACCTTTCGATGGTTTAATATTTCCGGCCCCGTTTTATGCTGCCTGGCTGTGGCTCAGCTTTTTATCGGCAGCAGCCTTTACCATCTGGTTTCTACTGCTTCAGCGTCCGGGTGTGAAGGTCTCCAATCTCAACATTTGGAAATTTATCATTCCGGTTTTTGGCGCCATCCTGAGCTGGCTGCTCATCCCCGGTGAAAGTCCATCGTGGATACAATTAACGGGCATGTTGCTGATTGTGACTTCGATGCTGGTGTTTAATTGGCAGAACCGGAAGGCAGGTAAGAATCACCCCCCATATCCGAAATAAAGAAGTAAAACACTGAGCCCTGCCCTGGTTGTGATTGAATGGCAATTTGTCCACCCAGTCTGGCCAGGATATTTTTCACGATACTCAGCCCCAGCCCCATTCCGCCGTACAGCATTTGGCCGGTGGTCTCTACTTTCCGGAAAGGTTCAAATATATATTTCTGGTCTTCCCTTTCGATACCGATACCGGTATCCTCCACGTAGAACAGAACGGCACCGGGCGGGAAATCTTTTTCCCGGAAGTCGGGTACAAAATCAAGATCCTGAGTATCGTTCAGCATCCTCACACCCAGCTTTACATGTCCGCCGGTGGTAAACTTAAGGGCATTATTCAACAGGTTAATAATAACCTGCCGAAGCCTGTGTTTGTCAGTGACAACCACATGGAACTTCATCTCAGAGGGAATATCCAGTAATAGCTCTACATTTTTTATAGTGTCAATTTCGAAAGTCACCGACTTCACGATCTCATTAAGGAAATCCTTCAATACAATTTCACCAAAGGTAAGCACCAACTGTCCTGTTTCAATACGGCTTATATCGATAATGTCGTTGATTAGGTTCAGAAGGCTTTCGCTGGAGCTTTGTATCATCTTAACAAAATCCTTGCGCTCTAATTCACTAAAGTGTTCAATCGCCAGAAGAGAGGAGAAGCCAACTATGGCATTCATGGGCGTACGTATTTCGTGCGACAGATTGGCCAGAAAAGCTGTTTTTAAATGGTCCGACTCTTCGGCTTTTTGCTTGGCCAGTTCAAGATCAGAGGTTCGCTCGGTCACCAGCTCTTCGAGATAATTACGATGCAGTTCAAGTTCCGATTTTTGAGCCACCACCCGTTCCTGAGCTGCCTGTAACTCCTCATTGGCCAATTTTAAGTTATTGGTTCGCCGTTGGACCATCTTCATCAGTAATCGTTTTTGTCGTTGCAAAAACCGGGTCCTAAACCACAGAGCCAGAACGATTAAAAGGCCCAATCCCAACACCAGAAGCCATATAAACCAGCTCCGATAATAAAATGGAGTGGAGATTAGGATATCCACATAATCACCTTTGTGATTCCACACACCATGATTGTTGGCCCCCTTTACATGCAAACGATAGCGACCCGGTTCCAGATTGGAATAACTGATGGTACGAAAAGAGGCAGCAGTTGTCCATTTTTTGTCGTACCCCTCTAGCTTCCAGGCAATCTGATTCTTGAAAGCATTACTGAAGTTTAACACAGAGGCTTTGAAGTATAACAATTCCCGGTTGTGGGGTACGGAAACATAATTTTCTATAACCGGTTCCACATCCGGCAAACTAACACCTCCCACCTTTACGTTTAAACTTCCGGTAGCGTAATTGGTGATAAAAACAGGAGGCATGTAATTGTTAAGCTGTATTTTTTGAGGATTAAACATCACATAACCATTCTTACCGCCCATGTAGATAAGCCCCTCACCGGTTTGGTATAAAGAGCGTTCGTTAAAACCATTGCAATAAATGCCGTTGTCCCGGTCAAATTCATTGAGCGAATCCTTTTCAACATTCAACCGGCAAATACCATAATCGGTAGATACCCATAGATTATTGTCGTGGCCCAATTTAACCGAATAGGTATTGCCTGCCAATGTGCTTTTAGCGTAACGGGTGTTAAGTGTAGAATCTGCCTCATCCAAAAAGAGCAGACCGCTACCCAGTGTGGCCATCCAAAGTCGCCCGGTACTGTCCTCTTCCATACTAAGGATATGGTTGTTTAAAACGGGATTTTTATCTGCTCCTTTAATGGCTGTCGCGATAAGCTTATATTTACGTGTGACGGTATCAAAATGTATGAGCCATGAATTTTTTGTGCCTATCCAGCATGATTTATGGTCCGACGAGAGTAAGATATCGGTAACATCGGGGTGCTGCAGGCTCCACTCATCCAATGGAAAGGGATATACTTTATAGTCGTGAGAGGTGATTTCGAAAACAATTATCCCCTCGTCGGTGGCCAGCCACAGGCTATCCTCATCTGCTGCATAAATCGAGGATATATGATTGAGGCTTGCGAAAGGGATGTCGCCGTGTTCAAAAAACAGCCACTCCCTGGCGTTGTTTCTTAAATTATATTTAAGCAATCCGTTGGAGGTAGAAAAAAACAGAATGCCATCGCGTGCCTCCCACCCATCGGTTACATGGTTCATATCGCTGTTTAAGTTGGATGTTAAGACTTTAGCCGGACGTTTAGCACCCTCTCTTTTTCTAAAGAAACCATTGGAGGTCCAAAACCATAAGCTTTTTTGAGCGTCTTCCATGATAAAACAGACCGATTGATCGGTTATCTCGCTGCCATCCGAGACTTCAGACCAATGGAAAAGAAGCCTTTCCGAATCTATGGTTGTTAATCCGCCCTGCGAAGCCACCATCAATAAGGGTTGATGAGGATAATAGAGAAGATCGTTGATGTTGTCGTTGACCAGGGTCTTACTTAATGTACCCCCCGATTTATTAAAATGCTTAATCTTATTTGATTCTCTATTCCAGGAAAAAAGCCCCTTATTTTGGGTGCCGATCCATATTAAACCCTCATCACTGATTGCAAGACGGGTAATATCGGTGATTTCATGTGAGAGCCTTATTCTCTGAGGCTGAAAACTTTCGGGGTTCCAATACCACAAGTGATTGTTGGTTGCTATTATCACCCGGCCCGAAGGGAGAAGTAAAAAATCTTTAAACCAGTTTTCCAATCCTTTCGCTCCCAAAAAGCCGGCTGTATGGTATGTCACTTCACCATTTTCGGAAAGCACAAAAAACCCCTGAGAAGTGCCGGCCAGCATACTATCCTTATAGCGCCACAAACGAAACACCTCTGTATTTTTGTCCAACGCCGGGTGTTCCACAGGGGTGGTAGTTACGCTGTCGCCCGTAAAATGAACCAAAAAAAGTCCGTTCGCGCGGGTTCCCGCAACCAGGGTGCTGTCGTTAAGCCTGTTAATGGCAACTATATGAGTAAGATAGTCTGTTTTATGTCCATTATAGAAACTGAGAAACCAGGGTTTAAAGGAGGTCGTGGTATGGTCTAAACGGTTAATGCCGCCAAAAGCGGTACCAACCCACATGGCGCTGCTGTCGGGCTCCTGAAAGAGGGAGGTAATGTGATTGCTGCTGATAGCGGTAGAATCCTCATCGTCCTTTTGATAAATTACCAACGAAATGCCATCCCACCTGTAAAGTCCGTCGGGTGTACCCATCCACACAAACCCTTTGTAATCGTTGCAAATCACCTTTAAATTGCCCTGAATCAGGCCCATTTCCGGGGTAAGATGATCAAAAAACAAGTTATCCTGAGACAGTGCTGCCGGAGGCATAGAGCTTACCATCAGCACGATAAGCAAAGGTATTTTATAACCCGGTAAAGGAAAAAGCTTTAACCCAAAAATAAAACCAAATGGCTTCATAATATCCCTGTTTTTTTTAGATATTAAAGCAAGGGCGTTAGCCCAATTCAACAACCGTAATGCCGCTCCCCCCAAAACGAATATCTTCATCGTGATAGTTTTTCACGTATGTTAAAATATCGATATGCTGCCGTATCATCTGCCTCAAAATGCCGTTGCCCTTACCATGAAGAATCTTCACAGTTTCTGCATTGCAAAGAAGTGCATCGTCGAGATGTGCCAACACGCGGTCAACCGCTTCTTCTCCTCTCATACCACGCACATCAATATCGGGTTTAAACGATAGTTTTTTATCTTTCATACGTGAAGCAAGCAAAGAAGATACAGAACTTGCCTGTCGAATCTCTTTTTTATAAGTATTGCGACTCACCCGCTTAAGACGCGATAGCTTCACTTTAGTGGTAATCTGGCCAAAAGCAATCAGGGCTTCTGAGCCGATCACCTCCAACACCTCTCCCGGGATGGCTTGTCCTTCAAGCTTTACCATATCGCCCACCACGATGGGTTTAATCTCCTCTGTTTTTGCCGATGAGGAGGTAGTTTCCTGCTCAATACCGGCTCGTTTTTCCTGGACTTTTCTCTTCCGTCTCTCTTTAATTTTACCTGCTTTATGGTTGAACTTATCTGGCAAGGCATCGTCCACCGGGGCTTCTGTATTTTTTCTAAAATCCTCCAGTTCTTTACGAAGCAACCGGGTTTTCTCCTTATCTGCCTGCGCTTCGCGAATGCCCCGAATGGTATTTTCAATTTCGCGATTGGTGTTCGACAGCAGCTTTTTGGCATCCCGTCTGGCCTCTTCGAGGATTTGTGTTCGCTCCATCTTCAGCTTTTCAACATCCTGCTCATAACGTACCGTCAGGTTCTCAAGTTTTTTATCCCGTTCACGTATGCTCTCTCTTTTTTGTTCCCAGTAGCGCTTATCGCGGATAATTTCGCGCAAATGCTTGTCAAAGTTGATATGGTCTTCGCCCAACAGGTTTTTGGCATGGCTAAGTACCTCGTCGGGCAATCCAATTTTATGGGCAATTTCAAAAGCAAAAGAGCTTCCCGGCTGACCCATTTCCAGTTTGAAGAGGGGTTGAATCCGATGGGTGTCAAACAGCATAGCACCGTTTATAATACCCTCGTGCTCCGAAGCAAAATGTTTAAGATTGGTGTAATGGGTTGTGATAACCCCGTAAACCCGCTTGCGGTTAAGATAATCCAAAACCGTTTCGGCAATGGCCCCTCCCAGCATGGGCTCCGTTCCTGTGCCAAACTCATCTATCAACAATAGGGTATGGTCATCGCTGTAGCGCAGGAAATACTTCATATTCAAAAGATGCGAACTGTAAGTACTCAAATCATTTTCAATGGATTGTTCATCTCCCATATCCATAAAAATACGATTGAACACTCCCATTACCGACCCCTCCTTTACAGGCACCGGCAATCCACATTGCAACATATACTGGAGCAGTCCTACTGTTTGAAGACATACCGACTTGCCTCCGGCATTGGGCCCTGAGATAACCAAAAGGCGTTGCCTTTCGTTTAGTTCAATATCTAATGGCACTACCTCCTTTCCCGATGCCTTGTTTTGCAGATACAACAACGGGTGAACGGCACTCTCCCATATAAATGAAGTCCCGGGATTAACCGGTGGAACAATGGCGTTGATGCTCTGAGAGAAGCGTGCCTTTGCACGAATAAAATCAATCTCCCCTATAAAATCGAACACAGCCAGCAACTCATCCCGGTAGGGGCGTAAAAAGGTTGACATTTCAGCCAGGATACGTGCTAATTCGCGTTTTTCGGCATAGGTGAGTTCACGTATTTCATTGTTTATTTCCACGATCTCCGCCGGTTCAATGAAAGAGGTTTTTCCGGTGGCCGACTCTCCCTGAACGATACCCGGTATTTTGCGTTTATTGGCCGAGGAAACAGGAATCACTGCACGCCCGTCGCGAACGGAAACAACACTGTCGGCCTCTACCAGCCCCTCCTGCCGGGCTCTTTTCATAATGGCTGTTATTTTACCCGAAATGCTGCTTTGCCTGGCATGAATGGTACGCCTTATGCGGGCCAGCTCAGGGGAAGCATGGTCTTTTATCTCGCCCTGTTTATCAAGAATGCCATCAATTTTATCGAGCACCTCAGGATGCACCATTACACCTGCTGAGAGTTTAAAAAGCGACGGATATTCATTCTGCTCTTTAGAGTGAATAAAGCGCAATATATCGCGCACTGCACCCAGGGAGCGACGCAGGTCAAAAAGCTCGGATGTAACCAGGAAAAGCCCCTCAACCCGCAGCTTTTTTAACGGCTTCCGCAAGTCGAAAAAATGACCAACCGGCATTTCAGCATCATCGCGGCCAATGTGCATCATCTCGTTGGTTTGTTTCAACCAAACCATGAGCTCTTCATACCCGGAGGAGAAAGACATCCCGTCAACCCGCTCACGCCCCATTTCACACAAACAACTCTCCCTGATCATCTCTCTGATTCTGGAGAAATAGAGCTTGGCTTCAAAATTATCGGGATATATCACGCAAAAGATAGTTAGGTTTTAAATAGCAATATAAAAAAAATCACCAAACCTTTATCAGAATCTGGTGATTTTCTACAAAAATAATCATTGGTGTCCGGTTAAATAGTAATAGATTCCTCCCTACGGTCGGAATGACAGGGACTTGGGCTAAATGTGGATGGTGGGGGCTTGGTTGGCGGAGAAGCCGCCAACCAAGCCCCCACCCCAAAATCCAAAAGCCTGTCATTCAGAGCGGGACGCAGTGAAGCCCAGCCTGCCGGCAGGAAGGAAGCCCCCAAGTGGGACTTCCAAAAAGTTCTTTTTATTGGCCCCCTTGGGGGTTGGGGTAAATCAATAAAAAGAACTTTTTGGAAGTCGCGAATTTTGTCGTACACCCGCAAGGAAAACTTTTTGAGCAGAGGAACCATTTTTTTACTACCTTTATTACTTTAACAAGCAACTTACTTTCATGAACAAAGAAGATATTCTCGGGATTATCCCTGCACGCTATGCTTCCACCCGGTTTCCGGGCAAACCACTGGCCGACATTGGCGGCAAACCCATGATTCAGCGCGTTTACGAGCAAGCCTCCAAAGCCCTGACACATGTGGTGGTAGCCACCGATGACGAACGCATTATGCAGGCTGTACAGCACTTTGGCGGCAAGGTGGTAATGACTGCCTCCACTCATCAGAGTGGTACCGACCGATGCGCCGAGGCATTGAACCGCTACGGGAAGAGTACGGGAAAAAAATTCAACATAGTGGTTAACATTCAGGGAGATGAACCTTTTATAGATCCGGAACAAATTGAGACACTCCTCTCCTGCTTTGACCAACCCGAGACGCAGATTGCCACACTGGTGAAACCAGCCGGTGATGCTGCCGCCCTATTCGATCCCAATAAACCCAAGGTAGTAACAGGTGCAAAAGCACAGGCGCTCTATTTTAGCCGCTCGCCCATACCCCATCTTCGGGGCCTGGATGAGAGCCAATGGCATCGCAATCACCGTTACCTTATCCACCTCGGATTATATGCCTACCGTGCGGAGGTGCTTCGGGCCATTACACTGCTAACACCCACGCCTCTGGAAATAGCCGAGTCGCTTGAGCAGCTTCGGTGGCTGGAACATGGTTACCACATCACCACTAAAATTACGCATCACGAAAGCTATTCCATTGACTCTCCCGATGATTTAACAGCTCTCAACCTGATTAAGGAGAAAAATGTTTTTTAGCCTTTGGTTTTTTACAAACTTTAAAATGCGATCGATATGGCTCAACTGGGATTATTGAAAAAAGATGGCTGGCTGGCCCCTTTTCAGCCACAAATTGAGGCACTTCATGAACGTTTCACCGACAAACTGGAGCAGATTAGCGATAGCCGGGGTGACCTTTTAAAATATGCAGGAAACCATCACTTTTTTGGATTACAGCGCCAGGGAGAAGGATGGATATTCAGGGAGTGGGCACCCAATGCCACCGCAATGTTTCTGGTTGGCGACTTTTCCGACTGGAAGCCCAGCCGGGATTTTCAATTGCACTCTGCAGAAAACGGGATATGGGAGCTGCCTGTTGCCGGCAACAAGCTAAAACATGGTGACCTCTATAAACTTTACATGGAGTGGAACGGAGGAAGTGGATTTCGAATTCCGGCCTATGCCCGGCGGGTGGTACAGGATGACCAAACGCTGCTCTTCAGTGCTCAGGTATGGCAACCCCTACAACCTTTTAAGTGGACCGACCAAAAGTTTCAGACCTCCATAAAACATCCGCTTATTTACGAAGCACATGTGGGCATGGCCCAGCAAGAGGAGAAGGTGGGCACTTATCTCGAATTTGCAGAAAAAATACTGCCGCGCATCAAGAAAGCAGGCTACAACATTATCCAGCTCATGGCCATACAGGAACACCCATATTATGGGAGCTTTGGCTATCACGTTTCCAACTTTTTTGCACCCAGCAGCCGCTTTGGCACCCCCGAGGAGTTAAGAATTTTGGTAAACAAGGCCCACAATATGGGGTTGGCTGTAATCATGGACATTGTGCATTCACATGCCGTAAAAAACGAGGAGGAGGGTTTGAGTCGCTTCGATGGTTCCACCGATCAATACTTCTATCCCGGCGGTCGCGGTTATCACTCTGCCTGGGACTCCCGCTGCTTCGACTATGGGAAAGAGGAAGTGCTGGCCTTTCTGCTGTCGAATTGTCGCTACTGGCTGGAAGAGTTTCATTTCGACGGATTCAGATTCGATGGCGTTACCAGCATGATCTATAATCATCATGGACTCGAAAAGGCATTTACCTCTTATCACGACTACTTTGACGGACAGCAGGACCACAACGCCATTATCTACCTGAAGCTGGCCAATGAAGTGATTCACCGTATAAATCCGGGTGCCGTTTCGGTAGCTGAGGAGATGAGCGGATACCCCGGAACGGGACTGCCGCCCAACCAGGGAGGACTGGGTTTCGACTTTCGGCTCTCTATGGGTATCCCCGATTTCTGGATAAAGCTTATCAAGGAACTGCCCGATGAAGCCTGGAGTGTGGGAACGCTTTTCAACGAATTGATTCAGCACCGGCCCGAAGAGAAAACCATCTCCTACGCCGAGTCGCACGATCAGGCGCTGGTGGGCGATAAAACCATTATTTTCAGACTGGCCGACAAAGAGATGTACTTTTCAATGAGCAAGAGTACGCCCAGCCTGATTATTGACCGCGCCATTGCCCTTCATAAAATCATCCGATTAATTACCCTTACAACTGCCAATGGCGGTTATCTTAACTTTATGGGCAATGAATTCGGGCACCCCGAGTGGATCGATTTTCCCAGAGAGGGAAATGGCTGGTCCTACAAGCACGCCCGGCGACAATGGCATCTGACCGACTCGCCCGATCTCAAATATGAATGGCTGGGTGCCTTCGATGCGCAGATGATAAGAACCACCAAGGAGCAGAAACTCTTGAGAGCCTATCCCGTTTATCTTAATCTGGCCAACGAAGGCGATCAGGTATTGGCCTATAACAGAGGTGATTTTCTGATAGTCCTGAATTTCAACCCATCGCAATCATTTCCTGATTATGGCATACCTGTGGCCAAGGGCAAGTATCAGATTATTCTCAACTCCGACCTTCCCGAATTTGGCGGCGGCAACCGGGTAGATAGCGGGCGCATCTACTATACCGAGCCTGTTGGCCCATCACCGGATGCGCACCAGCTTAAGCTGTACCTCCCCAACAGAACAGGTTTCATTCTTAAAAAAATACCTACACCAAAGGTTTATTGATGCAGTTAGAACCACCTTACCAGGCAGAAGTCCTGTTTGTGGGGTAAATCGTCGTTCTTAGGAAACATACGAATACCAAAATTAAAGGATCCCGGCAGGTTTAATTTGTATTTCAATTTGTAATCCACTACTGAGCCTTCTGTTTTTACCACTTTAAAGGGTTCGATGTGCAATATGGGAGGAAACTCATCGTCGGTGGTTCCGGCAATAAGCATCTCTAACCCCACATCAATTCCTTCCAGTTGTTTCAGGTCGATTTTAACTTCCACCGTGTAATCATCGCCAATCCCCAGCTCCTGTTTGGCAATATCGGGCATGCTTACTTCCAGTAATTCAATACTGTCCCAGCCTGCCCTCACACGGCGTTTCCATGATGACAACTCATGCACCCTGGCAAAATCGTTCTCTTTAAGGCGACCAACCCTTTGGTGCATAGGGTTATAGAACCTCTTTAAATAGTCGTCGATCATTCTGCGGGTAGTAAATTCGGGTGCGATTTGCGCTATAGAATTTTTAATGTATTTCACCCATTTTTCAGGTTCACCCTGTTCATTAAGATCATAGAAAAGAGGAATTATCTCATTCTCGAAGGTGCTGTAAATAATAGCTGCATCGAGCTCATCCTGAAATTCCTGATTGTCAAACGCTCGTTTTTCGGTGAGGCTCCATCCGGCACCCGCTTTATAACCCTCATACCACCAACCATCGAGCACGCTAAAATTCAATACCCCGTTGAGCTCTGCTTTCTGGCCGCTGGTTCCGGAAGCCTCCAGTGGCCTTGTGGGCGTGTTGAGCCACACATCCACGCCACTCACCAGGCGTTTGGCCAGTTCCATGTCGTAATTTTCCAGAAATACCACCTTTCCAATAAACGCGGGCATTTTGGATATCTCCACAATCCGTTTGATCAGGGCCTGGCCATCGATATCGGCAGGGTGTGCTTTACCGGCAAAAATGAATTGCACAGGCCGATCGGTATTATTCACAATCTCTGATAATCGCTCCAGGTCGGTAAAAAGCAGAGCTGCCCGCTTATAGGTAGCAAAGCGCCTGGCAAAGCCAATGGTGAGTGCCTTTTCATCAATCACATCGAGCACCTCAACAATGTGTCCGGGAGCATCGTGCCGTTTCACCATACCACTTTCCATGCGGTAGCGGATAAAGTCAATGAGTTTTTTACGCAATACACTGCGCACTTTCCATATCTCCGCGGTGGGGACATCATATATTTTTTCCCAGTTTGTTTTATCTGACACATCGTTAAGAAATGTTTCCCCAAACACTTTTTTATAGAATCGCTGCCATTCCGACACGGTCCAGGTACTATAATGTACGCCATTGGTGACATAACTCACATGCAGCTCTTCGGGGAAATAGCCATCCCATAAGTGGGTAAACATTTTTTTGGAGACCTCGCCATGAAGCCAACTCACGCCATTCATCTCCTGCGCAGTTTTAGCGGCCAACACGCTCATTGAAAACTTCTCATCTGAATCGGGGTATTCACGGCCCATATTCATGAACTGCTCCCAGGATATATTGAGTTTTTCGGGCAAATGACGAAGGTAAGCCCGAAGCAGGTCTTCGTGAAATTTGTCGTGGCCGGCAGGCACCGGTGTATGTGTAGTAAAGAGTGATGAAGCACGCACGATCTCCATAGCAGAGGAAAAGCTGAACTTTTGATCTATCAGATCAATCAGCCGCTCTATAGTAGTAAGGGCTGCATGGCCTTCGTTGAGGTGAAACAGGTCCGCCTCGAACTCAACTGCCTTGAGCAGGCGGATGCCACCTATGCCCAGCAACATTTCCTGCTTTAACCGGTTCTCCCAGTCACCGCCATATAATTTATGTGTAATGGTACGGTCCTCGGCATTATTGACCGACACATCGGTATCCATCAGGTAGAGCGAAACCCGTCCCACTTTGGCCAGCCAGACTTTGGCATGCAAAACACGTCCGGGCAAATCGATGTGCACAAAGAGAGGATTTCCTCTTTTGTTGCGCACCTCCTCCAGAGGCAGTTGCGAAAACTCCTGAATCTCGTAATTCGCAGTTTGTTCGCCATGAAGCGAGAGCGTTTGTGTAAAGTAGCCATAGCGGTACAACAGCCCCACGGCTGTCATATGCACGCCTCTGTCACTGGCTTCCTTAAGATAATCGCCGGCCAATATGCCCAATCCTCCCGAGAATATCTTCAGGATATCGTTCAATCCGTATTCCATACTAAAATAGGCAATGCGTGGAACCTGGGTATAATCCCTCTCCATGTAGTGCCTGAATTCACTGTAGAGTGCATCCAGCCTGCTCAAAAACCACTCATCTGCTGCCAGTTCGTTTAACCGGTTATACGAAACCATTTCCAAAAGCTCAATGGGATTATGGCGCACTTTCACCCACATCTCTTCATCGATGTATGCAAAAAGTTCGACCAGCTCATAAGTCCATGTCCACCATAGATTCCGAGTAAGCTCATGCAGCACATTAATACGCCTGGGAAGTTTAGACTTAACGATGAGCTTTTTCCATTCGGGCACAGCACTGGTATGCGGCACCAGTTTAATACGCGACGCGGGTCGCACCACCTTAAATTTATCGTGTCGTAAAGCGACTTCCTGAAGCGCTAAATCGTAAGCTTTATAATAGTTGCGTATTAATTTGTCCCATTCCAGCCTGGAGGCCAGATGAAAGGCTTTCTCACGGATGGGTTCGATCTCCACATCTGTCTTTTTCCCGTAAGCGGCAATCACTCCGGCAATGGCGTTTGCAGCCTCCGAATAGTTGTGGTCGTTGCGAAGCACCACTTCTACGCCGTCGTTGATTACTTTGGAAAAGTCCATCGCCCAAATGCCAAAACCAGCCAGGGAGGTAGTAATAGTCGGTATGCCAAAAGCAATGCTCTCGAGGGGCGTGTATCCCCAGGGCTCATAGTAGGAAGGAAACACGGTTAAGTCCATCCCTATGAGCAAATCGTAGTAGGTTTTATTGAAAATACCATCGTTTCCATCCAGTTGACTGGGGACGAAGATAATTTTCACCTTACTCCCAGATATGTTGTCGAAGTGAATCTCCTGTATTCTTTGGAGAATGGGGTCGTACCCGATATCGTTTAACCCGTGGGTGAGAAAAGGGTTTGGAAGGGCTTCTTTAAAATCTCCTCCGTTAAGCCGGTCCACAAGGTCTTTTCGAGGGCCAAAGGTATTTCCGGGCACCATTACAAACACCAACACCTCGCGATTATTATCGGTACTGTCTCTCAGTATTTTAAGAGAATCCAACAGGATGTCTATCCCTTTGTTCCGGTATTCGTAGCGACCAGTGTTGGCCACCAATAATGTCTCACCGGACACTTTTGTTCCCAGGAGTGCACCGGCGACCTCTTTCAATTTCTCGCGGGCTTCTTTCCTCTTTTTTTGATACACTTGACCATTTGGCACAAAATCGTTCTGAAAACCATTATAGGCCACCACATCAGCCTCCCGTAAGAGCAGATAAGCCGATTCACGCGAAGTGATATCCGAAACGGTAGTAAGAGTATCGGCGTTGGCAGTAGTTATCTTCTCCATCGAGTGTTTCGAAATCACATGCATTTCGCGGGCCTTTTGATCGCTGTCAAACTGCTCTATTTCGTCATAGACCGGTGCCCCATAGCGGGCCAAAGCTCTCCCCACCACTGTGGAGTGGGTAGTAAACACCAGCCCTATCTGGGGCAGATGCTTTTTCAGGTAGAGTACTCCGCTGCCGGTCATCCACTCGTTAAAATGTGCCACCACCTTGTCTTCCAGAGCAAGATGGGCTTTATAAAAACTCTCGATGACCTTACCTACTGCAAAACCAAACAATACCGATTCCACATAATCCCATTGCCCCGAAAGGCTGTCGAGCCGGTAAGCTTCCCAAAACTGAGAAAGAATCTCATCCTTCTGAGCTAGCAGCGAACTGAAATCCACCAGAATAACCAAAGGCTGTCCCGGGATGTTCCATCGGCCGGTCTTTACGCGTATCCCTTCCTGTTTAACCATCTCCTGCCATTGGGGAAAGAGCTTCTCATCGTCCAAAAACTCGGGATTTTTATGGGGGCCCCGCCATACATCGGGCCCTATAAAACACAATTTGTCGCCAAACTGTTCCACAAGGGTGCGTGCTTTGGTAGAAAGTACGGTATGAATTCCACCTACTTTATTACAAACTTCCCAACTTGATTCAAAAATATAATCGGGTCTTAAAAAACTATCAACCATATAATGAGATATTAAAAAAATAGATTCTTCGTTTACTAAAATTTCTCTGGCTTTAGGCCAAAATAATTTCACCAAAGATACGCGATATTTATGGATTTGTGTATGATGGGTGATTCAAAGGTGTACGACAAGATACCTTTTTTACCTCTACCTGCCTGCCATCGGTAGCCATAGGCTTGCCGCCCACGTATTGCTAAAGCCTGTCTGCCTGCAGGCAGGCTTTAGCGGAGGAGCCCGGTGATACCGGACGGCAGAGGATAAATCAGGAAAAAGAACCTTTTGGATTTTGGGAAATTTGTCATACCTCCTGATATAATGTAAAAACCCTTACAAGGCTTCGCCTACAGGGCAGTTTGTAAGGGTTTTCCAATAATAATCTGAATCTTAAAATCACATTGGGTAAGATGCTAACTGCTTTTGGCTTTGCCCTTTATCCTGGGTTTGGCCGTGGCTTTTACTTTGGTTGCAGATTTGGCAACTGCCCTGACTTTAGCACTGCTTTTGGCTTTAGCTTCAGGCGCAACTTCAGCAGCAACTGCGGTTGTAGCTCTGGGTCTGGGTTTAGGTTTGGCACTCTTCTTACCTGTCGATTTACGGCTTCTCACCTTTTGCAGTTCCTCTTCCAGCTTTTTGATTTTCGCTTCCCGGTCTTCGAGAATATCGGTTAAATTGGCCAGTTCCTGTTCCTGCGAACTGTCCGGTACGGATGCATTTAGGCGAAGTGTAAAGTCGCTCAGCACATTCATGTAATTGATAAAAGCCTCGTAGGGTGTTTCGTAGGGGTTAAAATAAGCATGCACATCCCCATCGGAAAAGAACTTGGTGCTCATGTAATAAAAATGGTCGCTACATTGCAGATAATCCCAGTCTTTTAAAAGTCGCGAATCGGTGCACCGTTTTGCTTTAGGCAACAGTTCATAGAGCTTTTGAACAGCTTCCTGCTGCATTTCATTCCCCAGCCAGGCGGTAAGGTCACGCTCTTCGTCGGCCCAGGAGATGGGGTTGGGCACATGAACCGCCGCTATGGGCTGCAGGTTATCTGCCACCTGAGAGGGGGTGGAAAATGACAGCTCCTTGTGCTTCAATACTTCCGTTGGAAAGAATTCCAGGAACTTAAAAATACCGGTCTCTTTTTTCTGGTGTTCCCCAAATGATTCGTAATCCATAAACAGGTTAACCACCTCTTCGTGCTTATGATTGGGATGCAACAACCACCTGGTAAATTTGACCGCTGTTAAAGGCCATTCGCTCCAATCGCGGTTGCCAAAACGGAAAGCCAGATCGTCGCTCATCTTAAAATTCTTAAGCAAAACCTTCAGGCGCGGATTGATAGCGTTGCAATAGAGGTAGTTGGGGCTTTTCCATCCTAAAACATGCTTAGCCCCTTCGGTAAGCATGGCTTTAAAGCCCATGTTAGCCACATCGACGCCCATTTGGTCGGAATAGATAAGCGCGCTGTTGCGAAACACTGTGGGCTTCTGCCCAAAGAGTTCGGTCATGAGCTCAGAATGTTTTTCCACCTGTTGGGTAAAAGCCTCCTGGTCGTAAAGCGAAACCAACGAATGGGCATAGGTTTCACCTAAAAACTCTACGTGTCCTGTTGCTGCCAGTGCTTTAAAGCTGTCAAGCACTTCGGGGGCATAAAGTTTCAACTGGTCAACGGTGACGCCGGTTATGGAGAAAGCTACTTTAAACTTCCCTTTATGCTTATTTATCAACTTAAGCAACAGCTCATTGGTTGGTAAATAGCAGTTCAATGATATTTTTCGGATAACCGACTCATTGGTATAGTCGTCGTAATAGTAGTGGTCGTTGCCTATATCGAAAAAGCGATATCTGCGGAGTCGAAGAGGTTGATGAACCTGAAAATAGAAACAGATGGTCTTCATAATGATTGTATTTTAAGCCGGTTTTTAAATATAATTTGCATGGAAATTGGTCAGCGCTGTATCGTACACCTCCTTCACATTAAGGGCCGACTGCTCCCATTTAAGAGAGTCCACCTCTTTCTTGCCGTGTTTAACAAACATTTTCGACAAGGCGGGGTATTTCAACACTCCGTAAATGGCATCGGCCATGGCGTCCACATCCCAAAAGTTGGTTTTTATTGCGTAGGTAAGTATCTCAGCCACACCCGACTGATGAGAGATGAGTACCGGCACATTGCTCTGCATGGCCTCGAGGGGCGAGATGCCAAAAGGCTCCGACACTGAAGGCATCACATAGAGGTCGCTCATGGCCAGCATACTGAAGACTTCAGCTCCCCGCAAAAAACCTGTAAAGTGAAATTTATCCATAATGCCCAATTGAGCTGCCCGCCGCACCATGCCATGCATCATATCGCCACTACCAGCCATCACAAACCTCACATTATTAATTCGTTGTAACACCCGGTGGGCTGCTTCCACAAAATACTCGGGCCCCTTTTGCATGGTGATACGTCCCAAAAAGGTAACTATCTTTTCGTTGGTACCCTTTTTAAATACAGGGTTCTCCTCTTTTTCCACGGGCTCTACTGCGTTGTAAACGGTCACCACCTTGTTGGAGGGAATCCCGTACTTTTCGATAACGGTACGCCGGGTAAGATTGCTTACGGTGATGACCATGTCGGCGGCATCCATGCCTCTTTTTTCAATGTCAAATACCCCGGGATTTACACTTCCGCCACTCCTGTCGAAATCGGTGGCATGCACGTGCACGACCAAAGGCTTGCCGGAGGCCTCCTTGGCTGACATTCCAGCAGGATAGGTGAGCCAGTCGTGGGCATGAATAATATCAAATGAATGATCCTGGGCAATAACGTTGGCAACCAAAGCATAATCGTGAATCTCTTTAAAAAGATTCACACCATAGGTGCCGGTAAAGGGTATTAACCCCTCATTGTCGGTATGCACATATTGAAACGAGCCGGACTCTTCCTTCTCCTTTATCTGCCAAAACTCATCGGGATCGGCATAAGGGATCATTCGCGAACCGACTTCAATATAGTCCAGTTTCTGCCGGAAGTGTTTTAAATCGAGTTTACGTTTACGCACGGGAACTTTGTTTGCTCCAACAAGCTCAATTCCAACCTGTTCCTCGTCACCATAAGCCTTAGGTACTACAAAAAGCACCTGCAGGTCGGGAATACAGGACAAGCCCCGGGTCAGGCCAAAGCTGGCAGTTCCCAATCCTCCTGAAATATGGGGCGGGAATTCCCACCCAAACATTAAAACCCTCATATGCTGCTGTATTTATCAATTAACTTTAAAAGACGAAGCACCCCAGCCACGTTCCAGGCCATGCTTATAGCCCCTTTGCCTGTATGGGGCGGGTTGCCGTTGTAATATTCCGAGATGGTGCCCAAACAATGGTTGCCCATCTCCTCTTCAAAACCTTCGGCCATTTTTTTTACGAAGGGAAGCCCTCCCTGTTTATGTATTTTAAGATAGGCTTCGGCAAAAAATGGAGAGAGCCAGGGGAACACCGCGCCCTGATGAAGGGTCAGATCTCGCTCTCTTTGCGTACCTTCTACAACTCCCTTATACTTAACATCCTGCGGCGAAAGAGAACGCAGTCCGCGGGGCGAAAGCAACTCTTTTTTAACCACATCGACTACGGCTTTTCGCTTCTCCTCTGAAAGGGGAGAATAGGGCAGCGAAGCGGCAAAAATCTGATTGGGCCTGATGCAGGCATCCCGTTGCTCCCCGTCAACATAATCGTAAAGGCACTGGTCTGTTTCGTTCCAGAAAGTAGATATAAAAGCGTTTTTAACTTTTTCGGCCAGCTCAAGATGGGGCAATGCACGACTTTTGGCACCATTCTCCAGTGCCAGATTGCTATAATACATCAGTGCATTGTACCACAAAGCATTTACTTCAACGGTAAAGCCGGGTCGCCAGGTCACCGGCTGGCCATCTACTATCGCATCCATCCAGGTGAGAGGTTGCCCTTCCTCTTTCGCGTAGATCAATCCGGATGGGTCCATGGTAACTGTTCCATTGCTGCTCCTTTGAAAAAACTGAATGATTTCGAGCATGATACCGCCAAAATCCTCCCATACATTTATGTCGTCATACACCTCATCGAATGTGCGGAGTGTCCAGAACAGCCAGAGGGGGACGTCGATATCGTGCGGATGGGAGGGGCTATCGGCATTTACTTTGGAAAGATAGACACTGCGAATTTCACTGACCAACTGAATCAATATCTTTTTGTACACCTCTTTTTCGTTCTGGTAGGCTACCAATCCCGGCAAAGAGAGCAGACTGTCGCGCAACCGTTCGCCATACCAATGATAGCCTGCCACCAGGCTGGTTTTATTCCCCTGAATGGTGAGGAACTGCAAACCGGCATTATGCAGGCTGTCTAACATGCTGTAATGGGGAATCCTTTTCTTCTGTTCGCGGGTAAACTTGCTTTTAAAACTATTGGGTTTGGCGGCAAAAGTAGCCGCAGACATCACAACGCTTTCACCTTTTTTAATGTCCATCTCGAAATAACCCGGCACAAAAAGGTCTTCCTTATAGGGGAAACCGCGATGCTGATCTTTCAGATACTCCACTCCACGGTACCAGTCGGGCACAGGAATGAATTCAGCTTTTTTATTGCACTGTAGATTGAGCGTAGGGAATCCTTCGTACATTTTCAAGCTCACACCCTGATCGATCCATTTCACCCGTGTATCGGCCTCCATATTCTGCGAGGTCAATTCATGAATGCTTCGAAAGGCCAAAAAAGGTTTGAACCGGATTTTAGTATCGGAATTTGCCTCCAACAGGGTCACTTTATAGAGAAGTTGCTCCTCTTTTTCTGCCAGCACCATTTCTATGGTTAGCACTACTCCGCCTATGCGATAGGTTCGGGAGGGAACATTTTCCATGTCGAACCCGGCAAGATATTTATGGCCTTTGGGATCATAGTGGTTTTTATGATACTTATGAATTCCAAGATTGAAGATCTGGTCGTGTTGAATAACAGATAGGTCGAGTGCCGAAAGGAGCACAAAATGTCCACCGTTAAAATGTTCCACAGGACACACCAGCAGCCCATGATATTTACGCGTATTGCAGCCTGTAATGGTGGTGCTGGAGTAGGTGCCGGCCCGGTTTGATCTAAGAATCTCACGGTAGAGAGAGTACTCGAGATTTACGAGCCTGGCTTTGTCAAGTTGAAGATAGCCCATAGTAAAAAAATTAAAATTATCGAAACCAAATATACCCTGGAAAATGGAATTAAGGTATAACTAAAAAATCAAATATGCAATAACGCACCATTTAAATAACCAAAAAACAGCAGTGTAGGTTCATCTAAATATCAAATTCTTCGGGAATTTCCCAATTAAAACTCCCAAAAGGTTCATTTCCCTGGTTGCCAGAGAGCCGGCAACCGACGAATAAATGATGAAACGGGGAAAATCCTTTGGTACTTTTGCGAGTATTGTCATACATAAGCCAAAAATAAAAAAGGAGAAAGCACCCCATAAACTTCGCTAATCTTGTCGCAGGCCACTAAAAACAGGGATTGTGAATAGAGATAAATAACATTTTTGCAAAGATACGAAAACGAATCATTTATTCAACCGTAAAGCCTTTTTATCAGCGATTTAAAATGCAGACGGTCCTCGTGAAGGTAGGAAACTGAAAAATCGGACTCAATGACATCGATTAGCGCAAGTGTTTTATTAAGAAACTGTTGGTAGGCGTGCGTTGGTTTACCGATTAAACGATGATCACGGGCGCGGGCGACTTTTAAAGACTGAATTATGTATTCCCTGGCTGTTAAAGAAAGTAAAGACTTTATAAAGCCGCTCCATACATATTTTATGGCTTGTGGCGAAGGATGAAGCATACTCTCATCATAAAAGCGATAATCGCGCAGTTCATCCATAATAATTTCATAAGCAGGGAAGTAAGCCGCGTTGGTAAAGCTGCTGCACAACTCCTCAATGGCCAAAAACAATACCGATTTACTCACCTGATTGCCATGCGCACCATCCTTCCAGTGACGTACCGGGCTTACGGTGAAAACTATATTCAGGCCGGGATTAAAATCATTCAGTGTCTTTATCAACTCATTGTAGCGGGTAACTATTTGCCCGGGATTAAGACGGCGGCGAACAAAAAGATTGTCGGGGAACCTATGGCAATTGGCTACAATGTGGGCATCATCGCTCAGCTCATAAACCCAGGCAGAGCCAAATGTTAATATAAGGTGCGAAGCCTTCTTTAAGTATTCGTGCCCCTGCTTCAGGGAGTTGTTCATCTTACGAAGAGCCACCTCACTGTCCACTCCACTGAATCGTCCGTGAAAGTCGAAATGATGCCACATTTCGTTATGAAAGATCAGCTCCTCGCCTTTTATGGTCTCACCAGTTATCAACATCTCCAGTGAGCGGGCAATTGAAAAGGGATTGTAAATAACGCCGGTGGGATTGACCATAACAGGCAATCTGCTTCGCCGGAAAGCATCTCCAATATTTTCGGCAAAGCACGAACCCATGAGCATCACCTGCGAATGCAGGTCAATGAGTGGCGCGTAGGCATCCAACTCAACTACAGTGCGGAATTCATCTTTCATTTTCCGACCTCTTCAATTTGGGCTTCATCCAGCTCATAATCCTGAGGAAAAGCTCATCGGCCACTGGTTCCCTGTGAATTTCATGTCTGGCACCTTCTGCGGCAAAGAATGTGGCGAGTGGTCCCACCCGTTCTGCATACTCTTCGGTTACCTCAAAACTGGTGAGTGTGTCTTCCGTGCCGTGTGCGAAAAACAGAGGAAGATTAAAACCATTGGCACGCTCCAAAATATCGGCTGTAACTGCATTCAACTGATTAAATGTTCGCAAAGATATGCGGCTGTGCATCAACTTATCGCTGTCGCTTTCGGCCTGGCCTGAAGCCTGCTGGGTTAACTGCGTGGATTTGATTCCCGTGGAAAAGGTAAATCCGGGAAAAACCTTATCCAATGAAAGCGCCATTTTTTGCAGAAGTGGCCCTGGAGGCTCCACAAGTTTAAGCCAGGGTGAGGTGATGATAGCTCCCGAGAAGTCCTGACGTCGTTTCAGCAAAAAGCTGAGCACCAATGCGCCTCCCATGCTGTGTCCGTAAAGGAACTGGGGCAAATCGCCCCAATTGCGCTTACAGCGACGCACCATGGTGCCAATATCGTCGAAATACTCTGAAAGATGGTTCACATGCCCGCGTTTCCCGTCGGAATGTCCATGTCCACGAAGATCGATGGCATAAACCATGAGACCTTCCTGAGTAAACCTACGGGCCCAGTCATCGTATCGTCCCGCGTGTTCACCAATGCCATGTACCAGACAAACAGAGCCACGAGGAAATCCTGAAGGCTTCCAGAACCGGCCTGCCAGATAGGTACCATCTTTCGACACGATATTAAATTCCTTGTGCTCCATGTTCCGGGGCTTGTTTCTACAAACTTATCAATTTTTTTGATAATTTCACTCTGCGTTGTCCTCTTTTGTCAGAAACGATAAATTCCGCATGAGGCCCTCGTATTTAGCCCGTCTAAGAGGGCTTCCCTGCGAGAGTTTATCGAAGGTAGAGAGGTCCATATTCACCCATTCATCGCGTGTCATCTCTCTGAATCGATCGCGCAGGCTAAAGTCGGGCTCCCGATGGGGACGTGCCTTCCAGTTCCAGGGGCACACCTCCTGGCAGATATCACAACCAAAAAACCAGTTGTGAAACTTTCCTTTAAATTCGGATGAAATAGTAGAGTCTTTGTTTTCGATGGTAAGATAGGAGATGCACTTGTTGGCATTAAGATGATAGGGTTGTTCGAGCGCACCGGTGGGGCAGGCATCGATACACCTGGTGCACCCTCCGCAAGCCTCTTTAATAGGGCTTCCATAGGGAAGATCGATGTTTAAGATAAGGGTGGCAATGAAGAAGTAGGAGCCCAGACGGGGATGCAGAAGATTGGTATTTTTACCACGCCAGCCTAACCCGGCCTTTGCTGCGAGCGACCGCTCGGAGACAGGGGCTGAATCGACAAAGAACCGTCCCTCCGCCTGGTCGCTCACTTGGGTGCGGATAAAGGCCATAAGCGCTTTTAGCCGGCTTTTTATTACCTTGTGGTAGTCGCGGCCACGGGCATAACGGGCCAGCTTAAGGCCCGATTCAAGACTTTCGCCGCGGGGCTGCGTATAATTTTTGAGTAACACCACTACCGACCGGGCGCCTTCGACCAGCAGGGAGGGATTGTTGCGTTTCTCAACATTACGGTCCATATAGTCCATTCCGGCATGATGACCCGCCCGGAGCCACTCCTCCAGAAATTGGGCCTCTTTATCAAGAGCGCCGGCATCGGTAAAGCCTACCTGATCGAACCCCAGCCGCAAGGCTTCTTCACGAATGAGGGTACCACGTTGTTGTATAATCAGGTCCATTCATCCAGGGATTTAGAGTAATCCGAGTTCCAGCAGAGCCTCCTCCGAAAGCATCTCTTTGGTCCAGGGCGGATCAAAGGTGAGGTTAAGCTCCACCTCTTCAACGCCTTCAATGGCAAGTACCTTTTCATAAACCTCCTGCGGCAACGATTCGGCTACGGGGCAGTTGGGCGAAGTAAGGGTCATTAAAATCCGAACCTTCCCATCGTCCAGGGCCTCTATCACATATATCAATCCTAAATCGTAGATGTTTATGGGTATCTCCGGATCGTAAACAGTTTTTATCACGTTTACAATCTCTGCTTCTTTGTTTAAAAACTCGCTGCTCATGGTAGATGTAAAATTTTTAGATATAAGATGTAAGGCGGCTGGATATGGTCTTTTTTATCCTCTCTTTTGTCAGTATAACATCTCTTTAATTTGAAATTTATTCAACAAACTGAATTGGGCGATTGGCCAAAACTAGATTTATCCGATACAAAAATAACCCATCACACTTTTTGCTGTGCCTTAAAGGCCAGCGCATAGAGACGCATCTGTTTCACCATAGCCACCAAACCATTGGAGCGGGTGGGCGACAGATGCTCCTTAAGGCCTATTTCATCAATAAAATGAAGATCACTTTTTAAAATCTCATCGGGTGTATTGCCCGACAAAACTTTAACGAGTAGAGCTGCAATTCCCTTAGTGATGATGGCATCGCTGTCGGCGGAAAAATAGATGCGGTCATCTTTAATACGCGCGTACAGCCATACTTTCGACTGACATCCCTCAATAAGGTTTTGACTTACATGATGCTCCTCTTCCAATGTCTCCAGATCGTTACCGAGCTCGATGAGAAGGGAGTATTTATCCATCCAGTCGGTGAATACCGAAAACTCCTCAATAATTTCGTGCTGTTTTTCGTCAATAGTCATGTTGATTTGGGATAATCGGATTATAGATTAAGGATTAAGGATTAAATTCGTGACAACTGTTCAACTGGTGTAACATGCAACTGCAAAATCCATTCAATTAAAACTACAACAGCATGGGTGCAATTCTGTTCAATGCAGCAATCAAGGCATCCACCTCCTCAAGGGTATTGTAAAAAGCGAATGAGGCTCTCACCGTGCCGGGGATACCGTACCATTCCATGAGTGGCTGGGCGCAATGGTGTCCGGTGCGAACTGCAATACCCAGCTTGTCCAGCAAAGTGCCCACATCAAAGGGATGCGCTTTGCCCATAAGGAAGGAGAGGACACCGCTTCGGTTGGATGCTTCCCCAATAAGCCGGAGGCCTGGCACTTTAGTTATCTGATCGATAGCGTAGGCGAACAACTCATGCTCATATGCCCATATATTTTCCAATCCGATATTTTCCAGATAGTCGATGGCAGCACCCAGGCCAATAGCACCAGTGTAATTTGGAGTACCTGCTTCAAATTTGTAAGGCAACTCATTAAAGGTGGTGCCGCTAAACGATACCGATGCTATCATTTCGCCACCGCCCTGGTAAGGCTCCATTTTATCGAGCCATTCCTTCTTACCATACAGCACGCCAACACCGGTGGGTCCATACATCTTATGTCCCGAAAACAGGTAAAAGTCGCAATCCAGCTCCTGCACATCTACCCTGAGATGATGAATGGCCTGGGCACCATCGATCATCACCGGTACCTGCTGTTTATGGGCGATTTGGACCATCTCTTTCACCGGATTGATGGTACCCAATACATTGCTGATATGTGTAAAGGCAGCAAACTTAGTGCGGGGAGTGAAAATATCTTTGAAAGCTTTCAAATCCAGCTCACCCCTATCGGTTACAGGCACCACTTTCAGCAGTATCCCCAGTCGTTTTTCGAGCATTTGCCAGGGCACAATATTGGCATGATGCTCCATTTGGGTGAGAATAACCTCATCACCCTCTTTAAAATAGGAGCCTGCCAGGCTGTTTACCAACAGGTTGATGGACTCAGTGGCACCTTTGGTGAATATAACCTCCCTGGCATGCGGCGCATTGATGAAAGCGGTCACCTTCTTTCTGGACTCTTCAAAAGCTCCGGTGCATAGATTACTGAGATGGTGGGTACCCCGGTGAATATTGCTGTTGTAGCGCTGGTACACTTCGGCCACTGCTTCAATGACACGTGAAGGCTTTTGGGTAGTCGCAGCATTATCGAGATAAACCAACGGTTTGCCGTACACCTGTTGACTCAGGATAGGAAAATCGTTTCGTATGGATGTGATGTTCATATTTTAATTAACAGCCTCCCCCCTGCCCTCTCCCGAATAGCCTCCTCTGACTCCCCAAAAAGGGAAGAGAGACAAAAGCCTGACTGTGTTGTTCAAGGCGATAAAGAGATAGTTATTTATCATCGCCATTTGTCACAACCATAAAGGAGTGAGCCACCTGCCTGTCAGCAGGCAGGAAAAGAGATGAATTTATAATTCCACTAAACTTATAATCATTATCCAGAACCAGTTCCTTTCGCAATTTGGGGAGTAGCAGTGTGAATTTCCTTCCGGGAGCTTCATACTGTAAGAGCCTCCCCTGGTAACTGTTGGGAAGGTTGTTGAGGGCTCCGGGGTTCGCACACCACGCAGGAGCTGCACTTATCCAGTTCACCACGGAAGCGCTTCTCCACCAGAGTGCGAATCTGTTCCTGCAACGGCTTCACCTTAATTTTGTCAATCACTTCGTAGGCAAAGGCATACATCAGCAAAATATTGGCCTCCTCCCTGTTAATACCTCTGGTACGCAAATAAAAAAGGGCCTCGTCGTCCAGCTGGCCTACGGTAGCACCATGGCTGCATTTTACATCGTCGGCATAGATCTCAAGCTGGGGCTTGGTACTTATTTTGGCATTGTTGGTGAGCAACAGGTTGTTGTTGGTTTGAAAGGCATTGGTGCGTTGGGCGTCGGGGCGTACCATAATCTTTCCGGTAAATGCAGCCGTGGAAGCATCATCGAGCACCCCTTTAAACAGCTCATCGCTGAAACAATCGGGCACGGCGTGGTCGATAAAAGTATGATTATCCACATGCTGATTTTTATCCAAAAGATAGAGACCGTAAAGATGCCCCTCGGCATTTTTACCGGCCAGCTTAAGCTCAATGTTGTTTCGGCCCACGCCGGTGTGAAGCGTTAAATAGGAGGTTTGCACACTGCTCCGTTCGTACTGCGTGAGATAAAACCCGGCAATCTGAGTGGTGGCATTATGCTGGTTTTGAAGATTGTACAGATCAAAACGTGCCTCTTTGCCCACAAAAGCTTCTGTAACGCTGTTCATAAGATATTTATGTGGGTCGAGAGTGTGATCGCAAATCATTAACCTGGCTTCGCTGTTTTCCTCCAGCACAATCAGGTTACGCTGGGTAGTCATCAGCGGCCCCTCCGACATCATGATATTGACGATTTGGATGGGCTTCTCAACAACCACGTTGGGAGCAATATGCAATACAAAACCGTCCTGTGCCAGCATGGTATTCATGGCCACCATACCATCCGAGAGGTGAGGCGCCTGTTTTCCGTAGTATTGAGCCACAAAGCCGGGGTCATCATGTGCCATTTGAGCCAGGCTTCCCAGGCGTACGCCTTTAGGTAATCCTGCCGTATGGTTCCCGGGATAGTACCAGCCGTTTATTAAATAAATGGTATGCGTCTCCAGAGCATCCACATCGCAGGAAAATATGGATTCTATCTCCTGGGTAGATTCATGAGGATAAAAATTGTAATCAAATCTCTCTGCAAAAAGAGGTTGCAGATTGGTATATTTATACTCTTCATTTTTATTGGTGGGGATACCGAGCACATCGAATGCCAGTGCAGCCTCATCACGCAGGGCGTTCAGCACGGCTGAGCTCCGTTTCTCAATCAGAGAACGGTTCTCCCCGAAGAGGTCAGCAATAGAAACTTCTTCGTCTATGATATGTTGAACAGCATTGTTCATACCTACATTATTTATTAATCATCAAACTCGTTCTTAATCCAGTCGTAGCCCTGTTCTTCCAGTTTAACGGCCAGCTCCCTGCCTCCTGTCTTTACAATACGACCCCGATACAGCACATGCACAAAGTCGGGCACAATATATTGGAGCAGCCTCTCATAATGAGTTATAAGAATAGTGGCATTATCGGGCCGGCGGAGTTTGTTTACACCATTGGCCACCACCCGCAGGGCATCAATGTCGAGGCCCGAATCGGTTTCGTCCAATATGGCCAGCCGGGGCTCCAGCATAGCCATCTGAAATATCTCGTTCTTCTTTTTTTCACCTCCCGAAAAGCCTTCGTTAACCGAGCGGTTGGTAAGGTTGGGATCGATATCAAGGAGATTTTTCTTTTCGCGCATAAGTTTAAGAAAATCACTGGCCGACATAAGTTCTTCTCCTCTGTATTTTCGAATCTCGTTCAAGGCGGTACGCATAAAATTAACCATGCTCACCCCGGGTATCTCAACCGGGTATTGAAAACTAAGGAATAATCCTTCGCGGGCACGATCCTCGGGCGACATCTCATGGATATCTTTGTGATTAAAGATTATTTCACCTTCGCTCATCTCAAAGGCTTCGTTTCCGGCGAGAACCGCGGCAAGTGTACTCTTGCCTGAACCATTAGGCCCCATGATGGCATGTATTTCGCCGGCCTTCACCTCAAGGTCAATTCCTCTGAGAATTTCCTTGTTGTCAATTTTAGCATGTAACTTTTTTATCGAAAGCATAAAGAATCAATGATTAGTGTCTTTTGTTATGTCTATTTTATCCCACGCTGCCTTCCAGACTGATCTGCAGGAGCTTTTGAGCCTCAACGGCAAACTCCATGGGCAACTGGTTTATCACCTCTTTTACGTAGCCATTTACAATAAGGCCAACGGCATCTTCGGTGGAGATGCCCCGCTGATTGCAATAAAATATCTGATCCTCTCCAATCTTAGAGGTGGTGGCCTCGTGTTCCACTTTGGCGGTATTGTTGTTAATCTCGAGATAGGGGAAGGTATGTGCCCCACATTTATCGCCCAGCAGCAATGAATCGCACTGAGAAAAATTGCGGGCATTATTGGCTCTTTTGGACACCTTTACGAGTCCCCGGTAGCTGTTCTGGCTTCTTCCTGCCGAGATACCTTTGGAGACGATAAGGCTACGGGTATTTTTTCCCAGGTGTATCATCTTAGTACCGGTATCGGCCTGCTGATGGTTGTTGGTGAGAGCCACCGAATAAAATTCACCCACCGAATTATTGCCCATCAATACACAGCTGGGATATTTCCAGGTGATGGCCGAACCGGTCTCCACCTGAGTCCACGATATTTTTGAATAATCGCCTTTGCACAACCCGCGCTTGGTTACAAAATTATAAATCCCCCCTTTTCCATTTTTATCGCCGGGATACCAGTTCTGCACCGTAGAATATTTCACCTCGGCACGCTCCATAGCCACTATTTCCACGATGGCCGCATGAAGCTGATTCTCGTCACGTTGGGGAGCAGTACAGCCTTCCAGATAGCTCACATAGCTGTCATCCTCGGCAATGATAAGGGTTCGCTCGAACTGCCCTGTATTCTCGGCATTAATACGGAAGTAGGTGGATAGTTCCATGGGCGAGCGCACTCCACGAGGGATGTAAACAAATGAGCCGTCGGAAAAAACGGCTGAATTTAACGCTGCAAAATAGTTATCCCCCGGGGGCACCACGGTTCCCAAATATTTCTTTACCAAATCGGAGTGTTCACGAATCGCTTCACTGATACTGCAAAAGATGATCCCTTTTTCGGCCAGAGTTTCCCGAAATGTTGTTTTTACCGACACACTGTCCATCACGGCATCCACGGCTACGCCGGCCAGTAACTTCTGCTCTTCAAGGGGGATTCCCAGTTTATTAAAGGTGTCAATCAATTCGGGGTCCACTTCATCTATACTCCCCAGCTTGGGTTTGCTTCGTGGTGCTGCATAAAAGATAATCTCCTGAAAATCGATTTCAGGGATATTGAGATGGGCCCACTCGGGCGTTTTCATGGTTAGCCAGTTATGATAGGCTTTCAACCGGAACTCCAACATAAAGTCCGGCTCCCCTTTCCGTTTGGATATTTCACGAACAACATTTTCGTCTAACCCCTTGGGAATGAAATCGGTTTCTATATCGGTATAAAACCCGTATTTGTAATCACTGCTGGTTACTTCCTCTAATATTTTATCCTGATCTGATGTCATAAATACTTCTTACTTCGTTCCTGGATTCTTAACAAACAGCCCCGTTTAAGAGTTCATTGGCGCTTGCGGAGAGTCTGCCTTTAAACAAAACACAACCCAGATTCTTTCAAGCAAGCGGCAGAGCGGAGCGATTCCCGCTCAACCTGCCTTCCTGCTTCGGCAGGCAGGCGATTAAGAAAATGTAAGTCTTCACCTTTGGGAAGGTGAATAACCAACATTTTCTAAACCGGGGTTAACGCTAAAGTAAAGCGATTATTCGTTGCACTTATATCGCTCAGCTTAGGTGCAAAATTACCAAACATTTAGATTAAATAAAATTAGTGGCTCTCTATTTTGTAGATTCAATATTTTTAAAGACTCCCAAAAACAAGTCATTGATTTGATTCTGTGCACACTATGATGCGCACAAATAAAAGACTAAAACGTCCACAAAAAACAGGTTCATGCAATATTATATCTTTGCATATTGAATTCAGCTTTGAATAAAACAAACACAAACAGATGAGTAATTCTATCACCACTCTTTCAGAAATTGGTCTTTTTGGCTTAATCGACCATATCGCTCAACGTTTCCCGGCGCGTTTGTCCTCCACTTTAAAAGGCATCGGTGGAGATGCATCTGCACTGAATCCTGAAGGTGGATTGGTGGTTACCAACGATCACCTGATGCTTGAAGGCATTCATTTCGATCTCACCTATTTTCCGTTGAAGCATTTGGGGTATAAGGCGGTGGTTGCAGCAATCTCGGGTGTTGCAGTTAGTGGCGCACAACCCTCACAGTTAAGCATCTCAATGGGACTGAGCAGCAAAATATCGCTTCAGGCGGTTGAGCTGCTGATGGAAGGGGTGGCACTTGCCTGTGAAAAATACCATCTCGATCTCGTCCAGTTTCGCCCCACCTCATCGCTCACCGGGCTTACCATTGCGGTGACGGCGTATGGGTTTGCCGGTGAAGAGGCGCTGTATTCGCGCAATATCGGACACTCCAACGATCTTATTTGCGTGACGGGTGATCTGGGGGCGGCTTATATGGGTCTTCAGTTGCTGGAACGGGAGAAAAAGGTGATGGAGGAGACCGGACATGACAAGCCCGATTTTGGTACCTACGAATACCTGCTTCAACGACAACTAAAACCCGAGGTCCCCATGCATGTACTGTACCAATTAAATAAGAGCCACCTGCACCCAACCTCCATGACGGTTGTACGGGAAAGTCTGGCAGCCTCGTTAATGCTGCTTTGCAAGGCTTCCAACACCGGCTGCTATGTTTACGAAAACAAGATACCCATTGACCACAGCACCATTGCATTAGCCGAAGAGATACAGCTGAACCCGCTGGTGGCGGCGCTTCATGGCGGCGAAGACTATGAACTGCTCTTCACCATATCGCTGAACGATTACCAAAGGGTTGAAGAGGAGGCTTCCCTCAAAGAGGTATTCCTGATAGGTCATCTCACCGATGCCGGCAAAGGATATATCCTGGAAACTAACGCAGGCGAAGAGGTGCCGCTGAAGGCCCAGGGATGGGGGGTAGACAACAGGCAATAGAGGAAAAGAGCTCAAAGCTGAAAGCTGAAAGGGGTGCACCTAAACCCGTAAAGCGGTTTGAAACCGCTTACGGGTTAAGGTTAGGTTAGGTTATGTTCAAACCTTCACCACCATTTTCCCCTTATTTTTGCCTTCAAAAAGATCGATAAAGGCTTGTGGAATGGCGTTAAACCCTTCGCGAATGGTTTCGTTGTAGGTGAGTTTCTCTTCGGCCAGCCAATTAGAGAGTTGCTTAATGGCGTCGGGAAACTTCGCATTGAAGTTGTTTACAATGAATCCCTGCATCAACGCGCTGTTTTTTATCAGAAAGGGTTGTATGCGCGGGCCGACAGGGACGGAAGTGGCATTGTAAACCGAGATGGAGCCGCACACCACGATCCGGGCAAAGCGGTTGATATGGTTATGCACGGCATCGGATATTTCGCCGCCCACATTGTCGAAATAGAGATCCACTCCATGGGGACATGCCTTTGCAATGGCTGCATTCATATCCCTGGTAGAATGGTAATTTATAGCTGCGTCAAACCCAAACTTAGAGGTGAGCATCTCCACTTTTTCGTCGGTGCCGGCAATACCCACCACCCGGCAACCCTTTAATTTACCAATCTGTCCGGCCACACTGCCCACAGCTCCTGCAGCACCCGATACCACCAGGGTTTCCCCTTTTTGAGGTTTCCCAATTTCTGTTAATCCCATGAAAGCTGTTAATCCGGTCAGCCCCAGCACACCCAGATAAGCGGACAAGGGCGCCCTAGAACCATCCACTTTCATCAGCCCCTCCCCGTTCGAAGTCTGGAACTCTTTCCATAGTAACAATCCCGACACGAAATCACCTTTGGTGAAATTCGTATGGTACGATTCCACCACTTCGGCAATGATGCCCGAACTTATGGGTTGGTTTAATTCGAAGGACGGGATGTAGGATTTCGCATCGTTCATGCGGCCGCGCAGATAGGGATCAACCGATACATACTTCGCTTTCAGTAGAACTTCCCCTTCCGATATTACGGGTTTTCCTTCGTTGGAAAATTGAAAATCGGACAATTGAGGCTTGCCTGAAGGTCGCTTGTTTAATAGAATTACCTGATTCACAAGAATAGTCTTTTCTCTTGAAACAGTTTTGAAGCTGAAAAGTTTTAGCCCTGACGGGGTTAAAAACTCCGTCAGGGCAAATAATACTATTCCGTCACCACCAGTTCACCCTCAAATATTTTCAGAGCTTTTTCATCTTTGTACTCTCTGTGGACATTTCCTTTTAACAGCAGAGGACGCCGAGAGATGCGGAGAAAAATGAAACTGCGTGGATTTTTGCACAAATATCTCAATCCCGGGTTCAGATCGCGGGGTCCCAAAAGGAGCCCCTGCTGAGATCCAATCGTTGAAATAAAGTGTTTATAGACAGTATTTTACAAAATCCTACCATTGGTACCCGGGAGAAAAAAATAAAACTCTCTGTTTGGAGTGGCCACTATTTAGTAAAATCAAGATAAAAACTAAAATCATACGTCTCGTCCGACAAGCGGTATTTGGGATGTGCAGCGGCTTTGGCCGACCATGAGTCGTCGCCACCTACTCCCATCTGCCGATAGTCGATATTAACCGTGAGTACCCCATCGTGCTCCAACTCATTGATATGGGTAGCAGCCTCGAGGTTCTCCATAGTGTAGGGCCATATCGAAAAGTCAAATACCGGGTGACCGGTTACTATCACAGACTTTTTACTGCCCTCAGCTTTCAGCCATCGCACATCACTGCGGTTGCCATTTTCCTGTGGATAGACGTAATTATAGGCGACGTCATCGCTTTTCATGGAAAAAAGTCCCAGACGGGCACCCTCTTTCCGGTCCCAATAGGATTCCTGGGGGCCCTTGCCGTAAAACTGTACATTGGCAAACTCCTCGGAGATGCCGCACTGCATGCCAAAGCGGGGCAGTACCGGGGCATTCACTCCCTTTGCAATGTGCATTTCTACAAGGAGTTCCCCAGCTGGCGACAGGGTATAGGTCAATCTTAAACGACTTTGATCCACCGACAGACGGTATTCTGAGCTGAATTTTATATTATTTTCCGCTTCTTCAATGCTCCAGTCGATGAGCTCCATATCGTCGGCACCATGCTTCCATACTTTCATTTCCTTGGCCACCATATTGCCACCGGCGCGGTCGTTGTCGGTAGAAACCCGCCAAAAATTAGGTTTTAGCGGCCGCTTTAAAACATTTTCACCTTTCAGCAGATATTCGGAAAGCTGACCGGAGGCTTTATCAAACTTAATTTCAAATGAATTACCGGTTATTGTCAGATGATCTTGATTCTGAGTGTAGTTGAGTTTCCCCTTTCCGGTGAGTTTCACCTCAAGGGTTTTGGGCGCGAGCACAAACTGATCCCAGGCGGCTTCAAAGCCCTTTTGAGCATACAAAGCGTCCTGTTTCAGCACATAGTTCACCTCCAACACATACTCCTTGCCGGCCTCCTGCTTAAATGATTTCACAGGAACCGTAACTCTTTCACTTTGCCCGGGCAGTATTACCGGAAGCACAAGGGTACCATTTTGAATGCCTTGTCCGTCGGCCATCAATTTCCACTGCATTTCATATTTCGAAAGGTCACTGTGCGACTGACGGTTAAGCACATTCAACTGATAGCGTTCCATGTCTGAGGCGGAGGTGCTTATATCCTGGAACACCTTTTTAGCTTCCCAGAGAGAAGGATGAGGGGTCTGATCGGGAGCGACCACGCCGTTGATACAGAAGTTGCCATCGTTGGGTGTGTCGCCAAAATCGCCGCCATAAGCCCAATACTGCCGGCCCTTATCGTCGGTTCGGAGGATGCCCTGGTCGGTCCAGTCCCAGATGTAAGCGCCCATCAGGTTGGGATAGGCGCGAATGACATCCCAAAACTCCTGGAAGTTACCGAGTGAGTTGCCCATGGCATGCGCATATTCACAAGGCATAATGGGCCGGTGAATATAGGGGCTGTTGGCCAGTTTCTCCAACTGATCGGGGGTGGGATACATGCGGCTGATCACATCTACCCAGGCAGGGTCGGTAGGGTTGGCCATGTAAGCGGGTGACTTACCGGAGCCGGGTTTGATGTATGCCGGATTTTCATGGTCGCTCTGAGCGCCTTCGTAATGCACAAACCGTGTGGGGTCGAACTCCTTTACCCAGCCGGCAGCGGCTGCGTGGTTGGGGCCCGAACCCGACTCATTGCCCAATGACCAGGAGATGATGGAGGGATGGTTCTTGTCGCGCTCCACCATACGTATCACACGGTCGATAAAAGCATAACTCCATGCGGTTCGATTGGAGAGGAGACCACCCACGCCATGCGACTCTATGTTGGCCTCGTCCATCACGTAGATGCCATATTTATCGCACAACTCATAAAAGTAAGGATCGTTGGGATAGTGTGACGTGCGCACCGCGTTCACGTTGAATTGCTTCATCAGCAGCACATCCCGCAGCATCTCGTCACGACTCACGGTCTTGCCGTTTATCTGACTGTGGTCATGACGGTTGACCCCTTTCATCTTCACCGGTTGGCCATTGATTAAGAGCACACCATTCTTAATTTCTACCTCGCGGAATCCAACTTTCGTGGAGGTGGTCTCTACCGTCTCGCCCTGGTTGTTTACCAATGACAGAACCAACGTATAGAGATAGGGTGTTTCAGATGTCCAGTGATTTGGAGCGCTTATGAGCTGTTCCATCAAAGCAAAGTAAGGCTTATCGCGCTGGGGATACCAACGCTGCACAGCCTCCTGTGCCCTGGCTTCCATGGGTTGAGAGAGGACTTCCCGATTGTCGGCATCGAACAGGCGGGCTTTTAGCTGCCAGCCTTCGAGGTTTTGATTGTCCTCGTTTTTGAGATCGGGCGCTATCTGCAAAAAGGCGTTCCGGTAACTCCGATCGAAACGGGTACGCACGGCAAAATCGCTGAAATGCACCATGGGACGAGCCATCAGATACACTTCGCGGTGCAGGCCGCTCATGCGCCAGTGGTCCTGGTCTTCGAGGTAGCTGCCATCGCTCCAGCGATAGACTTTCACTGCTACCCGGTTGCTCCCGTCTTTCAGATAAGCGGTTATATCAAACTCGGCCGGCAGGCGGCTTCCTTCGCTGAATCCGGCTTCCTGACCGTTTACCCAAAGGTAGAAGGCTGAGCTTACCCCGCCAAAGTGGAGTATCACCTTGTGATTGCTCCAATTCTCAGGCACCTGGAACTCTTTGATATAGACTCCCACAGGGTTTTCGCGCTTTATCCAGGGCGGATCTACAGGAAAGGGATAGACCACGTTGGTATAAATGGGTGTGCCGTAACCCCGCATCTCCCAGCAGGAGGGTACATCGATGTTGTCCCAGGCAGAAGCATCGTAGCCATCGCGCTGAAACCCTTCCGGCACCTGCTGGTCGTTTTTGGAAAAGCTGAATTTCCACTCCCCATTCAGTGACCTGAACCATTGCGACTGTTCGCGATTGCCTTGCAAGGCCTCCTGAACAGTTGAGTAAGGGTAAAAAGTACTGTGCGGCTCCATTTTGTTTTGAGAGATGATGCGCGGGTTTTCGATGGCCGGCTCTTGGGCCATGACGCTCATACTGAAGAGCAGACTCAGAGAAAGTAGAAATAGGTTTTTGTGGTTCATTGTTATGTGGATTAGATGATAGAGATTAGAGATTAGAGATTAGAGATTAGAGATTAAATTGTTACCTGTCTGGCGGCAGGCAGGTATTGTTAAACCATCAGTATGATAGTATGTTAAGCAGTATAACACCTGTAATGATATGTCTGTTTAAAAATGGCCGCAAGGTCTCCGGCAGTTGCGGAAGACCTTGCTCCGACTCCAGAGATTCCTCGCTTCACTCGGAATGACAAGCTTCTGGAGGATTAGGCTGTGGGGTGGGGTGGTTTGGCGGCTGCGCCACAAAACCACCCCTCCCAACAGCTCCTCCCTTCAAAATTCCCTGTCATTCCGAGTGAAGCGAAGAATCTCTGGAATATTAATCGGGCAAAAGTGATCTGTTATGCCTTTGTTCTTTTATTTTCGATTTCCAGAATTCTGGCAACTTGAGATTTATTTTCAGGCAAATAATTTGTAGCAACATCCCAAATAATTTCGTAATCAACCCCAAAGTATTCGTGCGAAACCTTATTCCTCAATAAAGTACATTTCTAACCACGGGACTTCCGGATATTTATCTTTTAGTTCTTGTGGAATATTATTGGAGGCTTCCCCTATTACTTCAAAATTTCTGATCACCGCATCAACAGTTTTATAGTCTCTCTTGAATTCAATAAACGAATACCCTTCAATATACTCTGCTATTCTATCCATTGCCTGTAACAGGTCTTCCAAAAACATTTGGAATGTACGGTCTTTCTTTTTCAAACTACACGTAATTAACTTGTTGCAAAATGCTTTCTTTCAATTGCTCTTTTAAGGCATTTTTTGTAACCAGGTCTATCTTTCTGTTGAATATCTTTTCAAGATAGATTTCGAGGGAAAAAAATTTCCAGCCAATCGGTCTTTCAAAATCAACAAGAATATCAATATCGCTGTCTTCTGTAAAACTTTCGTCAGCAAACGACCCAAAAAGCCCAATCTCTTTAACAGCGAATTCTTTGTGGAGGAAAGGTTTTAGCTCTTTCAGCGTCGATAAGATGTCATCTCTGGTAATCATATTTCAAATATACTGATTTTAAAAATATGCTGCTTCATTTATTCAACTCTCCGGCAAAAGCGATGGCTCTTTTAAATTCCAATGTCATACCCCTATATTGGTTGTAAAAAGAAGCGACAATTTCTGGCAGTTCTTTGCATTTTTTTTTATTTGTCAGATCTTCCTTGTCGCTCAAGTCTGGCGGAAGTTACTTTGCGCTATGGGCTCAATGTAATGCGCTTGGGTAAACTTGTATCTGCTGTAGAACAACTTAATCTTTGGAAATGACATCCAATTCAGCTATACCCAGCACATTCTGCCCATCAGCAATCGCTGTGGTTTCGAATTTCAGGAAACGGGTTTTCACACTTTTCTCAAAATCGATGGTTTGTGCAATAGGGTTATTCCGGATATTGGGGAAATCACCTCTTATCAACAATTCCCAATTTTCACCATCATCACTGACATAAATCCAGTAGTTGAGCGCAATACCGCGCGCCCAGCGCGCCTGATCGGGCAGATAAGTCATTGCGGAAAATCGGATGGACTCCCCAAAATCAATCACCACTTCCTTCACACCATTTGGGCTCACCCAACTGGTAGATGGTTTGCCATCAAATAAAGGCAAATTGGATTCGTCATTCCCAGTCAATGTCCAGGAGGCTTTGGATGCGCCAAAAGTCTGCACACCTACTTCTCCATGAGCTTCTCCACTGAAAACAATGGCTTTAATGGTTGCCTCTCCATCAAACAAGAATGGTTTTATATATTGATTTGAACCTCGTGAAGGTAATGTTCCATCCGTTGTGTAGAATAGTTCGCCAAACCTTTCAGGCGAGAGGATTCTTACCATCCCGTCCTGGTCGCGGCGAATGGTTGGTTCGGCCAATAATATTGGGGCATGATACGCAGCAACTTTTGTAATCATTGGTGGTGCCAGGGATTCCTCGATGGTAATTCGTACTTTTTCAGTGGTGACGGGCAAAAAGCGTAGGATTCGCTTGTAACCTATGGTCGTTTCCCTGGCCAGTTCCTTCCAGCCTCCGGCCTCGAGATAGTCAACACGAAAGGCTTTTACCCGCTGCCCTTCCGGGACGTATTCCTGCAGAAGCAAACGATTCATGGTAACAGGTTTTCCGAAGTCAACTTCAAGGGAACCTGTATTTGCAGATGGTTGCCAGTAGGAATCATATTGATCGTCGAAAGCCTTTTTCAAATTCTTCTTATTGTCTGATGAAAACTGACATTTCGAAGTGATCAGGTTTTCCCTGAAATCGAGATCGAGCTGGCGTTTCCATTCCAACAGGCGCAGCGAATCGATGGGGTTTACCAGTCCACGCTTGTCAGGGCTGAGGTTCAGCAATAATAAGCTATTGCGCCCAACACTCTTGTAATAAATATCCATCAACCGGGGTAATGACTTCACCTGGTGATCTTCTGAAGCATGGTAGTACCAACCAGGGCGCACCGACACATCTGTTTCTGATGGCAACCAGCGGGTGCCGCTTTCATGGCCTTCATTCAGCTGTGCCTGATGGTTTTTTTCTTTGCTGAATTGGTTATTTGGCAGTAAGGTGCTCCAGTGCGTTTTGCCGGCATAACCTTCCTCGTTGCCTACCCAACGGATGTCGGGCAGGCCCCCGCCATGAACAATACAATTGGGTTGAAGCTCGCGCACGAGACCAACAAATCCCGGCCAGTCGTAATAATCTGCAGAAATACTTCGGTTGTGCAGCGAATCGGTACCGTAATAACCGCGTCCACCGTTGGCTCCGTCAAACCAGATTTCGAACAGTTCACCATAGTTGGAGAGCAATTCGGTCAGCTGATTTTTGAAATATTGGTTGTATTCGGGCTTGCCATAATCGGGATGGTTACAATCCCAGGGCGAAAGGTACAAGCCCATTTTCAGGCCATACTCTTTACAGGCATCCGCAAACTCGCTCACCAAATCACCCTGTCCGTTTTTCCAAGGCGAATTTTTCACGCTGTGCCCGGTGTATGCCGATGGCCACAGGCAAAAACCATCGTGATGTTTGGCAGTCAGGATCACTCCTTTGAATCCAGCATCCTTACAGATTTTCACCCACTGGCGGCAATCCAGTTCAGTGGGATTAAACAACTCGGGCGATTCGTTCCCGTAACCCCATTCCATGTCAGTAAACGTATTGATACTGAAATGCACAAACGCAATTGTTTCGAGTTTTTGCCACTCCATTTGCAGGGTCGTGGGCTTAGGTAATTTATTCTGTGCGATGGTCCCTGTTAGGGCAACAATCCACAGAGCCAGAGTAAGCATATATTTCATCATCTTGTTTGTTTTATTGGTCTTGTTCAGATAAAACTATACTATCAAAACACTGTACAACATCCTTTTGCACAGTGTTTCATTTCTTTTAAACAGTTAGTTGTTTGTGTAATTAGGGTAATCTTTAATACACCTTACTGACAATCCCATATCTTTAGTAAAAGGGCTTATCCGAGCTGGGTAATTTGAGCTAAATTCTTTTCCGAAAGCAACTTGTTCATCTCTATCTGATGATGTCCACCAGGCAGTCCAATAACCAATACCAAAAAAATTACCTGTATTAAATTGACCAGATGGTAATGCAGTAAAACCACTGTTATTGTTTCCAAGATTCATATAATACCAGTGTGTGCTGCCTGATTCAACTAATTTTAATTCTGCTTCTATGCCTGATCCCAATGCCGATAATAATGAATCCCACTCATCTTGCGAAGGAATATGCCAACCTTTAGGAGCTACACCTCGACTATCAGAAATTGCGTACCAGTTATATAATAATCCAAATGTAGCAATACTATCTTTATCATTTGTGTCATTATAGGTACCATAAGAACCTTCTTCAATTAATAAATACGAATTAGTTTTGACAAGACCTTGAGACATCAAATCACTGTTATTGTAATGTTTAACTCTTAAATTTTCTGCCATCCAAGTTTTATCTCCAATTGTAATAGTTTTATAAACGTTTCCATCAACATCTTTAACGATCCCATATGATAATGATTTATTAAATTCAGCTGTTGACCTTCCCGGTCCATCTATCTTTTCTTTTTTACAGTTTGCGCATAATAATAAAACCATTAAAATAAAGGTGCTCCCAATAAATATAATTTGATTCTTCATAATTGGCTACATCGATTTTCGATTCTATAAATATAAATCTTTCCTGAATGCTTACTCTCATTCAATAATTACCATTCAGGATGCCCAAAATTAAGAGGGTTTCGAGATAGAATCCGTTTTACAAACTCTATTTCAAAACCCTCAAAGCATTGCGCTTTTTTAAATAATATATTAAATTACTATTCTATCGCACTTCCACCTGGTTCAGTAGGCCAATAAGGATTCTGATACAGGTTAGAGTTTTCAACGTTTACCTGATCGGGTGAAGCGAGCTGCAGCTCCCTGAATGAAATTGGCGACAAATAATTGGCTTTACTCCAATTATATCCATTATAAACCTGATTGTTTGCAATTACAATTTGGTAAGGACGCAAATGTGTACCCAGGCTCTGTGCGGATACATTGGCCGTTGAACTACCATCCGAAATGAGTTCCGAATTACCATCATCATCTTTGTACGCATCGGAATCGTAAGCTTGGGCCCACAGATTAAAACCTTCGATTATATAATTCTTAACCTGATCTAAGGCTCTCCATCGCTTAAGGTCGTCCATGCGCATGCCCTCGCTCACAAATTCGTCACGACGTTCGCGACGGATATTGAACAACGTTTCATCAACCGGTACGCCTGCCGAGTAAACGCCCCAGTCATTCTCTTTGCTAAGGTCGGTGACACCAATGGTCGTATTATAATCCTCTTCGATTCCGGCACGCCTGCGAATGGCTCTCCAATAATTATCGGCGGTAGCATCGATGGTGTTATTTTTAACGTACGAAGCTTCTATATAATTTAGATAGGCCTCTGCAACACGGAAAATAGGGGAACCTGCCGTGCAAGTAAGGTCGGAGCCTGGCGCTTCATCCAATTCGTAGTTTAAAAACTTTTTAGAGCGATAGCCGGTAACATCCTTTGTCTCTTGTAACTCAAGAAGGGCTGGGACACCAAACAGAGACACGGAATCCTTATTGCTGGAACCGGATTTACTAATAGATGACCTAATATCCTCTTCTCCAGCTAAAAATAATTGCAGTCGCTCATCGCGATCTTCCTTCGCCTCCATGATGGTTACATCACCCTGAAAACCTGATCCTGCAGCATAGATAGGCAGACCGTTTTTCATGAGGAAACCATCCACAAAACCACGTGTTAAACCAGTATTACCACCGCGTTCAACATAAATACTTACACCGTGCGTAATATTTAATTCCAAGTCGTAATCGCGCCAAAAAAGAATCTCGGGATAGCCACCCATATTTCTATCAGCGAACATTTCGAAGTAAGGGTTCCATCCCGATGGATTAACGGCCCCACTCCCTGCAATATCAGGATTCAACTTACCCGAATTGTCGGTTAGACCAATAGCATCGGCCACTTCTTTTGAAGCTGCCATAGCCTGAGTAAGGAAAAAGTCTATCTCGTTATCGATATTTATACTAAAACCGCTGTTGTAGGGCATGTTTGCACCTGGCCAGTTGGGACCACCAGGTACGCGAGGTGTTCCGTTGTGATACTTAAGAAAGGTGCCCTCAAAGAGGGCCACTCGCGACTTGGCCAACAAAGCTGCATTTTTGGTCAACCGTACTTTGTTATGACCTGTGTTGTTCAAAAGCATAATAGCCGAATCCAGATCGGACAGGATAAAACGGGCAAACTCGTTACGAGGCGCACGTTTGGCAGCCTCAACCAAATCTCCCTGAACATCTCTCAACGTATTTCGGATAATAGGGAAATCGCCATATCTTTTCAAAAAATTGAAATTCTCCATGGCACGCAACATATAAACCTCACCTATGTAGTGATTAATATTTGCTTCGTTACCAGATATATTGCCGTTTCGCCATTTGGGCAGTACCTGCTCAAAGAACCAGTTAAAATCACGAATGTTACCGAAACCAAAGCCTCCACTTCCAGGCACTTTCCAGTTGCCTGGTACATAATAATTATAGGAAGCATTAGTGGTGGCCTGATTATCGGTATGGTCATCAAAACGTCCGATACCTGTACTCCAGCCCCCGTGGGTAGGAAATATATTACCGTAATACCCAATTGGGAAGGTAGCTAAATCTGCTTCAGAGTTTAAAAACAACTCCGGCGTCACCCTGTCAAGGGGTTCCCGCTCCAGAAAATCGTCGCATGAATTAAGCGACAGGCCAAACGCACATAGGGCAACAAGGTATGTCCATTTGGAAATTATATTTTTCAGTATCATAATATTTATATTTTTAGAAGTTCACACTAACACCCATCGAAATGGTTTTACTAAGCGGGTATAATTTTCCAGCCCCCCAGTCGCCGCCTAATAGCTCGGGATCGAAAATACCGGTTATATCAGAAAAAGTAAGCAAGTTATCGGCAGACACGTAAACCCTTACCGACTGTATCTTAACACGGTCGGTAAACGATTTAGGCAGGGTGTAACCCAATTGGATATTTTTTAAGCGCAAATACGAAGCATCTTGTAAGTAACGGGTTTGTGTCTGCTGGTTTTTACCAGTAGTAAACAAAGGTCGTGGATAATATGAGTCCAGGTTTGCACCCAAAGGATTATCCTCCTCACGGAAGAAGTCCCAATGCTCTTTAAATCCTGCAGATTGCCACATACCACCTGATGCACCCCAGAAATAAGGGCCTCCCAAAGCATAATCGCGCTTGGCAACTCCCTGCCAAAACATGCTCATGTCGATTCCTTTCCAAGCAGCATCCAGGGTAACACCAAATCTGTAGCGTGGCGATGAGTTACCTATGATGGACAAATCGCCGTGATCGTCTAAGGTATAAGCACCGGTATTTATGCTGCCGTCACCATCTAAATCGGCATACATAATATCACCGGCAGCCCATTGACTACCTAAACTACTCTGATCTACTTTTGCCAGGTGGGCGTCCATTTCGGCTTGCGATTTGGCAATACCAACAGTTGTATATCCCCAAATATCGTTGGCCATACGACCGTTATACCAGCTACCTATGTTATAGCTATCGTTGGGGTAACGTGTTACTTTTTGTTGATCGTCGGACAAGGCCAATTTAGCACCGTAGGAGAAATCTCCCACTCTATCGCGCCACTGCAATTCCAATTCCCAACCATACGATTCCATATCAGAGTTATTTATCCTTGGCACTCCTGTACCCAGGAAAGAAGACAGCTCGGGTGCCGGGCCTATCATGTCTTTGGTAGTTCGTTTAAACACATCAAACACGCCGGTAAGTCCTCCATTTAGAACAATCCAGTCTAAACCAACATCCCACGACTCTACGGTTTCCCAAGTCATCAACGAACTTACAATACCCGGTGCACGAGAGTAGTTCGGTCTTTTACCGTCCACCAGCCAGCTACCACTTCCAACCCCGATAGGCATAGTTTGATAAAACGGATACCAGGCATCGGTATTCATATTCCCCAACTGCCCCCATGATGCTCTCAATTTCAGACTATTTACCTTATCACTCAATCCAGCGAAAAAATCTTCGCGTGCTATGTTCCAGCCCACAGAGAACGAAGGGAAAGTACCCCATGTTTTGTCATCGATAAAACGCGATGTTCCATCGTGACGTATATTGGCTTCGAATAAATACTTTTCCATGTAATTATAGTTTACACGGCCAAAGAAACCAACGGTGGACCATTCTGCATAGCCACCATATAAGGTAGGTGTGTCATTGGTTGCTGTATTTATAGTTGGCACGTCAGGCGTAATTAGATCTTTACGAGACCCACCAACATCACGCGTTTTCATCAGCTCCACGTTAGTTCCTGCCAATACTTTAAAATAATGGCCCGACTCGAACTGCCTAAAATAGTCGGCATAAACGTTGGTACTTATTAGATTTTCTTTATACGCTGATTCAGCAACACTGGAAGAACCGGCATCACCGCCTGCCCATGGTGCAGGGTATGGATTTCCGTCGCCATCGTGACCATAAATAGGCAGTACATCCCAATGCTGAAAAATTGTTTTGGTATTATAGTTTCCCTCGGCATGAACTATCAGGTTTTCAATGGGTTCATAGGTAAAATGCACCTGTTGATATAGATAGTCGGTCTGTTTTCTATCCACACCTCCATCTTCCATTTGCAGTATCTCCATTCCTTCCATATAATACCCATTAGGGTCGCGAACCGGGTTCGTAGGCCAACGACGAGCAATGTTATGAAAAAACAGACCTGTCATATACGAAGGTCTTTCATACTCTTCGCGAATCCACTTGTTGCTATAGTTCAGCTTCATTTTATCGGTTAAATTCGCATTGATCCTTCCATTTAAGCTATAGCGGTAAAACTCGTCCTTACCGTGGCTGATAAGACCGCGCTGATCCAGATAGTTTCCACTTACCACATAGGTCACTTTTTCAGTACCGCCCGACATACTAAGGTTATGCTCGTGCGATGGCACCCAATTGTTATACATCTCACCAAACCAGTCGGTATTGGCATTCGCACCTGTATAAGCATTCCATCTGTTGTTATTTGGATTCAAAGTAGTCCCATCAACCGGTCCGGCAATTTCGCCTTTTTGCCATTTCTGATACTCCACAATACGGTCCATCACATCGGGAGAAAAGGGAGCACCCTGTCCGGAATTCTTAGCGGCTTCGTTCCAGTAATTGGCAAATTTCCAGGAATCCATCATCTCAGGTATCTGGGCTGCATCGGCCAGGCGCAAGTTATAACCGTAATTAATTTTTGTCTCGCCTGCTTTTCCTGTTTTGGTGTTAATCAAGATAACACCAAAGGAGGCACGCGAGCCATAAATAGCAGATGATGAGGCATCTTTTAACACAGAAATACTTTCGATATCGGCGGGGTTAATGGCGTTCATATTTCCTTCCACACCATCGATCAATATTAATGGCGAAGATGAAGACCCAGCACCAATGGTACCCGCACCTCTGATGTTTACATTCAGGGTATTGTCCAATGCTCCACCACCGTTATTTTGTGAAAAGTTAAGTCCCGGCACAACTCCTTGCAGAGCCTGGGACACGTTTTGCACGGGCCTGGAATCCAACACCTTAGTATCAACACTGGACACAGCACCTGTTACGTTCACTTTTTTCTGGATACCAAATCCCACAACAACCACCTCTTGCAGTCCAAGCGACTCTTCCTGAAGTGTGATATTAAAAGTATTCTGTCCTGCAACTGCCACCTCAACCGTTTTCATCCCCACAAAGGAGAAAGCCAGTGTAGCATCTTCCGGCACTCCGGCCAGGGTAAAGTTTCCATCCATATCGCTAATGGTACCGGTGGTGGTGCCTTTCAGCACGATGGTAGCACCTGGAACAGGTTCTCCCTTAGTATCCACTACCTTTCCGGTAACGGTTTTAGTTTGCTGCTGAAGTGAAACCGTGTTTACCAACTCTTTAACGTCACCTTCAGTCGCCGCAAGTGCAGAGAATTGCAATCCGGCGGTCATCAGCACCAGGGTAAACCCTTTGACTGCTCGTCTCAATTTACGCCCTCCCAGAGGAGCGCAAAAGATCGAAAACGACCTCTTCTTTTTCATACTATTACTTTTAATTTTACAAGTGTGAGGGTTGTTTTTATAAACTTATGTAGCACATAAGCATGGGCAAATGTAGTTAATTGTTTTTAACTTGCAATAAAAATCTTCATATTTAACATTTGAAGCAAAAAAAGAGTCGCTTAACAGCGACTCTTTTAAAGTTTTTAAGAATTAAGTGTTTTGCAAAAAAATGTCAAAGGTTTTAAAAATTACGGTTTTATTGCAACTACGAAGTAAAGAGGAGGCTGATACTTTACTGCACGTTCAACTGCTTTTCAGCATCGGCTTCAGCCAAATTTCTCACCCCGGTGGTACCGCCACCTTTCAAAGTTACTTCAACAGGCTTATTGGTTTTCCAGGCGCCGCGGGTGAAATCGGGCATTTCGATGGAGTTGGAGTTGTTGGCAATAGACCATTCGCTGAGCGGGGTAATGGAGCTCCATGCAGCGGCATCGTACACGTCCATATCCACGGGCAGACCGTTGCGCAGGCAGTCGATCAGGCGCCAATCCATAATGAAGTCCATGCCACCATGACCGCCAACCTCTTTGGCCATCTCCCCGACTCTGCGCACGATCTCGGGGGTGTACTTCTCCTCCAGCTCTTTCATCTTAGCTTCGTCGGCAATGTTGTGGCCAAAGGCAATGTGCTGAAGTGGATATTTTTGGGCAAAACATTTGGTGCCGCTCAGCATGTGTATGCGCGAATAGGGACGTGGGGAGCTGATGTCGTGCTGCACCATGATGGTGCGTCCTTTTTCGGTGCGGATAAGCGAAATATCCATGTTGCCACGCATCTCCTTACCCACGAACTGCTTGAATATTGGATGCTTTTCAGCCTCTTCATTGATGCGATGCTTCAAAGTGAAGTCGTCCGACATCATGGATGTGAGCAGGTTCATCTTATCGCCCCGGTTGATGTTCATCGCCTGACAAATGGGACCCAAGCCATGTGTTGGATAAACGTTGGCTTTCCGGGTATTCTCGTGCAGGCGCCACAGCCCGGTGTAGGCACCGTCGGTCATCTTCTCATCTTTGGGCACATTAAAATGCCAGTAATCCAGGTCGTGAATGTAGGCGCCTTCGCCGTGTATCAGGTCGCCAAATACACCCTGACGCACCATATTAAGAGTCAGTAATTCGAAGAAATCGTAGCAGCAGTTCTCTAATATCACGCAATGCTTACGGGTACGTTCGGAAGTTTCCACCATTTGCCAGCACTCGTCCATGGTGCGGGCAGTAGATACTTCCACTGCGGCATGTTTATCGCCCTCCATGGCTGCCAGGGCAATGGGCACGTGCCACTCCCAGGGTGTAGCGATATAGACCAGGTCGGCTACATCGTCGTTGGTTAATTTGCGAAAGTTTTCATCATCTCCCACATACTCTTTGGCCTTTGACAAGCCGGCTTTTTGAAGAATGGCCTGGCCCCCATCTACGGCACCCTGGCGGATGTCGCAAAGAGCAGTAATCTCAACGCCTTCGATGTGGGTCATGCGCTGCACGGCGCCGGCTCCCCGGTCGCCAATGCCCACGATGGCTATGCGAACGGTATCCAGTTTGGGTGCAGCATAGCCACACATGTTAAAATTCATAACCGGAACTCTCCCGGCCGACTTGCGGATGTGGGCGACCTTTTCCTGCCCGTTGGTGTTGTTACAGCCCGAGGCTGCCAATGGCCCTGTGGCCAGCACACCTGACCCGAGGGCCAGGTTCTTTAGGAATGATCTGCGGTTTGTACTCATTATTATAGAGGTTTAGTGGTGGGATAATAGATTAAAGATTAGAGATTAAAGATTAGAGATTAAAGATTAGAGATTAAAGATTAAAGATTAAAGATTAAAGATTAAAGATTAAAGATTAAAAAAGGATTAAAGATTAAACATACGAATTAAAGACACATGGATTAGGGCAATGGGGCTTTGCCGCATAAAAAGCGGTCACTGAAAATGTCTATGCCGGCAATTATGGGTAAAGGTAGTAAACAAATCCATAGCTGTGAACGACTCATCACACTCCGTTCCAGCATGGAATACTTCTGGTCACGCACTGATGTGAAGGCTTGTCGGGGACTTTAAAGGTTCATTTTTAAACAATACTGTCCGGTTAATTATTAACGGATACCTTCCCGATGCCTCGGGATTACCAATAACACACTTCTCAAAGTCCTTATTGTCAATAGATTCCTCTCCTCGCCCCAGAGCCTCAATGGCCTGGTCTTTTCGACCGCAAGGAGAAATCTATTTTGGTTCAAGAATTTAAATTTTTGAACTAAAACCATTATAACCAAAGCTAAAACACCTCACTCCAGAGCTTCATCACTCACCACATCCCCCAACTCCTCCATTTTAAAACGCTCGATGGCAGGTGCTGTATGCTCCTGCTGCATGATGCTTTCCATCTTTTTTATTATTTCAGGATGTTGACCGGCCACATCGGTTTGTTCCTGTGGGTCATCTTCGAGATTAAAAAGCTGAATGGATTTATTCCCTTTTTTAATATCCATCCGGATACCTTTCCATTTTCCCATGCGCACGGCCTGTTGGCCGCCATAAGCCGGGAACTCCCAATAAAGAAACTCGTGAGGTGTTTGATCCTTGCCTGTCAAAGCGGCCAAAAAGCTGATCCCGTCGGTATCCTCCGGGGCATCCACTCCGGCTATTTCACAAAGGGTAGGCATTACATCCCAAAAGGCGGATATATGATCTGATTGGCTTCCCGGCTCAATCCTGCCCGGCCAGGTGGCGATCATTGGAACCCGCAGGCCCCCCTCGTAGGTAAAACCTTTTCCCCGGCCATACTTACTGTTAAAGGGCCCGCCACTGTTGAACCAGGGCGAATCGGTGCCCCCATTGTAGGTAGGGCCATTGTCGGAAGTGAAAATAATGAGGGTATTGTCGTAAATACCCATCTCCTTCAATTGATCAACCAGTTGTCCTACCTGATGATCGAGGTAAGAGACCATCCCGGCATAGGCAGCATGGGGATAGCGCTGCGGGAAATAGCCTTTATCCCCCAAATAGGGCTCTTCATCGCCAAACTTGTCCACGTAATAATCCACCCACTTTTGCGGCACCTGCAAGGGCGCATGCGGAATTGGGGTAGCCCAATACATGAAGAGTGGTTGGCCGGTTTCTTTGGGATTGTTGTCGTTAATAAATTGGGTCATCTCTTCAAACATCACATCACCCGAGTATGTGCTGAGCTTAAATTTTTCGTAGCTCGCCGGATCGTATGGATCGGCGCCTTTGTCCAGCCTGGTATTGGGTGCCACAGTATCGTTGCCTAAATAGATGCGCACATCGTTTTTATAGAGATGCACGGGATAATAGGTATGCGCCTGCCGTTGACAGTTGTAACCCACAAAAAAGTCGAAGCCCATCTGAGTGGGGGTGCTGTGGGTGTGTGGCGCACCTAACCCCCATTTACCCACGATGCCGGTGGTGTAGCCGGCCTTTTTCAACATCCGGGAAAGTGTTTTGGTGTCAGGCTTTAATGGTCGTTGCCCTTCAAGGGTTGAATCGGCAATCATGGCGCGATAGCTCCAGACATCTCCCCGTGATGCCCATTCGTCGTTGCCCCTTATCTGCGCGTGCCCCGGGTGTTTACCCGTAAGCAACATGCATCGCGACGGGGCGCATACCGGCGAGCCGGCATAGTGCTGCGTGAAAAACATACCGCTTTGGGCCAGCTTGTCGATGTTGGGCGTCTCAATTTTCTCCTGCCCGTAGCACCCCAGTTCGCCGTAGCCAAGGTCGTCGGCCAGGATGTAGATGATGTTGGGCTTGATGGTACCTGTTTGTGATTTTGTGCCTTGACCGGAACAGGAAAACAACACGAACATAACGCCCACGAACATCAAAGCCACGAGGTGCCTGAAGCTTATACCTCTTTTATTTCGACTGAGTAATTCCAAACTCATAATTCACAATTTAAGCTTTCTTCACGATTGATAATTTCAATTTAATGAACGCTGTCAGGTCTGAAGACGTTGATAGGTTTCAAAGATGTTGACAGGTTTCACTAAACGACATTGATTCATAATTCAGGATTTTTCCTCTCCATTCAAAATTCATTAAAAGTTCACAGAATTCAAATTTTTGTCTACCAACAAGCCATCAGCTATTTTTAAATTGAGTGTCAATTTTTGCTTTGCTTTTAACTTAATGATAAACAAATCGGAAGTTCCTTCTAAACTCACTTGTTCGCCTACATTCACAAAGGTGGGATAGAGTACCTTCTCCCTGTTGGAATGTAACCGGTCGTTGGTAAAATTCTCCATTTGCATTAGATTTAGAGGCTCTATTTCTACAAACTCATAGTTTGTTGTATTGTAGGGAAGCGCAAAACTCAATGCATTTACCGATTTTAGACCGATCCCTTTTACGGTAACTTCAATCACCTCATCTTTATCATAGGTTTTTTTGGATGTAATTAACTCTATTCTACCGGCTACCTCTTCCACATTTTCTTCATTCACTCCTCCATCTAATTGGGTAGCTACCACAGAAATATCATAAGCGTCGATAAGGCCGTTGTTGTTTACGTCACCTCTGCTCACATAGCCTTCAAAATCGGCATCGCCTTTTCTTAATCCGGTGTAATTGATATAGGAGGTAAGGTCGTTGCGGTCGATCAGGCGGTCGTGGTTGATGTCACCCGGAAGATAGCTTTCTGTTCCGGGGACTTTGTAAATATAGATTTGCCGACCGGAACCATATTTACCGACCCCCTCACTTACCGAGATTTTCAGATATCGAACGGTTGGATGTGAAGCAAAATTAAAGGTTTTCACTTCGCCATTATTTTGCCAGGTAAATGCACCCGCTTCTGTCCATTTCCGTTTATCACTGCTGAAATATACTTTCCCTTTTAACAGGTTCCCGTTCCCGCCGCTTATTCTGGGCAGATACTCCAGCTTATCCAGCTGGTTAATGGTGTTCAGGTCAATAATTATCTCAAACGGAGTGGCCTCTGCCCCCCATCTTGTGTGCCACATGCTGTTTTCGTCAAAATCAAATAATTTTGAAATCCCGGACCCACCCTGATCTTTTGCACTGTTTTGGGCAGTTATACCTTTAATGGCAAATTCCAACGGATTGGTTTTTGTTTGTGCTTTAAAGCTGGCCCAGGCAGAAGTTCCACTTTTATTCACAGCCCGCACTTTAAAATCATAAGCTGTTTCGGGGATTAAATCTTCAAACACAAAACTTGTATCCTTTATTGTAGAATACAACATATCATTTAGCTCCACCTCATAAAAATCGGAATTCGCCACCTTGTTCCAGTTTGGTGCCAGGCTGTATGCTTCGGCATTATCCTCCGTTACTCCGCCATTCTTTGGGGCGGTTAATTCTCCGGAAGTAACCCGGTCGTTATCCTGCGGTGCAAACCGGAAACCTCTCACCTCTACATATACCGGGTTTACCGTAATGTCGGTTTTGTTCAGCTTCATTAGGAGCTGCGGGTTTTTTACAGCCTGAAGGATTCCAAATCCACTCCCCTTTGTAGAGAATCTATTCAGATTTGGAGCGGCATCGTAAAAATATACATCCTCTTTGCCATCAAACTCTGCAAGAGAGGCTGCCTCGGAAAGTTTCAACTTTTTGTTGCCAATTTTTGCCAGTACCTTGGTGGGCGGTTCTGAGACATTAATTTTAAACTCAGTGGCTTTTTCTTTTACAAAACCCTCAAAACTTCCCCGCGCAGGATAAACGCTGATACGAGCGGTACTGTTTTTGTCAACTTCGGCTTCAATTAAAGTAGTGACGCTCTTTCCCAGTTTGTAAGCTTCTGAAACCCCATCGTCGTCATATTCGGTAAAGGAGGATTTCCCGTGCGGATAAATTTCGTAGATACGCCGGTTTTTATTGATTTCAGAGACATTGTTATTGGGATTGGTCATGGGGATAACAGCCCCGCTTTTTACGAAAACGGGCAGCTTCCAAACAGGACTTTCAAAATGATTGATGACGCGCCCGCCCTTGTAACTCGCTCCGGTGAAATAGTCTATCCAAATACCTTCGGGCAGATAAATCCCATTGCGGATATCGTTTCCCGCGGCATCGCTTGCTGTTGCCTTATAAACGGGAGCCACTAAAAAGAAGGGGCCATACATAAACTGATACTGTGTGGCTTTTCCCTGAGTGTATGGGTTTTTAGATTCTAAAAACATGGCTCTTATCATCGGCAACCCATCCACCGCCTCTTTGGCAATGCTATAGGCATAGGGTATGAGTTCCGATTTTAGTTTCAGATAGTTCCGGTTGATGGAAGTTGCAGGTTCGCCCAGAGCTTGCGGATATTTTGGGTTGGCACCCCAGCCATCCATATTTAACTGCATGGTTGTAAAGGTTTTCCACTGAAAATCCCGTGTATTCACTACAGGATTTTTTCCTCCAAAAATACCATCTACATCCGAGGTGATATTGGGCTGCCCCGACAAACCCGAACCTATATACGTAGGAATATGGAAGCGAATATACTCCCAAACTCCGCCGGTTTGATCACCCGTCCAAATGGCTGCATACCGCTGAGTTCCTGCCCATCCATCTATTGAAATTATAAATGGCCTGGCATTATCTCCGTATTTAACCATGATTTCAGCAGCATCGGCCACGCCGTTGAGCCCAAATGAATAACCGGGACCCACCCAGGCTACATCGGTTTTTAACACCCGCACACCGCCATCGCGCACCTCTTTTACGATATCCCTTTGCAACAAGGCGCTTATGCTGTCTATGGGATGCAGGTCGGACTGTGTCCACAATCCAATTTCCACTCCATTCTTTCGGGCGTAATCACCGAATTCCTTAAGATTTTGGATGTTGCCGTCCAATGTTTCGGCTTGACCATAGCCGGCTCCATACCCGTCATTGGGAAGAATCCATCCGAACGGCATATCGGCATTTTCATAACGGTCTATCACGGCCAGTGCAGAAAACTGATAATTACCTTTTTCGCCATTTAATGACTCTTTGATTCCGCCGTTGTCCTTCTGGCTTTCTTTGTATCGCCTTCCATCTTCAAATAAAATCCCTGTGGAATCTTCTTTCCAATAGTCACGATTATATGCATTCAAATGACCTTCATAAAAACCAAATTTCGGCAACAACACCGGATTTCCCGTGAGTTGGTAAAAGTCATTGAGTAAACCCGTCACCGGTTCGTTAATCATAAAAAACACATCCAGGTAATCGGTGTCATGGGAGAGCTTCACGCTTCCCCCTGTCTTAGCGCCAAAATCATACCGCCCTTTTTTAAAGGTGTACCACATAAAACCGTATCCCTTCGAAGACCAGTAGAACGGCGTAGGCGAAGCCACCCCACCATCGGTCCAGCTGTTTTGATTCTCTATGGCTATCACCTTCCCTTTATGAGAAAAACGACCGTTTTGAACGCCACCCCCATAAAAATATTCATCGGGATTTTCTTTGAAGCTCAGCGTAACCTGCTTTTCTTCAAAAACGGGCAACTCCGTCTCCTGCAAAACTAAGGCATTGGATTGCAGGTTAATTACCTGAAACAGGGAGGTACTTTTATCAAAAACTATTTTGATCTTCCCGGTAGAGATGGCCAACTCCTTATTGGTATTGGTGATGTTCAGTGCTGAAAGCTCTTTTCGCGGGTTGTCAACCAGAATTTGAGCTTCGGGTTTGGCTTCCGGGGCACGCATTCCTTCTCCGGAATTATCCTGAAACAGCCTGAAGATATGGTCCCCATAAAAATCAAGAAACATCTTTTCCCCATTGAAAAAGGAAACTTCTGCAGTGGTTGCATTGATTTTCTCTGCCCCAATGATTTTATGATCGTCCTGTACCACTGTTTTAGTGGTTGAATTTTCAGCTGCTTGTTGAGCTTGAAGATGGCTGTATGCTGTGCTCAGAGCAAGAATAAACAAAACCCTTAGAAGGTTTTTAAAGCTTTTGGTAATTGAAGGTTGGAAGATTTTCATATTTTTAGAAATGTGTCGCACCTGCGGTGCTGTTAGTTTATTAATTTGTCATGTTACCCTGGTGTCGCCACTCTGGGCTTCGAACCATTCGAGCCATACAAGGTAAGAAAGAAAAAACTAAAATAAACCATGCAATGCAGGTACGAATGACAATTGGGTGATCATTTGGCAGGCCTATTTTACAATTACTTCCACTCTTCCCCCATCATACCCAACCGCGTAAAGCTTATCGGCTGGCTGAAACGAATGTACCGAAAAGGAGGGCCGGGAAGCAATAAAAATGATCTCACCATTGCGTTGTTGCTCAAAAGCCACCGCATTGGAAGCTCCGGTAATGGAAATGTCATTGCCTGAAATAATTGCGTTTCCGCCGCTCACCTCTCCTCTGCTCCGGAAGATGGCCACGCTTTGCTCGTGAATATATTCAACCTTTGCAGCCGGCTTTTGATAGCCTTTGCCAGCCATGTAATTCGCCACCTCATTTACCATATTTTGGGTTACCACCATTCGCCCCTGCCCGTAATCATCTATCTGCATATCCACCGGGGTAAGGAATCCCCAGGCAGTAAAAAAGTCGGTGAGGTCAGTCTGAGCCACATCGCTGCAGGTTTTCACGAATTCAACCTGTGCTTCACCGGCCGATTTGGGATCATCCTTTAGCCGGATAGCCTCATGAACATCTTTATAAAAATCGGTATAACCTTTCACATCGGCAAAGTAGAGCTGGAGCTGCCAAAAGGGTACCAGTTTACAAAACACATCGTCATGTGCGGCATGCGAAAGCCCCGGTGCAATGATTTCGGTAAAGGCTTTTTCGTAGCGGTTGTTGTATTGGCCCATATCTTCCACATCAATGCGGGCACCGTTGCCAAAGGTGGTTTGCACGTAAAGGGAATAGATATTGGTAGTTACCTCGGTGGTACCCAGCCACTTCAGGCCCGGTCGGGTTTGGTGGGTGTGTCCAACCTCATGTGCGGGTCCCCAGGGAGATGACCTGAGCGTATTGACATCACAGAGCGTCGGCATAGTGCTTTTATGATACTCCGTACGGTTGCCGGTGGAATACATGTACATGTCCTGGTGAGTATTGGTGCGGAAGTAGGCACGGGTTGGATAGGCCCTGTCATACTTAAAAAGGCCAAGTAAATCCTGCTCCAGATAAACAAGGGAGTCATACACTTCAATAAGTCTTTCTGGATTATGAGTGTATTCACGCAAATCGGCCGTGGTAAAAGATAGATGAGTATACTTCCCCAGTAGATCGAAATAGCTGTAGGGAGCATTCTCTATCAGATCAGCCCAATCTTTGTTGGTATGTTTTGAGGCGTCGAAATAACCGTTGATGGCGCCGGTGGCAAAATTAATCTTCACATGGTGTTTTTGCTCATCCTGATAGATGACATAAGCCAACCCATCGGTGCGCACCTCAAAGCGATTTACACCAGGTTGAAGAACAAAGTCCTGACCGCCAAACCCCCTGGTATGATTTACAACCCGAAGTGCCATATCTCCCACAAAGTCATCCACAAACACCACCATATCATCGCCCCATTTCACATAGATGCCGGTCACATTATCGTAGTAACCATAAGTGCTCGTTTTGTTGGTGCGTGCAATAATCTCCGGGTCGGGATAACTCTGGAAATCACCAATTCTTAAACCGTCGTAAACGCCTTCGTACATAGCCAGGGCCATATTCCTGATAAATGCGTTGCCCAATGCTTCAATTTCTTCCAGTGTCACTCCATCCTTTAATTGGGTGCAGGCTTTATCTTTAAAAATGGTCAGACTTTCGAGAATCGAGGAGCTTTTTTTGAAAAACTCTATTTCAGCGAGGCTCACAAAATCATTCATCCCCTTTGTTACGGATATCTTAAATGCCGCCGGTTCCAAAATGCCCTCTTCAAAGCGGATGATTTTAGGGAGTGTATTTTCGCTGAATTCATAGTCGCCCAGCTTCTTGTAATTGGTATCTCCCCGGCTTTTGACAAACACTTCGCCCTTTAATATTCTCCCGTTATTACTGTCCTTTCGCGGGTGCAGCAGCACATAATCTATCCTATCCACATCCTCATTGAAAGTATATTCCAGTACCACAGGAAATTGGGTTTGGTCACCCCACCGGCTGTGGTAAAGGGTTCCAAAATCGCCATCAATCGATTTGGTGATTTCCCCACCCGGCTGATGTTCGCTGGCAGTGGCAGTTTTAACCGTGATTTTAATATCCTTGTCTATTTCGTTTGCATTGCCCGGACTGTATTCAGTAGGTAGTTCAGGCTTTTCAGGTTCAGGGGGAATGGGTTTCTCATCTGCTACCTGACTGTCGGAACAGCTGAGAGAGATAAAAAATGAAAAAAATACAATAAAAAGGAACGGTAATATTCTTGAATTCATGGCAATACTTATTTTAATTAGCAGTGAAACTCAATTTCCATAAAAAAAATAGCATTGGCAGATAGTAATGAACCACATCAGCCAATGCCATACAAAGAATCTAAAAAGTGAAATTATTTATAATTCTTCTCTGCCTCCTCCTCGAGGTCCACTACCGAAAGACCTTTCTTGAATATGCTTATTCCACTCAGGTGGGTATAGGTTTTATTATCGGGATTGGCCAAAATGCGGATACGAAAATATTGGGATTCAAAATTCTCCCTCTGAGTAAACAAAAGCGTTTGAGGTTTATCAACCGGAGAGGTAGGAAGGTTTTCCTCAGAGGTCCAAACAGTTGTCCATGTTGTACCATCATCACTTACCTGCAGGTCGAATTGAGAGGGCCTTCCACCCTGGTCCCCGCTTTGTCTGAAGGTATAGGTCATCCCTCCAATTTCAGTTGGCTCATCAAAATTTATCTGAATCCAATGCGGCAGAGGAGCAACGCCACTCGACCAGGCCGAATGCCAATAAGTATTAATATTCCCATCTAAGAGATTTTTCTTTGGCCCTTCGGAAGGTTCCTGAGTATAGGTGTCAATCATGTCATCCGTTAGCTCAATATCCACGTTTGACTCGGGCTGGTAAGTCACATCCAACCCTCTGCGAATAGGCCGTACTTTTGATGTAGTGAGTACTTCATTCCCAACCAGAGCTTCATTGAAAGTTTGAAGCTCAAACACATATTCAAACTTGTTAAGCAACCCCTCAATTACAACTGAATCGGTGAAAATACTTGAATTTGTCTTTATCGTTCGACCGTTTTTTTCATAACGTGTTTGCACATAGAAGTAATTGGAGTCCTGGGGAATATCCCAGGATATAAAAACTCCGCCAACACGTGGTTCAGCTTTTAGGTCGCTAACTTGTGAAGGAAAAGGGACCTCTTCTTTATTATCGTCATCGCAATTGGTAAAAGTAATCAGCAACGACAATGACAGTATTGAAATAAATATCTTGTTCATAACGAAAATAGTTTTAATAGAAAATTAGTAACCTGGATTTTGCACCAGTTTTTCATTTTTATCTATCTCTCCTTGCGGAATTGGCATCAGATAAAATGCTGGGGAGCGAAAATTTCTCTGGAAAGGAACCTCCTCCACGCGAAAGAACTCAAGATCGGTTGCGCCCTGTATATGCATGCCTTTAGCTTTTACTCCTAAATAAGGCTCGGCAATCATCCAGCGCCTCAGGTCCCAAAACCTTTGGTTTTCCAGGTACAATTCAATGGTACGCTCCTGTCTAACAATATCTCTTAATACTTCTCTGGTATTGGCGCCTCCAACAGATGCCCATGCATTGTCTATCGTGGGAATTCCGGCGCGCAATCGAACTCTGTCAATATATTGTTTAGCTGTGGCAAACTCCCCTGCTCCGCCATACTCGATTAATGCTTCAGCATACATCAGATATAAATCGGCCAGCCTGATAACCGGCCAGGGATATTGCGTGGGAATAACCAGGGTAGGTTGCTCTAATTTTGGATGAACCCCTTTTTTATTTAAGTAACCCGTGGGTGAATAATTGTTACTCCTACCTTGAACACCGCAATTATCATCTCTTCGGAACTGTGTAACAATTCGCTCAACAGTTTCGCCCTGAACATCGCGAATTATTTCGTAATATCCGTTGTGAAACGCAATCCAGGCATTAAATCTCGGTTCCCGGTTAAGATTCAGTTTCATAGTTGTACCATTATCTCCGGTAGCGATGGAGTACCTGTTATCATAATCGAACTGGGGATCTTTATCAATGGGTAACCCATTCTCGGTGTAAAAGGCTTCCACCATGGTTAAAGTAGGTGCCACACCATTCCAGGCACGGCCCTGAAGAAAGGGAGTTGATTTGTTTTGAAGGTCATAATAACCTTCCTGACGAGTATCTGCCCACAGAATCTCTTTGGTATAGCGGTCTATAAAGGTGTACCTCAAATCTCTTTCATAGGGATCTTCAGGGTAGGTATTGCCTAAAGAAGTATTATAATGGTAAAGCTCATGACCGTTATCCTGGGCCATATCAATGGCATATTTTGCAGCATTGGCAGCTCTTTGCCATTTTTGAGGATCATACGTAGTACTAATCAGACTATTTCCTTCTTTATCCTTAAAGTTCGTGTAGAAACTGGTTTGACTTTCTCCTCCGCCATTAAAAAGAGGAGAAGCGGCCAAAAGCAGTGTTCTTGCTTTTAACGATGCTGCTGCAATGCGGGTAGCTCTTCCGTAAGCGGTACTTGCCGAATAATTCAAAGGCAGATCGGCAGCAGCATCATCAAACATATTTACAATAAATTCAATCACATCGTCAAAATGGGCGCGTGATGGAAATTCACTATATGGCATGTTCACATCGGCCACCCCATCTACGATTATTGTCGGCCCGTAATTACGAGCCAATAAGAAGTGATAATATGCAATTAAAAATTTAGCTTCAGCTTTATAATTCTTTATCACCTGTGCAGATAACCCCGGCGTTTGGTCAACTCCATCAATAAGAAGGTAGCACTGACGAATGCCTTTAAAGAGCGTATCCCAATAGGAGATAACAGGATTTGAGGCTGTGAAATTACCCTTGGGAAAATGGGCAAAGGTTTCATGCTCAAAAGCGGTTACAACCTCATCGGCAGTAAAGAAGTCGATAGATGATGTGCCGCTTCGCGGGTTTGGAATATAGCTGTAACAAGAATAGAGATAATTTTCAGCAGAATAGACATTCTTGAAAGCATCTTCTTCCGTGGGTCTTTCATCAGGCACTACGTCTAAGTAATCGCAACCAAACGTTGTGCTTATTACCAACAAGCCAAGTAAAATTCTATATATCTTCATTTTTCCAGTTTTTATCATTATAACGACATCTGAACACCAATATTAAATATGCGCTGGGTTGGATACTTCAACCCATTACCTCCTCCTTGTTCAGGATCCCACAGGTCAAACTTTGAGAAGGTAAGCAGGTTCATTCCTCTCAAATAAAATCGCATAAATTTTAAGGTGTAACCTACCTCTGCGTTCTTCAGCTTTAAATAGGAGGCATCCCTCAGCCAATAAGATGAATTGGCAGTATTATTGGGATGGTCCATTTTGCTAAGACGCGGATAGGCTGCAAATACATTCTGGTTTTCAACACTCCAATAATCATCGGCAATAAATTCCAAGACATTTCGATTACTGCTGGTTCCAAAAGGATGAAAGTTGTTGATAAAAAAGGAGGTACGGGCAGCACCTTGCAAAAAGAAGGAAAAATCGAGCTTCTTATATCTAAAGGAGGGTCCAATACCATAAACTATTTCGGGTATTGTGGGATATCCCATTGGACGACGGTCATCGCTGTTAATCAAATTTAAACCGTCAATATCCTGGGTAATATCGGTGTATTTAATATCTCCTGGCAATACGGTTCCCCCTATCTGCTGTATTGGACTACTGCCTATCTCTGCCTGATCTATAAAAAGACGCTCAGCCTGATAACCCCATAAGGTATTTACCGGATGGCCCACGCTTGACAGATTCGGGTAGGTGCTGTAGGGCGGTTCATCACTTTCCAATACTTCATTCTGGGCAAAGGTAAAGGTACCCTTAACCTGCATGGTAAAGTCGGGATTAAAATTATGGGAAACATCAATAGAGGCATCCATACCACGGTTTTCAACTTTTCCCAAATTCCCATAGATATCAGTACCGGCGGTTCCAAAAGAAGTCGGAATGGTCTTTCTGGCCAGGAATATATCATCACGCACTTCTCTGAATACATCGGCAGTGATGTTAATTTTATTAAACAGCCTTAAATCTATTCCAAAATTGATTTTTTCACCTATCTCCCAGGTAATATCATTGTTGGCATAGCGGTTATACACAGGCCCGCTTCTGGTGTAATTTTGATCTATTCCTGTGCGATAACCGGCACCTGTAAGATCAATGTCAGACATGTAAACAAACCTCTCCCCGCCAATCTCATCGTTTCCAACCAGTCCCCAGGAGGCTCTGAGTTTTAACCATGAAACCACATCCCTAAGAGGTTCCCAAAAGGGTTCATTACTTATGGCATAACCAATAGCAGCCGAGGGAAAAAAGCCAAAGCGTTTATTTTTAGCAAAATTCTCGCTCCCGTTGTATCCAAAATTAAACTCAGCCAGATAACGACTGTCGAATCCATAGGTAACTCTGCCAGCAATACCTTGCTTACGTTTTGGTAAAGAGGCTATAAGCCCGTCGGGATTATTGAGCATGTATTCGTTCTGGGTATAAATAACCATTCCCCCCACACTGTGAAGGTCGAATGAACGATCGTATTCAAACTGTGCTTGATAATAGGTAGAGCGATCGCCAGTTGTTCCTGTTGAAGTGCCTAATGTGGTGTTTTGCACAGTGCCTACCATTTCAAAATTGTAGCTGTATGAACTATAATCAACCGGAGAATCTCCAAGGAGGGAGATATCATCTATGCTGTACTGGTTGACCCCCCCCGAGCGGTTAATGGTTGTTGAACTCCAGTTTTTGAAGGAGGCAAGCGCTTTAAAAGTCAATCCCGGAGTAATGAAATCCAGCTTTTGCTCCCCATCAATAGTAGCAATTACAGTACTTTCGGATTGTTCACTATACCCCTTGGTCATTTCGGCAAAGGGATTACGGTACCCGTCATTAAAACGGCCACCTGACTTCCCTCCAAAAGCAACATGTTCCAATTCACCGAACTCTTCGGGAATCAAATAATCGGGGTACATTATGGGAAAATCAGCGGGATTAGCTTCCATCACGAGGCCATAGACATTTTGAGCGCCAATTGAGGGCCCATCCTTTTCTCTAATTTGTGCATTAACTTTTAATGAGAGCCGGGTAGTTGGACTTACCTGCGCATTTATATTGTTCTGGAATGCGTATCTGCGAACTTTAACATTGTTATCGTAGGAATTTATATCAAATTTCTCAAGAGTACCATTGTCAAGATTAGCAGTTACGTTCATAAAGTAGTCCATCTTTTTACCGCCTCCCATTACATTCACGTTGGCAGTCTGGTTCATGCTGTATGACTTGAATAATTCTCCGTACCAATCCACATTGGGGAAAAGATATGGATCTATGTTCTCTCTGGTACCGTCGATTTTAAGCTGTGAATAAAGTACATCTCCTGTACTTCTGCCAATAACAGCTTCGTTGTACATCTCCATATATTTAACGCCATCCACAAAATTGGGTGTTGTAGTAGGCATTGAAATAGAATTCTCAAGGCGGACATTTATCTTGGCCTTTTCCATGTTTTTACCACTTTTTGTAGTAACAATCATCACTCCGTTGGCACCTCTTGAACCATAAAGAGCGGTTGCAGTGGCATCTTTCAATATTGAAAAGCTTTCAATAACTTCAGGACTCAAAGCATTTAAGTCACCCTCAGATATCTGCACCCCATCAAGAATAATCAAGGGATTGGTGGCACCGCTAAAAGTGGAGATGCCACGAATATAAAAGTTAGCCCCATCGGCACCAGGCTCGCCGGTTCGTTGAAATGCGATGACACCGGCTAACTTACCTGCAAAAGAGGTAGTAATATTGCTTGAAGGGACCTCAAGTGCCTGAGGCTCTATTGACTGAATAGAACCTACCACACTCTCCTTCTTTTGGGTACCATAGCCCACCACCATTACTTCATCAACCATTTTTGCATCCTCTACCATCGTAATATTTATGGTCGTTTTACCGTCAATATCTATCTCCTGCCCTTTCATGCCAATAAATGAGAAAACAAGTTTCTTTGCATCAGCAGGGACTTCAAGCGAGTAATTACCATTTATATCGGTAATGGTGCCTATTGTAGTTCCTTTAACTACCACGTTAACACCGGGAAGAGTTTCCCCTTCCACCTCCGTTACTTTACCACTGATGGTTCGCTTTTGCTGTTGTCCTGCAATGTTAAGGTTGTCAACCCGGTGAATAATCACCTGATTCTTTTTCACCACAAACTCCACATTTTCACCAGACAACAAGGAATTCATCACCTCTTCGATGGAGGCATCCTTCACATCCAGATTAACAATCCGGTTAACATCCAGGTCTTCCGTTTTATAAAGAATGCTATAATCCGAGTTTTGCCTGATTAGGTCGAAGACCTCCTGAACCGTGACCCGGTTAACCTTAAAGGTAAGCGGATTCGATTGCGAGAATCCATCGCCGGCCATTGCCACAAATAGATTCGTAATCAGTAAAAAAAGTGTCATTTTCACAACTAAGAACCATTTTACCCGCCAGACCCGGGGTCCGGGAGGACAATAAATTTGTTTATTTTCCATACCTTTGCAACTAATTGTTTGATTAATAAAAATAATATCTCAAATTATTGGAGATGTGTGTTTTTAACCGGGATATGTTGGTCGCATACCCGGTTTTTTTTTTAGGGAAGCCTACCCCCGATTAACGTTGATTTTTTGAGGCTGAAATAGAGATTGTGTTGGTTGGTTGGTTATATTTGTAATCAAAGGGTTCTATAACCCGAATGGCATCAAGAATCTCAAAGACCGACTCATCTACAAAATCCCCATTGAGTTGATCATTCACTAAGTGGGAGTCTTCGAAAAGAATATTTACATCAAAAAACCGTTCCAGTCGCCTGGCGATTTCACCAAATGCTTCGTCCCGAAATGTAAGATAGCCTTTCATCCATTGGGGTCTATCAGAGGGATTAAATGTTTGCAGTTCAAAGTTGTTATTGCTTTTATCAAATACCGCCTTCTGCATGGGAACCAGGTCGCATTGTTCCAAGACCCGTTCTTTTTGGTCAAGGAACGACAACGACACCGAACCTTCCAGCAGCATGGTTTCCTCCTTCAAATCTTCACTGTAAGCCCGGATATTGAATGAGGTACCGGTGACCTCTATTCTGGTTCGTGGTGACTGAACGATAAATGGGTGTTTGGCATCCTTAAAAACTTCGAAGAAGCCCTCTCCCTCAATGCGGACCTCACGCCTGTTTCCCACGAACTTTTCAGGATATCGGAAAGTGGTTTCAGGTGCTAAATACACCTTAGTACCATCGGTCAATAACACAGTTCGCTGTTCTCCGCGTTTCAATGAAATAACCTGCCAATTGGGTGATTGGTTAAATAATCCGGTTAAATAAAGAGCTCCTGAGACGGCAATCAATCCAATAAAAACAGCTGCAATCCGTGTCCAATAAATAGAGGTTGCCTTGTGTTTCAGTCTTCTCTGAAGTGCATGGTAGTTTCGATCCAGCCAGAGTTTGTCAGAATCGGACCCTGAAATTTGAGAATAACCATAGAGCTCTTTCCGGGCCTTTTTCAGGTTCTCTTCCGAAGTAGAGATATCCCGGAAAACCTTTGCATTATCCTTCTCGCTGGTGCCTCCAAAAAGAAAACGAAAAAACAATTTATAAAAGTTATTATCTTTTTTCATTTACGAAATACAATTAATCTTACAACTTTATAAACGAAAAATTGACTTCATACCCTAAACGGATGTGCGACAAAATTCCCGAAATCCCATAAATTCCTTTCCTATTTTACCCTCTGTTTACCTGTGGGCAGGTAAATCTGGTAGCTGGCTGAGCCGGAAAAAGATTTTTAGGAAATTTCACACATTTAGAGGTGAGAATGGATTTTGTCATACATTTGTCTGAACCGAAAAGAATAGATCTCCACATTTTTTTTGTTCCTTTGTGAATATTGAGAATTTCGATTTATCAGATATGGAAGACCACGCTATTCAATCGGGTTTACATAGAAGCCTCATTTTTCGCGATGTATTTGACACCTACTTTGGAGAGCTGTGCCATTTTGCCAATACTTTTTTGCAAGACTTCCCTTTGAGTGAAGACACAGTGCAAGAAACCTTTATCAAATACTGGAAGATTCGTAATGATTTTTCTGATCTAAGAGCCGTTAAAACATGGCTGTATAAAACCACCCGGAACAGCTGTCTGGATCATCTGAAAAACAAAAAAACAACTTTCACCTACCGCATTTCCACTTTGGATCTTTTGACACAGGAGGGTCCACCCGAAATAAGTGCCATTGAATTAGAGGAGATTAAACAGGCTATTAGGTCAACCCTGGATGAATTGCCCGAACTAACAGCCCGTATTTTTAGTATGAGTCGCGATGATGATTTGACCTATCCGCAAATCGCCAAAGAAATGAATCTCTCGGTGAAGTCGATTGAATATCATATGTCGAAAGTGCTGGCAAAAATGCGGATTCGGTTGAAGGATTATCTTTTTTTGGGCTTTTTATTAAATATCTGATGCAATTTAGACCGAATCTCACGCATCATTTTTAAAGCATCAAAGTTTTTTTCTTTATAGTCCAGATAATCGAGCATGGTTTGAAGCTCAGTGAGATCCACAGTAGCCGGTAATCTGACTAAAATTTCGTTTCCGTTCTCTCAACTATCATATCAAATTATCTTTCTTAAAGTTAAGGATTTTCTCTATCATTCAAAAAACTCCACCTCTGCCACAGCCACCTTCTCACTTCCACCAGCCCCACTTTCGGCCACGACCTTTACAAATCTTGTTTGCACCGGCTTATCAAAAGTTAGGCTGCGCGTGGTGGGATCATTAATCAAATTACCAAATTCAAAGCCTGTTATCTTTCTCCACTTCTTGCCGTTTTTACTCATGTAGAGTGTTCCGCGCTCCATCATACCTTCCCGATTTTCGATTTGCGGGGTGTAGGCAAACCCGGTTAAGATATGCACTGCTCCCAGGTCGATAGCGAAGAAATGGGGATACGTAGCAGCCGTAGCCGATTGCCAGTAAGTAGCAGGGTTGTTGTCGAAGGCCTCCTCCCCTGCCTTGTCAGGCTGACTGCTACTGACTTCCAAGAGCTTCCAGTTGCTCTTTAAAATACCCAGCCGGGCTGATGTTTCACTTCCGGCCTGCTCTCCACTGAAGGCACGCGCCTTAACTTCGCCCGATTGGAGCGCAAACGGCTCCTTGTAGAGATAGGACGATTTATTGGGAGTGCTGCCATCCAGTGTATAACGAATCTCCAAATCTTTGTTCAGGTTGCCGGTGGCATCAATGCCATGCGACTTCCAGCCAAAGTCATCGGCTTTGGGAGCAAGGGTAACTTTACCGGCACCATTGCGGGTAATGACAATCTGTGGCGGACGGCTCCGGTAATAATGTGCCAATACATTAGAGAGTGTTGCATTGAGCCTTGATTTGAGAATCCGAATCCTGAACCGATTGGTGGTAACCGTAGGGAATCGTAATATCTTTTTATAACCCACGGTGGTGCCAGTGGCAATTTCTTTCCAATTACCGTCTATCATTGCATCCAGGGCGTGTGCTTCAATTCGCTGACTGTTTGTGGAGATGGCCTCCTGCAGCACAAACCGGTTAACCTCAGCTGCATCGGGCAATGTGATCTCCCACTGGCTGTTGGCCCGGTCCCCTTCTACAAAAGTATATTCATCATTATCCAATACTTCCCACGGCCCCTGGGCGTTTATCAAAAGGTCGGTTCCATAGGTTTCGCGGATTCTTTGGCCTACTTCTTCTAAAACAGCCACGTCCTCATCTGAAAAGCGCCCTTCACGGTTGGGCGGGATATTGAGCAGAAATGTGGAGTTGCCACCCACCGCCCGCTCATAAATGTCAAAAACATCATCGGCATTGCGCACTTTTTGATTGGTTTCGTCACGATAGAACCACCCTTCGCGGATAGAGGTGTTGGTTTCAGCAGGCAGGTAATGCAGGTAGTTGGCCGTGTAAAGCTTTTCGCGGCTCCCCAGGTCGTCCTGGGTAAGGTCAGGGAATTGAACCATTTTATTAGGGTCTTCTTCAGAAGGGATAACGTCCCACTCCGACTCACGGGTGGCGCCGCTTTCATTACCGCACCAGCGCACATCTTCGCGTCCAAAAATCACGGCATCGGGAGCCAGGGTGCGGATGAGCTTTTTCCAGGCGGGATAGTTGTAAGTCTGACCACCTTTTCGCTTGGGATGCGCCCCGTCGAACCACACCTCATGAACAGGACCGTATTCCGTAAGCAGTTCAAAAAGCTGATTCAGAAAATACTCGTTGTAATCGTCCACATCAAACTCAAAGGTCGTCTTATTCTCAAAGGGGCGCCCCTCCACGGGTCGAGGAATGGTTCGCAGGGTGGCTTTGCTCAGGTTTCCATAGAGGCCATCCGGATTTTCAATCTGATAAAGATCGGCCGGTGAGAGATAAATACCCAGCTTGAGACTATGCTTTTGACACGAAGCAGCCAGCTCCTTCAAAACGTCGCCCTTCCCTTCACGAAAAGGAGACGACATCACCCCATGATTGGTATAGCGTGACTGCCAGAGCACGAATCCGTCGTGATGCTTGGCGGTAAAGACTACCATCTTCATGCCTGCGGCTTTCATGGTTTGGCACCACTGGTCGGTATCCAGGTTTTGGAGGTCGAATATTTTAGGATCTTCCATGCCGGTTCCCCACTCCATGCGGGTAAAGGTGTTGGGGCCGAAATGGATAAACCCGTTAAACTCAGTCTTTTTATATTCGTACTGGTTCCCGGTAGGAATTACGTGGGCCGCCTTGCGAATGATCTCTTCCCGACTGTCGCTTTTGTCTATTTTGATGGTGTTGGAAGGTAACAATTCCTGCCCGGCGGAATGGAACCAGGTGATGAGAATGATTGGTACAAGTAATAACAGGTATTTCATGATTGATGATTGGTGATTAGCAGATCGCGGGGTCCCTGAAAGGAGACCCCGCTGGAAATAAGTTGATAGATTGCTTCGGGCAAGCCATCGCAATGACAGCCGGCCAAGGGGTTAAGGGAAGAAAAATAAGGTAATAAGGTCAACTACCAGGATATCTGCCTCTCTGCTAAGGTGAAAAAAGGCACTCTTCTGCTAAAACTACGGATGCTGAAAGAGAATAAGGTTGTTTCCATTTATATTAAGCTCCTTATTATCAACTATTTTATGTAACGCGAAACATTACCACTTGACGCGTCTTTACGAAAACGGTCTGACTATCGGCAGGCAGTATTAAAACATCTGACTATTTAAGTGCCATTTTTTATCCCCAACCCTCTTTCCTTCGGTTAGGTGGGACGCCACGTAAGCCAACACAACGATTATAAAATATTCAATTTAGCCCAATTGCAGCTCCTTTAGCATTGGGCTGAGTTAATAAAGACTTTCATCCCTAAAATTTAGAAAGATAGGCATGTAGATTTCTGGATAATTAAGGTGGCATTTAAGAGAACGTCAAGAACAAGGCCTGCGAGGCTTTCATGTCAGGAGTTTACTTTCGTAAATGACTGACATGAAAGTCGAGTATAACGCAGTTATTGACGTTTTATTAAATGTCACAAATTAAAACACCGGCTCAATGGTAAACCTGAAGGTATAATCCTGCGCCTTAATCGAATACTGCGGGTAAGGCATTGCGCCCCAGGAATTATCGCCGGCTACACCCATCATCTTAAGGTCAGCAGTTACGAATACGCCGTCTTTTTTCACAATATCATTGGTATGACGAAAGTCGTCGTGAGTTACCTGGTCGAAGTCCTCGATGGGATTATGCAACGCCGAGAACCCGATGAGTTCATCACCACTTACCCTAATCCCAACGCAATTTTCATTACGCAGTTCAAACCAACGCACATCAGTTTTGTAACCGTTTTCCTGCGGCCGCACATACTTAACATACTGATCAGCCACCTTGCCGTGATAAACAGCTACAAAAGCGCCGCTTTTGCGGTCGATGTAATTCTCTTGCGGACCCCGGCCAAAATATTTCAGATTGTCGAAATTAACCGGCAGCTCCCAGCGCATGCCAAAACGGGGCAGGTCGGGCAAATCTTCCTTCTGCACATTCAGACTGCTCTCCACATCAATTTGTCCATTGCCGTAAATGGTGTAGGTAACGGTTTGTGAGCTCTCCACCGGTTTTAGAGCATATTTTGCAGTAATGGTAACTACATTGGGAGTCGTTTGCTTCACCAACATATCGGAGAGTTCCGCTTCGTTGGAGGCTTCGCGCCACACGCCGAGGCGTCCTATCATATTGCTCCCTTTGTCGTTATCATTTGGGGCACGCCAAAAATTAATTTTAGGACCTTTTTTCAATAACTCAAAGCCATTGACCAAATAGGAGTTGATGGTTCCGGATGCTTTATCAAAAGCGATGGCAAAGTTTGCCCCGGTCACTGTGGTCGCCTCGCCGGATTCATTCACTTTAAGGTCACCGCCCTGGGGGACACTTTTCTTCGCAGCAATAGAGCCTGGTAGTTCAAACTGCTCGTGAGCCACTTCAAAACCTCTTTCCCTAAACGGATGATCTTCTTTTAAGGTCACCGAAAAGTCGATGAAGTACTCAATACCTGGTTCGGGTTTTATCGCTGGAAGTTCTACGGTTACCACTTTCTCCTGTCCGGGCTCAAGAGACAATTGCGGAAGGATTCCATTGGCCATCTCTTTACCATTGGCACTCACCGCCCAATTAATGTCATATCCGTTGAGCGAGAGGAAGTCGTGGCGGTTTTTAACCCTGAACTTTCCGGCTTCAATATCTTCGGCAAAAATCCAAACATATTGCTGCACGTATTTAATCTCCCAGATAGCCGGATGGGGTGTATAGTCGGGTGAAATCAAACCGTTTGCCAGGAAGTTATAATCAGTAGGCATATTTTTGCCATAATCGCCGCCATAGGCCCAGAACTCATTGCCATCCTTGTCCTTTTTCGCCAGTCCCTGGTCTATCCAATCCCAGATGTAACCACCCTGGAGTTGTGTGTTTTTTTCATCATAAATCACCTCCCACAAATCTGCAAAGTTGCCGTTGCTGTTGCCCATGGCGTGAGAATACTCGCTGATAATCATAGGCTTGGTCTGTTTCCTGGAAGCAAAGCTCTTCAAACTGTTCACTCCCGGATATTGTGGACAGTAAATATCAGTATTGTCACCCATGATGGCGCGCTCGTAATGGATGGGGCGTGAGGGGTCACGCTTCTTAATGGTTTTATACACTTCGGTAAACACCACGCCGTCACCGGCCTCATTGCCCATGGACCACACGATAACCGATGGATGATTCTTGTCACGCTCCACCATACGCATGTTACGATCCACGTGCGCGGCTGTCCATATAGGATTTTTGGCCAGGGAGTGCTCGCCATAATACATACCATGCGACTCTACGTTGGCCTCATCGGTGAGGTAGATGCCATATTTGTCGCACAGTTCATAAAAGAACTCATCCTCTGGGTAATGACTGGTTCGAACGGCGTTGAAGTTAAACTGCTTCAACAGGCCCATCTCCTTGATCATGGCTTCTTCGCTAATCACATGGCCTTTGTACTGATCGTGCTCATGGCGGTTGACGCCTTTGATAAGCACTGCTTTACCGTTGATATAAAATACGGCATCGATGATCTCCACCTTGCGGAATCCTACTTTGGAAGTGACCACTTCAGTGACCTCACCGGTGCTGTTTTTCAGCGAAATGAGCAGGGAATAGAGGTTGGGAGTTTCAGCAGTCCACTTTAACGGATCAGGGATAATTTTATTGAAGGTGAGCTTCAGGTCAGATTTCCGGTTGACCTTAGCCGCTTTCTCTTCGGAGGAAATCAGATTCCCCGATTGGTCGAGGAGTTTATACGCCACCGAATAGTTGCCGGAGCGTAAGCCATTGGTGCGGTTGTTCAGATCCACATCCAGCTCAAAGGTTCCATTCTTATAATTCTCATCGAGGCTGGCTTTAGCAAAAAAGTCGCGCACACGCACCTGCGGTGCAGAGTACAAAAACACATCCCGCTCGATGCCACTGATGCGCCAAAAATCCTGACACTCCAGGTAGGAGCCATCCGACCAGCGATAGACCTGCACGGCCAGTGTGTTGTCTCCCTTTTGGATATAATCGGTAATATCCCACTCTGCGGGTGTTTTAGAGCCTTCGCTGTAACCCACCTTTTGGCCGTTTATCCATATATACATGGCCGACTTTACGGCGCCAAACTGAATGAACACACGGCGACCGTCCCAGGAAGCAGGCACGGTGAAATCTCTGCGGTACGAACCCACCGGATTGTAGTCATGGGGCACTTTACCAGGATATTTAGGATAAATTTTATCCACAAACTCCATCTCTTTAGAGACAGGCGCCTTGTAATCGGCAAATTCGTACTGGTGATTCACGTAAATAGGTACGTCATAGCCCTGTACCTCCCAGTTGGATGGAACAGGAATATTGTCCCAGCCCGACACATCAAACGACGATTTGAAAAAATCAACAGGCTTATCAGCAGGCTTATGCACCAACTTGAATTTCCAGGTTCCATTGAGGTTTTTGTAATAGACCGACCCTTTTCGCTGTTTAGAAAGAGCGGCCTGTTCATCTTTAAAAGGCATCAGGGTAGCATGAGGCGCCTCCTTGTTTTGATTGAACATTTCGGGGTTTTCCCAGTCGGGGGTTTGCGCCACAGCTCTCAATGAAAAGAGGCTCACGAGGGCGGCTAATACAATAAATTTGCTAAGCAAGTTGGTACAATTCATAATCTTATTGTTATAATGTACTACATGTAAGAATCGAAAACGACAAAAGTAGCTTATATTTTTCAAGATGGCAAAGTGAAGCTACATTTGTTAGCACATTTTTACTTGCACTCACGTGCTCTACGGCAATATGAAGGGCTTTATGGAAAAGGGACGAACCCCATTTTTGTTTTTTTAACTTTAGTGGAATTGCAGGCGTAATAAGCTCTCGATCTTATTACCTTCTTATTACCTTATTTTTTGTTTCTGCCGGACTCCACTTACAAATTGATTCGTTTAACCCTTAATTCGAATTAGTAGGTTACTAATCAAAAAATATCAGGTTTTAATTTATGATTGTTGAAAGCAGTTATTTATTCATAGCTTTTCCTCATATTTGAACGATTGTATAATATAATGTCTTAAGCTCAATTGAAATGAAACAAGCAAAGTCACCCAAAAGTCAAGCCAACAGTAATATTCCCGGAAACAATTATATTTCTAAAATATCATTCGACAGTTTCTTGCAGCGCTGCATCAAGAGAGAATCCATTTTGAAGCTTACAATTACTGCCGCTTTATCACTGACAGTGTCTCTTTACTCATGGGGACAGGTTGAGAAAGAGCCGCTTATATTTGGTGTTTGTTCGGACTTGCACGGCGACATTATGCCTGACACAAAAGAGAGGTTGAATCAATTTATTGATCAGATGAATGAAGAGAAACCCGACTTCATCGTTCAACTGGGCGATTTCTTTATGCCACGGCCTAAGAATGATCTCTTTTTAGATATTTGGAATCGGTTTAATGGCGACTCTTTTCATGTAATTGGGAATCACGAAACGGACGGGGAGTGTACGAGAGACGAGGTGGTTGAATATCTTGATATGCCAGGTCGTTATTACAGCTTCAAAAGAAAAGGGTTCCAATTTATTGTTATGGATGGCAACGACTCAAATCCCTCCGGCAATGCCGGTTACTACGCCCGCTACATCGGAGAAGAACAACTAAACTGGTTGAGCAATACACTGAGAAAAACAAAAGATCGAGTGGTTATCTTTATTCACCAGAGCCTTATCAACACCCACGATGGCGTGGAGAACCGGGATGAGATCCGCAATTTTCTAGAGACCTATAACCGATCAGGCGGCCGCGTTGTGGCTGTTTTTGCAGGACACTCGCACTTCGATAAAGTGGTGACCCATGGCGGAATTCACTATATCCATATCAACAGCATGTCCGAACTTCCTGTAGGCAAAGGATACAGCCACATCCGTTACAGTGAGGAAGTTGACCGGCAGTTTCCCACCATAAAATATGTGATCCCTTATCGCGACCCACTTTATGCAATGTGCCGAATTGAGGGAGATACCATCGCCATAACTGGAAGAGAAACCAGCTACATCGGGCTTTCGCCCGAGGAACTGGGTTTGGTTCTTCCTGGTTATTATTGGCCGGGCATAAAGAGCAGAGTACTGCTAATGACGCATTAAAATGCGTTAATCACCTCTCTTGCATTTTTCACCACTTGCAGTGCAGGTACCTGCTCAAGTGTAAGCTCGTCGAAAGCGCTGAGAGCTTTCTGTATTTCTCTCAAACCCTCTTGATTGTTGCTCTTTTCAAACTCTTGTTTAAGAAGACGCACTTTTTCGTAATACTGAATGCCCTCCACCAATTTCTCAAAGCGCATGGAGGTTCTGCCGCCCGGATAGACCAGATAGGTATCGCCAGCCGCCCAGGCAGTAAACCGGCTGTCGAGGAGGGGTTCCAGCACCCAACTGTTAAGTGCCCAACGCAGGTATCCATCCAGATTTTTCCGGGCAGCATATAAGGGGAGCCATTCACTCTCGGCCAGCGGGCTAAAGGTGAAAGTATTGGGATAGGGTTCGGCACAACAGGTGTAAAAGGTGGTGTTCATGCCGGCCGCCTTGCGTTCCTGTTTCATCTCATCGGTAAACTTCATCCTAAGAGCAATGCAATAGTCATCCAGTTCGCCCACCAGTTCTTTGTGCAGGTTGCCGGCCAGCGAGGTTTTAAAATTCTCATCAGCTTTCCTAATCACCTTCAGCGTCTCCATCATGGCTTCCATAGGCCGCTCGTCCATAGCGATATAGGTTTTATCAAACCATCCCTTCGCTTTCAAATGGTTGGCAAACGAGGAGAGCATAGTCACCCACAAATCTTCAAAAGCCTGTTCGCCCGGGCTGGTCTCAATAAATTGGAAAGAGTTGGATGCCTGGTCGAAATATTGGAAGGAGAGTCGCCAGGGCACCATGGAGTAACAGTTGATTTGTTTGGTAACACCCATCTCCATCATAAACTCCACCCATTTGTCGAACACGGTATAATCGAAGAGCCAGGTTCCATCGGCTTTCTTCATCCAGGTTACCATAGTTTCAAAATAGTCGTGTGTTTGTCCGTTCCAGGGTTTGTGGGTGATGGAAGCAGTGATCACCTTTCCGCTGGCATCCGCATAATGCTGCATCTCGGTGCGCAAATGGTCAAAATGTGCATCACTCCAGGGTTCTACCTGGTAGTAGCGGGCCACGGCAAAAGGGTTCTGCCATAAATCCAGATGAAACGTCCACTCCGAAGGAGGAGGAAGCACCCGGTCGGTGACCTCAATTTCCAGCGAAAGTGTTTTAAGGGTTTTGATGCCATCCTTTACAGTAACTGTGCCGATGTATTTGCCTGCGGGAGTGCTTTGCGGCACCCAAACACGCAACCACACGCCGGTTGAACTTTGTGGCTGAAGGGTTAAGGTTTTGGTACGATGGTCAATTACATCGGCTACCAGGGTGGAGTCGAACTGAGAGTTATCGCGGAAGCCACAGCCCCCTTTCTTGTCCTTATTTATCTCATCCGTGATCACATAGCGTACAAAACCGCTCAATACGTGACGGCTGTCTATCTTCTGGTTCCTGTTTCGCGTGTTTACCAAATCGCTAATCTCATAAGAGAGTTCAAGGGGATTCTTTGCAGCCGATACTACAAATTGCGAAGATACCCGTTCGCCCCTCCAGGCCTTGAGGATTATTTTACTTAGTGGTTTTCCAGCAGGCATGGGCTCCTCCTTTTTATACCGTATATAGGTTGAGCCCCAGCTTACCTGCGGAATAGACCTGCTTTCCCACAAAATCGGATTAACCGCTGTTGGGTTGGGCAACTCAATGTAGTTTTCAACCGGAAAAGGTGGCTGGCCGGAGTGCTGACCCGAATGGGTGATACCCTGGTTGGTTTGTGCTTTTGCCCCAAACGATAGAACCAGAGCTACAACGATTAAAGAGGTGGTTTTTACTTTTCCCATGCTTTTTGATCCTGATTGTAGGTTTAAGCGCTTAGGACGCCTATTTTAAGATTAAAAATTGTTTGCTCCGGTTGATACCAGAGACGGAAGGAGATTCCGACATGCTACCCTGAGCACGTGATTGGCTTTGCCATTCCGGCCCTGCCTGTCCCGTATTTTAATCGGGAGGGTTATTCAAATCTGCCCCCGACAATAGCCGGGGACAATAACCTGCTACCTGGGTCCTGCCGGGGTCAACTATATTTAATCCAACTCCTTTATCCTTATATTCCTAAACTTCACCACCGAACCGTGGCCTAAAAACGCGATATGCCCTTTTTTGTTAAACAGACCGGGATGTTCTTTGCCATCGGGAGTGCCGTTTTTGGTGGCTTCACGCAGGTTACCATCCAAAATGACGGTACCATTGAGGGTGATTTTAATATTATCGCCATTAGCAATAACCTCCTGGGTGTTCCACTCGCCCACAGGTTTCAGGTAGCCGCGTTTAGCCGGGATGATGCCATACACCGAACCATGGTACTGATATTCGTCCAGGTCGGCATAAACGGGAGCTGTGTTGTCCAGTATCTGAAGTTCCATACCTACGTATGCAGCATCACCTTCCATGGGGGTGCGAATGCCCAATCCATTGTTGGCGTCTGGTGTCAGCTGAAAATCGAAGCGAAAGACAAAGTCGCCATACTCCTCTTTGGTATAGAGGTTTCCCCCAAAACTTTTGCTGGGATGAATCACAATGTTTCCACCCTCAATCACATAATCGGTGGTGTTTCCCGTCCATTGGTCGAGATTTGACCCATCAAAGAGTGCAGTAAATCCCTCCTTTTTTTCTTCCCCGGTCATAGCAAGGGCCGGAGTATTTAATTCGTGCACATATATATCGCGGAAGGTCAGATAGTTGCCGTGTGCCTGCAGTTCAATGGGGCCTGTGGGAAAGATGGGCAGGCTGTAATTCCAGTAATTATCCATGGGAACGTTGTCCACCACCAGCTCACCATTGAGCCAAACCGTAACATTTTCACCTATCATAGTAATGTGGAAGGTGTTCCACTCGCCTACCCGATTGTCGGCTACTTTCAATGGTTTGCTTTCGTGTTTGCGGTTGTTGTAGAGTCCGCCGGAACCTACCTCAGCGCCCACATCCACCCGCGAAGTATCCCAAATCTGAACCTGGGGGGAGCCACGCAGATATATTCCGCTGTCGCCATCTTTGGTGATGCGCCAGTCCACAATCATCTCAAAGTCGCCGTAATCCTTCACCGAGCAAAGGTTGGCACCCTCTCCGTTAAAAACGATGGTGCCATCTTTAACACTCCAGTTTTGGGCCATCTCTTTATTGGCTTTGGCCTGTTTAGCGGCCAGCTCCTTTTTGCTCATCTTGGCCCGGGAAATGGGGTTGCCCACCAATCCCTGCCAGCCTTCGAGGTCCTTACCATTAAACATGGAGACATAGCCGCCCTCGTTGGGGTTCTCATCTAAATACTTTTCGATGGCCTGGCGTTGATAACCTGCGTCGGGGTTGTTTAATACTTCACTCACCTTATTGAGCATCCGGGTGACTATTGCACCGGCGTACTCATTGTGACTCAGTGCGATATCCATAACAGCCTGTGCTGCAACCTCCTGTAAGTCAGGGTTGTCCAAATACTCTTCAAGGAAGAGCAGCCCTTGAAAGGTGCCTGTGTTTCCGGTTAATCTTAGGATGTTACTCTTCTGCTGATCGGTTTTGGCCAGGCTCATGGCTTCACGCAGGAAGATGGTACGCACTTCGCCTGTTTGATTGGAACGTGCAATCAGTTGGATGATGGCATCCACCGCCTTGCCAACCTCCGCTGACTCATTGCTGTTGCGTGCAATGGTGAGGAGTGGATAAATTACCTCAAAGTTTTGCCATTGAGTGAGTGCATCAAAGGCAGCGGCTTTGGCTTCACCCGTAGTGGTTGAATAGTCGTTCACCAGCAGGTCTAAAGCTGCCTGGGTGCCGGTATTGGCCAACAAATTGTAATAGAGATACTCTTTTGAGCCCGCCTTCTCCATCCTTTGGCGAATAGTGCTGAATTGTTCTTTGGCATCCTCAGACGAAAGTGCAAAATTTATAGCTTTTTGAATCGCTGCCCGATTTTCCATATTCGAAGCATCTAACCACCCAAAGAGCTCGGTGAGGTTTTGTTGCGAAACCATAAAGGGAAGTGCATTCAAAGCTGCTTCTTTCACTTTGGCATTCTCTGCGGAGAGCTGACTGCGTACCAAATCGTATTGCCCGGCGGAATGACGGCTGCCAAGCAACTCCAGTATGGCCACCTTACCGGCCTCACCGGCTTTGGGAAAAGCCTGCCCCAACGAGGGGGCAATATCGCTTTTATAGGTTGAAAGCGCTTGCTTTGTTAAGTCTATAATTTCTCCATCATTGCTTTGCAGCAATTGGGTGAGGCCTTCCAGAATTTCGGAACCTCCCAGCTTTTCGGCTGAGCTGATGGCAGCTAACTGAATACTTTTGTGATTGGATTTTAGACCATTGACAACTAAGGGAATGGCTGCTTCCACTTGCTGGTTGCCCAGCCAATAGATGATGGCAGTCTGCACAACGGGATTGGACGAGGGGAGCTGGTCGATAATATATTGGTTGTTACTGCCGCCGTTGTTGGAATAAAAAGCCAACGCTTTGGTTACATAATCGAGGTGGTCGTCGGCAAGTGCCTGCTTTAAAAGCCTGGTTTTATCAGCGCCCGGAAGTGACATAAGAATCTCCAGTGCGTTGATGCGCAACTCCTGTTTGTTTAATTGGGTGGCTTTGGAGAGCAGCCTGTCTGCCTCCTTTTTTACGATTTTAGCATCTCCTTGTTGTGCCAGCCTGTGAAGAAGGGCTGTGTAGGCTTTTGTGGCACCCACTTTATCATACTCTAAATCTGTGCCTTCAGCATGCTTCTTTAGAGTTTTGAGAGCACTTTTTGAACCTGTCTTGCCAAGGGCGGCCAACAGAGCACCTTCCAATTGAGGAGAAGGGGCGTCTTTCAGCATAGTCAGAAGCGTGGGTTCGGCTGCCCCATACCCGGCCTGTCCAATGGCATTGACCAGGGTTACACGGACGTTTTCGGTGCGGGCATTTTGCAACGCAGCTAACAACGCTGCATTGGCTTTGGGCTTTTCCATAGCAACAAGTGCCTGTGCTGCCGGATCGGCCAATCTCTCGTCATTAAGGTAGGCGGCCAGAGGAGCAATGCTCTCTTCCTGTCCTATTCTTTCGAGCTGACGAATGATAAAAGCCTTTGTTTCGGGTACTGTGTTGGTTCCCAGGGCTTTTATATAGCTCCTTGCAGTGGATTGTCGCTGAGCTTCGTTTGTGGAGGCCATATTGGTCCATCCGCTCAAGGCAAACTCAACTGCTACGTTGCTTTCGGCTCCGGGAGGGCGCATCATTTTCACCAGCCGCAGAAGACCTTCTTCACCGGTGCTCATTAGCCCCTGAATGGTACGGTTGTATTCATCCTGTGTGTTGGCCGGGAGTTGAGCCAGCGCATCGGCAATGATCGTAGAGAGGGTACGATTTTGGGGTTGCTGTGCCTGAGTCCCCAAGAGGGTGAAGAGGCAAAGCGTGATTAAGAGGAGTGTTTTTTTCATCATGTTGTTTTTTTCATAAGGCGTTCTGCCAAAAGCCGAACTCCGTAGTTTTTTGGTAGTGCTTTAGATGTGCCAGGGTGCACGCATGGGGGGATGGGCCAACTGGTTGGCTTCTTCATCACCAATAAATGCTTGTTTTACAGGATCGAAATGAAGCGTGCGGTTCAGACGAAGCGCTATGGCACCCATATTTACTACGGTAGCAGAAGCATAGCCATTGATTTCATTCAGGGCAAACTTCTGGCGGGACTTTACACTCCCGATAAAATCGGTATTCTGTGTGGCCGGCTCGGGATATTCGGCCAGTTTCTTCTCCCAGTTGGGAATGTCGCACACAAAATTTTTATATACATTGCCATTGGGGCCTGAGATATAGGGAGTGTCGGGGGTTCCGTAATCACCTCCCCATAGCACTATCTGGCAGCCATCGTCGTAGGTATAGGTGATGGATCGCCAGGTGCCCACCGCGTCGGGGTGTTGTTGTGGGGCGTCCACTTCTACTTTGACCGGGCTGGTATTGTCTTTGCCTAAAAGGTATTGCACAGGATCGATGTAGTGCTGACCCATATCGCCCAAACCACCTGCATCATAATCCCAATAACCGCGGAAGTTGACATGTACCCGGTGACTGTTGTATGGCTTATAGGGTGCCGGGCCAAGCCACATATTATAATCCAGCACCGAAGGAACCGGTTGGGGTTCAAGATGGGTCCTACCCACCCAGTAAAATTTCCAGTCGAAGCCGGTGTGTTTACTGATGGTCACCTTGAGCGGCCAGCCCAGCATTCCGCTGTTCACCAGCTTCTTGAGGGGCTTCACGGGGGTGCCCAGGCCATAAAAGTCATCCTTAAACCGGAACCAGGTATTCAGGCGAAAAATGTTGCCGTACTGCTGAACGGCTTCTTTAACCCGCTTTCCTTCACCGATAGTGCGGGTCATGGGCTTCTCACAAAATATATCCTTCCCGGCTTTGGCTGCTTCCTCCGCCATAATGCCATGCCAATGAGGTGGGGTAGCAATGTGAACGATGTCCACATTTTTATCCATGATCAAATCACGGAAATCGGCGTATTGAGAAACTTTGTCCCTGGCCTTTTCAGCGGCAAAGGCCAAATGGTTGGTGTCCACGTCGCAAATAGCCACCAGACGTGTGCCATTATAGTTAAAATGGTTCAGTCCCATCCCCCCTACTCCGATGATCCCTTTGGTAAGCTGATCGCTGGGCGGAATGAAACCTCTACCCATCACATGACGGGGAATTACCGTAAACAGGGAAAGAGCCCCCGCCGTCTTTAAGAAACTTCTTCTGCTGGTTTTCATAGAGAAAAAAATTTGATTGCTGGCTGATGGCCTACCTGCAGTTATGCAGCAACAAGGCCTTTGGTGCAATATTAACTTTTGATTATTTTTGGATTAATGGCTACAACTGAAACGTTCAAACCTCAATTTATACCCGACCAAGATAATTAATTTTTTCATGAAGATGGCATGCATCTGAAAAGAATGAATTTTTATCAGCGCCAGTGGGTATTGCATATGTTGTGGTTGTTTGCCGGAAATGGAGCGATTTTAGGCAGAATATCCGAAGAGAGCAGAGGGAATAGTATTTGGTTCTTTAGATGGTTCATCAAACCCAAGGGGGCATCTTGAAATGGCGAAGTAATTAAGCACCCATCTAACATGTTTGTCGGCAATGCCTTGTTGAGTCTTTACCTCAAGGATTATTTTGTCGTAAACCACAAAATCTGCAAAAAAATGATGCGGTAAAATGGTGTCCTTGTAGCTAATCTCATACTTTTTTTCCCGTTTATAGGAGATGCCTTCTTTTTTGAATTCATACTCCAAAGCATCTTTATAAACAATCTCTGAGAACCCCTTACCCAATTGGCGATGGACTTCCATACAGATCCCAATGATTGCATAGGTATCGTTTTGTAAGGGGTATTTGTCTTTTGAGTAAATCATTTTAGATCAATCTTTTTTCTCCAAACAAAGAAGATACAAATTTCAGGTGAAACAAAAGAAGCCAAAACTTGTCCCTTGCCTATCGGCAGGCAGAACTACGAACACAAATTTAAAGAAAACAAGAAGGCACAGATTCCCAGATTAAAAAATAAAAAAAAGAATATGCACAGATTCTTTGTGTAAAACAAAGATGCTCTGCCTGCAAGCAGGCAAAGCGGAGCCTCAGATTATATTCTATAATATAGGAATATCTCGATTAAAATACGGGCAGGCAGGGACAAATTGTGTCCTCCTTTTTTCTTCAATGCATAACCTCTTGATTAAAATGCGGGACAAGTTGGGCAATTTTAAACGTAAAGGCATAGTTCCTCGAAAAAGCAGCGCTCCCGCTGATTCGGGGCAAGCTCTCCAGAGGAGGTACTTCGATAATGAGGTCTTTTCCCCGGTTTCTCCATTTCAGGTTTTTGTCGGTACCCAATAGTTCAACTTTTGTACCCGCGGTTGCCTGTACATCCCTAAGCACCAACTTTTGGTTCGGATAGACGGGGCAAATAGCATAGAGGGTTTTTCCTTTGGTAGTGAAAAGAACCTCCTTCACGGCTTTCCCAGGGTCGGGATCGACGGTAAGTTTAAGCACATCATAGGCTGTTTTGTATTCGCCACGTTTGGCTTCGTCAATGGTTCCTGCCGACCACTGACAAACATTTTCCCAGGGGCGGGTACCGTAAATGGCTTCGCCGTTCACACTAAGCCATTGTCCCATGTCCATAAGCCGTTGTTGCATAATCACCGGTATGCGACCATCGGCGGTGGGCCCCACGTTGAGCAGAAAATTACCACCTCGGCTAACTATGTCAATGAGCATCAGTATGAGTTCCTGAGAACTGCTGTATGAGCTTAGATCTTCGTTTCGGTTATAGCCATAGGAGTGTCCGATGCCCCGGCTTTCTTCCCAGGGTACCGAACCGTCGCTCATGCCAGAGCCATATTCGGTGGTGTAATAGCCGCCGTGATGATGCCTGACGCCTTTCCCCCAGCGGTCGTTCACGATCACATCCTCTTTTGATGGGGATTCGTTGTAAAGCCAGGCCAGAATTTCCTCACTCTTCCAATTTTTATCGGGCATGTCCCACTCGCCATCTGAAAATATGATGGAGGGCTGATAATTATTGACCACATCTTTAAACTGGGGGATCATGTGCTCTTTCACATACAACTCACGATCGTTTAGCCATAGTGGGTTGTACCATTCATAAAGGGAATAGTAGATGCCCATTTTCAGGCCGGCATCGCGCACGGCATTGGTGAGTTCACCCAGAAGGTCGCGTTGCGGTCCGGAGGAGGTGCTGTTCCAGTGGCGGGCGTAGGCTTCATTGGCCTCTTTGCTGGGCCAAAGGGCAAAACCATCGTGGTGCTTGGAGGTGAGCACCACATATTTGGCACCTGCATTTTTAAATAACTCAGCCCATTTGCCAGCGTTAAACAGCTCGGTTTTAAAAAGAGTGGCAAAGTCGGCGTAGCTGAAATTCTCGCCGTAAACGCGGTTGTGAAATTGGGTAACCTCTGTATGCCCGCTTTTAAGCTGATTCCAGTACCACTCGGCATAATCGGTGGACCTGGTAAAGGAAGGAACTGAATAAATGCCCCAGTGGATAAAAATACCCAATTTAGCATCCTGCCACCACTGGGGTGTGGGACGACTGTCTAACGACTCCCAGTTGGGCTGGTAGGGCTGGGTGGTTTGCGTAAAGGCAGGCAGGACGAAGGTAAGGATGAGAAAAATTGTGATGAGCCTTTTCATGATGGATTATATTTTAGATGATTTACCACAAATGCGCACGAAGGGGCGTAATGAGAGTTATAAGCAGTTTCTCTGCGTAACTCAGCGTTTCTTATAATCCGAAGCATTTTGTGAAGGGGAACCTGCGGTTGGATTTTACACGCAGAGGTCCTTCCTCGCAAGGCTTTGGAGGATAAAGCGCGGAGAGGTGCAGAGAGACAATTCTCGTAACACTATTGTTTCACTAAAATACGAAAGTTTTTGAAATAGGGAGGGTTGTAGAATTGGTTGAGGGGGTATGACAAAATACACACAATTCAAAAAGACTTCGTACACTGTTATGCAAGAAAATGAATGATTCAGTAAAAGAGATGATTGTGCGCCAAAGAGAAAACCTTATTTTCTCTTTTAAACATTTGTAGCCCAATAAAACATCCACGGGCATCAACCTTATTCTCTTATTTTTTTTTTAAAGCGCGTCTAATGGTGTTCCATACAGAGATGTGTAGGGAGGTTTAGCTCTAATTACTTGAGCGTTTTAGATAGATCCTCCATTGTTCTTATAGACCAATGCAATCTTTTCGGCTGTCAATTCAAAGTTATTGGTAAAACTCCAATAGCCTACTATTTTCGTTGCTGTCATAGTGTCATGTCAAGCAAGAACTGTCCAATCCTGCGCTCACCCCTCTAACTCCCCCGAGAGGGAGAACCCTGCCCGCGTGCAGATTTATTAGGCGACAAATTATGCTTGATTTAACACTAGGTTAAAACATGCTCTCTGCTTTGGTTATGGTGTTTCTTCTACTCGATCGTTGGTTACAATGGCAAGCTAAATGCCAAACATTTGTTATGCGGACATGAAATGCTTTGATTAAATTCGATAAAAACAGGACCCAGTTTGCCCCGAGTTTGTAGCTCGGGGCAGTGGAGAACTAGTAAAAGCATGGCCATATGCTCCGCCTAAACAGAACATATCTTATTATTCTATCGCTTTAAAATAAATGGCCTGACCTCCTCCTTCAGCAAGTTTAATTTTTAGTATTGATTTACTGGAAACTAGTTCACTATGAATCGAATAATCCGTTGGATTTTTGTCCCAATGTGCATTCTTGCCATCTGCATAAATATATGCCTCGTATGTTATGCCCTCCCGTAAAAACGAAAGCTGGATTTCAAATTCTCTCGCGGCTTCATTTGTTATGCTTCCCAAAGCCCAGTTGTTTGTACTATTCTCTTTTCTTGCGATAGTCAGGTATTCTCCAATTTCTGCATTGATGACTCTTTGATCATCCCAATCAACAGGAACATCTCTTATAAATTGAAACGCAGGATTATTGTTATAGTTTTCGATGATGTCGGCAGCCATTTGAACCGGGCTGTAAAAAACGACAAACAGAGCCAGTTGTTTTGCCAAAGTTGTTGGAATCTGATTGTTTTCACGATATTTCAGTTTTATATCAAAAATACCGGGCGTAAAATCCATCGGTCCTGCCAGCATTCTTGTAAATGGCAAAATTAAGGTATGCGATGGATTATTGCCCGGATTGCCCCACGCGTTAAACTCCTGTCCGCGGGCTGCCTCTTCAGCCATCAGATTCGGAAATGTCCGGCTCAATCCGGTTGGTTTTATCGTTTCGTGAACAAATAGCATTAATTTGTACTCTGCGGCTTTCTCAACGGCTGTCCGGAAATTCTGAACCATCCATTGCCCCTGCTGATAATTATATGCCGGAATAATTAGCCCGACATAACCAGACTTTACTGTTTCAATTCCAAGCTGATTACAAAAATCGTAAGCCTTATCAATAGCGGCCATATAGTTGTCTACCATCCCGTTAGTTTCATGTTGCATAATTATCTTGACTCCCTTCTTCCTGCCATAATCCACAACTGCTTGAATATCATAATCAGGATATGGAGTGACCCAGTCAAACAGGGTCTTTCTTTCATTTTTAATCCATTCACTACTCTGATCATTCCAGCCTTCTATAAGTACTGATTCAATACCATTTTTACTGGCAAAATCGATATATTCTTTGGCTCTTTCGGTTGTTGTTCCATGATTATTGTTATCCATTTCCCAATCGTATTGCCCAATGTGCATGGCCCACCACAACCCGATGTATTTCTGGGAATGAATCCAATTGGTATCCTCGATTTTGCATTCCTCATTGAGGTTCTCAATCAAATTGGATTCAATTAATCCTGCAGCCGAACCAGAAATCTGAATCGTTCTCCAAGGCGATACAAAAGGAGTTTTCGCTTTTACTTTAATTCCATCTTCCCAGGCAACAAGCGCACTAGTCATTTTCAAAGTTTCAGCATTACACGTTAGAGTCATTCCCGCATAATTGGTTAAGTTGGCTTCATGAAAACTGAGATAAGTTCCGTCATTTGTTTTCATGGTAACCGGAGTATTTACAGCCTTGATGTCGGGAATATAGGAAGCAATAAGAGCATTTTTCAAATAGGGAGTTCCATCAATTTCACTAAATTTTGTATGAGAGTACAGGTGTTCATAACTATCCCAATCCCCCGGACCCCACCAGCAACTGTGGTCACCAGTTAATTGAAATTCTGTTTGCTCGTCAGTAATCAATACTTCATTGAGGTTATCCTGCTTAGGGAACTCATACCGAAAGCCCAAGCCATCATCATACACTTTAAAAATCAGATTAAATCGCCTGCCCAACCTGGATTTTTCCTGAAGCTGAACTTCCAGCATGTTAAAGTTATTTTTCACTTCAGTTGTTGGTCCCAATTTTCTGTTCCACAATTCATTTACCGAACTTACCTGAGATTTGACAATCTGGATACTGTCTTTTAATTCGTTTGCATCTTTAAATTGGAATGAGATAAAAGAATTACCTATAATCACTTTATTTTTAAATAAAACAGTATAATAAGGTCTTCCTTCATCATTAACATTGAATTCCACTTTGATTCCCCCATTAGGAGAACTTACAAACTTTTCACCATTGCCGGCATACACATCGGTCACCATTAAAAAAATGAGCAATGTGCCATAGACATATTTTTTCATATAAACATTTAACTTTAAATATTTTTAATCTAAATGATTTAAATCAGGCTCCCATATGAGCATGAAAGCCTGATTGCGAACTAATAACCCGTATTTTGCACCATGTTTGTGTTTTTGTCAAGTTCGGATTGCGGGATTGGAAAAATACCCCGATAGGAGGGAGTAGCATCTTTATTCCACCAGGGCTCAAAGAAATCACCGAAACGAATATTGTCGGTCCGTCTGTGTCCCTCGTAAACAAATTCGAATTTCAATTCGTCATTGATTAGATCAAGGTCAACGGTTGCTGGCGTTGACAACCCCGCCCTTTCTCTAACCTGCTCAACAAATGGAAGGGCCATCGCCGGATCGCCCAACCTGACATAACATTCGGCTTGCATTAACAGTATTTCGGAATAACGGATTAGCACCCAGTCATGATCGCGTTCCCAGCCTTCGCCATCCTTAACTTCGTACTTATACATGCGGACGCCTTCATTATCTTTAGCAGCGGTCAAATCGGAAATCTCCTCTGTGTAATTGAGCTCACTGCCATCATCCAATAAGATCACCTGTCCTGTGCTCAGGTTAATTTGTTTTCCTTCGAGCAATGATTCTTTTCTCAGGTCATTATTGTCAAAAGAAGAATAGAGGCCCGGTTGACTGAGGAGCCCATTGGGGCTACCGGGATAATTTCCGGTACGTGAAATGGCAAATTTCTGATATTCGTGGACTGTCATCGACTGAAGATAATTGCCTTTAGTTCCGGATTTACTATCATAAGGAATCACAAAAATATTTTCCTTGGAGACTTCATTCTGAATTAAGAAATTGGTGAAGTAATTTGGCTCCAAAATATAGCCGCTTACTTTTTCACAAGCATCGATACAGTCCTGCCATCTAGGAGTCCCCGTATATACTTCTGCATTGAGATACAACCTGCCTAACAGAGCATTTGCAACATTTTGAGTGAATCTTCCATAAATGGGTTCACTTGGTAATTCATTTACAACATCCTTTAATTCTGATTCAACAAATTCAAAAACCTGTTGTCTGGAGGAATTGACAGGTAATTCAGCAACTTCATAACTGGTTACAATGGGTACATTCCCAAAAAAATCCAACAACAAATAGTAATAATATGCCCTGATACCGCGCAATTCTACATCAATTGCTCTTTTTTCCTCTTCTGTGAGGTTTGATTCGTCCACCTGGTAAATTACTGAATTTACTTTTGAGACGCCTTCAAAGCAATATCTCCATGTGCTTAAGATCATTCTATTAGCTGGAGTCCAGGTGTGATATTGAGCTTCCAGATAAACTCCTCCATCATACCACCCACCTCCTATTTTGGTTGCAATACATGCCTCTTCTGAAGTAATTTCCGTCAAAAAGAAAACATATTCGCATGTGGGGTAGGAGATGGTGATTCCATCGTTAAACCCACGTAGAGAAGCGTATGCATTTCCAATAATCGTTTTGATCTCGTCCGGTGTTTTCCCATATTCTGCTGACTCAACTTTATCGTACAAGTTTTCATCAAGATTTGTACAACTTGAGATAAGTAAAAGCGGCAAATAAAAATATATTATTTTTTTCATTGTGTTTTTTTTAAGTGTTAAAATGAAAGATTTACACCAAAGAGGATGGTTCTCGGTTTAGGATAATAATCATACACATCCATTCCAGGGTTGTCTAATCCATCAATGTTTACTTCAGGGTCTATTCCATTATAACCCGTCAATACGAATAAATTTTCACCAGTAGCATATATTCTACATCTATCAATACCAAACTTCTTGGTATTGAAATTATATCCTACAGTAGCATTCTGAAGTCGTAGAAATGAAGCGTCTTCAATCCAATAGCTTGAGTATTCTGCATGTGACGTAATACCTTTTTTTCTTGAACTTACGGTAACGTTATTCATAGGCAAACGACCAGGGTCGCTAAGTACCATGGCTGTACCATTCAACACTTTTTGTCCAAACATGCCATAGGATGAGACTTGAAAATCAAATTTCTTGTATCTTATGTCCATGCTGAATCCTACATTATATTTTGGTTGTGCATTGCCTAGATATTGTGGCTCTCCATCATTTTCGTATATGATCTCTCCGTTTTGGTTTAACCCTAAACTTTTGGGTCCCCAAAAGGTGCCGGGGGCATACCCCTCTTTAATTATCTGGGCGTATTGGCCGGACATACCCGGAAGGCCATGTAGAGAACCAGAGTAGATGGCTTCTGTTTGATACACTTGGTTGGATAATTTATCGATTTCCTGAATATTGTGTGAAAAGGTCAATGTAGCATTCCAGTTGAGAACTTTCTTCTTCAACAAATTAGCATTTACTGTTAACTCATACCCTTTATTACTTAAATCTCCAACATTTGCAAGAATAGTCCCATACAAGTATGGAGGTTGAGGGACTTCATAGGTATAAAGAAGGTCGGTGGTCATTTTATGGTAAATTTCAAACGCTCCGTTTATAATATTAAACAATGAAAAATCAACACCAATATTTAGTTGGGCAGTCGATTCCCATTTCAAATCAGGATTATCGTTTTGAATGATACCATATGATTGTTTCCAACTTCCATCCTCGGCATCGTAATAGGGGGCACCACCTGCACTGATAAGTGATAACGATTTGTATTCACCAATACCATCCTGGTTTCCGGTTATCCCATAACCAACCCGCAATTTCAAGTAATTTAACCATTCTGAAGAGCTTCTCATAAATGACTCCTCTGAGATACGCCATGCTAATGAAGCCGACGGGAAAAGGCCCCATTTATTATTGACCCCAAATTTCGAGGATCCGTCTCTACGCAAGCTTGCGGTCAATAAATACTTGTTGAGGTAGTTATAATTTGCGCGGCCATAAAATGAGATGAGTTTGGATTCACCTTTAAATGAACTTACATCATCAGCCCTGACATCCTGTCCTGCTCCAAGATTGTTATACAAAAATTCGTCTGTGTCAAAGCCTCTGCGTTGTGCTCCAAAACCTTCATACGTATGCTCCAGATAAGAATAACCTGCTAACAGGTTTAGCTTATGTTGGTTATTAATCTTAACATCATAAGTAAGGTAGGTTTCCAGTTGTTCATTTGAAAAATCTGACAAGGCTCTCTCTGCCCTGCCATTTTCTGTTCGACCCTCGACGACAGCATAGGTTGGTAAATAAAATCGGTTTTGAGTCGAATTATATTCATAGGAGGCATTGACAACGCCTTTTAGTCCTGTCAAAATTTCTAATTCTGCCTTCCCGTAACCAAGAATTCGTTTTTGGGTGTCATCAGATGTTCGATCAGCGAGCATTTCCACCGGATTCTCATAAAAGGAACCAACAATTTCCGTGAATTCACCATTTTTATCCCTTACAGGAATTGTTGGGTTTAAGTTATACGTTCGTCGAAAAACACCATAGTCAATCTGAGATGATTCATCAAAAGTGCTGTGCATTCCGGCTTCCAGCCTCAATCTCTTATTGAATGCATATTGATACCCTGAAAGACTAGCTCCTATCCTCTCTAAACTACTCGTTTTAATTACCCCCTCATTATTCAGATAACTCAGGGAAACACGATGTCCTCCATCATCCCCATTGTTTACAAATGAGAGAGCTTGTGAATGAATTATAGATGTTTGTTGGATCGATTTCTGCCAATCGGTATCAGATCCATAGTCAATAACGCCAGGAGGATTATTGTCCTTAATATATTCCCTCCATTGATTAGCAGATAGCAAGTCAATGTTTTTAGCAACTTCACCAATTGCATAGTATCCATCATATTTAATCGATTTTCCTTTATGACTGCTATTCGTTGTTACGATAATAACCCCGTTGGCCCCTCTTGAACCGTAAATGGCAGAAGCGGAAGCATCTTTTAAAACATCGATTGAAACAATCTCAGAAGGTTGGATCGTATTAAAATCGACCCCGGGAACTCCATCAGCAACAATCAACGGACTATTGCTGGCGGACAGCGATGTACCCCCTCTCAAACGCATTGATGCTGTGCTTGTCGGATCTCCTGAGGATTGTATAACCGATAGCCCTGCCACTTTACCCTGTAACAATTGTTCAGTAGAAAAAACAATGCCTTTTTTGAGGTTCACCGCATCAATTGATGCAACAGCACCAGTCAAATCGCTTCTCTTCATGGTTCCATACCCTATCGCCACCACCTCTTCCAAACCAATTGTCTCCTGCTCCATTTCGACATCCAATCTGGTTTTATTTCCTACTGAAACCTCCTGTGTCCTCATCCCCACAAACGAAAACTGCAGCACTGCATCCTCCGGCACCCCTGTTAGCGTAAAGTTCCCATCCATATCGGTAATGGTACCCGTAGTTGTCCCTTTTACAACAATGGAAGCCCCGGGAATAGGCTCTCCATTCTCATCCACCACCCTTCCGGTAATGGTTTTCTCCTGCTGTAGCAGCACTACCACCTCTTCGCGGGGTGCAAGCACAACCTGCCGACCCATTACGGCATACTGAATGTCAACTATTCGGCTTACTTCATCCATAATTTCAGTAATAGTTTTATTCCTGAAGCTGGCGGATATCCTTTTATCTACATTAATTTTCCCGGTATAAAAAAACCGGAATTCGCTCTGATTCTCAATTTTCTCCAGAAAGTCTTCGAGCCTTAATTGGTTTGCAGAGACTGTAACACGCGTGTCTTGTGAATAACTGTCTGCAGCATACAAACTTAGAAATGAGATAGACAGCAAAAAAAATGTTAGCTTCATAACCCTCAACATTTTTCGGCCACATGGCCCTAATTCATGGATAATTCGTTTTTTTTCCATAACTTTGAATGGTTTGATTTAGTAACTCTATTATTTTATCAACCGCTTTTGAAGAGGCAGAAAGTCGCAATTTCTGCCTCTTCTTTTTTTTCTTTCCTGAGAGGTTGAGGAACAGGATGGTTTGTTTACGTCATAACGTCAGTTTTAAAAGGTTAAACTATTTTTGGACGTATGTCAAAATCCACACAATCTTCAAAGTTCCTTTTGAAAGTCCCCCTTGGGGGATACAGGGGTAATAAAGAGGATTTTGCAATATACGCCTGGCATGTTTACATCATGACTTCAGTTTTAAAAGGTTTAAATTTCAATTACTATTATTTTGTCTGAATGGTAAAAACCCTTGTTTTATTATCATAGCTGTAGGTCACGGGGGCCGATTTGCTAATCATCTCCATCACTTCACTGAGGCTCTCCATCTCTATGGTGCCCGAATACCACAGTTTATCAAGTTCAGGGTCGTTGTATTCTATTGTTGTATTGTACCACCGTTCCAGTTTTTTTATGAAACTGGGGAAAGGCTCCCGTGAGAAGACGAGCTTACCCTCTTTCCAGGAGGTAAAATACTGCGTTTCCACGTTCTTTATGATGAACCCGTCTTTGCCTAATACTGCATGTTGTCCGGGCTTAAGGATATTTTCGTGTGCAGCATTTTTACTGATTAATGACACTTTACCCTCAACCAGCGTGGTTTCAAATACACCGTCATCCGCATATGCCATCACATTGAATGAGGTTCCCAGCACCTCCACTTTCCCATATTCTGTTTCCACAATAAAAGGTTTGTCGCTTTTTACCACCTCAAAGAATGCTTCACCCGTTAAAGTTACCGGTCGTTGTTTATCAAACTGGGAAGGGAAAGAAATCTCCGATTCAGAATTTAGCCAGACTATTGAGCCGTCGGGCAGTGTAGTGGAGGTTTTTGCCCCGGGAGGGGTGCTTATGGTCTGCAACTGTGCAGTAGCCTGATTTTGAGAAGCCCGTTGAATAAAAAAAATCGTACTTGCCAGGAGCCCGATCACCACGACAGCAGCAATTCGCAGGCTCAGGGAGTACATTTTAATTTTTCGTTGCGCTGCTTTGATGTCATTCAGCCAAATGGCCTCCTTTATCTTTTGCATTAAAGCTGGATTGGGTTTCGGCAAATCCATGCTTTGCTGAAGATTCGTATTCCACAAAGGTTTCATCTCGTCATAAATGAGAGGTGTATTTTTATGGTTAGCTACAAATTCTGCAACATCCCTAAATTCGTCGGGACGTAAAGTGGAGTTGTAGTATTTTTTGAATAAAGTTTTCATTTCTGCGTACAATCTGTTATTAATACACAGCAAAGAAGGTTATCCCTGGTGGGAATTCAAAGAAAATTATAAAAAGAGATAAAACCACAGGAGGGACATCAACCCAAAAGCACTGAGCTTCTTCTTTAAGAGCTTGGTGGATTGGGTGATATGGTATTCAACTGTTTTTGTGGAGATGTTTAGTTTTTCTGCAATTTCTTTATGAGAAAGGCCATCTGTCCGGCTTAGAACAAATATCTCTTTCTGACGTTCGGGTAGTTCATTGATGGCACCATCCACCTTTTCCTTAATATCATTGTATTCAGTCTCCTCAAATGTGGAATATTCTTCGGCAACGGCCCGTTTTAGTATTTCATCTTTTAATTTGTGGTCATTCAGCCGGCTTCTTAGCTCATTTAATAGTAAATTCCGTGTGATGGTAAAAATGTATGAGTTAAAGGTGGAAGCTGTTTTTATATTTTCGCGGTTTTGCCATATTTTTATGAAAACCTCCTGGAGAATATCGTCAATCCCCTCCTCCAGTTTTAAAAAGGAACGGGAGAAATTATACAACCGGGGGTAATAATAGTTGAACAGCTCTTCCAGGGCTAACTGGTTGTCGTTGGCCAGCTTGCCAATTACCTTTTCCAGATTGGTCATTTTTCCCATTTTTGTCTCCTGTAATGTAGTTAACTCAGTGAAGCACCTTGCCTTTATAGGTTGATTCACAAACCTACACAGAAAATCACAACTCGACAAGAGGCAATGTCAGAAATAAGCATTTTAATTTGTTATAACCACGAAGATGCCCGAAGCGAGTTATTAAAGTCATGAGCAGTTTCTCTGCGTTCTCAGCGGTTGACGTTTAAACGCGGAGTGGCGCAGAGAGAGTTTTATGCTCAGATATTTTCGAGGCACACTATCTTCACCAAAATACCAAAGTTTTTGAAATAAAAGGAGTTGGGTAGAATAGGTTAATAATGCGAATTAAGAGTTAAACGAATAAACAAATAAGTGAAGCCCGGCAAGCACAAAAAATAAGGTAATAAGGTCGGGAGCTTATTTCGCCGGTAATTCTATTAAGGTGAAAAAGGAAAAGATAAGGTTCTTCCCATAAACATATATCCTTTTAATCGAATGAAAAACGTCGAAGCAATTGCAGAATAACGTAGACTTACAAAATGGATGGTGTAGCAAAAAAGCTTACAAAATTCAAAGAGAAAACCTTATTTCCCTTCGGTCTCCGAAGCTTTAGTGAAGGAGGCTTAAACCTAGTAGCTCAATAGCGCAGCTTCTGCCATCAACCTTATTACCTTATTTTACTTCGGCCCCCGTAGCGTTTGCGACGGTGTGCTGCAAACGCGCATAAAAGTTCAACAGATTAACCAAACATCAAATCTTAATTCGCAATAATAACGAAGGTATGAATAAGAAGTGGTAGCGGCTAATTAGTTTCCGCCTCCTTTACCTTTTCATCAATTAAATCCCCTGAGAAATCTATTAATTCAAGAAAAGGCCTGGAGAATTGTAGTTTTCGGGATGGTTTAATGGTGATGAACTTTTGGTTTTCGGATGTGTTGAGGCTTATTTGCCAAATGACATCGGTTAAGGCAGAACTGTTCTCTTCTTCGCTGAAGCCATAATCATCTTTCATCTTAAATAACCGACTTTTTGTGAGAAGTTGCTGAATGGTATAGAATTGATGGGGGGAAAGCCGTCCTTCGATGTACAGGGGCTTTCTTTTACTTTCGAAATTATCGAAAAAGTAATTGTATTTTGAAATCTTATAGGTACTGTCGCTGTTTAATAGAAATTCGGTTTTATAGTTGTCAGCACTTTCCATACTGAACAAAAAGGTAAATTCATCCAATGGTTTGTGATTACTGCAGCCAAAGGCAGCAAGAAGTATAAGAAATCCCATCCAGAGATTTGTCAATGTCGTGTACCTCATATAGATATATTTTATTCACAGGATTCGAAAAAGAGGTTGTCTCCTCTTAACTTTTGAGACAACCTCTTATATTACAAAGTGACTATTCATCGGTTATTTCCAGGCACCATGTTGTTCCAGGTAGGGTTTTCCCGATTCATCATTACCCATGGTTTGAATTTGTTTGCTGGGTACAGGGAAGGTTGTTTTTGCAGCTGCCAAACCGGAGGCAGTTGCAAATTTCGCAATAAATGCTTTCTCGAAATTAAGATACTCCGAAATAGCCGTTGACATGTACTGGCCGCCCCAACGCACCAGGTCGAACCAACGCTGCCCTTCCATAGCCAGTTCTAATTTACGCTCCATGCGTACAGCCATAATGCAGGTTTCCTTATCGGAAAAGGCCGCATGACTGGCAGGATATTGTGCTATCGAATAGTTGGCTGCGGGTGTTTCCCCTATCTTAATAATGTTCTTTTCGTTGCCGGCTCTTTCGCGAATTGCGTTTACCTGTGCCATAGCCTCGGAAAGTTCACCATCGTTAGCCAGACATTCGGCATAGAGCAATAACAAATCGCGATAACTCAGGTACTGCAGGTTCATGGCCGATCCAGGAGCCCAGCCGGCACTGATGCCGGAACCGGCAAGGCCGGCTTCATCTTCTGCGGCTGTATAAACATGTTTCTTCGGCAGATAAAAGCCTCCGTTTCCAACATCTCTCACCCAACTGTTTCCAGGCATTCCCCAATCTTTGTAAGGAATGCCAAAACGTCCGATGGCAAAGTCAAGACGAGGATCCACTGCAATAGCCTCATTGTTGAGCGATAAGGGTTCTCCGGCCTCAATAGATGGATTTTTATAGGTCACCGGATCACCGCTCCGGTACGACTTGTCAAGAAATGGCAGGCCGTTGGCATCTACTTTAAATGTATTGGCCAGTTCGTTGGATGGCTGATAAAAACCACAGCAACCTCCGGGGCCGCTTCCGTGAGGATAACACAGCGACATGCCGGTATTTCCGTTGTTGTTGGCATCGTTGGAGAATTGCACGGCAAACACCGACTCTTTGCCATTGTCGCGGAATGAGTCAAAGTTGGCATCCATATCTTCTTCCAAACCGTAAACCATTCCATTGGCTGTTTTGCCATTCTCCACCACATCTTTTAAGATGGGTTTGGCAGCTGTCATGTCACCCTGTTGCATCAACACCTTGGCTTTAAGCGCTTTGGCAGCCCACACATTGGCGCGTCCCGGGGAGTCCTGAACTTCGGGCAGGTCACTTATGGCAATGTTGAGGTCGGCAATGATGTTGGGATAGATGTCCTGGTCGTTATAGACCTTAGGGTCATTCTCCTCGAGAGTTTCATCAATCCATGGCAGCATAGGGCCAAACACCTTTACCGCCTCAAAATAGAACATGGCCCGCAAAAAATGCAATTCACCATTTCGTTTTGTTCTCAATGTCTCCGACATTTCGGTGACATCGGCCATTACCTGAAGAGCTACATTTGCCCGTTTGGCACCTTTATAGGTCCATTCCCATTTCTCGTCGAGATAACTGTTGGATGGCTGAATGTTGTAGGCTTCCAACTCGTTGAGAACGGATTGGTCATTGTTATCGGAACCCTTATTGGCATCACCTCCATAAATTCCACCAAAAGTCCAGTTGAAGGGAGTCGCTCCCCAACCATCTTCGGTAAGGGTTGCATAAGCACTGGTAACCAAAAGCTCAACGCCTGTCTGGTTGGTTAAGGCATCTCTGTCGATACTGCCCTGAGGAGCTTTGAAAAGGAAGTCCTCGCCACACGAAGCAATGAAGAGAATGCCTATGAATGCAGTATATATTACAAATTTACGTTTCATAGTTCAATTTATTATTATAATTAAGTAGTTACACACAGATTAAAATGAAAGGTTTACACCAATTAAAAATCGCTTGGTGGTAGGCCATCCGCCTCCATCAATACCACGGCTCAGGTCTGATTTGTCCCGGGCACCCACGTCCCGGTTGGTCAACTCCGGGTCTAATCCGTTGTAGTTAGTGATGGTTAAGATATTCTCAGCCTGCAGATAGAATCGAAGGTTCGAGATATCAAGCTTTTGCAACATAGCTTTCGGAAGAGTATATCCCAGCACCAGATTTTTAAGTCTGAGGAAAGAACCATCTTCTACATAGTAACTGCTAGGCACTGCACCGCCCCAGTTGTCCTGTGAGTCTAAGATGGGCAGAATGGCTTTGGAGTTATCGGCTCCCTTTTCCCATGACTGATCCCTCATCCGTATGGAGCGGTTACCCCCAAAGAGCGGAAAATCGGTAAAATACTTGGTGTTGTTGAACAGATCGTTACCTATGGTAGAATACCAGAACATGGTAAAATCCCAATTTTTGTAAGATACGGTTGAATTGAGTCCTACAACCAGGTCGGGATGCGGACTTCCAAGAATGGTGCGGTCTTCATCACCGATTGTTCCATCATCGCTCGTATCTGCAAATTTGTATTTCCCCACGTAGGATGCCGCTTGAGCCGCAATAGTCTCATCGTCAGCACCATATGGCAGAGGTGAATTAAGCACATCCTGCTCACTTTCATAGAACCCGATTACTTTGTAGCCATAAAACTCTGAAATAGGCCGTCCTTTAATGGTACGCGTCACGCTGTTATTCAGGCGGTCGCCATCACCCCAAAGTGCAAAGTCATCGGATGTAGACAATCTGAGCACTTTGTTTTTGTAAGCCGAAAGGTTTAAGCCTATATCCCACGACCAGTCACCAGCCGATTCACGATAATTAAAGTCCATATCAAACCCGTTGTTCTGCATGTCACCATAATTGATGTAGGGTTTTCCCACTTCAACGCTGGCCAGGGCCGAATAGGCGGCCTCGATAAGCATGTCGGAGGTCTTTTTATGGTAATACTCGATAGTGGTATTAAATTTACCTCTTAAAAAGGTAGCGTCGATACCAATATTGACCATTTTGGTAGTCTCCCATTTCGTGTCGGGGTTTCCATAGCGGTTAAGTCTGTAACCCAATGATGAACTGGTATTACCCCCTGCCAGGTCATAATTGGTGTTTGACGGGCTGGTGGCGAACTCATAAGCATAGTTGGTTTTTCGCGACATCTCGGAGTTTCCGGTTTCGCCGTACCCTACTCTTAACTTTAAATCGTCTAACCATGAGCGGGTCCCCTGCATAAAGGACTCTTCAGAAAGACGCCACCCAACCGACATGGAAGGGAAGGTTCCGTAGCGGTTTGACTCGGAAAAGCGTGAAACGCCATCGCGACGAACGATGCCGGTAACCAGATATTTATTTCTAAAGGCATAATCGGCCCGTGCAAATATCCCGAACAGTGCAAATTCACCATTGTAGGATGAGTTGGCAATACGGCGGTTGTCGTTTTCGCCCATATTCAACTCCCAGGTGTCTTCATTATCTTCAAAAAGATATCCAAATCGCCTGCCTAACATATCTCTACCCAATCCATCTTTAATAGCCTCACTTCCAAGCAGCACTGTCAGAGAATGATCCATTCCAAATTTCCGGGAGTAATTGAGTGTATTGTTCCAAACCCACCGGAAATTAAATCCGGAATTTTCTTCCAGATTGTTGGTGCCTGGGCTTTCGGAGAACTCAGGGTTTTTCTTTTCCATCCGGTAGGAATAATAGTTGGTATAATCCACGCCAAAGTTGGTTCGGAAGGTAAGATCCGGTATGAGGTCCAATTCACCATACACATTACCAAAAACACGCGTATTTGACCAATAGTTGTCTTTATTCCGCTCCTGCATGGCCACCACATTCTGCCAGTTACCTGTACCGGTGATTCCCGAGCCTGCATAGTTGCCTTGTATATCGCGCACCGGCACCCAGGGCGAGGAGCGATAAACCCATGAGTAGGGGCTGGCTTCCTGAGCATTGGTACTGAGGCCCTGATCCTTGGTGAAGGAGTAGGAGAGATTTTCACCAAATCGCAACCATGGGCGAACATCAAATGAGGTGTTTACCCTGGCCTGGTATCTTTTGTAGTACGACTCGATAACCGTCCCCTGCTGGTTAAAGTAATTTAACCCCATGGTATATTGGCCTTTATCGGTTCCACCTGCCAGCGTTAGCTGATGGTTTTGCATAGGGGCTGTCCGGTCCACCTCATCCCACCAGTCGGTATCGGAGTAAGGAACCATTTGATTTCCCGGAAAGCTGTAATCGTCCGGGTTAATGTTTTGACTTCCCTGTGCACCATTGGTAGTGAGATAGTTGGGAATGGTAGGTGTGGGACCCGAGCCAAACTGGGGGTGGCTTGGAAACTTACCAGTAACACCTCTTAGGTCGAAAGAATTTTGTTGTGATTTCCACTCAATGTCAAGGCGGTCGTCCGAATTAAGCAGGTCGTATCGCTTTCCTGTTTTCTGAACGCCGTAGTAAGCATTATACGAGAAAGTGGGTTGACCCGATGCGGTACCTTTTTTAGTGGTGATTAAAATAACCCCATTGGCTGCCTGTGCTCCATAAATAGCCGCCGATGATGCATCCTTCAGCACCTGCATACTCTCAATATCACTTGGGTTGAGGCTGCTCAGATTGGGATTTCGGGTAGAAACCCCGTCGATAACATAAAGCGGCCCATTGTCGTTTACCGTGTTGATACCACGGATACGCACCATAGTAGGCGAACCGGGAGAACCCGACTGGCCAATGTAAACACCTGCCGTTTTTCCCTGCAGTTGTTGCATTGCCGAGGAGCCTGTTGAAGCGAGCAATTCGTCGGTGTTGATAACGGCTACCGAGCCGGTGATGTCGGCTTTGGTTTGTACGCCATAACCCACCACAACCACTTCGTCTAAGCCAAAGGTGTCCCTTTGGAGCACAATCTCAAGAACATCTCTTCCGGTAACTGAGACCTCACGGCTTACCATTCCCATAAAAGAGAATACAAGTGTAGCATCTTCAGGAACATTTGGTAACGTAAAGCTGCCATCCATCTGGGAAATTGTTCCAATTAAGGTTCCTTTCACCATAATTGCAGCACCGGGGACGGGCTCGCCATTCTCATCAACTACTGTACCGGTGACGGTTTTACCCTGCTGTTGAGAGAGGATATTCACCGTCATCTCTTTTTCGGACTCCTGTTCCCGAACTGAAAGGATAATGTGATCCCCTTCAAGCTGAAACTCAACATTGGTATCGTTAAAAACATCGGAGAGCACTCTTGAAACCGGTTCATTCTTTGCCCTCACCGTCACTTTGCGGTGAACGTTGATCTGGTCGTTGTAAATGAACAGATAATCGGCTTGCTGCTCAATCTCATCCAGGATTTGACTGACTTGCACATTGTTCTTTCGAATAGTTACCCTGGCATCCTGTGCGGTTGCCCTCTCGGCCATAGAGTAGAATGCGCAGGCAAAAAGGAGTATTAGTGTGATTCGCATAACTCTAAACATAAGTTTAATGGGCACATCCATCCAGGGATTATTGCCCGATAAAGCAAATTTTTTCATAAATTTGACGTGTTTTTGATTAATACATTTACGCGTTAAGTGTGTTGATTAATTCAGGCCGGTGGATGTGGCAGCATTCGCCGGCTTTTTTTTCGTCTAAGGTATTTGTTGGGTGTATGACAAATTACCCAAAACTTAAACAGTTCTTTTACCTGTTTTATACGCTGTCATGCGCAGGGTAAAAGGGATTTTGTCGTACATTCTTATTGTATCATAGGCAGTCTGATTTAAAAGTTTACTTTATATATATGATCTGTTTTTCATCGTCACGTTTGTAATCGAACCGGATACTCTTTTGCAATACCCTCAAAGCATAGTCAATGCCATCGGACTGGCGAAACTTGCCGGTGTAGGTGTGTTCCAAGGCGAAATCTGGTTTCAGCTTAATTTTTACATCGAAGTACTTTTCGAACTGGAAAAGTATCTCTTTCAGTGTTTTATCTTTAAAGGCAATCAGGCCTTTACGCCATAGGTAGGCATCGTAATTGGTAATCTCTTCCACCTGCAGCTCTCCGTTATTAAAAATTGCCTTATGATTTGGATTAAGTGCAATCACCCTTTCTGTTTGCCCATTTACGAAGACCTCCACTTTACCTTCCATCAGTGCTGTTTCAAAAACATCCCGGTTGGCATAAGCATCTACATTAAATGAAGTACCTGTAACCCTAATGTCACCCCTGGAAGTAGAGACTAAAAAGGGTCTTTTAGGATTTTTACTGACCTCAAAATATGCTTCTCCATCCAATTGCACTTTCCTGATATCTTTAGCAAAAACCGTGGGATACTGAAGTTTGGTGTTGGAGTTGAGCCATACCACGGTGTTGTCGGGCAATATAAGCTGAACCCTTTGTCCGGCAGGTACCAGTATGGTTTGATGCGCAGTTAAGTCGGGGTGTTGGGTAAAGAAAGTTTTGGTAAGTAAAGCGGTTGTGAAGATGAGTGCCAGCAATGCAGCCACCTTAAGAGAGGTGATTGCAACCTTTTTCCAGGTTTTCCTGACAACTTTGCCCTCTTTAAGCGATGGGCTAAGGGTTTTTAAATCGAAAAGCTGCCGCTCATAAAAGAACTGTCTCCTGTTTTCGGGAGAGGCTTCCATCCATGATCTCACTTGCACCTCTTCGGCATAAGTGGCAGTGCCCTGGAAGAATTTATGCAATGTGTGGCTGATTGTCATGATGATACCTGTGTATATTGTATTGGAATTTTGAAAAAAAAGGAGTACTGCCTGCCGGTAGGCATCCTTCCCTTCCCCTACTACAATAACAGTTCATGAAGGAGGTTCCCTAGTAAAAAAACAAAAAAGGTCATCAAAAGTAAAAACAAAGTCACAAAAGATAATCTTTAAGTGCACCGCGCAACTTATTAATCGTCTTAGATATATGAAACTCCACACCTTTTACTGAAATTCCCATATTTAGAGCTATTTCTTTATGGGAGAGATGGGCAATACGGCTCATGGTATATATCTCTTTTGTTTTTGGGGACAATCTGTCCAGGGTCTCGTCCACTATTTCCTGAATCTCTGAAGTGAACACATGATTGGGCTCGCACTCTTCCAGGGTAGCAATGCGTGTATCCAGCACCCATTTAGAGTGATCCGTGAGTTTTTTCTCAACTTTTAACCGTACCTGCTTGTGTTGCAAATGATTGATGCACTTGTTTTTAATGGTCGTAAGAATGTAAGCAGGCTGATTGGTATCGGGGAGTAGTCGGGAGCGATTTTCCCAGAAGCTCATAAAGGCATCAGCGGTGAAGTCCTCAGCCAGGCGTTCATCCTGAATGTAAGAGTGAGCAAAACGAATGAATCGTTCCTGGAAGTCAGCAAACAATTGGTTGAACTCCTTTAAATGTTGTACACTGCTCATTGCATCTTCTTTCAAACCTGATCGTTTGTAAAAAATAGCATTAATTGACAAAGACAAGTAAAAGCAAATGTAAAGAATAATTTAATCTTAACAAAGATTTTAAATAATTCTTTTCATATCGAAGATGTTTACAGCACTTATCTGCATGAATATTTGATTCTTATTTGAATATTGTTTAAATATCTCTTTTCAGAGTTGGCAAGCTATTGTGAATAATTTGCCATACCTCTTCTGCATCGATTCCAAAATAATTATGAGCAATGATATTTCGGAGCCATTTAATTCTGGAGCCATTTAATTTTGAACCAATTAAACATTGAATCCGTCGATTCTTTAAACTCATCTGACAGTTTATCCGCCATTTCGCCAATGACGATAAAATTCATCAAAGTGGTATCAAAAGAGATAGAGTCAGAATTAAGTTCATCAGCACCATTGAAGGTTTTGACATAACTAAAAATCTTACCAATAGAGTCAATAGTGTTTAATAAACATCCAATGTTTTTGTGCGAGGCATTATACATATCTGGCTTCCGATTGAATAAGGTTTTTGAAATAATTTTGTTAGAGTATAGGAGATTGATTCAGGCAAAGCCCTGGCAATGACGGTACCGTAAAAAAAGGAAAAGAGGGGAAAGAGAAAGGGGCGGCAAAGCCGCCCCATTTTCTCATCCCGCTCTCCTGCAACTACCTAAATGGCAGTGATTGCTTCGGGATTTGTCCGAAGCGATTAACCTTACGCCACAGTAATCTCCTTATTCAAATAGACATCCTGTATCAAATTAAGCAGTTTCACTCCCTCTTCCATTGGGCGCTGAAAGGCTTTGCGTCCCGAGATGAGCCCGGTGCCACCGGCGCGCTTGTTGACGATAGCCGTGCGTGCTGCATCGGCAAAGTCACTTTGGCCCGAAGAGGCGCCGCCCGAATTGATGAGGCCAATCTTACCCATGTAGCAGTTGGCCACCTGGTAGCGGCACAGATCGATGGGATGATCGGAAGACAGTTTGTCATACATGTCGGGATGTATTTTTCCAAACTTCAGGTCTCTAAAACCTCCATTTGTGTCAGGTAGTTTTTGTTTAATCAGGTCGGCCTTGATGGTTACCCCCAGGTGATTGGCCTGACCTGTAAGATCAGCAGCTGCATGATAGTCCTTTTTGTCGGTTTTGAAACTGTTGTTGCGTGTATAGCACCACAACACCGTGGCCAGACCCAGCTCATGGGCGCGCTCAAAGGCTTCGGCTACCTCCACAATCTGGCGGTTCGATTCTTCCGACCCAAAATAGATAGTGGCGCCAACGGCAGCCGCTCCCAGGTTCCAGGCTTCATCTACACTTCCAAACATAATCTGATCGTATTTATTGGGGTAGGTCAGCAGTTCATTGTGGTTGATCTTTACCAGGAAGGGAATCTTGTGGGCATACCTGCGTGAATGCAGCGCCAGACCACCAAAGGTTGTGGCGACAGCGTTACAGCCTCCTTCCATGGCAAGCCGGATGATGTTCTCCGGGTCAAAATAGATGGGGTTGGGCGCAAAGGAGCTTCCACCTGTATGTTCAATACCCTGGTCAACCGGTAAAATTGATAAATAACCGGTGCCGCCCAATCGCCCGTGGTCGTAGATCCTCGACAGGCTGATAAGCGTGGCGGCATTGCGATCGCTAATCCCAAAGACCTTGTCGAGTGTATCGGGCCCCGGCACGGTAAGAAGTTCTTTTTTAATTTTAGGCTGATTGAATTTCAGTAGCTCCTGTGCCTCCTTGCCTAAAAGTTCTTCGAGTTTTTTGGTGGTGTTTTTTAGTGTGTCCATAGTTATTAAAGTTATTAGAGTTTTGAGTTCGGGGTTCGGGGTTTCGGCGATGTCTGACAAAGCAGAAAGCTGAAGACTCAAGAATCCACTGAGGGGCAGACAATATCCTTTTGAACTTTAAACTTCCGTCTTCCTTGCCTAGCGGTATCACCGTGTGCCTCTTTTCGGTCGCCGTCCGTGTGCGCTGAAGCTTTAGCGGAGGCGGATGACGATCGATAGCAGGCAGACCTGTTTGGGTTTTCAGCTAATCTCCTAATCTTTAATCCTTTTCTAATCCTTAATCCTTTTCCCGTCTTCGTGCTTTCAGTCTTGAGCCTTCAGCTTTCGCACCAATATAGCAAAATTTAAAGAGATAGTCAATCAATATGTTTCCAAAACATTCAGATTGCTCTAATGAAACTTTTAGAAATATTTATTATTAAAAGAATTTACTAATACTTTTGTAGTAGGATGATAAAGTAACAAACCATTGATCTTGGCTTATGAATAGTTCGAAAATCAGGATTTTCGGAAATAGACCGTATTCTGTTAATTAGTGCCCGCAAGAAAACTGCTGTTTTTTAAAGTCTTTGATAAGAAAGTGTCAAAGACATCCCGAGAATTCGGGATCGAAGTGTTGAAAGCCAAGGAGTCCCGAAATAGCTTTTGTAAGATTTTAAATTTAAAATCAACAAAAAGTATAATCGGGATGACTGTTTTCAACACGAGAATAACGTGATACATTGAGCTTGCCGAAATGCAGTGTTTGGCGTTTTCTTGCAAAGACTAATTAATTCACGCACGATTGCGAACATAACTTTTAAAAATGTAGTCATGGAGTATCTTAACGAACAAAAACTAGAGACAAATGGACTTAAAAAATCTGGCGTCATCGTATAAATCGGAACTGCTTGACCGGGTAGTTCCCTTTTGGTTGAACAAATCACAGGACATGGAGAGGGGCGGTTATTTTACCTGTCTCGACCGGGAAGGAAATGTTTTCGATACCGATAAGTTTATTTGGTTGCAGGCCCGGCAGGTATGGCTCTTCTCAATGCTGTACAACCGGGTTGAGAAGAAGCCCGAATGGCTTAAATGTGCTGTCCAGGGCGGTGAGTTTCTGAAAAAATATGCCCACGACGGACAATACAACTGGTATTTCAGCCTCACAAGAGAAGGGAAGCCCCTGATTCAGCCTTACAATATCTTTTCATATACCTTTGCAGCTATGGCGTTTGCCCAATTGGGGCTGGCCACCGGTAATTCCGAATATGCCGATATTGCCTCACAGACCTTTAACCTGATTCTGCAAAAGCAGGAAAACCCCAAAGGAAAATACAACAAAGCTTATCCGGGCACCCGCAATCTGAAAAATTTTGCACTTCCCATGATAATGTGCAATCTCTCCCTGGAAATGGAGCACATTCTGGGACCAGCCCAGGTGGAAAAAACCGCTCAGGAGGTAATTCATGAGGTGATGGATGTCTTCTATCGGCCCGATCTGGGCCTTATCGTGGAAAATGTGAATCTTGATGGTTCCTTTTCCGACACGTTCGACGGTCGCCTGCTCAATCCGGGCCACGCCATCGAGGCCATGTGGTTTATCATGGACCTGGGCGAGCGGTTAAAAAAACCTGAAATAGTCTCCAGGGCATTGGATATCGCGCTCCAAACATTTGAGCACGGATGGGATAAAAAGCATGGCGGTATCTTCTATTTCATGGATGTGAAAGGCCATCCCACTCAACAATTAGAGTGGGATCAAAAACTGTGGTGGGTGCACATCGAAACGCTCATCACCATGATAAAAGGGTATCAACTTACAGGTTCGCAACCAGCACTTGAAGCATTTCAAAAGGTTCATGATTATACCTGGACACACTTTCGTGACGACCAATATGCCGAATGGTTTGGTTATCTGAATCGCCGGGGCGAAGTGTCCCTTAACCTTAAAGGTGGCAAATGGAAAGGGTGCTTCCATGTGCCACGGGGATTATATCAGGTGTGGCAAACACTGGAGAAGATAGAATAAGCCTCAAAAAGGTAATAGTAATAGTAATAGCAATAGCAATAGCATAGGCAGCGCACTGGCGCCACCGGCATCATCAAAGGGGAAGGCCGAAATGTAAGTTGGGCTAACCATACATTTTTTCACCCCTACCTGGTGATGACAAGCGATGCTTTGATTAACGGTGTGAATGAGCTTTTTTCGGAGTTCTTCTACCCTTTTAAAGGAGAAGTGGTTACGGCCGGTGAAACGCTCGAGGCAGCTTTGGAATTGGCAAGTCTGCTGGAAGCAACAAATCCAAAGAAGAATATCCCCGGAATTGGAAATAATTTGTGGGATTCTTACAACTTTGGTATCTTTAATGTCGATTCTCAGATATCACGGGCACAAGCTGCTGTTGCTATCGTCCAGATTACCAATCCGTTTTGGAAAGTCGCTGTAGATTTGAGAGGAGGGTTTGAGAAGAGGAAAGGCAAATAGGGGGAAGACGGGAAAAGGATTAGGAATTAGAAAAGAATTAGGAGATTAGCTGAAAGCAGAAAAGGCGTCTGCCTACAAGTAGGCAGGGAAGGCAGGAGATGGAAGTCAGAAGATTGGAGTTGAAATAAAAGAAGCTAAATAACCTAAGATACAGGTTTGCAGGCAATTATTCAATACTGGAAATATGTAAAACCTTATTTTTTCTTTTAAACCTTAGTCGTTTGGATATTATATAATTACATAACCTTACTACCTTATTTTAGGGTGCATCATTTTATCATTGAATATGATTGTTTCAATAAAAAAGTTACTAAAACCATGAAAACTATTGCCTTTACCCTTCTAGTACCAGCTTTAATGCTCGTTTCAAGCTGCACCCAACAAAATTCGCCCATGATTATTGCTCACCGTGGTGCCTCGGGCTATGCCACCGAAAACACCCTTGCAGCAGTTCAAAAAGCCATTGAACTCAATATACACGCCATAGAGGTGGATATCTGGCGCACCACCGACGACTCTTTGGTGGTGTTTCACGATAACAATACCAAACGATTAGCCGGAGACTCCCTGGTAATCTCTCAATCCACTTTTTCTGAGCTTAGAGCTCTCACCTTGCCCGGCGATCAAAAAATACCCACCATTCGTGAAGTGCTCGAAATGCTGCCCCCCAATATGAAAATAGTGATTGAACTGAAGAATTGCTGGGAACCCGGCAAAGCCGGTGACAATTTCCCGGAACTGGGCGGGATACTGAAAGAGACAGGTACTCTAAATCAGGCGATACTCATCTCATTCAATATCGAAAAACTAAAAGATGCCCGGCAATATCTCCCTAAAGTACCTCTTTACTGGCTTACCTATCAGAAAGAGCCGGCTGAAGCGATTGTAAAAAATGCACTGGAAGCCAATGTGGATGGCATCAATATCTACTTTGGCCTGGCTTCTGATGAACTCGTCAATCTGGCACGTGAAAAAAACCTGAAAGTGTTTGTCTGGACGGTGAATGAACCCGAAGTGGCCAAAGAACTGGTTGAAAAATACAATGTAGATGGCATCACCACCGATTTTCCCGATAAGATTCAAAAAGCAATTTTAGCAAAGGGGGGAAAATAAGATTTCTCTCCTGGGCCCTAATAAGGTTGACGCCTGAGATGACCCTTTTTCTACTAACCTTAATAGAATTACGGGTGCATTAAAAATCCGACCTTATTGGCTGCTGGCAGGCAGTTCACAAAAACCCACCATGAAACAAATAAGATTTCTCCCTTCGGTCGAAAAGACCGGGTCATTGAGACTATAGGCGCGGGGTCCCAGCGGGGTCTCCTTTTTGAGACCCCGCGAACTGAAAATCGAAACCTGATACCTACTATTTCAATTAACTTCGTATGATCAAAATACCCTGATAGAAATATGAAGAATATAATAATTATCCTTTTCGCCGCTGTTTTCTCCTTGACGATGGGTTGTAAATCTCACACAAAATCTGCAGCAGGCCAAACTGATATATTGAGATATGTTGACCCCATGATCGGCACCGGGTTTCACGGCCACACCTATCCCGGCGCTGTGGTACCCTTTGGACGTGTGCAGCTAAGCCCCGATACACGCCTGAACGGCTGGGATGCCTGCAGCGGCTATCACTATTCTGACAGCACCATTTACGGATTCAGTCATACCCACCTTAGCGGTACCGGAATTGGCGATATGGGCGACCTCCTTTTTCTTCCCTTTACGGGTCCAATTCCCGATGAGGCGCTCGCCACATTTACCCACGAGGAGGAGGAAGCACATCCGGGTTATTACAGCGTGCGACTGAGTCCCTGGGATGTGATGTGTGAGTTAACTGCTACTTTACGCACCGGATGGCACCGCTATACATTTCCCGAGGGGCAGGATGCCGGATTGCTCATCGACCTGGCACATATCCTTCAGGCCACCTGGGGAAATCGTGTGGTAGAGGCATCCATTAAAGTAATCGATAACAAAACCATAGAAGGTTACCGGCTCACTTCGGGCTGGGCTGAGTACGACCCTATCTGGTTCCGGGCCGAATTTGACAAACCCTTTGAAGTGCTGCGATTAGATATGGATGGCAGCCATCACGACAACCTGAATGCCGCTAAAGGAAAAAATATAAAGCTCTGGCTCTCCTTTGGAGAAATCCCTGAACCACTTGGAATTAAGATGGCCATTTCTGCTGTGGACGAGCAAGGCCCCCGTGTCAATTTTGAGGAGATTGCTCATCTCCAAACCTTTGATGAGGTTAAGACGCTCGCCTCTGAAAGATGGGCGGAAACCCTTTCGTCTATCCGGATAAAGAGTGTCGACGAAGAGGTTCTTACCAACTTCTATACCGCCATGTATCACGCTCACCTTGCACCCATGGTTTTCAGCGACGCCGACAGACGGTACATGGGAATAGACAAAAACATCTATCAATCCCGACAAGGAGAGGCTTACACAGTTTTCTCCCTTTGGGACACTTTCAGGGCATGGTATCCCTTAATGACCATCATAGAACCAGAAAAAGCGAGTCAATGGGTCTATTCGCTCTATGAGAGCAGTCTGCAGGGCGGACTTCTGCCCAAATGGCCGTTGTGTGGCAACTATACCGGCACCATGGTGGGCTACCCGGCCGTGGCGCTCATAGCTGATGCCATGACCAAAGGGCTTCTCGACTCCATCCCGGAGGAACTACTGGCCTCTGCCAAAAAATCAGCCAGCTGGCAACCCGCCTGGCACGAGAAAGCCAAAGGTACCCGCGCCGAAGGGGTGATGCCCGAACAAATTATGTACAAAGAAACGATGGGATTTGTCCCTGTGGACAAGGTCCCCGAGTCGGTGTCCTGGGGTCTGGAAATGGCTTACTACGACTGGTGTATAGCCCAAATGGCTATCAGACAAGGCAATGACAACATGGCTGCGCAATGGCACAAAAAGGGAGAATACTATCGTCAATATTTCGATCCATCCGTTGGCTTTATGAGAGGTAAGATGAGTGATGGCAGCTGGTATCCCGATTTTAACCCAAACTACTCCAGCCACATGAAAAGCGAATACGTAGAGGGCAACGCCTGGCAATGGACCCCTTTTGTGCCGCACGATGTGGAGGGTCTGAGAGAGCTCATGGGTGGCAAAGAGGCGATAGGTGTTTGGCTGGACACACTTTTTTCCACCGCGAGCATTATCGAAGGTGAAGAGGCCAGCGATGACATCACCGGCCTCATCGGACAATATGCCCACGGCAACGAGCCCAGCCACCATGTGGCATATCTTTACAACTATACCGACCGGCCACACCGTACTGCCGAAGTAGTCGATTCCATCCTATACAGTTTTTATCAACCCACCCCCGAAGGCATCATTGGAAATGAGGATTGCGGGCAGATGTCTGCATGGTACGTGATGAGTGCCCTGGGTTTTTATCAGATAGCACCCGGAAAACCCATTTACGACCTGGGACGCCCCATTGTGGATGAAGCGAGGATACGGACAGGGAATGGTTGGTTTACCATAAGGGTTCATAACAACAGCCGGAATAACCGTTATATTGACAAGGTAATTTTAAATGGAAAAGAGATGGACGGATTGCAGTTTTCACATGATGCCATCCAGCCCGGTGGTGTTCTGGAATTTTTTATGACAGGTGTGTAGTAGAGAAAATTCACAAATTTTCTCATGTTCAACCCGATAAAATTCGTAAATTTTATCTACAAAACATCATATATGAAACTAATATTCTTTCTGTGGATAATGACCGTTCCAATGATGGCCATTTCACAGCCTCAAGGGGATCACTACAACGCCCACAACCAATTATTCAATTACTTAGGACGGGTGGACACCGCCCACGCCGATGGCGTTCGTTATGATTGGTCGGGCGTTCAGGTGCGTTTCCGCTTCACTGGAAACAAACTGGCAATTCAGTTTAAAGGCGGCGAACGCAATTATTACAATGTGATGGTGGATGGAGCATTAAAGGAGGTGATACACTCCCCGGGCGACACCACCATTTACGTAAATGGAATCAAAGGAAACGGGCCACATGAGGTAATTTTCTTTAAGCGAACCGAAGGCGGCATGGGACAGACTGTATTCAAGGGTGTCGAGTTGGCCACGGGAGGTAAATTATTACCCTGGAATAAGGTAAGTGACAGGAGAATTGAATTCATCGGCAACTCCATAACCTGCGGCTACGGCACCGAGGGGGCGAATAAGGACGAGGACTTCCGACCCGATACCGAGAACGCCTGGAAAGCATATGGTGCAATCATTGCCCGTGCTTTTAACGCCGACTACCATCTCATTTCACACTCAGGACTGGGAGTTGTGCGCAATTATGGCGATAAACAGAAAATATCTACGGGTGAAGCTCCCATGCCACAGCGATTTGATCAGGTTTTAGATACCGAGACTAAACTCAAATGGGATTTTTCGCAATGGCAGCCGCACGCAGTAGTTATCAATCTGGGTACCAACGATTTTTCTACATCTCCCTATCCCGATAAGGTTGTTTTTCAAAGGCGTTATGAAGAACTCATCACTCAAATAAGAACACAATACGGAAAAATACCCGTGTTCTGCATCGTGGGGCCCATGATCGACGATCCTTGTTACAGTTACGTGAAGGAGGTTGTAAGCAATTACAATATTCTTTACAACGATGGTCATGTTTATTTCATCGGTATCCCCACCTCATTGCTCAACACTACCAACGATTTGGGTTCCGACTGGCACCCATCTTATAAAGGGCAGCAAAAGATGGCCGCCCACTTGCTGCCGGTAATGGCCACCGTATTGGGCTGGGATTAAACACCACGGGTGCGACTCTCCTTCCTTCGGAAGAGCTTTAATAATCTTGTTTTTATGATTTGTCTGATGGCTTAAATTATTCACTTCGCCAGATTTTTTTAAAATGGCTTTGATATCCATGACTTTTGAATTATTAATTATAACCCTGCAAATCTTAAAGATTCTTTCTAACCGTACAAGTGTATTAAAGAGCTATTGGGTCCGGAGTTCAGAGTTCAGAGTTCAGGGTTGTGCGTTGTGAGTTCGGACTATAAAAAGATTGATAAGAGATTGAAGGAGAGAGATTAAAGGAAAGAGATTGAGGGAAAAAGATTGAAAAAAGGATTGAAACCTTACATCTTCATCTTTCCCATTTTTAACGTTCTCTGTTAACTTTTTACCATATTACTCCGTCTATTATATATTGACTATTATCTCAGTTTTTTCCCTTTCGGCTTTCAGCTTTTAGCTTTTCCTTTTGCCTATTGCCTGATGCCTATTCTCCTTTGAGCTTTCAACTTCGTGCTTCCTTCTTTCCTCCTTTCTTTCTTTTCATTTTTTGTCTTTCTAAACTTATCCTTACATTTGTCCTTGACTGTTAACAAAAACCTGCTTCCAAGAGTGAACTCTCAAATTAAACAGATTCAGCAAGGTGACGTTCATGCATTTGGTGTTTTTTTCAGGAACCATTATGCCCGCCTGTTGGGTTACTGCAAACTCTTCATTAAAGAAGGTGCCGTGGCCGAAGACCTGGTGCAGGAGACGTTTGTGAATTTTTGGGAGAAACGCGAAGAGCTTGATCCGAAAAAATCGGTGGAGGCGTTGCTCTTTATTTCTCTTCGCAACCGGTGCCTTAATTATTTAAGGGATCAACAGAGTGCCCGTCTAAAGTTTGAAGCCTATAAAGGGGAAGTGGAGCAATTGCAGTTCCTGCCTCACATTGATTACCTGGGTGAAGAGGGAACATCGATGGAAGAGCAGTTGCTCAGAGAAGTAGATGCCGCCATAGAAAGCCTTCCGGACAGATGCCGCGAAGTGGTAAAACTGAGTAAGTTTGAAGGCCTTAAAAATCGGGAAGTAGCCATTACGCTGGGAATCTCCGTCAAAGCCGTAGAAAAACAACTGGCTGTGGCCAAACAAAAAATAGCCCAATACCTTGAAAGGAATTATCCGCTGGGGCTGGCGCTCTTCTTTTTGTGGTTTTAATTAGTGGCTATAAAAAAACCCAAATACTGCGTTACTCTCGTTTTTGAAACAGTCGTTTACGAGGAGTAAACTCCTTGATTTCAAAAACTTCGAAAGCCTTGTCTTTGGTCTTATTTATAAAGCCACTTGAACAAGATAAGGCTTAGTTTTCAAGAGACGAAGAAAAATAAGTGATTTATCCATTCATTTACTTTACTTCCTTCTGGTAGGCAGGCATCATTCCACCTTTCCCTGCATCGACAGGCAAGTGCATTTTAATCGGAAGAGAGTAATATTATTGTTAATGCAAGATAGGTTGGAGCATATTAATTCTCTGCCTTTCTTTGAGATATCTGCAGCAAAATAAATCAACCGCTGAGAACGCTGAGATACGCAGAGCACTATATTATTGTTACTGTAAGATATTTTCGGGAATTTTAATCCTCTGCGTTTCTCTGCGAGCTCTGCGGTAAAAAATAAGCCCCTGAGAACGCTGATCCAGGGTCTCAGCGGAGTCTTCCAGCACTTCACCTCCGTCATTTTCAATATTCTACCCTTTCATTCTTTCATTTCTACACTCTCCCCTGCCTACCGGCAGGCAGGCATTATTCTATTTTTTTGATAGCTCTATAATGCCTGTATCTTCCAGTGTCGCAGCATATTTCTTTCTCTCCCCTTTCGGAGCTTGTTCCGATTTATCGGAAGGAGTCGGAGAGCCTGCTCCGATTTTTTCGGAGGGGCTGTAGTTCGGGGTGAAGCTCTTAGTAGGGTTTTTTCCACTTCTTGTGTATTTATTATAGAAGCCCACTAAAGATGATCGAAATTAAACCCATTATAGAGAAGTACCTGGCCGGCAAAGCCTCCAAAGAGGAGCAATCGATTCTGCTTGAATTCTTGCGCGAAGGGGAGGCCAATCAATTGTTGTTTCAAAATGCTAAGGTAGCATGGCAGGCCTATCCCAATAAATCCTTTACCCTTAAAGAGTGGGAAGCCTGGAGCCATGTGCACCATCGTATTACAAATCCGGTGCAACGAGGCAGCCTCTCAAAATTCTGGCTCAACACTTACCGCGTAGCATCAATAATTGCCATTGTTTTGCTGGTAAGCCTGACGTTTGGGATATCTCATCTGAAGAATCAAAAAGTTATTGTCTCCACAAAGCCCGGGCAAAACCTCAATCTTTTATTACCCGATAGTTCACGGGTGATGCTGAACAGCAACTCTTCGTTGGTTTACCACCCGTTGGCTTTTGCTTTCAACCGCAAGGTGGAATTGGAGGGGGAAGCTTATTTTGAGGTGACAAAGCAAAAACTCAAGCCTTTTCTGGTTCGAAGCAACGACCTTAGAGTAAAAGTGCTGGGGACTCAGTTCAACGTCAATGCCTATCCTGAGACCGGTAAATATGAAGTCGTTCTGGAAAAAGGTAGCGTCTATGTCTCTATGGCATCTTTCAAAAAGTGTAAAGCCACCCTTTCACCGGGGGAGAAGACAGAAATAGATAGAAGTACCGGCGAGGGCAATAAGAGTAAGGTGAATACACGACTCTATACCGCCTGGACCGAAGGGGTGCTCTACTTTTACGATTCTCCCTTCAGTGATGTAATTACCCGGTTAGAACGCCGTTATGGAGTGAAGATTGAATTGTCCGACCCGATCATCAAAGGCTTTGTATTCAGCACCACCATCCGCAACGAGCCTTTCGAGGAGGTACTTAATTTGGTACAGAAGGTGTTGCCGGTAAAGGCTTCAGAAAAAGAAGAAGTTATTCATTTTACGCTGGATGAGAAACGATACAAAGTGTATAGAAAAAACGAGATGAAAGAATCAAATAACAAATAATCATCAATTATCAATATTGAATTTCAACCGGTGTTTTGAATCGGAAATTTTGAATTTAAAATTTATTTGTTTTTTGATATTTTAAAAAACAGGATGTTGCGCCAACAACATCCTGAAAAATGGTTCAATTTTTTTTAACTAAACTCAACGTACAAAGGTATGAAAAAAAAGTGGAATTTACCGTTCCCCTTCGTGCATCAACGAGGGAACAAAATCCTAAGGATTATGAAATTAGTGACCTTCATGCTGATCCTGGGCACACTTCAACTCTCGGCTACCGTAGTGTTTAGCCAGGACAACAAGCTAAACCTTAAAGTGGAAAAAACCTCTATTGCCGAGGTCCTAACCGAAATCGAGAAGCAAAGTTCCTACAAATTTGCCTTCAGTTCCCAATTCGTGGACATGAAGCGCAAAGTAACTCTCGAAATGGAAAACGTTACTATGTCACAAGCACTGGAGATTCTCTTTGCCAACACCAATGTGGATTTTCGCATAGAGAATCAGTTTGTGATTTTGGTGCCCAAGGTGGAAGAGTCAAAGTCCGGTGATTGGTTGGCGAATCTTCAGCAACAAGGTAAAACCGTTACCGGGAAAGTAGTGGATGAGCAGGGAGAACCCATTCCGGGCGCCTCCATCGTTGTGAAAGGTACTGCAACCGGTACTATTTCGGATATGGATGGGGATTTTACACTGGCAGGCTTGTCTGATGATGCAACCTTACAATTCTCATTTGTCGGGATGAGGACACAGGAAATTTCTATCAGAAATCATAACAGATTAGATGTGGTTATGGTGCAAGATATAATTGGCTTAGATGAGGTGGTTGCGATAGGATATGGAACCATGGATAAAAAGGAACTGACATCAGCGGTATCACATATTTCCAGTAAAGATTTTCTTACAATAAATAGTGTTGATCCCTCAATGTTGATACAAGGAAAGGTTTCCGGTGTGTCCATAACAAATACAGCTGCTGCCGATCCTAATAATGAAGCCACTATTCAAATCAGGGGTATAACCTCCCGTGCGGCTGGTCTTGGCCCTTTAATCGTAATTGATGGAGTTCCTGGAGGTAATCTTAAAAATATTAACTCCAATGATATTGCATCCTTTGATGTTCTAAAAGATGGAGCTGCATCAGCAATTTATGGTACCCGCGGCAGTAATGGCGTAATATTGATAACGACCAAGACAGGCAGTAAAGATGGTAAAGTTCATACAACTTATAACGGTTTAACATCTGTAAGTATACCTGATAACCAGTTAGATTTGCTGTCGGCAGATGAGTACAGAAAATATCGCACAGCCGATAACCCCGCTCTTGATCTAGGAGGCAGTACAGACTGGATAGATGAAATTACTAAAACAGGATTTACACAACAACATACGTTAACCTTATCAGCAGGTAATACAAAAAGCAATTACCGGGCAAGTGTTGACTACAGGGATGCTTCAGGTATCGACATTCGATCTAACAGAAAAGAATACGGTGGACGTTTATCAATAAATCACCAAACTAATAGCGGGTTACTGACCTTTTCTCTCAATGTCGCTCCCAGAGTCATCTACAGAGAAAATTCTTCACTTGATGCATTTAAGTGGGCAGCAGATGCAAATCCCACCACGCCCATATATGATCCGGATAATCCTTCGCTTTATTATGATTTTACCGGCCAACAGGCGGATTGGAATCCGATGGAACTCATGAATCTTGAAGATGATGGTGGCGAAACAAGGCTTTTAGAGTGGGACGGCACTGTAAAGTTAGATATTCTTCCTCTTCTTGCTAAAGAGAAAAATTCAATTCATTTTTTAAACACCCAGATTACTTACGCAAATCAGCAATCGGACGATTCCAATTATTTCTACCGCCCGTCAACGAGTCGCCGGGCTTCAAAAAATGGTTATCACGGAGAAGCAAACCAGTCGTATGACAAGTATGTGCAGCGAAGCTTTGAATGGATCGGTAATTACAGGATTGAATTGGAGAATCATCGGCTAAGGGCTGTTGCAGGCTATTCTTACCAGTATTTTGAAAATTCAGGGATATCAGCCTCCAATAAGGATTTTGCATCAGATGCCCTTACCTACAATAACTTAGGCTCTGGTGAATGGGCAAACCTCGATGGGAAAAACGGTATGGGAAGCTATAAAAATGATTCGAAACTGATCGCCTTCTTTGGTCGTTTGAGCTATGATTACAAAGATCGTTATATCGCAACAGCATCCATAAGGTACGAAGGTTCCTCCAAATTCGGAGCCAACAATAAATGGGGATATTTTCCTGCGGTATCTGCGGGATGGCGTATTAGTAGGGAGGCGTTCATGAAAAATGTGTCCTGGATTGACGATCTGAAATTACGCTCTGATTATGGAGAAACAGGGAACCAGAATTTTTCCAATTATTTATCATTGGCAACGATGACCGGTTTTGGCAGTTATTATTATAATGGCAATTGGTTTACAGTTTGGGGTTTGGGAAGGAATCCTAATCCTGATTTGAAATGGGAAAAAGGGAAAAACTGGAACATTGGACTGGACTTTTCCCTATTCAACAGGATCCTGGATGGTTCAGTGAATTATTACCACCGTAAGCAACAGGATTTGCTGGGAGATTATACCGTTCCGGTACCGCCCAACATTCAGGAAACAACATTCGTAAACGTTGGCACTATGCGCAACACAGGAGTAGAGATTGACTTGAATATAAATGTTTTGAACGCAAAGCAGTTCAGATATTCGGTTGGGTTTGTTGGTGCGACAAATGAAAATAAGTTTCTCAATTTTTCCAATGGGGAATATACAAGTAGTGGCTATTATGATTTGGTAAACATGGAAAGCCCAAATACTCCAGGAACTCTTCAAAGAATAGAAGAAGGAAAACGTATAGGCAATTATTATACCTGGGCCTATGCAGGTATTGACAAAGACGGAGACTGGGTGGTTTGGAATAAGGACAATACCGAAATGATAAAAATCGGAGATGCGAAAAGTGAAGATAAAAGGGTCACAGGGAATGGACTTCCGAGATTTACCGCATCGATGACAAATACGATTACCTACAAGAACTGGGGATTGACTGTCTTTTTAAGAGGAGCCTTCGATTATCAATTATTTAATGTGCATGATTTTTATTATGGATTACCTAGCTCCCAGGGGAACGTGATCAAAAAAGCCTATGAAAAAAATGCACCTATCATAAAAGGATCAAATGTATTAACGGATTATTTTATTGAGAACGGAGATTATGTAAAACTTGATATGATATCTCTGAATCACACCATTAATACTCAACTACGGTGGATAGAAAGTGTTCGCTTCAATATCACTGGAAGAAATCTGGCAACTTTCACTGGATTTAGTGGTGTTGACCCCTCAACTTATGAAACAAACGGATTAACACCCGGGGTGAATCTACTTGGAGGCTCTATGGGAACACGAAGATATTATCCATCAGCAACTCAAATTATATTTGGGGTACAGATTGAGTTCTAACAATATTCAAAAAATTATGATTATGAAATTCAATAATATAATGAAATATTTCGTAGGTATTTTGCTTGTAACCGCTTTTAATGCCTGCACTGATTTATCAGAAACGATCTACGACCAAATTGTGGTTGATAATTATTACAACTCGCAGGAGGATATCATCAGGGCAACATTCCGCCCATTTGAACATGCATATAGCAGTATAAGATCCCGTCAGGTGTTGGTCGAAGAAGTTTCAGACCAGTTGGGAACATGGGAACGTGATGGCTGGTGGCTGGATAATCAACAATACCAATATTTGCATTATCACACCTGGACTTCCGACCATTTCAACATTGAACAGGAGTGGAGAGTTTGTTATCAGGGAATAGCCCAGTGCAATGCTGTAATTGAGGATATTTCTAAATTAAATCCTGAAGTTTTCAATATGAGTCCATCAGAAATTGACAATTACATTGCTCAAAATAAGGCACTTCGGGCCTGGTTCTATATTCGATTACTTGATATGTTTCGTAATATTCCTTTGGCAGTTAGTATGGACAACAGCAAAAACTCGGTTGGCCAGGTTGAGCCTTCTGTAATATTTGATTTTATCGAACAGGAACTTAAACAGTCTATTGAGGCTTTGCCTCTCAAGTCAGGAGCCGGCGGAAATGGGGTGATGCAAGGGCAGTGGACAAAGGCAGGTGCAGCAGCTTTGCTTGTTAGGCTCTATCTTAATGCCGAAAAATGGATTGGTATTGCAACATACGATGAATGTGCTTCTTATGCCCAAAAGATTATCGATGGAGAATATGGGTATTATGAGATTGACGATTCTTGGGATAAGCCATTTGACTGGAACAATGATGAGATTGCCAAGGAAATCATATTTGCATTTCCTTCAACCTTTGGCCGCTCTCACTGGCTTTATGACCTTGACACTTACTTTGGTTCATTGCCTGCTGATGGAGAACCTTATTTCGGGGTGTATAAAGATGCAGATTTTAATTGCAAATATGCTGCTCAGCCAAGTTTAGATCTGTACGGGAATGAATACAATTTTACGCTTGGAAAATCAATTGCCAAGTTTAAGAAATATCCCGAAGATTATCGGTTAAAATTATATAAAAACCTAGGGAATAACACCAGGGAGGGAATGTTTGTTTATGGATACCTTGAGTACACGGAAGGTGGGAAGACAAAAAGAATAAAATCCCCTACTGACGGGAATGTACTTTATATCCGTGATCAGGTAGGGGCCTTCCATGAACTTGAACCGGGCACTCTGCCCGCAGATAAAAACTCTTCAATGGTAGGGGGAGATCATAATTCAGGCTGGCATTTTGCCAAATACCCGATATATTCAGATAATGAAACCGGCAAATGTGAATCGGATTATATAGAAATAAGGCTGCCTGAAATTTATTATTCATTGGCAGAGTGCAAATTTCGAAACGGAAATGTGGCAGAAGCCGGTACGTTGTTGAATGCTGTTCGTAAGCGAAACTACCCTCCAGGCAACCACAGCATATATCTGTATCAGCCCCAAGGATCGGTTACACTGACAGAAGAAGAATTACTGGACGAATGGGGGCGGGAATTTTTTGCTGAAGGTCGGCGAAGAACTGATTTAATCCGATGGAATAAATTCAGCAATGAATCATGGTGGGACAAGACTCCGGATCCAGATAACCATACCGAGATTTTTCCCATCCCGAGAGATAATTTGGGTGCAGACCATAATTTACAGCAAAATCCGGGATACAATAATTAGGTCCAATCTTTAAAAAATTTTAGAATGAAAAAGTACAGTCAATACATTAAAATATTCCTGTTTGCAATCATTATGGTGCTCAACAGCTGTTCTGATGAGAAGGAAATAATATTCGTTGAGCCTGTAGAGAAAATTAACGAACTCTATATAACCGGTGCTGCTGTTGGTTGGGCATCAAAATCGATGCAAAAAGATGCCGAAACCGCAAATATCTTTACCTACGAATTAGAACTGAGCTACAGTGAAGAGAACAAGTTGTTCAAATTTACGCGTGAAGAAGGAGACTGGGATAAAATCCGCTATTTGGTTCCTGAAGATGTTGATTATAACGGATACACAAAAATTGTCGCTTCCGGTGGTGAATATAATATGTCAATGGTATCCGAAATGACAGGGAATCTGCGCGATCATTTTTGGGGAATTGGTGAAGGTAAAGATGGAATCTATCGCTTAACAGTAAATGCGCAGATTCCAAAGCTTCAAGTGGAAAAAATAGGAGATATTCCTTAATTAAGGGGTTCTTCTCATGTTCTATTCTTTGCCTTTTAAAGAACGAGAAGATGTTTTGCAATGCAGGTAATTTATTCTACAACAGTAGTAACGCCTGCATTTGCTTTTCCCCTTACTATACGAATTTATTGTAGTCAATCAAGTGTTTATAAAAAAATGAAACAGTTTATTACATTATCAGTATTGCTGCTAATTGCAAATTTAATATTTGCTCAAGACCATCAGCATGATAAAGATTTACCCCCTGAAAGCACAGAATGGTACTACCCTGTACCTCCACAAGTAACACCATATAACGGAACTAAGCCACCTTCTGATGCAATTATCTTATTTGATGGAAACGATCTTTCTGAATGGATATCCGGTAACGGGGAACAGCCAAAATGGAACATTAAAGATGGTGCAATGGTTGTAGAACCTGGAACCGGAGAAATAATTACGAAAAAATATTTTGGAGACAGTCAGTTACATATTGAGTTTAAATCACCCCCTCCGGAGCATTATTCTGGTCAAGATCGTGGCAATAGCGGCATTTATTTGCAAAGTAGATACGAGATTCAAGTCTTAGATGGTGACAATAACCCTACCTATGTTAATGGCATGGTTGGAAGTGTTTATAAGCAACAAGCTCCGTTGGTCAATGCCTATACTAAGAATGGTGATTGGCAGGTCTATGATATAGTATGGAAGGCACCCAGATTTGGCTGTAATGGCAAATTAGAATCTCCTGCTATCGTTACTGTAATTTTGAATGGAATAGTTGTTCAAAATAATTATATTCTTTTAGGGAATACCCCTTATATTGGATTTCCCAAATATGAAGCCCACGGAAGAATGCCCCTCTTATTGCAGGATCACGGAACCCAAGTGGCCTTCAGAAATATTTGGATACGTAATCTGTAATTTAGCATTTAAGTTTTTTTAAATAAAAATAGAGATGAATACAAACAGACGAAGTTTTATAAAAAAATCCTCATTAATTGCTTCAGGGATCGGCTTGTCTGCAATCGGAGGTCATAGTGTTGTCAGCAATTTTTTGCATAATCCTGAGAATAAAAGGATAAATATTGGAGTCATTGGTGTTGGAATGGGTTGCAGGGACCTGGAAGGCGCGCTTGATAAAAACTCCTGGGTGAATTGTGTAGCTATGTGTGATGTAAACCTGGAACGCCTTGAGAAACAGGCAGCGCAGTTCAAAAAGAAATATCCGGCTCAAACTTTAAATTTAAAGCTATATGGAGATTTCAGGAAGGTAATAGAAGATAGGGATATCCACGGGTTAATAATTGCGACCCCCGACCATTGGCATACTTACATATATGCAGAAGCACTCAAGGCGGGCAAAGCTGTGTACATTGAAAAGCCAGTTGCAAACAGTATAGAAGAGTGTAATATTATGGTTGAACTTCAAAAAAAATATAATGGCATTATAACCACAGGATTGTGGCAGACCAGTCAAAAGTACTTTAAAGAAGCAAATGAAATACTGAAAACAGGTATTCTTGGCGATATTTATAAAATACAGATTTGGCTCAGTCAGGGAACAGATCCTGTGCTGGGAACAAAAGATTCTTTACCTCCGGCAACATTGGATTACAATATGTGGTTAGGGCCTGCGCCAAAAAGACCTTTTAATCATTCGCGAGTCTTTGGTTGGAGAGAATTTTGGGATTATGGGGGAGGGCAACAAACTGATTGGGGGGTCCATTGGATAGACTCCGCTTTTGATGGAATAGAAGCTCTTGGCCTAAGTAACAGGGTATATCCCAAAGCCGTTTTCTCAACGGCATACAAGCATCCTGAAACATTCAATGAAACACCCAGTTGCCAAACAACGATTTTTCAATACGAAAATTTTCATATTGAATGGGCGCAACAGGTTGCTTTTCTGTATAATAGAAACCAGGGGGTTGCTTGGATTGGTAGCAAAGGAACTTTAGTATGCAACCGGGATGGGTACGAATTGATTCCGAATAAAAACAGAGATGGGTCACTGATGTTAGAACCAGTTAGATTCAATGGGTCTTTTGAAGAAGGAGGTATTGATACTCACGTCACAAACTGGTGTGATTGTATCCGGAATAATTCAACAAAAACAAATAGCCCAATTGAAAAAGGTGCATTTTCAACCATCTTAGCCCACATGGGTAACATCTCATATCGTACGGTAACAAGGGTTGTTTATGACCCAATAAACCAAAGCTTTGTAAATAATCCAGATGCGGATTCCTATGCTCAGGCTGTTTATAATAATAACTGGAAGTTACCTGATATATAATTTCGATTATTGTCTTATGAATAAATGTAGTTGGAGCCCTGAGAAAAGAACAAAATTCTTGTATCTTGCCTGACTGCCGAAAATAGGCAGGTATCCCTAAATATACCGATCTGTTTTTACCCTCATGCTAAAAGTCCTCATCGCCCCCGACTCCTTCAAAGGCTCTCTCACCTCATCCCAGGTAGCCGATGCTATTGAAGAGGGCATTCTCGCAGTCTTCCCACAGTGCAAAACCCTGAAGATTCCCATAGCCGATGGTGGTGAAGGCACCTGCGAGGCGCTGGTGAGTGCACTGGGAGGCAAAAAGGTGAAAGTAACAGTTCACGACCCGCTCATGCGGCCTGTAAAAGCCGGGTACGGCATTTTAAACGACGGCAAAACCGCTGTAATAGAGATGGCTGCTGCCAGCGGGCTCACCCTGCTGGCTGAAAATGAGAAAAACCCGTTGCTGACCACCACCTACGGCACCGGTGAGTTAATAAAAGATGCTTTGAGACGAGGATGCCGCAAGTTTCTAATAGGAATTGGTGGCAGCGCCACCAATGATGCAGGTACAGGTATGTTACGGGCGCTGGGCTTTAAGCTTTTAGATAATAAAGGCCGGGAAACACCGGAAGGAGGGCAATCGTTGAAGAGGATCACTTCGGTGAACGATTCAGAAGCGATGCTTCAACTGCACGAAGCCCGGTTCACCGTGGCCTGCGATGTGACCAACCCATTCTCTGGAGTGAATGGAGCCGCTCATGTTTTTGCCCCACAAAAGGGCGCTGACACAGAGATGGTTGAACAATTGGATGCGGGTCTGGAGATGTTCAGGCAACTGATAATTAACCAAAAGCAGATCGACTTGAATGAAATTTCCGGTGCCGGAGCAGCAGGGGGACTGGGAGGCGCCCTGGTCGCATTCTTAAAGGCTCAACTAAAACCGGGTATTCAAATGGTACTGGAAGCGGTAAGCTTTGAACAGCATCTAAAAGACGCCGATCTGGTAATCACCGGTGAAGGAAAACTGGACAAGCAGACTATTATGGGCAAAGCGCCTGCGGGCGTTCTCGAAATGGCATTGAAGCAGAATGTGCCGGTCATTGCCATTGGCGGTAGCATCGAAGATGTGGAAAATCTTAATAAAGAGGGGTTTTTGGCGGTTTACCCCATTACACCGGGACCTGCTTCACTGCAAGAAGCTATGAAAGAGGAGACGGCAAGGCAAAATATCCGGCGCACCATTCAACAGGTGATGCGCAGCATTCATTATTTTTCTGCATCCAAACAACCTTAATTTTCTATGAGTGCACTGGGAGCCCTTATCGGCCTTTTGCTGGCCATCTTCTTAATTGTAAAAAAGGTATCACCTACCTACAGTCTTATTTTAGGTGCCTTTATAGGCGGTATTTTGGGTGGGTTATCGCTCCCTTCCACGGTAGTGGTGATGATTGACGGTGTGAAAGATATTACCCCGGCTATTTTACGTATTCTCACAGCTGGTGTATTGTCGGGGGTACTGATAAAAACGGGTGCTGCCACCTCGATTTCTGAAACCATCATCCGGAAAATAGGACAAAAACATGTCTATCTGTCGCTTGCCCTGGCTTCTATGCTCCTGACTACCACCGGAGTCTTTATTGATGTTACGATCATTACGGTGGCACCGATAGCACTGTCCATTGGACGGCGCCTCTCAATTCCTAAAGCCAGGCTCTTGCTGGTAATGGTGGGCGGCGGAAAGTGTGGCAACATCATCTCTCCCAATCCCAACACCATAATCGCTGCCGAAAATTTCAATGCCGACCTCTCTTCAGTTATGTTTGTCAACATCATTCCTGCTCTGGTTGGCCTGTTTTTCACAGCTTATATAGTGGTTCATCTGTTGCCCAAAATGGGCGAAAAGGTCATAGATGATCTGGAGGGCGATGATACAGACAGCGCTCTTCCATCCTTTGCTGCCAGCATGGTAGCACCTTTGGTTGCCATCTCGTTGCTGGCAATGCGTCCGCTCTTCGGAATTATGGTGGACCCGTTACTGGCTCTTCCGGCCGGAGGGCTGGCCGGTGTGGTGGCCATGCAAAAGTGGAACCGGTTAAAAACCGGCATTGAATACGGGTTGGAGAAGATGTCTGTAATTGCCGTCTTGCTGGCTGGCACCGGAACCATCGCGGGCATCATAAAAAATTCAACCATTAAAGATTACCTGCTGCAGGCACTGGCGCATACCAACCTGGGGGAAGTGCTCATTGCACCGGTTTCCGGAATCCTCATGTCTGCCGCTACGGCATCCACTACGGCCGGTGCGACGGTTGCTTCAGCCTCATTTGCTGAAACCATTCTGGCCGCAGGTATCTCGGGCGTATGGGGTGCTGCCCTGATCAATGCAGGCGCTACCGTGCTGGATCATCTGCCACATGGCTCCTTCTTTCATGCCACCGGCGGTGCTGTTTTTATGAAGATGAGCGAGCGAATGAAGTTAATACCTTATGAGACACTGATTGGTTTTGTGTTGACTGTTAGTTCGGTAGCTGTTTATTTTATGCTGGGAGGCTGGCTGGGATTATAGTGTAGATGGAATTCAACAATAAATTCAATGATTCATCCGTGGTTATTTCATCAATGGGTGTAGGATAACCACGGAGCCGCGACACCGATATACGAACCGAAGAATGCATAAATTGGCAGCTTTCGTATTTACAGCTACCACTCCGTGGCAAAGTTGACCCATTGCAGTTGATGCTTTCTTTCTCTCTCAAACAACCGCCGAAGATCCGGAGGGCTTGCTCTGATATTTTTCGGAGGGACCGCTCCCTTTACTCCCCTTCGGAAAGCTTGTCCCGATATTGCAGGGGGCTACGGGAGGCTTTTTTGTCTCTCCCCTTTCGGGGGAGCCGCCTGCCTGCCGGCAAGGCAGGGAGGGGGCTGTCTCCTACTCCCTGTTCTCCAACCGCCACTCATCCTGTTCTTTACTCTGCTCAATCATCACCTCCATATCATCCAGAGCCGGGCCTGAATCCAGAGCTTTCCAGTCGAACTCTTCATCAAAGGGGGTTAAAGCAGCCTGAGGATTGAATAGGATCGAATCCACTGGCACAGCATAGTAGGGATTCAAGTCGGGCAGATGGGTCATCAGATCAGCCAGATCGGTGGCGCCGGCATCATACTGGTTCAGATAGGGCAGACCCAGAATGTTCCAAAAGCTTTTAAAAATACTGCCAAAGCTGTAGTGCTGGTGCCCTACGTAGTTCTTGCGCGCCCAGGGTGAAATCACCATCAGGATGCTGCGGTGGGCATCGATGTGGTCCACGCCGCCCTGAGCATCATCCTCTGTAACCACGATCATCATATTTTCCCAATAGGGTGTCGAAGATAGGAATTCTACCACCCGACCCAGCGCCAAATCGTTATCCGCCTGATAAGAGGCGAAAAACGGGTAGCCCGCTTCGGGCCGTTCACCGGCACCATGGTCGTTGGGAAGAATCACTGTGAGCATTTCAGGCATAGTGTCGGGGCCTTTGAGGTATTTTTCGGTAAACTCTTTGATAAACTGATCGGCACGAAACTGGTCGGGAATAGCCATGTTATAGGTAGGATACTGTCGCGACGACCGGTGCTCCAAAGGAGTTGGCACGGGAAAATTGGCATAGATGCCGATGCCGCTGTATTTGAAATCGGCATCGTACAAAGCCGGCTCAAACATTACGCTGAAACCAAAATTAAAGAAGTCCACTCCGTTGCGTTCCAGATGATCCCACATCGACCCCGCTTCGTTGTAATCTTCGGGATAAATAGCTCCGGCGGACCCATTCATGGCCAGAACTCCTGGTGCTTTAGAGTTGAACCGGAAATTGCGGTTGCCCCCATAACTGGCGGCTACGGAGGTCTCCACCCACTCGTTGGGATAGGTGTTGACCAACCAGCGATGCCCGTCGGCTGAGACATCAGCATCTACATAAAAATTGTCGGCGATGGCAAACTCACGGGCCAGTTTGTGATGGTTGGGCATTACATCCACCGATTCCAGCACCTCTCCTTTCCGGTTCACTATTCTTTGGCCCAATCCAAACCTGGCAATGGAGGTGTCACCTCTGCCGGCTTCAATTTGTCCGAATACTTCGTCGTAGGTGCGGTTCTCCTTGGATATAAAAACGATATGTTTAATGGGTGAGCCATTCTTCCCGGGATAGAGGGGAATTGGGTTGCCTGTGCGCCATGCAAAACGGTCATCATCTGCTTTTTTAAAGCTCCAGTTGTTGGCAACCACCGTAGCTGTGTATTCTTTTAGCATTTCCGCGTTGGGAATAGGGATAATAGAAACACTGCCTTTCATCAGACCGCCAATGTAGCTTCCTTCGGGGCCACGCTCGAACGTTCGTCCCCCATTTGGCCCGCTGCCGTAGCCCTTGGCATTGGTCACAATCAGGTGCTCACCATCGGCGGTTACCTTCAGCTTAGCCGGAAACCAGCCCACAGGAATGTGTCCCACCACTTTTAGCGTGGCCACATCAACCACCCCCACTGCATTGATTCCCGATTCTGCCACATAAAGCTTTTTGTGATCGGGCGAGAGTGCCAGCCCAAAGGGAATCACGCCCCTAAACTGTTTCATGCGCGAATCTGGCTTAAGGTAGATGGTTTGAACCACGGTGTCTGGCCCGATGTCGATCACCGAAATGTTGTCGTTATTCCCATTGCTCACAAAAATGAACCGGTCGGTAGCTACCAGCGAGTTGGGTGAGGAACCACCCACGGCAGGCACGCCATCCACCATCTGTCCCACCAGGTTGCCGGTTTTGATTTTAGCTACCACTTCAGCCCTGGCCGGCTCTTCGATGTCCACTGCAAATACCGAGAACATCTCAGGGGTGTTGGTCTCACCCAGTCCCGGTACGCGGATACCGTCGATGGTTACCCCCTCTTTCGACTCCGGTGTGTTGTAGCCGAATGCCGGAAAGGGCAGAGATTTCTCTTTAATATTCTCTGGCGTCAACCCATCCACAAAACTATACTGGTACATGCCCACATTGGCCACATAGGCCTTTTTGCCGTCGCTCGAAAGGCATATCCCAAAAGGATACCTCCCCACGGGCACATTACGAATGATCTGCTGCTTCTCCACATCTAAAATCACCATGCGAAAACCGATTTGATCTACCGCGTAAAGGATTTTCCCATCTCCGCTCAATACCAGATCGCCAATGTAGCCATGAGAATAGTTCTGCTGAGCCGTAGAGTCGGAACACGAAATGGCGCCCTTCTTCTCACCTGTGAGCGCGTCGAAGATATAGATGTTGTTCGACTGGCCGCCCGACACAAAGATGTCACGTCCATTGGGATGAATGGCCAGTCCCATAAAGACCGCATCCAGAATTCCTTTATCGGTGTTGGCACCGGGAGGTATCTGCTGAACTTCCGGGTTGTTCCCTAGCAAATTGCGAATGATGGTGATGGAGAGCGGATTGATGCCCGAATTGGCCGTGACCGCCAGGTTGCCATCAGCGCTAATAGCAAGCCCATATGGGTGGGGCGCCGTGGTAATAGTCTTTCCCACAGGGGTAATTTTCCGACCGTTGGGAATGATGGTGATGCCTTGCCTGTCAATTTGAGTGTATTCGTTTTGGACTGGGGTTTCAGCAATCCAAATCTCCTTTTGGGAAGTTTGGCAAGAGGTTAATATAAAAGAAAGAGCTGAAGCGAGAATAAATCCAGTGAAAAGTTGCCTGTTTTTCATGATGGGATGGTTTTGAAGGACAAGGTATGGAAATTTATTGAATGACGTAATCATTGAGCTTATTTCATTCCATAGGCGAAAGAAGATAAATTATATGCCTATTTTTGAAGGAAACTTTTACCGGGCATTCAATATTTATTGAGAGGGCAAAATTGTATCAAAGCGAGCTCTATGTCAACCACCAATAAGTCAATATTTATTATTGCCGGAGAAATTAATAAAGGTAAAACAACTTTTATGCTGCAACTGCTTAATGAATTTGCCAGCAAGGGCATGACAACCGGAGGCTTTGTGTCGATGCACGACGAGGCTAACGACAGCTATGCCATACACAATGTACAAACCGGCGAGGAGGTGTTATTAATGGAGCGGGTGGCAACATTTCAACAACGCCCATTTCATTTTAAGATTCACCTTTTAGGCGTAGAAGCAGGTGGCAGGTGGATCGGCCAACTTCTGCAGCAACCTCTGGATATTGCCGTTATCGATGAAATTGGTGGGTACGAATTGGCCGGAGAGCTTTGGTACGAAGGTTTCACCAGCCTTATAAATTCGACCATCCCCCTGCTGTTTACCACCAAAACAAAGCATCTTAAGGCAATTGTTGAAAAGTGGAAAATTGAGCCCGCTGCCATTTTTTATCCCGGTGATTTTCTCAATCCCCAAAAAGCTCTTAAGCAGATTTATAATTTATTGTAGTACCCATTTTCCTTACACTTCAGGTAGTGAAACCAAAAAATACTATTTTGCACAGATGATATTTTCAAAACCAGATATCACCGGAATAATTTTAGCTGGCGGGCAAAGCCGGCGCATGGGCTTCAATAAGGCAGAAGCTGCGATGCATGGCCGCTCCATGCTTATAAGAATGATTGACAAGCTAAGTACACTGACCTCCAACATCATAATAAGTATAGGACCCACCACTTATTCCAACATCAATTGGCCACAGATACCCGATGTTTATCCCAACTGCGGCCCGTTAGGTGGCATTTATTCGGTTTTGAAGACCTCAACTACCCCTTTTAATCTGGTGGTGTCGTGCGATATGCCACTGATTTCGGTATCTTTGCTACATTATATTGTTGCAAGGGCAGCCGAAAGCGAAGCCATCCTGACAGCACCGGTTGACGAAGATGGCCAACTGCAGTTATTATGTGCGGTATATCATAAAGATATCGTACCGGTATTGGAGCAGCAAATAGAAGCGAATGCCTTAAAGATGAAAAGCCTGACAGCATTGGTGGAGGTAGAAAACGTAAGCATTACAAAGGAGCATCCACTCTACCACCAACATGCTTTTAAAAATGTGAATACGCCTCGCGCTTTAAAAGAGACCCGCGAACTATGGAAAGGTCATTGAGAAGAGTCAACGACAAATGGATAAAGGCTTCAGTGCTGGCAGGCTTATGGGCCGGCATTGAAATTATTGCCGGCAGTTTTCTGCACAACCTGCGCATCCCTCTTTCGGGTACCTTCCTCACGCTTATTTCCATCATGCTGGTCATTGGTTTTTTTCAAATATGGCCTAAATACGGGATTATCTGGCGGGCCGGTGTTATCACTGCCCTCATGAAATCCATTTCACCCAGTGCTGTTATCCTGGGGCCTATGGTAGCCATTGCAATGGAAGGATTCATTATTGAGCTGGTCATTCGTTTAACCGGGCGAAACTTGGCAGGCTATCTGGCGGCAGGGATGTTTACCCTGGTGAGCGCATTGGTGCACAAAATTGTGAGATTGTTTCTGCTTTTTGGACTGGATATTTTCCGGATTTATGAAGAGATGTTCCTGTTTGCCACCACAAAACTGGGTTTTATACACGCCCAACCCAAGCGAGCCGTATTGGCCTTATTCGTGACTTACGCTTCATTAGGCGCACTGGCCGCCCTCACTGGTTATTTATTGGGACAACGGGCCCGAAGGGAACAATACGGCGACCCACCCCGTTTTCCTGAATCGGGAAAGCAACCCTGGGAACAACCCGCCGCGGAGATTAAATATTCCACTCTCTTTTTAGCCATACTGGTGGCAGTTATTCCGCTTATGCTCTTTGCATTGAGTAGTCTCACGCTGATGCCTGCACTAATTTTGACCCTTCCCTGGCTCGCGTTTATTTTCTGGCGTTATCGATTTGCGGTAAGGCAACTAAAAAAATGGTTGTTCTGGATGCAGTTGCTGGTAATATTAGTGCTGGCCTGGTTTTTTAGCAAAACTTCAGTCGGTGGCCTGGAAGGGCGCCTCATGGCACTTGCCGGCGGATTAATTATGGTTTTGCGCGCGTTGGTGGTAGTCACCGGCTTTGCGGCTTTAAGTACCGAACTGCGCGCTCCTCTAATGCAACGATTGTTTTTTCGTTCGGGATTCAGACAGCTGTACCTCTCAGTAAATCACGCATTTGGAATATTACCTATGGTGGTGAGCGGCTTAACCACCCCACGCGAATTCATCAGAAACCCGGCCCGCTCCATAGCAGTTAGTCTCCGCTATGTACACAGCTGGCACCTGCACCTTGTGCGGTCTCTTGATAAGAAGGAGTTTGAGTGAATTGAGAAACGGTATTTAACCATAAGGTTTTCACCTGCACGCTTTGCACAAGACTTTTCAGCAGGGTTGCTTTTCCAACCTGACGTGCACCCAACAGGAGAATTAGCTTGTTGGTGAAGCATTGATTCTTAATTTTAGCCAATATGATACGCTCAATCATAATGTTAATCTTTGAGTCAAAGATTAACACATAATGAACCTATTCCAAAAAATCAGGCTTGATTTTTTGATTATATTCCGAATATTAGGCCTAATTTTCGGAATACAATCCTATTAATCGACATGATTTCCATCATCGTTTCACACAGCAACGCAACAAGAATATACCAGGAAAAGCCCGCTTTATCACATTCAAAAAACCACCCATCACTTAACTTCTTCGGCGCACCAGCTGATACCCCGACCTGAAAACGTAAGCAAAAGGATAAACCACCATGTGCATCAGCTTGGTATAGGGGAAAATCATAAAAATAAAAAGCCCTGTAACGATGTGTATTTTATAGAGGATAGAATGACTGGCCAGTATGGCACCTGCATCGGGCTGAAAGGTAACCACCGCCTGAGCCCATCTGCCCAGGGCTACATATTGTTCAATGGAAGTAGTAGCAGTGTTGGCAACAGCACTCAATCCTAAACCTGCTTCAACTAATAACAAGATGAGGATTAAATGATCCTGAAGATTGCTGGTGTATTTGATGCGAGGCGAAAAGAAGCGGCGGGTTACCAGAATAGCCATGCCTATAATGGCCATAGTTCCAAAAGTTGAACCCAAAATTAGCGCAAAAAGCCGCTTGGTCTCGCTGGTCATCACCAAATGGTAGAGCGACTCGGGGAGAAAGAGGGTAAGATGTCCAAAAAATACAAAAATAATGCCCACATGAAACAGATTGCTGCCCCATTTAACTTTCTTGTCGGCCAGCAACTGGGTTGACTCTGCATGAATGGTTTTATTGGCCATAATAAGCCGGGTGAAAAGCCCAAACCAAAAAACCGCAAAGGTGATAAGTGGCAAATAGGTGAACAGGAAATTGTTGAGATAGTTGTTCATAGCTGTTGGTTTTTATAATTCTTGTTAGAAACGGCCGGGTCGGGCATCTGCACAAAGGTGTGGGTTCGGGGTTGTGAGTTCAGAGTTCAGAGTTCGGGTTTAGGATTGTGAGTTCGGCGTACTGTTTTCCGTTTACCTACCTTCCCTCTGGTCGGCAGGCAGGCCGTTTACTGTTTATCGGCCTATTCTCCGCTCCCGGCTCCCTACTTTATCCACAACTGGTGCACCCCTCTCCGCCCCCAAATGTAACCGGCTCCTCTTCATATTCGGCATCCAAATCCAGGGGCTTTTCATCTTTTATCATTTTGCGGGTAACCGCTTCATTGGGCTCCTTAGCCGACAGTGAAATAATAGCCTGGAACAGATGACGGTAAGGATTTTCTCTTTCGCTAAGGGCCACATTAATCCTATCTACAATGTTTACAGTCTCCCCCAAAAGTTCGGCAGATTTTGAAACTGAAAGCGTGGAGAGAAACTCCAAAAACACAGGAATATAGTCGGGGAGCTCCCGCGCAGTGAGGTGCATTCCATTCTCTTTGTAAAACTCCATTAAATTAACCATCGCCTGTCCGCGGTCTTTCGAATCGCCCTTCACATGCTCGAAAAAATGCAGTGAAACGCTTCTCGAATAGTCGAACAGTTGTACATATTCTGCCTGCCAGTCGGTAAGGTCGGCATTAACAAAATATTTGCAAAATTCTGCTACGCCACTTATTCTATCCTCCGGCAACAGCCCTTCCTCCCGCAACCCTTTTTCGGCCCCGGACAAAAATTCCTGCAGCTCTCTGCTTGGGTAGGAGAGTAAAAGTGATAATATCTTATAGGTTTTTATCATAATCAGATGCCTCCAAACAAATTTTTAAATTTTTCAGTATCGTTGCTGTCTCCATCGGGATAGCCACCGCTGCTTTGATTTTGATACACATTTTTGGCCTCTTCTCTATGACTGGTGGGTATCACAAATCTATCTTCGAAGTTGGCAATGGCCATCAGGTGATACATCTTCTCGGTTTGCTCGGGGGTGAGGCCGGTTCCTTTTAACACTTCAGTATTTACCTCTTTATCAACGGTTTTGCTACGCATATAGGCCCGCATGGCCAGCATGCGCTTAAGCGCCTCTTTAATAGGTTTTTCATCGCCGGCAGTAAACAGATTGGCCAGGTACTTATGAGAAATGCGCATATCGTCCACATCGGGCAGTATGCCATTCATGCCAATGACCTGGCTATTAGCAGCCGACTGGATGGGCGACAGAGGTGGCACATACCAAACCATAGGAAGCGTACGATATTCGGGATGCAATGGAAAGGCAACCTTCCAGTCGATAGCCATCTTGTAAATGGGCGATGCTGCCGCAGCTTCCAAAACGTTATGTGGAATACCCTGCTTCCGGGCCTCAGCGATTATTTCCGGATCGTGTGGATCGAGGAAGAGGTTCAAATGCTCCTGGTAAAGATCCTTTTCATCGGGTGTTGCTGCAGCCTCTTTTATTTTATCGGCGTCGTAAAGTATCATACCAATATATCTAAGCCTTCCCACACACGACTCACTGCAAATGGTGGGTTCACCCGCTTCAATACGCGGGTAACAAAAAGTACATTTCTCCGATTTATTCGTTTGCCAGTTAAAATAGACCTTTTTATAGGGGCAGCCGCTCACGCACTGGCGCCATCCCCGACAACGATCCTGGTCAATAAGCACTATGCCATCCTCCTCACGCTTATAGATGGCTCCCGAAGGACAAACCGCCACGCAGGTGGGATTGAGACAATGCTCGCAAATGCGTGGCAGATACATAATAAATGAATTTTTAAATTCACCATAGATGTCTTTTGGCACATCTTTAAAGTTTACATCCTTGCTTCGGTTTTTGAACTCGCCGCCCAAATCATCTTCCCAGTTGGGCGTTTTTTCGATCTTTTCCATCACCTTCCCTGTAAGGATGGAGTGTGGACGTGCCGTGGGCGGAGTTTTAAATTTGGAGCCTTTATGTAAAATGGAGTAGTTAAAGGTAAAAGGCTCATAATAATCGTCAATGGTGGGCATGGTGGGGCTGGCAAAGAGGTTTTTCATAATGCCAATTTTATTGCCCATTTTAGGATTCAGGCGCCCTTTGTCAAGCTTCCATCCGCCCTTCCAGCGTTTCTGGTTCTCCCACTCATCGGGATAGCCTATGCCGGGCTTGGTTTCCACGTTGTTAAACCATACGTACTCCACCCCTTTGCGCGAGGTCCATACGTTTTTGCAGGTTACCGAACAGGTGTGGCAGCCAATACACTTGTCCAGATTCATAACCATTGCTATTTGTGCGCGTATCTGCATGATGTTTTTTTTTAAGATTCTTCAATGGGCTCATCCATCCACTCTACTTTAACAAGTTTTCGGATAATTACAAACTCATCGCGATTGGCACCAATAGTGCCATAATAGTTAATGGTAAAACTCAATTGAGCGTAACCGCCTATCATGTGGGTGGGCTTTAAACAAAGCCTTGAAACCGAATTATGTACCCCTCCCCGGTTCCCTGTAATCTGGCTCACAGGCATATTCACCGTTCGTTCCTGGTTGTGATACATAATGAGTGCACCATTGGGGATTCTTTGCGAAACCACCAATCGCGCTACCGTTGCGCCATTTTGGTTAAATATTTCAACCCAGTCGTTATCTTTCAAATCAATTTTTTGAGCATCCTCCTCGCTCATCCATGCCACAGGACCTCCACGTCCCAGGGTGAGCATCAGCAGGTTATCCGACCACGTTGAGTGAATAGTCCATTTGTTATGAGGCGTCATCATATTGATGACCATATACTTGTCATTACCATCCACCTTTTCTACAAGCCCTTTCAGCGATTTGGTGTTGATGGGCGGCTTATAGCAAACCAGGTTTTCACCAAAGGCAATCATCCAGGGATGATCCTGATAGAGCGATTGCCTGCCGGTAAGGGTACGCCAGGGAATAAGCTCGTGCACATTGGTATAGCCTGCATTATAAGAGACCTCGTGGGACTCCACTCCACTCCAGATAGGTGAAGTAATGACTTTTCGGGGTTGATGAAGCAGATCTTTGAATCGTATCTGTTCAGCTTTGCGTCCGGATGCCAGATGAGTGTGTTTACGTCCGGTCACCTTTTCCAATGCTTCCCAGGCTTTAATAGCCACCTTTCCATTGGTTTCGGGCGCCAGAGAGAGAATGGTTTCAGCGGCATGGATATCGGTTTCAATCAGAGCCCTTCCGTTGGCCTGGTGTCCATTAGAAGAAAGATTCAACTTCTTGAGCATTTCCACCTCTTCGCGGGTGTCCCAACTGATACCCTTTCCACCATTTCCCAACTCTTCCATGAGTGGCCCCAAAGATGTATATCGCTGATAAGTCTCGGGGTAATTACGAGTTACCTCAATAATGTCGGACATGTTTTTACCGGGTTTCAGCTCCAGGTTGTGCTCCTTCCAATCCTTCGCGTAGGCGGTTTCCGAAATTTCCATCGGTGAGTCGTGCTGCATAGGTTGCAACACCACGTCCTTTTCATTTCCAAGATGGCCAGGTGAGAGCTCAGAGACTTTTTTAGCCAGTCCTTTAAAGATATCCCAGTCGTTGCGTGCCTCCCAAACGGGATCTACAGCGTTTGAAAAGGGATGGATAAACGGATGCAGGTCGGTGGTACTGAGATCGTTCTTCTCGTACCACGTAGCTGCCGGTAATACAATGTCGGAGTGCAGTGCTGAGGTGGACATTCTGAAATCAAGGGTTACCAACAGGTCTAATTTTCCTTCCGGCCCATCATCGTGCCACTTTACCTCGCGGGGCAGTTGTTCACCATTCACCTTTAAATCATCTCCAAGCACACTGTTTTGAGCACCCAGCAGATGCTTCATAAAATACTCCATTCCTTTGGCACTTGAGGCCAATAAATTGGACCGCCAGATAAACATGTTCCTTGGAAAGTTCTTTGGATCATCAGGGTCTTCGGAAGCGATACTCAGTTCATTACTCTTCAGTTTTTGGGTAATAAAGTCCTTAATATCCTTGCCTTCCTCCGCAGCCTGTCTGGCCAGGTTGATAGGATTGTCGTTCAGTTGCGGGCTCGAAGGCAGCCAGCCCATCCGTTCGGCCTTCACATTACAGTCGATCACCGACATTTTGTTCCACTCCTCTTTATCTGCCAATGGTGAGATCAGCTCCGACAATCCGACCTTTTCGTAGCGCCACTGACCGGTGTGCATATAAAAATAGGAAGTAGCATTCATGTGGCGTGGCGGTCGAATCCAATCCAGTGCAAAAGCCAGCGGCAGCCAGCCGGTCTGTGGGCGCAGCTTTTCCTGCCCCACATAATGTGACCATCCTCCGCCTGATTTTCCTATGCAACCACAAAACACCAACATATTGATGGCGCTGCGGTATATCATATCGGTATGGAACCATTGATTAACGCCGCAGCCAATAATAATCATGGATCTTCCTTCGGTTTTTTCGGCATTTTCAGCAAATTGACGCGCGGTGGAGATTACCTGCGACGCAGGAACGCCAGTGATTCTTTCCTGCCAGGCAGGCGTGTAGGGAGCGTCCTCGGAATATTCAGGTGAAGGCGCTTCTCCTGCAAGTCCCAATGAAAGACCATAATTGGCAACAGTCAGGTCGAAGGCCGTGCAATACATAAAAGTGCCATCGGGTGATTTACGCACCGGTATTTTCCGGTTAATAATCTCCTCATGCGAGGTGGCATTAAAGTGTTCGTGCTTGTAATCGTCGCCTCCAAAGTAGGGGAAAGCCACCTCAGTCACCTCATCATAATCCTCTGCAAAAGAGAGCTGAGGCATTATATCATTCCCGTTTATTGCATCTATCATCTCCAGGTTCCATTTTTGACTCTTATCCCAGCGTGAGCCTATGGTACCATTGGGGATGACCAGCTTTTTGCTTATTTCGTCGAATACCACCGGTTTCCAGTCGGCATTTTCCGCTTTAGCAATATTTGTCTTCATATCGCTGGCCCTCACCATCCTTCCGGCTACATAGCGGCCGTTCTGTTTCTCTATTTTAACCAGAAAAGGAAGGTCGGAGTACTGCCTTACATAATTTTCAAAATAAGGTGTCTTTTTATCCAGATAAAACTCTTTGAGTATCACATGTACCATGGCCATTCCCAGTGCAGCATCGGTGCCCTGTTTGGGTTTTATCCACAGGTCAGAGAACTTGGCAGCCTCGTTAAAGTCGGGTGAGATGTTAATGGTTTTGGTGCCTTTATAACGCACCTGAGTGTAAAACGGAGCATCGGGGGTACGCGTGACAGGCACATTGGAACCCCACAGCATCAAAAACGAGGAGTTGTACCAGTCGGCACTCTCGGGCACATCAGTCTGTTCCCCCCAGGTTTGGGGCGAAGAGGGCGGCAGGTCGCAATAAAAGTCGTAAAAACTAAGTATAGTACCTCCCAGCAGGCTCAAATAGCGGGTGCCCGATGAGTAACTTACCATCGACATGGCAGGTATGGGTGTAAAACCTGCGAGGCGGTCGGGCCCGTATTTCTTGATGGTATAGATATTGGCCGCTGCAATAATCTCCTGCGCCTCTTCCCAATCCAAACGGATGAGGCCGCCCAAACCCCGCTCGCGGATGTACGCGTTACGCGTGTCTGGATCGTCCATAATGCTCTCCCAGGCAGTTACAGGATCTTTATGAGTCTCTTTGGCCTTTCGGTAAGCTTTGGCCAGAGTGCCCCGTATCATGGGGTACTTCACCCGGTTGGCACTGTACAGATACCATGAATAACTGGCTCCGCGCGGACAACCGCGCGGCTCGTGGTTAGGCAGGTCGGGACGTGTTTCAGGATAATCGGTACTCTGGAGTTCCCAGGTTACCAGCCCGTTTTTTACAAATATTTTCCACGAACAGGAGCCGGTGCAATTAACACCATGCGTGGAACGCACCACTTTGTCAAATTGCCATCGGTTGCGATAAAAGCGCTCCCAGTCACGAGGTGTGTCGGTGGTGACAATGTGCTTGTCGGGACTTACAGCGGCTTCTTTGCTAAAATAAATGAGTTTGTTGAGTAGACTCATGGATAGGGGTGTTAAGTAAAGTGAATAACCAAAATAAATTACATCGACATTCGAGGAGTTTTGCACGGTGAATATACAAAGAACGCTCTTTAGCATCAAATAAATCATGCCGGTTAGCCCTCTTTTTGCGAGAAACCCAACTAATTTATATCTGGTCTAAATTAAAAGAAGACTCTATAGTCCTCTTTTAGAAGACTCAACGTTGTTTATACTATCAATCAACGATGCAGCAATCTTTTCCAATGCAGATTGAGGTTCGAGAACAGGACCGAAGACCCGTAAGGCGTCAGTGTTTCATAGTCCTATATTAATTGATGCTCCGGTGTTCCATTAAGAATTATAAGGAAATAACAGGGAGAAGCGTCGAAACAAGGTCTTCCGGCCATTCTTGCACAGATATATCAATCTCGGGGTCTTCGGCTGCTGTCGGAAGACCACACTGGGGCTCAGGGATGGGCATAAATTACTAGCTTTCGGGATTTACAAAAATCTATCCTGGCACGAAGTGAGACATCTTGAGATGCTAATGGTTCTTGCCAGGTATGTAATCTCTGCCAATGGAGTAAAACATGCCGGCGGCAGCAATGCCCCATGCCACGAGAGCTATATATACAAAAATGAAGGGGATAACCATCAGGAAGGAGAGATCGAGGGCCTGCGAAAGTCTTACGGTACAGACGGTGTACATGCCCATGGGGAAGATCATCCCCCAATACTGTGGGTGATATTTAAGAGGCAGGTGTTTGAAGATATGACGCCATATTCCCAGGATGACGATAAGCGGAATCCACCAGGTACCGATGGCCCAGAAGAAAAGTGTAAAGCCTTTTAAAAAGGGTAATATCTCATTGATAAAAGGCCAGTTGGGTGCACTGAGCATAAGGGTGGAACCAGCCAGAGTCGAGATGGCCACTGCTCCCATATTAATCCAGTAAGGGGGCGCAAACTCCTCAGCTTTCATACTAAAAAAAGACATCCGATAAACGATGAGAGTGATTACTATGATGTAGAACATGCAACCGCACAGAAACATCACCAGTGAGAAAAAGAGCACCACCTCTTTAGGAAAAGGCAGAAAGCCGGCAAGTTGAGCCGACAGGATGGAGATCGACTGGGTGGACACAATGATAAGCAGCCAAAGACCGTTGATAGATCCGTGAAAAGTAGGCTTCTCATCTTTTACAGTAAATACGGTGAAAACCATGTAGATGAGAAAGAGCCACGCAGCTGTACTGATATATAAAAGGGCTGTTGCTACCTGATAATTGCCGGCAATAATTACAAATTGACTACCCAGCACGCCGGTGCCCGCCACAAAAGTGAGCAGACCCGGACTCCTGGAATGATCGCCGGCATCGGCAATAAACTTTGTCGGATAAAGAATCATCCTGGCGATGTAGAGGATACTCAAAAAAAGATAAGCTCCGATGTTGAAATAAAAAAGCACGTGGGCTATATTGAAAAAACTGAAGTTGTAAGAGGCGATGGAGACAATGCCTGTGGCCATAACCAACGCGAAATAGGCCGTAGGCAGATTCGAAAGGTCACGCCGAAAAGTGTCGGCAAATGAATTGGTTCTTTGCATCCGGAATCAATTTACATGCTCTAAAATATAGGAAGAGGCTCACAAATAAACAAAATAATTAGGGATTTATAAGATAACTACCCACCGAAAAAAATAAGTACACCACTATCGTCACAGCTATTCCGCCTATTCCCAACCAAAAAAGGGAGATTAAACCGACCCCTAATAAAAGGTAGCGTAACAGGTTAACTTTAATTCCAAAGTTTTTAAACTTCAACGAAAACATAGGTATCTCACTCACAAGCAGCGCACAAAAAACAGCTATCAGAGAAAAAACCAAATAGGGATTTGCCAACACTTCCCATCTGTAGCCATCTTTAAAAATCATGTAAACCAACGATACGGTAAACATACCTGTTGCAGTGGTGGTCAGTCCCAGGAAAGTCTCTGTCTGCCGGGTATCCATATTAAATTTAGCCAGTCTTATTGCCGAAAAAATCACCAATACAAAGGGAAGCAAAAGTATCAGCTGTTGTTGACCTGGAAGTGCGAAAAAATCGACCCGCCAATCTCCGGTAAAATAAAAGTGCAACAAACTGATATAAGCTGCCGAGGGCGCCAACCCAAAACTTATCAGATCGGCCAGCGAGTCGAGTTCCTTCCCTATTGCACTGTATGCATTTAACAGCCGTGCTGCAAAGCCATCCGCAAAGTCGAACAGGGCAGCTAATAATACCGCATAGGCAGTTAAATCAGGGTGTCCCTGAAAAGCCACCAATACACCGGTGGCTCCTAAAAACAGATTACAACTGGTTAAAGTATTAGGTATGTGCTTCAGAAGTTTCATAAAATGAAGTTTTGCGCAAAAATAAGCTTTTAAAGTTCCATAACTCACAAATGCATAAAAAGTGCGTACGCAAATAAGTTTTTCCAATAAAAATTTGAATTTAAAACAAAACTCTCTATTTTTGCGATGATTGTTAATAACAAACAGCCATACCAATAATGATTTTCATTAAAGTCCATCATACCCATCCGCATTTATTAGTTTAATGAAGGTGGGCTTGTTGTGCAACAATATTTTCCGAAAGGCTTACCTCAATTGGTAAGCCTTTTTTATTTTAAAAAGAACAAATGGAGACCAGACTTAGAGTGGCCCTGCAAAAAAAAGGGCGTTTGTACGACGACAGCATGTCGTTGCTAAAGGAGGCCGGCATTAAGTTTAACCAGGGCAACGGGCGCCTGGTGGCTTCTGCCACCACATTCCCGCTGGAGGCTCTGTTTCTGCGTGATGATGACATCCCGCAAACAGTGGCCGACGGCGTGGCTGAGCTGGGGATTGTGGGACAAAATGAACTGGAAGAGAAAGAGTTTCCGCTGAAGATCGTTAAAAAGCTCGGCTTCAGTAAATGCAGACTCTCCCTGGCCATCCCCAGGGGTGAAGAGTACACGGGGCTCAGTTGGTTCCACAAAAAAAAGGTGGCTACCTCCTACCCCCGCATCCTAAGAAAATACTTTCGTACGCAAAATATCGATGCCGAGATTCACGAAATCGCCGGTTCCGTAGAAATTGCACCCGGTATTGGCCTGGCTCATGCTATTTTCGACATTGTGAGCTCAGGCAGTACCCTGGTGGCCAATCATCTTAAAGAGGTAGAGACGGTGATGAAGTCGGAGGCCGTTCTGGTGGCTAAAGAAAACCTCAGCACATCTGAACAGGCTATTCTGGAGCAACTCCTCTTTAGGATAAATGCCGTGCAGGCTTCCAACTCCAACAAATACATCCTGCTGAATGCCCCCAATGATAAGCTAAACCAAATAATAAAGCTCCTCCCCGGCATGAAAAGCCCCACAGTTCTGCCTCTTGCCCAGGCGGGCTGGAGCTCTGTACATTCAGTGATCAAAGAGGAACAATTCTGGGAAGTGATAGGGCAGCTCAAGGAAAATGGCGCCCAGGGAATACTCATTATTCCCATCGAAAAAATGATACTTTAGGCACACGACTAAAACAGGCTCCCTTATTATGAAAACTTTCAGGTACCCTTCACCGGACCAATGGCCGGCTTTGCAAACCAGACCTGTAGCCAACTCTGAAGCTTTAGCCGCCAGAGTGCGCCCTATTTTACAGGCGGTAAAAAAATCTGGGGATAAAGCTCTTAAAGATTTCACCAGACAATTTGACGGTGTTGAGGTCGATACCATACGGGTGAGTGAAGAGGAGATACGCAGAGGCTGTATGCAGGTGGACAGCAGCCTGAAGGAGGCCATGCGCACCGCTATGCTCAACATCGTGAAATTCCATGAAAGTCAGCGAATGCCCGTGAAGAAAATTGAGACCACTCCGGGTGTAGTTTGCTGGCAGAAAAGCCTCCCGATTGAGAAAGCAGGTCTATACATCCCCGGTGGATCGGCTCCGCTTTTTTCCACTGTATTGATGCTGGGCGTTCCCGCAAAAATTGCCGGATGTCGTGAGGTCATTCTCTGCACGCCGCCTGGCAAGGATGGAAAAATACCACCCGCAATCCTTTTTGCAGCACACCTTACCGGCATCACAAAAATCTTTAAGGCAGGAGGTGCTCAGGCCATCGCCGCCATGGCATACGGCACCGAAACAATCCCTCCGGCCGATAAGATTTTCGGACCCGGAAACAGTTATGTCACTGCTGCCAAGCAACTCGTCACCCTCGAAGGAGTGGTTATAGATATGCCCGCTGGCCCCTCGGAGGTTCTGGTAATGGCCGACGAGACTGCGAATCCTGCATTCGTAGCTGCCGATTTGTTATCACAGGCCGAACATGGGCCCGACAGCCAGGTGCTCATGGTGACTCACTCGGCTTCCCTCATCCCACAAGTGCAGAGTGAATTGGCAAAACAGTTAATGGCACTCCCAAGAGCCGAAATAGCGGAAAAAGCATTGAATAATAGCCGCCTGATTCTTCTCAACAACATGGAGGAGATGATCACCTTCACAAACCAATACGCCCCTGAACATCTCATCCTCGCCCTAAAAAACGATGAAGAAGTGGCAGAAAAAATCCATCATGCAGGATCGGTTTTTCTGGGCCAATACTCCCCGGAGAGTGCAGGCGATTATGCCTCAGGCACCAACCACACTCTGCCCACCTACGGTTACGCCCGCGCTTATAGTGGCGTGAGTTTAGACAGTTTCTGTAAAAAAGTCACCTTTCAGAAAATCTCTGAAACAGGACTTCAAAGCCTGGGGCCTGTGGTTGAAATAATGGCTGAAGCCGAACAACTCATTGCTCACAAAAGAGCGGTAAGCATCCGCTTAGATGCCTTAAAAAAAACAGAACTAAACAAGTTTAGCAAACATCATAACAATGCAGTCCATCGACCAGCTTCTCCGTCCAAACATTCTTAAACTAAAGCCCTACTCTTCAGCACGGGACGAATACAGTGGCAGGGATGCCATATTTCTTGATGCCAACGAAAATCCCTACAACGTGCCCTATAACCGGTATCCCGATCCCCACCAACGCGCCTTGAAGGAGAAAATCGCCTCGCTGAAAAATATCCAGGCCAATTCCATCTTTTTAGGAAATGGCAGCGACGAAGCAATCGACCTGCTCATCAGGGCATTTTGTGAACCGGGGCTCGACAATATTGTCTCCATTTCACCCACCTACGGTATGTATCAGGTGGCTGCCGACATAAACAACATTGAGGTGCGCAATGTGATGTTGACCGGTGATTTCCAACTGAATCCGGAAGCAATTATTACTGCCACCGACGCCCACAGCAAGCTGTTGTTTTTGTGTTCCCCCAACAATCCCTCCGGCAACTGCTTTAGACGTGAGGACATTCAGGAAGTGCTGGAACAATTCCCGGGCATTGTAGTGCTCGACGAAGCCTATATCGATTTTGCACCCGACAAGAGTTGGCTCCCCGAACTGCATAACCATCCCCGCCTGGTGGTTTTGCAAACACTTTCAAAAGCCTGGGGCATGGCCGGCATTCGCCTGGGCATGGCTTTTGCCCAACCGCGCATCATTGAAGTGATGGGCAAAATAAAATATCCCTACAACATTAATGTACTGACACAAAACAAAGCGCTGGAACTCCTCAACCAGGCATTACAAACTCAAAAGTGGGTAGAAGAATTGTTAGCCGAAAGAGAAAAACTGGCTGAGGAGCTGACAAAATTTTCATTCACGAAGAAAGTATATCCCTCCGATGCCAATTTTTTGCTTGTAAAGGTGGAAGCTCCAAAAAAGTTATATACCTTTCTGGTCGAGCAAAAGATCATCGTCAGAGACCGAACCAATGTACCGTTTTGCGAAGGCTGCCTGCGCATAACCGTAGGCACTCCAATGGAGAACAGCGCTCTTTTACAGGCGCTTGAGAGGTTTCAATAGGAGATGGGAAACAGAAAAAGGATTAAGGATTATGAATTAAAAAAGATTAGAGATTAGGCAGCTTTAAGCTTCCTGCTATTCGTTATTCCGACTTCCAACCCAATAATTAAATTAAATACGAATGAAAACCCTCACAACCACCCTTTTAATGTTAACAGCGATTATGTATGTGAATGCTCAATATCAAACCATTCCACTTTGGGAATCCACACCTCCCGGCAACAAAAACGTGCAGGTTAAAGAAGAGAGAATGGCCCCGGAAAGCGGCTCCAAAATCCTCACAAAAGTAACCAGTCCCGAGTTGTGGTGGTTTCCTTCCATCATTGAAGGAATCCGCCCCGCTGTAATCATTTGCCCGGGCGGCGGCTACGGAGTTGAAGCCTACGAGCATGAAGGTACACATGTGGCCGAATGGCTCGCCTCACTTGGGTTTCATGCATTTGTGCTCAAATACCGTCTCCCGGATGAAACGATGTTCGACGAAGCCACCTATATTCCGATGGCAGATGCCCGCAAAGCAATTTTGCTCGTACGGGATAAAGCCGCAGAAATGAAAGTCAGGTCCAATTGCGTAGGCATCATGGGCTTTTCGGCCGGCGGCCATCTGGCCGGTTCAGCTTCCACCCTATTCGATGTGGACATTCCTTACATTAAATCCGGCAGCCGGATGCGCCCCGACTTCTCGATCCTCATCTACCCGGTTATCTCCATGCGGGACGGCCTCACGCACAGCGGTTCAAAAAAAGCGCTGCTGGGAGAAAACCCCGACCCGGAGCTGGTCAGGTTGTTCTCCCTCGAAAATCAGGTAACCCCGGACACCCCACCCACCTTTATTCTACATGCCGGCGACGACGAAAGTGTTTCGGTTGAAAATACTATGTATTATGCCGAAGCTCTTCAAAAAAACAAAGTCCCGGTTAAAAAAATAATAGTGCCCCAGGGCGGCCACGGATTTGGATATAGAAAAGAGAGCCCCGCTTTTAACTGGACAGGGTATTTAAGCTCCTGGCTCAAAGACCTTACCTGTGCAGAGCGATAAGTTGCTAAATTGGTTTAGATATAAAGAGTCTTTGGTGTCCGGTTAAATAGTAATAGATTCCTCCCTGCCTTCGTGCCCTCGGCAGGCAGGCCTACGGTCGGAATGACAGGGAACTGGGCTAAAACTCCCAACTCAAACCCTAAACCCAGCCACTCCAGTACAAACGCACAACTTGCGCGTCTCTAACCCAAATAAAAACAAACATGGAAAAGCCTCTTAAAAAAGTACTTTTCATCGACCGCGATGGTACCATCATTAGCGAGCCTCCCGTCAATTACCAGATTGACAGCCTTGAAAAGCTCAGCTTCGTGCCGGGTGTCATTGGAAATCTTCAAAGGATTGCCCGCCATCTTGATTTTGAACTGGTAATGGTCTCCAACCAGGACGGGCTGGGCACTACCTCCTTCCCGGAAGAGACCTTTTGGCCGGCTCAAAATAAGATGCTGGAAACATTAGAGGGGGAAGGCATCCATTTCAGCCAAATCCACATTGACCGGTCTATGCCCGGGGACAATGCCCCAACCCGCAAACCACGCACGGGCATGTTGACGATGTACCAAACCAGCGGTCAATACAACCTGCCCGGCTCCTTCGTTATCGGCGACCGCATCACCGATGTGGAACTGGCCAAAAATATGGGATGTCTCGCCATCCTGCTCAAAGCAGAAGAGAAAGCGAGACCCCTTCTTAAAGAAAAAGCACTGGAGGAGTTCTGTGTGCTTTGTACCGCCAACTGGGACGAAATCACCGGATTTCTTTTTAGGAAAGAACGTACCGCTACGGTGACGCGGCACACTGCTGAAACCGACATAGAGGTCAAGATCAATCTGGATGGAAACGGAGAAACAAGCATCAAAACCGGCTTAGCATTTTTCGACCATATGCTGGAGCAAATTGGACGACACTCCGGCATCAATCTCTCCATTCAGGTGAAGGGCGACCTGGAAGTGGACGAACACCACACCATTGAGGACACTGCTCTGGCTCTGGGAGAAGCCTTTAAAAAGGCACTGGGTGACAAGCGCGGCACCGAACGGTACGGCTTCTCGCTTCCCATGGACGATTGCCTCACCCACCTTGCCATCGACTTTGGCGGACGTCCCTGGCTGGTATGGAAAGCTAAATTCAAACGCGAAAAGATAGGCGATCTGCCCACCGAGATGTTCCATCACTTTTTCAAGAGCTTTTCCGATGCGGCAGCCTGTAACCTTTACATCAAATCAAAAGGGAAAAACGAACATCATAAAATCGAGAGTATATTCAAAGCCCTGGCAAGGGCCATACGGATGGCAATTCGCAAAGACGCGCTAAGCAACCAACTCCCCAGCACAAAAGGGATGCTGTAAACCAAATCATTGGCATAAATGTTGTCCTTTAACTCATCCGATGAGTTACACAAAAAATTTCATGATTTTTAAAAAACACAACATTATGAAAACACCAGATTCTGCCCCCGTAGGAGTAAAGAGAAATTGGTTTCCCCTGTTTTCAGGGTTACTGATACCAGCAGCTCTTTTGTTGTTTCTGGCATCGTCATGCCACTCCACCCAAAAAGTCCAGGCGCCCAATCAAAAAGTGGAGATGGTTAGCGATCCGGACAGCACCTCTTATGAGCTGATCGTACTCGACCCCGGCTTCGATAGCTATCTGGCCACTCAACCTTCGGCCAATTTCCACTCCCAACAGTATTATGAAACCTGGAACTACCAATATGTTCTGGAATGGAATCAGAGGTATCGTAACCCGCTGCGCTATGGCGGCTTCTACGAAAGCGAAATCAACTACGATCCGCAGGTAGATTACGGACTGGAACTCAACTACCGTCTCTACTACTATTTTCAGTTTATAAAAGATAAGTATGGGATTAAGCTGATTAACAGGGGGAGATAAAAGCCTCTTGCATATCTTCTTCTAAAAGCCTACTTTTACAATCCTGTTTCCATCTTTAATTACCAATACCCATTGATTATGGCGTTTTTAGAAGCCAAAGATATCGTCAAGAAGTTTTCCAACCACTTGGCACTCAACAAGGTAAATGTCAGCGTGCCCGAAAATTCCATCTTCGGGTTGCTGGGTCCCAACGGTGCTGGCAAAACCACGCTCATACGCATCATCAACCAAATTACCGGACCCGATGAGGGCCAATTGCTCCTCAACGGAAAGCCACTTACCCCGGCCGATGTAAAGAACATTGGCTACCTCCCCGAAGAACGCGGACTCTACAAAAAGATGAAGGTGGGCGAACAAGCCCTCTATCTGGCACAATTGAAAGGTCTCTCACGTAACGAAGCCCTCAAAAGACTGAAATACTGGTTCGAAAAATTTGAGATTCAACCCTGGTGGAACAAAAAAGTGGAGGAGCTCTCCAAAGGGATGGCTCAAAAAGTGCAATTTGTGATCACCATTCTGCACGAGCCGGCACTGCTGATATTTGACGAACCCTTTAGCGGATTTGACCCTATAAATACAAACCTTCTGAAAGATGAGATTCTGGAGTTGAAGAGAAAGGGAGCGACCATCATCTTTTCCACCCACAATATGGGTTCGGTAGAGGAGTTGTGCGATCACATCACTCTCATTGACAATGCAAAAACACTCATCTCCGGCCCTGTAGACGAAATTAGAAACAACTACAAACAGAATCTGGTACGTATCGATTTTTCGGAGAATGAGGAAAAGGTGGAACAACTGCTGACCCGGGGTTTTGAGTTACGTAATCTGGAAAAGACCAATGGTCATCATTCCGCGCTGGTAAAGCTAAACCCGGATGAATCGTTAAATGAGGTGCTCGGCACCATTATAGGCCACTGCTCTATCCACGCTTGTCAGGAGCTGTTACCCAGCATGAACGAAGTATTTATCCAGGTGGTTAAACAAAACAAATAACCCCTTCAACTTACCGTAAGCACTATGAATAAGGTTTTATTGATTATCCGCCGCGAATATCTCTCCAGAGTACGTAAAAAGAGTTTCCTTGTTATGTCTATCCTGGCGCCTATTCTCTTTACCGCCATGCTGCTGCTTCCTGCCTGGATTGCCACCATGGAGGACGACGACGCCAAAACTATCGCGGTAATTGACCATACTGGTCTGTATAGCAATCAAATTGAAGACACCGAACTGCTAAAGTTCAAATTTCTCCCTCAAGACCAGGAAAACGCATTAAAAACCGATTTCAAAGCGATGGATTATTATGCCTTTTTGGTCATAACCGATGATCTTTTGAAGAATCCCAGTGCCATCACCATTTACTCCACAGCCCAAATCACTTTAGATGTGAAGAGCCATGTGCGCCGAAGTCTCGAATCCTATTTAGAAGAACAAAAACTCAAGTCATTCAAAATTGAAGGTCTCGATGATATTGTGGCACAACTGAATCAGGTTAAAGTAAACCTGGCTACCATTAAGATGAGCGAAGATGGCACTCAGAGCAAAAGCTCCAGCGAGCTGGCCATGATTATCAGCATCGCCTTTGCGTTTATGTCCTATATGTTCATCTTTATTTATGGTGCTCAGGTAATGCGGGGCGTAATGGAAGAGAAGACCAGCCGCATAGTGGAGGTCATCATCTCCTCGGTAAGGCCATTTCAACTGATGATGGGCAAGATTCTTGGTGTTGCGCTAGTAGCTCTCACACAAATATTGGTCTGGATAGTGCTCACAGTAATAATTGTGAATGGCGTAAGGGTCACTTTTTTCGCCGATTCACCCATGCCCAACCGTGCACTGGCCCAAATGGAGATGATGCAACAGCAGGGTATGCAAAGCCCGCAGGTGACAAACGATTTTGACGATTTTAACTTTAGCAGCATTATGGAGATGGTAAAGAGCACAGAACCCGTTAAGATGCTCCTGCTGTTTGTCTTCTACTTCCTGGGAGGCTACCTTTTGTATGCCGCCCTGTTTGCAGCCGTTGGAGCAGCCATTGACCACGAGACCGATCTGCAGCAATTTATGCTGCCAATTACCCTCCCCATCATCGTGGCTCTTTATGTGGCCATGATAGCCTACCGAAACCCCGGCAGTGACATCGCCTTCTGGTTCAGCATGATACCACTCACCTCACCCATTGTAATGATGGCGCGTATCCCGTTTGATGTGCCATTGTGGGAGCTGTTACTCTCCATGATTCTGCTCATTGGCGGTTTCCTCCTTACCACCTGGTTCGCAGCCCGTATCTACCGCACAGGTATCCTTATGTATGGTAAAAAGGTGAATTACAAGGAAATTTGGAAGTGGTTTATCTACTCTGTGAAATAACCTTTCGATTGAGATAAATTGCTTCCTTAAAAATAGTCACTCACCGATGAATCATTAAATCTCAAGAAAAAATTACAGAGACGATGAAAACGTTAAGTTTGTTCGTAAAAGCCACCCTTCTCATTCTCATTTCCACCCTCTTTGCAACCTCACAGTCCATGAAATGCCAGGCAAAAACTGAACCTTTACAAATTGGCATCATAGGTCTCACACACTCTCATGTACATGGCCTTTTAGGTCGCCCGGATAAGGGAGATATAAAAATAGTGGGGATCGTAGAGCCCGACAGGGAGTTGGCAAAACGCTACGCCCAACAGTATGGCTACTCGATGGATATAGTTTACAATACAATGGCCGAATTGCTGGCCTCCTCAAAACCCGAAGCGGTAACCGCATTTGGGAGCACCTACGAACACCTGAAGGTGGTGGAGACTTTTGCCCCCCTGGGCATACATGTGATGGTTGAAAAGCCTCTGGCTGTGAACATGCAACACGCCATAAAGATGAGCGCCCTGGCAAAGAAGCACAACATTCACCTGCTTACCAATTATGAAACTACCTGGTATGCCACAAATCATAAAGCTTATGAAATGGTTCAGAAAGGTGAAATTGGCGATTTGCGGAGAGTGGTGGTAAACGACGGACACGAAGGCCCTGCAGAAATTGGTGTTAACAAGGAATTTTTAAACTGGCTCACCGATCCGGTAGAAAATGGTGGCGGTGCACTTATGGATTTCGGGTGTTATGGTGCCAATTTAATAACCTGGTTGACAAAAGGGGAGAAACCGCTGTCCGTAATGGCTATGACACAAACCAACAAACCTGAGATTTATCCCAGAGTGGATGACGAAGCCACCATTGTACTGCAATACCCAAACATGCAATGTGTAATTCAAGCCTCATGGAACTGGCCTTTCTCCAGAAAAGATATGGAAGTATATGGCCAAACCGGTTATGTAATCAGCGAGAATCGCAACGACCTGCGTTTTCGATTAAGTCCCGAAAACGAAGAAACAACTGTAAGACTGGAAGAACGACCGGCTCCCTTGAACGATCCATTTGCCTTTCTGGCAGCAGTTGTAAATGGGAGGATTACCTTGTCGCCATATGATCTCTCCTCGCTGGAAAATAATATGACGGTGACAGCAATTTTAGATGCCGCCAGAGAGAGTGTCAAAACCGGCAAAATAATAAAAATAGAACATTAACAGATATTGGAAATTTGTTCAGCGACTTCTCTAATCAAAGGCAAACTTTATTCCAAAGGAAACAATATTGGCCGAAAGCCCATCACTACGGCTGTAGTTGCTGAACTTTACCCACATGTTTTTCATCCCCATCTTATATATTTTCATCCGTCCAAAGATATCCGTGTAACTTAATCCAAGCCCCAACTGGGTGGAGTTGAAGGTGGAGAGGTCGTAATCGGAAGAGTAGAATTCTTCCGTGGAAAGATGTGTGTCATAGGGAGCAAAATAATCCATTTCGGTTTGTGTGTAATACCTGTAATTGGGCGTTAAAGTAAACTGGCTGGTCAGTTTCAGCGGTAATTCCACATCAAAGGTATGCGCATCCAATCCCCAGTCGTCCACATAGTAGCGGTAATAGGTACGCAGCACCAAAAACTCATTCACGTAATAATTCAATCTGCCGCCAATGGGTATCTTCAAGCGGGTATCGGGCAAACGTTCAATATCGTCGGCCAGGTGATACACCCCGGTATTGCTTTTTGAAGTATAGTGCGCAATATCAGAGGCATTGCCTATGTAATAGTTGTCTCTGTCGGAAAAATAGATACGCTGATAAGGGGTGGACAACAATCCATCCTGCAGAATAATATCGAAAAACAGGGAAGCCTCCAGGCGCTTGCTCAATATCTGTGAAAATGAGAAGGATAAGGAATAGGAGTTTCGAGTGGAGCTACCAATAGTCTCAAATCGGGATGGATTATAAAGGTTTGAAGAATTGCCTGATTGATTCCAAACGGGAACCCCTTTAAAGTAGCCCTGATTTAGAAAATCAGTGCCATAACTATCGTACTCATCAAGCTCGATTGGATAAATAGGACTCCAGGTATCCAGATAGACCTGTCCCCTCAAACCCACTTCGGTATTCTTATCATTAAATAGACGCGACATGTTGGCCCCAAAACCAATGGAAGAATAATCATATTCGTTAGAGAACCCCGCATTGAATCCCCAAAGAAAATTACGATTGTCGGAATGATGAAGATAAGTGGCACGAAAGGTGGCCAGCACATCCTTTCTCGAAGCCCCCGAAGATGCATACCAGGGCGTTCCGGTTAGCACGGAGCCCGGCTCCCCGCTGTTGCCCCCCTCCCCCTGTGAATCACCGGCACTGCTAAATGGGTCGATATTGCTCGAAGAAGCTGATGTATATGCAGACAGGCCCACATCAAAGGTAAGGATATCATCGGCATTCAGTGGCAGACTGATAACAATGGTGGGCGTAACATCGGTCAACTCTTCACTGCCAATTCCCCCGCTCACAGCGGAGTGATCACCCTCCTGGGAGTAATAGCTCATCAGCACATCGACCTCCGCCGACTCCAGAACCCGTTTTTTATAAATGGTAGTTGTATCGCTCACCTGGGCCAGGATACTACCCGAAAATACCATGAAAAACCATAAAACAATTAAGAATAGCTTCATCTCAAACAAAAATATATTAAATTAATACTTTAGTATCGGCAAGAAAACTAACAATTTTGAACAGTGGTGTCACAAAAAACTTCAATAACCTCGTTATTGAAGTTTTCTTGTAGCCACTAATTACAACCACACCCGCCTCCGGTCTTCCCGCCATTGGCTCCCGCAGCACCTTCGCGATACACCTGAAAGTTGGTCTCAAATTGCTGGGAAGGACTCGCCGATAGCCCCATGTCCGGATCGTTGATATATACCATCTGATACTCTTTAACAACGGAACATCCCGAAAAGAGCAGCAGGAAGCCAATCAAGGCCACCGGAATAAATCGTTTATACATCATCCACGTCGCGCCAAAATCGCGCTTTTGTGAGAATTTACAAGATTCTGTTTTCATTATTTACATCTTATATATTTAGAACAATTCTTTATCAGGCTCCACTCATTTCGGGAGATCACTAAATTCTATCTGTTCCGACTTATAGATTTTCCCTTCATCGTCAACCATCACGCAATCAACACCCTTAAGTTGATTTACAAAATTTAAGCCGGTTTCCCGGCCCATCACAAACAGGGCAGTTGCCAAAGCATCGGCCAGTTCGGCCTTAGGGGCAAATACACTCACGCTTTCCAATCCTCTGACCGGGTATCCAGTCCTGGGATCAATAATGTGGGTATAACGCTCTCCGTTAATAGCCACATATTTCTCATAACTGCCCGAAGTAGCCACAGCACTGTTCCGAAGAGGAAACCACGAAAACACCTTATCATTGTTGAGCGGATTGGTTATCCCAACCATCCAGGGAGTACCATCGGGTTGAGTGCCCCAGGTGGTCAAATCTCCGGAAGCATTGATAATACCTCCTGTAACGCCATTTACCTCAAGCAACATACGCGCCTTATCGGCCGAATAACCTTTACCAATTGCCCCAAAGCCTATCTTCATGCCGGGCAGTTTCAAAAAAACCGAACTCTCTTTTGCATCAAGCACTATATTTTTGTAGCCTACCAATGCCACAGATTCACCGATGGACTCTTTAGAGGGCATAGCAGTCATTGAACCGTCAAATTTCCATATTTTGTCCATTGATGCGTAGGTAATGTCGAAGGCCCCTTCGGTAATCTGTGAAATGCGAACCGCTCTTTTAATAAGGTCGAATAACTCGGAATTCACTACCACCGCACGTACTCCAGCCGCCTGATTAATTTGGGAGGTCTCTGATGTGGGATCCCAGGAAGAGATCAGCATTTCAATGCGTCGAATCTCAGCGACAGCCTTATCGATAAACTGATCTCCGGCAACTTGATTCTCAGCCACCACGGTGATTTCAAAACGCGACCCCATTAACTTTAAAGTCCGGGTAAACTTCTGTTGGCCGTTAGCCCCAAAAAATAAACTCAGGAACAACAGGATGCAAAAAAGAGATTTCAACATCTATTTTTCAAATGAGGTGAGAATTTTGATGTAATCGGCAGGCGCAACATCCTTGTAACCCGTTGCTCCTAAAACCTTACCCTCTCTGTTGAGGACCAGCACCAGAGGAAAAAAGCCCTGCTTATTGTAGGTAGCAGCCAACTGCTCATTATGCACCAATTGTTCCTTTGCCAATTTATTTTTGCTGCTTTTGGGAAAATCGGCTTTCAGCAACACAAAGTGCTCCGATGAGAAGTCGATGAAATCTTTCGACTGCCAAATGTTTCGATCAAGCTTAATACAGGGGCCACACCAGTCGGAACCGGAGAATACCAAAACAATATTCCGCTCCTGTTGAGCAGCTGCCTCTTTGGCTTTATCAAAATTGGTGAGCCATGCCTGAGAAAACAGAGCTGTAGCTCCGGAAAACAACATAAACAAAGAAACGATTACTTTTCTCATTGTAATATTATTATATGCCAGGTCACTAAACTACCTGAAATTTATAGAATCTTCATGTAACGCTTTTTTTAAGTAATTGTTTTGATGCAATTAATTTTTTTCCCCACATGAAATAGTTCAGCGCCTGTGTAAAAATAGAGGGCTCCTGCCAAACAAATGAGTCTCAACCAAATAAAATTGGTAACTTTGTTTACATTTTTTTGTCAGGGAATTTATGAAAAAAGATAGAATCGCCATTATAGATCTTGGCACCAACACATTTAACCTGCTGATAACAGAGATAAACAGCAACGGAACCTACCGCATACTTCTGGAATCGAAGCTGCCGGCCAAGCTGGGAGAGGGTGGCATACACAAGGCAACCATCACGCCCCAGGCCATAGAGCGCGGACTCGAAGCTCTGCGCAATCACCTGATTACCATATCGGGGTATCAGGTTGACAGCATTTTTTGCTTTGCTACCTCTGCCATACGGAGTGCCAGTAACGGTGAAGATTTTGTTAAACGTGTACGCACGGAGTTGGGACTCACCATCCGCATTATACAGGGCGACGAAGAAGCACAACTCATCTTCGACGGCGTAAAACAGGTTTTTCCCATAAACAATGAGTACACCCTCATCATTGATATTGGCGGTGGAAGTGTCGAATTTATCATCGCCAACCGGATGGGCGTTGCATGGAAACAAAGCTATAATCTGGGAGTAGCCCGCCTCCTGGAACAGTTTCAACCCTCCGATCCCATCCGGAAAGAGGAGATCAAATTAATTCAAAAATACCTGAAAAGTGAGTTGAAAACCCTGTTTGAGGCAGTGAAAAAATTCCCGGTCACAAAGGTAACCGGTTCCTCCGGCTCATTCGATACCATTGCAGCCCTGCTGGCCAAAAAAAACTACCCCCTGCTCGATCTCTCAAAACTCACCTCATTAAAACTAAAGCGTGCATACATCCAGGAGATACATCAACAATTAACCGAGTCGGTAGCCAGCAAGCGAAGAACAATGCCGGGCATGGAGCCTTACAGGGTGGACAGCATTGTGCCTGCCAGCATTATTGTGCAGTTTATCATCACCGAATTTAAGATTAAAGAGATTTGGCAATGTTCCTTTTCTCTAAAAGAGGGTGCTGTACTGCAAATAGTTAAAGATCAGCTTTAAACAACCCAACATGCCAAAGATATTAGTCATTGACGATCAAAGAAGTATCCGTAATACCCTCAAAGATATTCTCGAATACGAAGGCCATGAAGTGGAACTGGCTGAAGACGGACCTCAGGGGCTGGAGAAATTTAATGTCCACAAAATAGATGTGGTGCTCTGCGACATTAAGATGCCGGATATGGATGGTATTGAGGTGCTGGAAAAAATTATGGAGATCAGCTCCGATGTGCCTGTTATCATGATCTCCGGTCATGGCAACATCGACACCGCCGTTGAAGCCATTAAAAAGGGAGCCTACGACTTTATAGAAAAGCCTCTGGACCTCAACCGCCTGCTGGTGACCATACGCAATGGCCTGGATAAAAAGGATCTGGTGGCCGAGACCAAAGTATTGCGACGTAAGGTGAGCAAAACCTATGATATGATAGGCGACTCGGCAGCAATGCAACACGTTAAAGACATGATAGATAAGGTAGCCGCTACCGATGCACGCGTGCTGATAACCGGTCAGAACGGAACCGGCAAGGAACTGGTGGCACGCTGGTTGCATGAAAAGAGCCATCGTGCCGACCAGCCTTTTATTGAAGTGAATTGTGCCGCCATACCATCTGAGCTGATTGAGAGTGAACTCTTTGGTCACGAAAAAGGGGCTTTTACCTCTGCCATAAAACAGCGTAAAGGCAAGTTTGAGCAAGCCGATGGCGGCACCATCTTCCTGGATGAGATAGGCGACATGAGCCTGGCCGCTCAGGCCAAAGTGCTCAGGGCACTTCAGGAAAATATCATTTCACGCGTAGGCAGCGACAAAGCCATTAAAGTAAATGTACGCATTTTGGCGGCCACCAACAAAAACCTTCAGGAGGAGATTCAACAGGGTCATTTCAGGGAGGACCTTTACCACCGGCTGAGTGTCATCATCATTCATGTGCCCCCGCTTAACGAGCGCGTCGAAGACATCCCGCTCCTCACTGAGCACTTCAACGAGCTTATATGCACCGAATTAGGCATACCACTTAAGGAGTTTGATCCTTCAGCTATAGAAGCCCTCAAAAAGATGCAATGGACCGGTAACATCCGTGAATTCCGCAACGTCATCGAACGTCTCATCATACTATGCAACAGCCCTATAACCGGTGCGGAAGTGCAAACTTATGCAATGCCGCTGGTTTAGGTAACATTTTTAATATTTTGCAAAAAACAGTCCAGGTATGGCACGAGACCGGCATCCTTTCATTGGCATTTTTGGCAGGCGCAACAGTGGCAAAAGCACTCTCATCAACAGGCTTGCAGGTCAGGAAATCGCCATCGTGTCGGACGTGCCAGGGACCACCACCGATCCGGTAAAAAAGTCGTTCGAGATTACCGGTTTTGGCCCCGTAGTGCTGTTGGATACCGCCGGTATTGACGACAGGGGTGAACTGGGTGAAAAAAGGATATCCAAAACCCTTCAGGCCATCCACCTCATTGACCTTGCTATTTTGGTAGTTACCCACAACAATCTGGGGGAAGAAGAACAACAGCTTATTCAAATCTTCAACAACCGTCAGCTGCCATTCATTGTGGTGCATAACAAATGCGACCTTACGCCTGCACTTCCTGCAACTGAAGCTGTTTACAGAAGTAACGGAAGCCTTGCATTTCTGGAACTATCCCCCTCTCTCCCCATTTATCCGCTCATTGATGCCATCAGACTGGCCATTCCCGAATCGGCTTTCACCAACCCCTCGCTGCTGGGCGACCTCATCCAACCCGGTGGCCTGGTGCTGCTCATCACCCCCATTGACAGCGAAGCTCCCGAAGGGCGGCTCATCCTGCCACAGGTTCAAACCATTCGCGACATTCTGGACAATAATGCGGTGAGCATCGTGCTTAAAGAGAATCAGGTCGAATCCTTTCTTAAACGTACCTCCATTCGGCCCGCACTGGCCATAACCGACAGCCAGGTTTTTAAGAAGGCCAATGAAGTAGTTCCCAGGGATATTCCACTCACCAGCTTCAGCATATTACTGGCCCGCTTCAAAGGCGATTTTGGCAAATACCTGGAAGGGACGCCGGTGATCTCCCGACTGAAAGACGGTGACAGGGTTTTGCTGTTAGAGTCCTGCTCGCACCATGTGGCCTGCGACGATATAGGACGGGTGAAAATCCCCAAATGGATGAAGGCACATCAGGGTAAAAAACTAAAATTTGATGTGGTGGCTGGCCTCGACCAGGTAAAACGCCCCATCACCGATTACGTGCTGGTTGTTCAATGCGGCGGCTGCATGATTACCCGCAGGCAACTGCACAACCGGCTTACCACGGCCATAGAGGCAGGCGTGCCCGTCACCAACTATGGTATGGCCATTGCCTGGATGCATGGTATTTATCAGAGAGCTGTGGAACCATTCGTTGGAAAAGAGAAATCTTTTTAATAAAACGATGTTTTTTTACTATATTTGCTAAAGAAAACTTTTATTAAATCAACTTGCAACCTAATTTATTATTAAAATGAGAACACTTATTCTTCTATTGGGTATTGCCCTTATGGCAGGATGCACCCAAAAGCATAACATCTTAACCCAGGCTGAGCAGGCCGAAGGCTGGAAGCTTCTTTTCGATGGTAAAACCACCAATGGCTGGCACCTCTTTAATGCCGACAGCATCACCGGCTGGACCGTTGAACAAGGTGCTCTGGTTGGACTGGGCAAAGGAGGCGACATAGGCGGTGACATTGTTACCGACCAGGAATATAAAAATTTTGAACTTGCCTGGGAATGGAAGATTGAATCACAGGGCAATAGTGGTGTGATGTATCATGTGGTGGAAGGCAAACAGTTTGATGCTCCCTATCTTACGGGGCCTGAGTATCAAATGATCGACGACATGGACTTTCCGCAGGAACTGGAGATTTGGCAACAAACCGGTGCCGATTATGCCATGTACCCTGCCGACCCGGAGAAAACCCAAATTAAAAAGGCCGGTGAATGGAACACTTCACGCATCGTGTTCGACAACGGCCATGTGGAGCATTGGCTCAATGGTCAAAAGGTAGTGGAGTTTGAAGCCTGGACCGATAAATGGTTCGATCTGAAAAACAGTGGCAAATGGAACAATGCACCTGAATACGGCCTGGCTCGCAGCGGCCGCATCTGCCTGCAGGATCATGGCAGCAAAGTATGGTTTAGAAACGTAAAGGTGCGCGAACTTCCCAATCACCCAAAAGAGTACAATTTGTTTAACGGCAAAGATCTTACCGGATGGATCAACTACGGTCTGGAAAAATGGTTCGTGGAAGACAGCCTGCTGGTATCGGAGAGTGGCCCCGAAAAGCAATATGGATACCTGGCTACCCGTCTATACTTCGATAACTTTGATCTTACGGTGGACTTTAAACAGGAGAGCGACGGCAACAGCGGCATTTTTTTCCGCAGTACACTGGACGGCACTAAAATATCGGGTTGGCAGGTTGAGGTAGCCCCACCCAACCACGACTCCGGCGGTATCTACGAATCCTATGGCCGCGGTTGGCTGGTTCAAATACCCGATGAAAAAGAAAACATACTGAAATATGGCGAATGGAACACCATGCGCGTTCGGGTAGAGGGCAACCGGGTGCAAACCTGGCTGAATGGTGAGTCTATGGCAGATTTAACCGATGAGAAAATAGGCGAAGGTAAAGGCCGCATTGTACTTCAAATACACGATGGTGGAGGCATTCGAGTGGTATGGCGCCATTTGATGCTGAAGGAGCTTTAAAAAAGGCAGCCTCCCCCAACCCTTCGGTCATCGCGGGAGGGTTGGGGGAGGCTTTCTCTATTCCACTACTGCCGCTTCCCGCATCACACCCTTAACAATGCCACGACGCGAATTTTCAATGAAGGAAACAATTTGCTCCATCTCGGGAGAGGGTTCCAGATACATTTCAATATGTGCGAGGGCCTGTGAGATATTAAGTCCCCGCTGATAGATAACACGGTAAATCTCGTGAATAACATCAATCTGCCCCTTATCAAATCCTCTTCTTTTCAACCCCACAGAGTTAATACCCATAAAGGAGACCGGCACCCCAAACACTTTGGTGAAAGGAGCCACATCCGTAAGCACGCCACTCATGCCCGAAACCATGGCATGAGCACCTACCCGGCAAAACTGATGAATGGCACTCATCCCTCCAATCACAGCCCAATCTTCCACAACCACTTCACCTGCCAACTGTACACTGTTGGAGATCACACAATGGTTGCCAACCTCAACATCGTGTCCTAAATGGGAATAGGCCATGAGCAAGGTATGACTCCCCACGCTGGTGACGCCTCTGGCCGCTGTACCACGGTTAATGGTCACATATTCACGAATGGTGGTGTGGTCACCAATTTCGACCGTAGAATATTCACCCTGAAACTTAAGATCCTGGGGTTCGGCTGAGATCACAGCGCCGGGAAAAACTTTACAGTTCCTGCCCAATCGTGCTCCTGCATAGATGGAGGCATTGGAAGCTATCCAGCAATTGTCGCCTATCACCACGTCCCGGTCGATGGTGGCAAAAGCATCAATGCGAACATTTTGGCCGATAATGGCTTCGGGATGTACTTCAGCTTTTGCAGAGATTAGAGAATTCGTCATAAGTTTTCAAAAAAAATGATGCAAAAAACCCCACCAGGAATAACCCAATAGGCTTACAATAAATACGTTACGTGCAAATCGAACAAATTACACTCTTAACTAGGACAATCGGGAAGAGAATAACACGTATCGGAGCCTCTATAGATTCATTCACACACCTTGCGGCCTCACGCCCTTTATCTTCTCAGCGGGACTCCTCTCCGGAATAACATTTCCTCGCAAAAAAAAGCTTTCTGCTCAATATTCGGCACAAAATTAAGGCATTCAATTGCACTTCGCAATAGTTTAACAAAAAATATGACAAATGGCATGTGAGCTAAAATGAGGGTTTCACTCAGAGTGAAACCCTCATTACAATTATCAAAAAATAGGTATATTGCATTCTATAAAGCCAAAATAAAATGGAGGCAATTATTGCTAATTTAAAACAAAGGGCATTATGAATTCACAACGCATTACCCGCAAATCTGGCTCCAGCCACAGAAGAGGCTTCGGTCTGATACTTATCGTCCTTGGCCTGTTGTTGCTTGCAGGCAACATTGGATTGGTCCCCGAATCGGTAAAAGACGTGATATTTCGATGGCCAATGATAATTGTAGTAATAGGGCTTGTGAATATCATCAGACGGGAACTGTTATCAGGAGTGATATTGTTGGCAATTGGTAGCTTTTTTATGTTACCCCATTTGGTTCCGGGCTTACGCATGGCCGATATTTGGATATATTGGCCTGTGCTTCTGATACTGGGAGGAGTACAAATCTTTTCGCGACGGAACAGGCTCACCACCCGACCCGAACTCAGAGAGGCGAACCAAACCGATTTTATTGATGAAGTGGCCGTTTTTGGAGGAAATGTGGTACACATTGAATCACAAAACTTCCAGGGGGGAAAGATCACCTCGATCTTTGGCGGGTCAGAACTCAGTTTTTCCGGCTCTAAACTTTCAAAAGAAGGAGCTGTTATCGACATTGTAACCCTCTTTGGCGGATCGAAGATCGTAGTCCCCCGGGAATGGAACATCAAAGTGGAGGTGTTGAGTATTTTAGGCGGATTTTCCGACAAACGATTGCATGGAGCTCCCGGGCAAGTCTCCTCTCCTACACTCATCATAAAAGGAGTCGCTATTTTTGGAGGGGGCGAAATCACCAGTTTCTAATGGCCGTCAAATATCTGTCCTGGTAGTGAGACCTTCACTTTGAATGAAACCCTCACTCCCTCTGCTACTTAACTGAAGAATTCATCGTGAATGGCACTCACCGCCAAATTCCGGTCACTTTCGGACACTAAAAAATAGGTCGCTACCGTAGAAGCGCCCGAAGCAATCATTTTTACATTGATATTTTTACGTGCCACAGCCGAGAATATGCGGGCAGCCACACCTGGCCGATCCAAAATACCCTCTCCCACGGCCGCAATAATCGCCACATCCTCAATACTTAACAACTCGGTGATGGTGGGCAGCTCCAACTCTTCAATCACCCGGTGGGCCCTGGATATATCGTGCGATGCCAGCAGCAGGTTAATGGCAATTTGTGAAGTGATAACCGATTTGATGTTGATGCCGGCACGATCGATGGCAACCGCCACCTTAGCCAATATCCCTTTTTGAAGGCCAACCCCTGCGCCGCGAAGTTTTAAAATGGCCACATCGTTGCTGTAGGTCACGCTCTTAATCACATCCCTGGCGATCACCTCATTAGCGCCCACAATAGTTCCCGGCGCGATGATGCCTTCAAAGGTGTTGATATTGGCAATGTTGATGGGGATGTTGGCCTCTCGTAGCGGCTCAACGGTGCGTGGATGTAAAATGCCGGCACCAAAATAGGAAAGTTCGGCAGCTTCGGTATAGGTAAGCGACTTAACCAGGCAGGGATGTGCCACCAGTTTGGGGTCGGCGCTCATAAACCCTTCCACATCTTTCCACACATCCAGTGATTCTGCATCGAGGCAGCGGGCCAGGGCTGCTGCTGAATAATCGCTCCCGCCGCGTCCCAGAAGGTTCACTTTTCCCGCGTTGGAGACGCCATAAAACCCGGGCACAACATACACTTTGTCTTCAGAGAGTCGTTGTTTTACCCCTCCCGTGGAGAGCTCGTAATCAACCGTACCGTTTCCAAAGGTGCCATCGGTAATCAGCGGCATCTCCTCGGGCAGTGCCTCCTCCGCATCCACACCATGCGCACACAATATGTCGGCCAGAAGCAATGAGCTGAGGCGCTCACCATAACTCAGCACCCGATCCTCTACAAAATCGGGCACATCGCCAATATAATGAATGCCTGTAAGATAGCGTTCCAGCGCTTTGATTCGTTCCTCTACTTTTTGAAGCGTTTTTTTCGCAGCTGCCTCATCCGAAAAGTTCTCCCTAATCACCGATTCCTTCATTGACAGCAAAAAGCGGGTAAGCTCCCTGATCTGATCTTCGTCTTGCCTTACCAGTGCCAGCGACCGGATTAAATGGTTAGTAATACCATAAAATGCACTTACCACAATTACCATAGGTCGGTTGTAGGCCTTAATCACCTTAACCAATTTTAAAATATCTGCATGTTCGCGGAGATTAGAGCCTCCAAATTTTGCTACAATTTTCTTCATTAGAATAAAAATTTGTTCCCTTCATGCCTGCAGGCAGGGAAGACCGAAGTTGCCTGCTGTGCATAAAAGCTTCTGAGGCTCATATTTTTAAAGGTTTCCTTCTCGTGTCATGTCAAGCAGGAACTGTCCAATCCTGCGCTCACCCCTCTAACTCCCCCAAGTGGGAGAACCCCGCCCGCGTGCAGACATATCAGGCGACAAATTTTGCTTGACATGACACTAGCACTCCTAATGTTAACCAATACTACCTCTTTTTGACCAAACGAGTTTTAAAGCCATTTCTTATACTTTGACATGACCTCCTCATGTGAAATAACCTCTCCCCGGTCAGCCTCAGCCGATCCCTGCTCGATATCTGCACGCCCCTCTTCACTTATGGTTCCCCACCAGTCAGATTGTGAAACAGCTTTATCGGACAATAAGGTCTTTACAGCACTCAAAATGTCGCTATCGTTTATTTTGTCGATCATATTGTGCAAATCAACCCTTAGCTCAGCTAAATTCATAGATGTAGCATTCATTGTTTGCATTTTAAGTGATTTTCCACAAATTTACAATTTATTGTCCATATGTGGCCTCACTTTAAAGATGATTTTTATCGGCATTGTTTTCAGAGGGTGCCATTGCCCTCCAGGTTTTCTTCGCCCCTTATTAATCAATGCCATACAACATCACACAAAACAATCGGCTTAATATCCAGCTGGCCTTGAAGTGTTTTCACGAGCGCAATAACTTCCCTTGTAAAACTCTGCTCCAATAGCCACCGATTCAGGATTAATTACTATTTTAGCTCCCGAAGATCAGCCGTCCATTTGGGCAGCTTTGAGGCAGAGAATGGAGAAATTAAGAAAAATAGTTGACTTTTATCTGGACGGGTTCCGCAACCTCTCCCCGTGGAGCAGGACTTTGTGGGCCATCATCCTGATTAAACTATTCATCATGTTTGTGATTTTTCGATTATTTTTCTTTCAAAACCTGCTAAAAACCAACTTTGATACCGATGAGGAACGTGCCAATCACGTGATAGAACAAATAACTACACCATAAAGTAAAAAAGGATGCTCGAAAACATTGACTTCACACTTGTTGACTGGTCACGGGGCCAGTTTGCATTAACGGCCATGTTCCACTGGATATTTGTGCCGCTTACCCTGGGCCTGAGTTTCATGCTGGCCTTTATGGAAACCATCTATTACAAAACCGGCGACCCGGAATGGAAACGGCTGACAAAGTTTTGGATGAAGCTGTTCGGCATTAACTTTGCCATTGGCGTGGCCACCGGCATCATTCTGGAGTTTGAATTTGGCACCAACTGGAGCAACTACTCCTGGTTTGTGGGCGATATTTTTGGGGCCCCTCTGGCCATCGAAGGCATCATGGCCTTTTTTCTGGAAAGCACCTTTGTGGCCGTGATGTTTTTTGGCTGGGAAAAGGTAAGTAAACGGGCTCACCTTACCGCCACCTGGCTCACCGCGGTGGGCGCCAACCTCTCGGCCTTGTGGATATTGGTGGCCAACGGCTGGATGCAGAATCCCGTGGGTATGCGGTTTAATCCGGAAACCGCCCGCAATGAGATGGTCAATTTTTGGGAGATACTCTTTTCCGACACTGCCGTTAATAAATTCATACACACCACTACCTCCGGCTTTGTGCTGGCGGCCGTATTCGTGATGGGCATCAGCAGCTGGTTCCTCATCAAAAACCGGCATGTGCTGTTGGCCAAGCGCAGCATCATCATCAGCTCGGTGTTTGGCATCATTTCGTCCGTCATACTTATAGGCACCGGCGACAGTTCAGCCAAGGAGATCGTAAGGACGCAGCCTATGAAATTTGCCGCCATGGAAGCACTCATCGACGGTCAATCGGCCGCTCCTCTCACCGCGATTGGCATTCTTCATCCCTCTTTCGATCAGGATAAACTAAATCCTGAATCGGAGCGCGAGATGTTGTTCACCATCGAGATTCCCAACATGCTCTCCATTCTGGCCTATTTTAATACACAGACCTTTGTGGCCGGGGCCAAAGACCTGATTATGGGCAACGAAAAAGAGGGCATCCTCTCCTACAAAGAGAAGATAAAACGCGGATACGAAGCACAACAGGTGCTCAGAGCCTTTAAAGAAGCTAAAAATGAGGACCCTGTGGAATACCAGCGCCTCAAAGCCAAATTTGACGACCCGGCATTTATCGAAAACAACTTCCGCTACTTTGGCTATGGCTCCTACTACGACCCCGACCCTGTAAAACTGGAACGAAACGCCTTTAAGATGGTTCCACCCATCTCTATCACCTTTTACTCTTTTAGGATAATGGTGGTGTTGGGGTTCTTTTTTCTTGGACTTTTCAGTCTGATGTTATACCTGGCAATGAAGCAAAAGCTACATCCTAAAAAATGGTTATTGTGGACAGCTGTCTGGACCATTCCATTGGGTTACATCGCCAGTGAGGCTGGCTGGCTGGTGGCAGAGATGGGTCGCCAACCCTGGGTAATTCAGGATTTAATGCCTACTATGACTGCCGTGTCACACATCGACAGCAGCGCTGTGCAAATCACTTTCTGGCTGTTTGCATTTACCTTTACCGCACTGTTTCTGGCCGAGGTAAGAATCATGATCAAGCAAATTAAAATTGGACCAAAAGAAGGAGGAACCAAATAATGTTTGAAGCACTTTCGCACTTAACTTTACAGCAATATTGGTGGATCATCATATCATTTCTGGGAGCCACCCTGGTGTTCCTCATGTTTGTTCAGGGCGGACAAACGCTGATCTATACCATTGGTAAAAACAATACCGAACGTTCGATGCTGGTGAACGCCCTGGGCCGGAAATGGGAATTTACCTTCACCACGCTGGTCACCTTTGGGGGTGCATTTTTCGCATCGTTCCCCCTCTTTTACAGTACCAGCTTTGGCGGCGCCTACTGGGTGTGGATGATTATCCTGTTTGCCTTTATCATTCAGGCTGTCTCCTACGAATACCGGAGCCGCCCCAACAATGTATTTGGTGCGCGTACCTACGAAACGTTCCTGTTCATCAACGGACTGATAGGCACTATTTTTATAGGTACAGCTGTAGCCACCTTTTTTACCGGTTCCGAGTTTTCGGTGAATGAGATGAATCAGTCGCGGTGGGAAGCACCCTTTCACGGGCTGGAACTGGCCCTGAACCCTCAGAATTTATCCCTTGGTTTGGCGGTATTCTTCCTGGCCAGAGTGCTCGCGTTGCTCTATTTCATGAATGCCATACACCACGACGACATTCTAAAAAGAGCTAAGAGACACCTGCTGTACAATGCCATACCTTTTTTGGTATTCTTCCTCACCTTTGTGATATGGGTGCTGTTAAGCCCTGGGTTTGCAGTGAATCCCGACTCGGGTACCGTTTACATGGAACCCTATAAGTACTTCCACAACCTGCTGGAGATGCCCGTGGTTCTTATCCTTTTTCTGGCAGGCGTTGTGCTGGCCCTATGGGGTATTGCACTGGGCTATCTTAAAGGCTCCTCATCGGGGATATGGCTGGCCGGACCGGGCACCGTTCTTGCCGTGTTGTCACTGTTCCTGATAGCCGGGCTCAACAACACCTCGTTTTACCCCTCCACTTACGACCTGCAAAGCTCGCTCACCATCCAAAATTCATCCTCCAGCCAGTTCACCCTCACCGTGATGAGTTATGTGTCGCTGATGGTACCTTTTATCGCGGCCTACATCTGGTTCGCCTGGCGGGCCATCAACAAAGATAAAATTACCCAGGAGGAGATTACCGGGGGTGGGGATACGCACTTTTATTAGATGTGAGGGGGTTGTGTATAGATAAGGATGTTGCCATTCATTGAGAAAACTGTAGCTTATATTCAAGATAATATCTTAATATTAAACTGGTTAAAATGAAAAAGATAGGACTCCTTAGACTTTTAGCCATTCTTCTCATAGCATTCGGAATTACATATCTGAATTTTGACAACTTAAATTTTGATGCAAATTATAAAGCTTACGCTTCACTAATAATTGGCTTAATTATCGCAATAATTTCTTTTTTAAAACCTCGGAAATCGAAAAACTAAACCAACGCTTCACTCCTTAAACTCCATCAATCTGCTGATGTATTTCCCTAAAATATCAAATTCGAGGTTGACGATGGAGCCGGGTTTGAGCTGATGAAAATTGGTAAATTCGTGGGTGTAAGGTATGATGGCTACCGAAAACCGGTCGTCGCGGCTGTTAACCACGGTCAGGCTTACCCCGTTTACACACACCGAACCTTTTTCTACCGTCATATAGCCCTGGGCGGCCATGCTGCGGTCCATCTCATACTGAAAGGTATAATACCAGCTGCCATCGGCTTCTTTCACTTCAATACATGTAGCCGTTTGGTCCACATGCCCCTGCACAATGTGGCCGTCCAGGCGCCCATTCATAATCATGCTGCGCTCCAGATTCACCTTATCGCCCGGCTTCAGCAATCCCAGGTTGGTCTTCTCCAGGGTCTCCTTAATCGCAGTAACGGTATAGTTGTCTGCCTCCTTTTTAACCACGGTAAGACACACGCCGTTGTGGGCAATGCTCTGGTCGATCTTCAGCTCATGGGTAAACGAGCAGGCAAGGGTAAAATGCATATTCCCCTTCTCTTTTTCAACGGCAACTACTGTGGCTGCCTCTTCGATAATTCCTGAAAACATATTTTTAAATGATTTGGAAGCGCTAAATTAGCAACAATTTTGAAATACTTATCTTTGCAGCATGATACTACTAACCGGAGGAACCGGTCTTGCTGGCTCACATCTGTTGTACCGGCTGGCTGCCAAAGGACAGAGAGTGAAAGCCATACACAGGGCCAGCAGCAACAGGGACGAGATAATCGACCTTTTCAGATTTTATGCCGGCGAGCAAGCCGATGAGATGTTAGGGTTGATAGAGTGGGTAGAGGCCGACCTGGCCGACTATTTTTCACTGGAAGATGCCCTGGAAGGTGTCACCCATGTTTTTCATGCCGCAGCCATGGTGTCGTTTAATCCCGGAGAATCGCAAAAAATGCTTCAGGTGAACGCCGAAGGAACGGCCAATCTGGTGAATGCCTGTCTGGAAAAAAAGATTGAAAAATTTTGCTACGTCAGCTCCATCTCCTCATTGGGGAAACAAATAAACGGAGAGCAGGTTACCGAAGCTGTGGAGTGGCAGCCCGACGACAACCGCTCCTCCTACTCGCACAGCAAGTTCAGAGCCGAGATGGAGGTTTGGCGGGCATCCAAGGAGGGTCTGCCGGTTGTCATAGTCAATCCATCGGTAATTATCGGGCCGGTTAACTGGTTGCGTAGCAGCGGGAGATTGTTTTACTCGGTTTACAAAGGCATGCCCTTTTACTCCGATGGCATCACCGGCTTTGTGGATGTGCGCGATGTAGCCGAAGCACTGGACCTGCTCATGAGCAGCAATGTGATAAATGAGCGTTACATTCTCAACAGCGAACATCTGAGCTTTAAAACCTTCTTCACTCTTACCGCCAAAGCCATGAATATGAAGCCTCCCCGGTTCCGTGCCACCGGCTGGATGATAAATTTGGGATGGCGCCTCAACCATCTGCTTTGTGCCATTACCGGTAAGGCTCCGGCTCTCACCCGCGACACGGCACACTCGGCCACCAGCAAGTCCTATTACTCCAACGAAAAATTCACGCAACAGTTTAACTTTACCTTCAGACCCATGAAGGAGGCCATTGAGAACACGGCAAAATGGTATCTTTGGCAACTTGAAAAACAAAAATAATTGCATATTATTTAGATGGCAAAACAAAAAAGCAGGAAGCGAAAGAAGGCAACCACCCGCGGACATAGGTTCCGCAAATGGCTTCTGAAAACATTTGTCAAGCTCTTCATCGCAGGGCTGCTACTTCTGGTTGTCTTTCTCTCGCTGGTTTATATCGGTTTGTTTGGGCGCATACCCACCACAGAGGAGCTGAAGAATGTGAAAAACAGCTCAGCTACAGAGGTCTATTCGGCCGACGACCAGTTAATAGGCACATTTTACATCGAAAACCGGCGCAGCATCGACAACCAAAGCATCTCACCCTATGTGAAGAATGCCCTGGTAGCCACCGAGGACAGCCGATTTTTTGAGCACAAGGGGATGGACTACATCAGCCTGGGACGGGTGATTGTGAAAACCATCCTTCTGGGCGATCGTGCCCAGGGAGGCGGCAGCACCATCAGCCAGCAGTTGGCCAAGAACCTCTTCCCACGAAAAAAGGGGGGCTTGCTATGGCTGCCCGTGAGCAAAGCCAAAGAGATATTTATAGCCGCCAGACTGGAACAGGTCTTCAGCAAGGAGGAGATTCTTTCACTCTATCTTAATACGGTACCCTTTGGCGAAAACACCTATGGCATAGAGGTGGCTGCCAACCGCTTCTTCAGCAAATCTTCGTCGGCATTGCAGCCCCAGGAGGCCGCCACCCTGGTGGGAATGCTGGCCGCCAACACACGTTACAACCCCCGTATCTATCCTGAAGAGTCGCTGGAAAGACGCAATGTGGTGTTAGAACGAATGGTTGAGCAATCGCTTCTGAGCAAAGCCGAAGGCGAAAAATTCATGGAGCTGCCCCTGGGGTTAAATTACAATTTACTGGATCATCAAAACGGACCTGCCCCCTATTTTCTGGAACAGGTGCGCATCCAGGCCACCTCTATTCTAAAAAAAACCTATGGCGACAGCATCAACCTCTATACCGGTGGCCTGCGCATCTATACCACTCTCAACAGCCAGCTCCAATCCTTTGCCAATGAAGCGGTGACCCGCCAGATGGAGCGTTTGCAGACCGAATTCGACAACCATTGGAAGCAACAGGAGCCCTGGTCGGCCTATCCCGAGGTGTACGTATCGGCACTGAGGCGATCGCAGCGTTACACCCTGCTGCAAGAGCAGGGACTCAGCGAAGCCGATATTCTCAAAAAAATGGAAAAGCCCATCTCCATTACCCTCCTTCAAAACGGGGAGGAAAAAACCGCTCTGATGTCTCCCGTTGACTCGGTGAAACATGCCTTGCGGCAGCTTCATGCAGGTTTTTTGGCTGTCAATCCCTCCAACGGACACATCCTGGCCTGGGTGGGCGGCACCAGCTTCAAGTTTTATCAATACGACCATGTGACGGCCAAACGGCAGGTGGGCAGCACCTTTAAACCCTTTGTGTATGCCACAGCACTGGAAGAGGGCTACGACCCCTGCGAATACATCTCCAACGAGCGCCGCATTTACCGGCGGTATAAAGACTGGTCGCCCACCAATGCCGATGGCGAACACAACGGTTACTATTCGCTTCAGGGCGCCCTCATCAATTCGGTAAACACCGTTACGGCAGAGCTTACCGTTAAAACCGGCCCGCACGATGTCATCGCTCTGGCCCGGAAGGCTGGTATTAAGAGCGATATCCCCGACGAGCCTTCCATTGGTCTGGGAACAGCCGATCTCTCCCTTCTGGAGATGGTGACCGCTTATACTGCCTTTGCCAACTATGGAAATGCCATTGAGCCAATGGCGGTCCTGCGAATCGAAGATGCCAACGGAAACGAACTTTACCAGGCAAAACCGCCCCAATTTATGGAGCCGGCCTTCGGCGAAGAGACAGCCCGCCTGATGAACCACATGCTGCAGGCTGTGGTAGAGCGTGGCACAGCACACTCCCTGCGCACCCTTTACGGGATAAGGTCTCAGTTAGCTGGAAAGACAGGCACTACCCAGAACAATGCAGATGGCTGGTTTATTGGCTTTAACCCGGGTATTGTGGCCGGCGCATGGGTGGGTGCCGACAGCCCGACGGTACATTTCCGAACCACCGCTCTAGGGCAGGGCGCGCATACGGCTCTTCCCATTTTTGCACGCTTTATGCAACAGGCTGAACGAGCAGGCACTCTTACAGGCATGGGCAGACAGACTTTTTACCCGCTTCCCGACTATCTGGCCCAAAAAGTGGATTGTGAAGACTTCTCTATGGAAGACCCCGACCTTAACTTCTTCCAGCGCCTGTTTGGCAAGAAGAAAGAACGTCCTGACTCCACCACTATTAAAATGAAACGGGATAAAAGGGAGGAGCAGCGTAGGTCACTTCTGGATAGGATGAAAGAGCTGTTTAAGAAGAAATAGGGAGCTTATGCCCCACCTCGGTCACACCGCCCGAGATCACAAACTTCATCACATCCGTGGAGTTTAAATCCAACGGCTTCACGTGGCTCGCGGGCACGATTACCAACTCTCCCAACAAGCCGTAGGAACTGGGCATATAAACGGCTATGCTACCGCCTTCCACGCCCAGATCGGCGAGATGGGCAGCAGTGAGGAATCCTATGCGTTTTACGATTCCTGCCTCATCTAAGGACACCAATACCGGTTGTTCGAACTTGCGCTCTTTCCCCACAAATGCCGAGAGTAGCTCCTTCACTGAGGTGTAGATTATCTTAACAAGAGGCGCCCGCCTCAACAGTGCATCAAAAAAGGATGAGATGGGGGTAGTGATCAGTCTCTGCCCCAAAAAACCGATGAGTGTCAACAAAAGCACCAGCACCAATAGCCCCAGTCCCGGAAAGTTAAACCCCGAAAAGGGCCCATCGGTAAAGATGACCAGATCGCGCAACAACCCGTCGATCCAGGTAAACGACAAAACAATTACATAAACCGTAACGGCCAGGGGAGCGATGTATAACAGCCCCTGGAAAAAATAACCGGCCAGTTTTTTCATAAGTAGAATAGTTTAATAAGAGACGGTAAATTTACAAAAAAAAGTTACCAATGGAGATTTGTCATTGCTTTGAGGTCTCTGCTCCATAATCAATGAAACAGCCATTTGATTAAAAGATAATTAAAACCTTATAATTCAAATCGGGAACTCCGGACAAAAAGCAAAATTTCCTTTTCACCTCTCTGTAGTGGCAAAATTTAAGTATCTTCGAAATGAGAAAACGGGGTTATTACGCATACGCCGGCTATAACTACCTCTCCAATGCACTTGTTCTGAAAACTTGCATAATCCCTTTGATTTCGGTAAATTTGTAAAAAGAACGCATCATGATCATTGAAAGAACAAATAATGAGATAATATTCAGATTACCAGCTAATATGAACGTGGATGAGCTGCAAGATATAGCCGATATGCTGGAATATAAAGAAATTGCCAAAAAGTCTAAAGCCACCCAACAGGATGTTGATTCCTTGGTTAAGACAATCAAGAAAGGTCGTTGGAGAAAAACAAAATCTAAACTAACCTCATGAGGGTAGTATTAGACACCAACATTGTTTTCAGTGCCCTACTGAATACTAATTCCAATATTGGACAGATAATTCTACACCCAAAAACAAGACTTCATTTCTACTCTACCGAACAACTGATTTTTGAGATTATTGAACATCGTGATAAGATAAGAAGTTTTACCGACTACTCAGATAAGGAACTCGATAGAATGATCCAATTGATAACGAACAAAATCAGGTTCATTAACATAAATCTAATACCCGCAAAAACCTATGCTAAATGTGAAATATTAACTCAAGATGTTGACGAAGATGATTGTGAATTTGTTGCACTTACAGAACATATTAAAGGTAGATTGTGGAGTGGAGACAAGAGGCTTATCAGAGGATTGATTGAAAAAAGATGGAATAGATTTATCAGCACAGATGAATTATATAGATTCATATTGAAGCGATGATGTTTTCGAACACACCATGGTCGGTATGAACCAATACAATAATTATTAAAATTAGGATTGAACATTTAGATTCTCTATTTCGCCTAACAGCACCTCCCCAAAAACAATTCCCTGATAAGGATTATCGTTACCCGCCTCGAAGAGACATCCTATGTTATCATTGGGCAGCCTCGTAATATCGGAATAAGCCGAAGGGCCGGAAAACAGAACCCTGGAGTGGCTCCAGGTTGTTCCTTCATCCACACTTAAGCGGAGTGTCATATTCCTTCTTTCATTTTTGTCGGCAGGATTCAAAAAGAACAACCTGCTAACGCCACCCTCTTCTGCAAATGAATAGCGGAGCAAACTGGCCTGGCAAATAGGCTCAATCAAGGTATTATCGGCGGAAATAGCACTCCAGGTTAGACCTCCATCTTCACTGGTGGCAGTTTTTCTGGCTTTTGCCGACCGGTCGTAGTTGCGCATGTTCAACATCAGGCGCCCATCCTGTAATTCGGCAACAGTACATTCGTTCACCTGATCCTGTGGTGTTGTCCCTCCCAACTGCCAGGTTTCGCCATGATCATCCGAATAGATCACATGCGAATAATACTTGCGGGTTCCGGCTTCAATATGATCGCAAGGAATGACCAGCCGTCCTTTGCGCGATCCTTTTTCCAACTGGATGCCGTGACAGGGGCCGGTGGCATACCACGTACAGTTATCCAGCTTTACCAACCGGGTAATTTCCTCAGGTTCCGACCAGCTTTGGCCATCATCGGTAGATTCCATCACGAAAATCCGGCGGGTATCCTTGCTGGTTTGCTCGATAATTTCAGACTCATGGTCACCCCCCAGGTTCCAGGTCGAGAGCAGAAAGATGGTTCCGGTGGTTTCATCCACCACAGGCGCCGGGTTACCACACACATTTCCGGCATCGTCCCACACAACCCTCAGCTTACTCCATGTTTTACCATTGTCTTCCGACCGTTTCAGCACCAGATCAATATCGCCGGTATCGGAGGCGCCGTTTTTTCGTCCTTCGGCAAAAGCCAAAACCGTACCCCCAGGAGTTGTTACAATGGCAGGAATGCGAAAAACAGCATATCCTTCGGTGCCGCTCTCAAAAAGATAATTAAGAGGCTCCTGAACAACCCCTTTTTCTGCTTCCAACGGGTTTTTACTTTGATAAGTCCCGCTCATATTAAACGCGGCAAAGAGAAAAAACAATAGAAAAATACCGGCAGGCGCAACGCTGCAGGAAAAGTAGGCAGTGGTTTTCTTAAAAATCTTCATTCGTAAATAATTTATTTTTTAATGGTTGGATGCCGGCCCCGACTTTTTATCGGGGGAACTCTCCCGATTCATCGGGAGTCGTTTCATTGGTTGAAATGAATTATCGTTTTTGCGCACCATTGAACAATTACGGAACGGTTCTGATTTACAGCTTTCTTATACAGAACCGTTCCCCAAGCGCCTCGGAGCCCCTCGGAACGGTTCTGTATGGTCGTTTTCGAATCAGAACCGTTCCTTACTAAATGCCCCCAATGCAACATACGGGAAACAAGGGAGCAAATGATACCCTCATCAGAAAATTAAGTTTCATTTTTTTGTCTGTTGTCCGGTATCCAACCTGACTTTTCAGAGCAGACCAGGCTTTAAAATTCCGGGGTGTACGACAAAATTCCCGAAATCCAAAAAGTTCTTTTTCTTGATTTAACCCAGCCCCCAAGGGGGCGAAGAAAAAGAACTTTTTGGAAGTCCCATTTGGGGGATTTAGGGGTAGAAAGGGAATTTTGTCGTACACCCAAATTCCGGGAAAGTTAATGAATTTTACTATGTTTACTGTCTTTAGTTAGAACAATTAAAACTGATAACAATGAAACGTACTACCTTGTTTTTTCTGTTATTTCTCTTTGGCTGGATGTTATTGAACGCACAAGCGCCCTATCCCATTCGCGGATTGTGCGTTGGGGTGCCGGCGCAAAATTCCGTTGATGAATTTGCCGAATTTATTGGCAACGAACTTTCTTCAGCCGGGCTTAACTTGCTTATCATTCGGATAGATTACAATTATCAATATAAATCACGTCCTGAATTG
>JACDJA010000054.1_pt1 | contig 178782 bp, 162 predicted proteins | sample 7449241 | NCBI WGS metagenome assembly JACDJA01 (sample SAMN14253289, study PRJNA609438) | sludge metagenome | isolation source: initial anaerobic sludge | collected 2018-12-20 | reverse complement strand
CTCTCAACACCGAGCTGATGCTATGAGAGCCTGGCTACACCACTACAACTGGCATCGCCCTCACCAGGGCATCGGACGAGCCACCCCAATCTCCAGACTCAAACTGGATGAATACAACGTCTTGACACTTCACAGCTAGGCATCTCCAAGGGCGTCGTGGCCAAGTACGTCGCAGCCGCCCAGGCGGCAGGCCTGGACTGGCCCGCCATCGAGCCCCTGGCCGAGCATGAGTTGGAAGCGCGCCTCATCCCCGCCAGGGGCGCGGCCCAGGCCGAACCGCCCGAGTTCGCCGCTATGCACCGTGAGCTCTCGCGCAAGGGCGTCACGCTCATGCTGCTGTGGCAGGAATACCAGGCCGAGCACCTGGGTCGACGCACCCTGCAATACAGTCAATTCTGTGAACGTTACCGTCAGTACACCAAGACCCTGAAGCGCTCGATGCGCCAGGTGCACCGGGCCGGCGAGAAGCTGTTCGTGGACTATGCGGGCCCCACTCTGGCGCTGGACGATGGCAGCCGGGCCAACATCTTCGTCTCGGCCATGGGGGCCTCGCACTACACCTATGCGCAGGCCACCGCCGGACAGAAGACCGCCGACTGGATCACCGGCATGACCAGTGCCTTGCACTTCATGGGCGGGGTGCCTGAGCTCATCGTGCCAGACAACCCACGCGCCGTCATTGCCCTGCCTGATCGCTACGAACCACGCGTGGGCGACACGGTGCTGGACTTCGCCCGCCATTACGGTTGCTCGGTGCTGCCAGCGCGCCCGCGCACGCCACAAGACAAGGCGAGCGTCGAGTCGGCCGTGCAAGTGGTCGAGCGCTGGATCCTCGCACGTCTGCGTCATGTACGCCTGGCCAATCTGGCTGCCGCCAACCGGGCGATCCGGCCGCTGCTGGCAGAGTTGAATGACCGTCCCTTCCAGAAGCTGCCCGGCAGCCGGGCGAGCGTGTTCGCCACCATCGATGCCCCTGCCATGGGCGCGCTGCCCGCGGCCCGTTACGAGTACGCGCGCTTCAAGACTGTGCGGGTGCATGTGGACTACCACGTCGAGATCGAAGCCCACCGCTACAGCGTGCCACACGCCCTGGTGGGCCAGTCACTGGACGCTCGGATCACCGCTGCGGCCGTGGAGCTGCTGCACCGAGGCCGCCGCGTGGCTGCGCATGCCCGCAGCCGTCAGGCTGGCGGCTACACGACGGTCGATGCCCACATGCCAGCGGCTCACCGTGCACACCGCCAATGGACACCGCAGCGCCTGATCGACTGGGGTCTGACCGTGGGCATTGCCACTGGCACTCTGATCGGCGAACTGCTGTCGCGCTACAAGCATCCGGAACAAGGCTACCGGTCGTGCCTGGGTCTGCTGGCGCTGGCGAAACGCTATGGCAAAGACCGGCTGGAAGCGGCCTGCGCCCTGGCGTTGTCCCTGCGCGCTTGTCACTACCGAACCGTGCGCGACATCCTCGCCAATGGCCGCGATCAGCTTGCCGATACCGCCCAGGCCCCCTGGACCAGCCCCGATCACGAACACCTGCGCGGTGCGCGCTCCTATCACTGACCGACGGAGAACCGAACATGCTGACGCAACAAACCATCGCGCAACTGAACGCGCTGAAACTCCAGGGCATGGCCGCCGCCTTGCAACGCCAGATCGGGCAGCCCGCAGCCTGCGAGCTGTCCTTCGAGGAGCGCCTCGCTCTGCTCGTGCAGCACGAGTGCGACAGCCGCCATGCACGTCGCTGTGCGCGGCTGCTCGCGCAAGCCAAGCTGCGATACCCACAGGCTGCCATCGAAGACTTCGACACCCGCGCCGGTCGCGGCATCGAACGCGCCCGCTTCATGAGCCTGGCGCTGGGCGAGTGGATCAGCACCGGCCAGACGGTGATCCTCACCGGCGCCACGGGCTGCGGCAAGACGTGGCTGGCCTGCGCGCTGGCCCAGTACGCCTGCCGCCGAGGGCACAGCACCCGCTATCTGCGCGTGCCGCGCCTCGCGGAAGAACTGCGCACCCTGCAGGCTGCCGGCACCTACACCCGGTGGCTCGCGCAGTTGGCCAAAACCGAGGTCGTGGTGCTCGACGACTGGGGGTTGGTCGGGCTGGACGCCGTGACCCGCGAAGCCCTGATGGAACTGCTCGATGATCGCGCCGGCAGCCGCGCGACGCTCGTGACCAGCCAGTTGCCCGTGGATCACTGGCACGCCTGGATCGGCGATCCCGCCTTGGCTGACGCCATGCTCGATCGCCTGCTGGCGCAGGCGCACCGCATCGTCTTGAAGGGCGCGTCCATGCGGGTCGCCAAGCGCCCGGATCAGGCCTCGCCTGCCACTGACTGAGTCTGGATCCTGGCAGTCTTCGACCCGGTTGCGCGGGGCCAAAAATGGCCCCAAAGTACAATCTTTACCGCGTTGTTGACCTTCCCACCATGCCAGGGTGGTCACGATCATCGGAATCACTGGTCACGATACCGGACTGAGTGGTCACGATGCCGGAATCGGTGGTCACGATCAACCGGAATACCCATTCAGTGGAGAGGCATCCTGGATGGGCCGGCTGACGCGTTGTTTGTGTGTCGTTGACGTGATTTTCCGCTGTGGAATTTCCAGAGGATCTATATAATATGATAATGATTCTCATTAATGTTTGAGATGTCATATACCTGGAAGGAACCGAACGATGAAGAAGACCTTATTGGCGGCGGCGTTGCTGGCCGGTTTCAGCGGCGCGGCGGGGGCGGAGACCTCCGTCACCCTGTACGGGATCGTGGATGCCGGCTACGGCTACCAGAACTACAAGTACGATCATGGTGGCGCTGATGCCACCTCGAAATCCTCGGGCCTGCGCGACGGGACCCTCAATGGCAGCCGCTTCGGCCTGAAAGGCTCCGAAGACCTGGGCGACGGCCTGCGCGCCGTCTTCCAGCTGGAGCAGGGTTTCGACATCGGCACCGGCCAGGGTTCCAGCGATCGCCAGTTCCATCGCCAGGCGTTCGCCGGTCTGTCCAGCGACGCCTGGGGCACGTTCACCATGGGCCGCCAGTATTCCGCCGGGGTGGACACCTTCCTGGTGGACAACGGCTTCAACATGGGCGATGCCGACAAGGTCTTCGGCTCCATGGGCATGAACGAAGGCAACCGCGTCGACAATTCCTTCAAGTACACGACGCCCAGCCTGTCGGGCTTCCAGGCCATCGTGATGTACGGGACGGGCGACAGCGGCAGGCTGACGGCCGATGGCTACGTGGCGTCGACCACGGTGGGCCGCGCCAACGGCGCGTCGTTTGATGATCGTGGCAGCCGCGTCTCGGTCGGCGTGCTGTATGCCGGCGGTCCGGTCAGCGCGGGCGCCAGCTATGACCGCCAGAGTGTGTACGGCAACGACCTGAACGGGGGCGACGCCAGCGCGGCCACGAACTGGCAGGTCAACGGGGCCTACGATTTCGAGGTCGCGAAGCTGTCGCTGGCCTATGGCCAGGACCGCCACGGCAAGATCGGCTGGGGCGGCAGCGTCGAGGATTTCGCCGACTTCGCGGGCCTGGGCCTGGGGAACTTCTTCGGAACGGACTTCAAGTCGAACAACTACCATGTGGCCCTGAGCGCGCCCGTGGCGGGCGGGACGCTGTACGCGGGCTGGGGCTATTCAACCTCGAACGCCAACGACCTGGCGTCCGGCGATCTCTATGGCAGCATCAGTACCTACCACGTCAACTACGTGTACCCGCTGTCCAAGCGCACCAGCGTCTACGGCTACGGCACGTACGGCAGGAATCTGGCCTACGTGCGCGACCTGAAGGGCACCGAAGCTGGCGTCGGGCTGAGCCACAGCTTCTGATCGTCCCGCAGGGCGCGTCATGCGCCCGATGCGGCCCGGCTTGCCGGGCCGCCCGCCGATTCGGACGGTTTTGATCGGGCTTGCCACAGAGGGCACACCCTGCCGTAGTTTTGCGATCTGGCCGCCGGCCTGAGGTCCGGCCATCATGACGCTTCCAGGCCCATGCCGGGCTTGTTTTGCTTTTGTCTACACAAAGGCGTAAGCTGAAATGAAGATCGCGGGTTTCGACTGGGATGCCGGGAACTGGCCGAAATGCGGCAAGCACGGCGTGTCCCGGGAAGAAATAGAGCAGGTGATGTCCGGGGCGCCTGCCTGCATGCCGGACCCCTGGCCCGACGAGCCGCGCCAGCGGGCAATCGGGAGGACGCGGGCCGGGCGGTATGTCTTCCTGGTGTTCGTGTTGCGGATGGTGGGCGGGCAGCTGAAAATACGCCCGATCAGTGCTCGGTACATGCACGCAAAAGAGGTCACGCACTATGAGCGCCAGATTGAAATCGATCCCCTCTTTCTCCAGCGATGAGGCGGCGGAAGACTTCGTCGCCACTGCGGATCTGTCGGAGTACGACCTGTCGCGGTTCAAGCCCATGCGCTTCGAACTCGAACCCAAGTCCGCCTCGTTGAACATGCGCCTGCCCGCCGCGTTGCTCGACGCGATCAAGGCTCGCGCGAAAGCCCGGGGCATTCCCTACACCCGCTACGTGCGCATGCTGCTGGAATCGGACGTCATGCGCCGCAAGCATCCGTAGGCCGTTTTCGCGCCGGGCTCCCGCGCTGGTTCCCGGCCTCGTCCAACATCCCGCCACCCAGGCGGGATGCGCGTTTTCAGGCGTCTGAAAGGTCTTCTGTGATCTTCTGAATTCTTGATCTCGAATATGTTTCCACCCCGGGTTTTCCCGGCAGTCGGGCTTGTCGAAATGCTACAATCCCGTAGTTTGATCTTCTGGAACAGGGGCCACACATGAATCTGGCACAGTACTTTCCCGTGCTGCTTTTCATCATCGTCGCCACGCTGATCGGCGCGGCCCTGCTGGGCGCGGGCCGCCTGCTGGGCAGGAACGTGCCGGACGCCGAAAAGCTGTCGGCCTACGAATGCGGCTTCGAGACCTTCGGCGATTCGCGCATGAAGTTCGACGTGCGCTACTACCTGGTGGCCATCCTGTTCATCATGTTCGACCTGGAAATCGCCTTCCTGTTCCCCTGGGCCATGGCCAATGGCGTGGTGGGCATGACGGGTTTCTGGGCGGTCGCCATCTTCCTGGGCGTGCTGACGGTCGGCTTCATCTACGAATGGCGGCGCGGCGCGCTGGACTGGGAATAAAGGGGGTTCATCATGGCTATCGAAGGTGTCATGGACAAAGGCTTCATCACCACCAGCGCGGACAAGTTCCTGAACTGGGCAAAGACGGGCTCGCTGTGGCCCATGACGTTCGGGCTGGCCTGTTGCGCGGTCGAGATGATGCACGCCGGCGCGGCGCGCTACGACCTCGACCAGTTCGGCATCATCTTCCGTCCCAGCCCGCGCCAGTCCGACCTGATGATCGTGGCCGGCACGCTGTGCAACAAGATGGCCCCGGCCCTGCGCAAGGTCTACGACCAGATGCCCGAGCCCCGCTGGGTGGTGTCCATGGGCTCCTGTGCCAATGGCGGCGGCTACTACCACTATTCCTATTCCGTGGTGCGCGGCTGCGACCGCATCGTGCCGGTGGACGTCTACGTGCCGGGCTGTCCGCCCACGGCGGAAGCCCTGGTCTACGGCCTGCTGCAGATGCAGAACAAGATCCGCCTGACCAACACCATCGCCCGCTAGGCGCCGTCCAACCGCTGACACACACGCTATGACACGGCTACAGACTTTAGACACGAACCTGCGCGCGGTCCTGGGGGCCTCGGCCGAACTGACCGAGGACCGGGGCGAACTCACCCTGCGGGTGCCCGCCGACGCCTGGGTGGACACCTGTCGCGTGCTGCGCGACCACGCCAGCCTGCGCTTCGAGACCTGCGTCGACCTCTGCGGGGTCGATTATTCCGCCTGGAAGGCGCCCACCTACGACGCTGGCGACGCGCATCCGCAGCGTTTCGCCGTGGTGATCCACCTGCTGTCGGTGACGCACAACTGGCGCCTGCGGGTGCGGGCCTACGCGCCGGACGACGCCTTCCCGGTGGTCGCCTCGCTGGTGGACATCTGGCCCTCGGTCAACTGGTACGAACGCGAAGCCTTCGACCTGTACGGCATCGTCTTCGAAGGCCACCCCGACCTGCGCCGCATCCTGACGGACTACGGCTTCATCGGCCACCCGTTCCGCAAGGATTTCCCGATTTCCGGGCACGTGGAAATGCGCTACGACCCCGAACAGAAGCGCGTCGTCTACCAGCCCGTCACGATCGAACCGCGGGAAGTCACCCCGCGCGTCGTGCGCGAAGACCACTACGGCATTGAACGGTACTGACATGGCAGAAATCCAGAACTACAACCTGAACTTCGGCCCGCAGCACCCGGCCGCGCACGGGGTGTTGCGCCTGGTGCTCGAACTGGACGGCGAAGTCGTCCAGCGCGCCGACCCGCACATCGGCCTGCTGCACCGCGCCACCGAAAAGCTGGCGGAAACCCGCACCTTCCTGCAGACGCTGCCCTACATGGACCGTCTGGACTACGTGTCCATGATGTGCAACGAGCACGCCTACTGCATGGCCGTGGAAAAGCTGCTGGGCATCGAAATCCCGCTGCGCGCGCAGTACATCCGCGTCATGTTCGACGAGATCACGCGCATCCTGAACCACCTGATGTCGCTGGGTTCGCACGCGCTGGACGTGGGCGCCATGGCGGTGTTCCTGTACGCCTTCCGCGAACGCGAGGACCTGATGGACTGCTACGAGGCGGTCTCGGGCGCGCGCATGCACGCGGCCTACTACCGTCCGGGCGGGGTGTACCGCGACCTGCCCGACAGCATGCCGCAGTACAAGGGTTCCAAATACCGTTCCGACAAGGAACTGCGCGCCATGAACGAATCGCGTTCGGGCTCGCTGCTGGACTTCATCGAGGATTTCACCAACCGCTTCCCGGCCTGTGTGGACGAATACGAGGTCCTGCTGACGGACAACCGCATCTGGAAGCAGCGCCTGGTGGACGTCGGCGTGGTGTCGCCCGAACGCGCGCTGGCGCTGGGCTTCACCGGCCCCATGCTGCGCGGTTCCGGCATCGAATGGGACCTGCGCAAGCACCAGCCCTACGAAGTCTACGACCGCGTGGAATTCGACATCCCCGTGGGCAAGAACGGCGACTGCTACGACCGCTACCTGTGCCGCATCGCGGAAATGCGCGAATCCAACCGCATCATCCGCCAGTGCGTGGAATGGCTGCGCAACAATCCCGGCCCGGTCATCACCGGCAACCACAAGGTCGCGCCGCCCACGCGCGAACGCATGAAGACGGGCATGGAAGACCTGATCCACCACTTCAAGCTCTTCACCGAGGGCATGCACGTCCCCGAAGGCGAAGCCTACGCCGCGGTCGAGCACCCCAAGGGCGAGTTCGGCATCTACCTGGTGTCCGACGGGGCCAACAAGCCCTACCGCCTGAAGATCCGCGCGCCGGGCTTCGCCCACCTGCACTCGCTGGAAGAAATGTCCAAGGGCCACATGATCGCCGACGTGGTCACCATCATCGGGACCCAGGACATCGTGTTCGGCGAGATCGATCGCTAGCCGCGCGGACATCACAGGGAATCTGATTATGTTGCTTTCCGAACAAGCCTACCGGGACATCGACCGGGAAATCGCCAAGTATCCGGCGGACCAGAAGCAGTCCGCCGTGATGGCGGCGCTGGCGATCGCCCAGGGCGAACAGGGCTGGGTGTCGCCGGACGTGATCCGCGACGTGGCCGCCTATCTGGGCATGCCGCCGGTCGCGGTCCAGGAAGTCGCGACCTTCTACAACATGTACAACACCAAGCCGGTGGGCCGCTACACGCTGACCATCTGCACCAACCTGCCCTGTGCGCTCCAGGGCGGCACGCAGGCGGCCGAACACCTCAAGCGCACGCTGGGCATCGACTTCCACGAGACCACGCCGGACGGCCTGTTCACCCTGATCGAGGGCGAATGCATGGGCGCCTGCGGCGACGCGCCCGTGATGCTGGCCAACGGCACGCACATGTGCTGCCGCATGCAGCCGGAAAAAATCGACGCCCTGATCGGTGAACTGAAGGAATCCGCATGAGCGCTCTGGACGTACTGCAGAAATTCTCCACGGACGCGTTCGCGCCCGACCTGGGCGGGGATCCCGCCCGCAGCATGATCTTCCACGGCCGCCACATCCAGCCGCAGATCCTGGCCGACCTGGACGGGAACAACTGGGGCATCCGCGACTACATGGCGCGCGGCGGCTACGAGGCCCTGAAAAAAGTCCTGTCGGGCATGACGGCCGACGACGTGATCGCCGAACTGAAGGCGTCGAACCTGCGCGGCCGGGGCGGTGCGGGCTTCCCGACGGGCCTGAAGTGGTCCTTCATGCCGCGCAACATCCCCGGCCAGAAATACGTCGTCTGCAATTCGGACGAGGGCGAGCCCGGCACCTTCAAGGACCGCGACATCCTGCGCTACAACCCGCACGCCGTGATCGAAGGCATGATCATTGGCGGCTTCGCGATGGGCGCCTCGGTGGGCTACAACTACATCCACGGCGAGATCTTCCAGATCCACCAGCGCTTCGAACAGGCCCTGGAAGAAGCCCGCGAGGCCGGCTTCCTGGGCGAGAACATCCTGGGTTCGGGCTTCAGCTTCCAGCTGCACTCGCACCACGGCTTCGGCGCCTACATCTGCGGCGAGGAAACCGCCCTGCTGGAATCCCTGGAAGGCAAAAAAGGCCAGCCGCGCTTCAAGCCGCCGTTCCCGGCCAGCTTCGGCCTGTACGGCAAGCCCACCACGATCAACAACACGGAAACCTTCGCGGCCGTGCCCTGGGTGATCCGCATGGGCGCCCAGGCCTACGCCGAACTGGGCATCGAAAAGGCGGGCGGCACCAAGATCTTCTCGATTTCCGGCGACGTCGAACGCCCCGGCAATTATGAAATCCCGCTGGGCACGCCCTTCGCCACGCTGCTGGAACTGGCGGGCGGGGTGCGCGGCGGGCGCAAGCTGAAGGCCGTGATTCCCGGGGGCTCCTCGTCCCCGGTGCTGCCGGCCGACATCATGATGCAGACCAACATGGACTACGACTCCATCGCCAAGGCCGGCTCCATGCTGGGCTCGGGCGCGGTCATCGTCATGGACGAGACCCGCTGCATGGTGAAGTCGCTCATGCGCCTGTCGTATTTCTACTTCGAGGAATCCTGCGGCCAGTGCACGCCCTGCCGCGAGGGCACCGGCTGGCTGTACCGCATGATGAACCGCATGGAACACGGCCAGGGCACGATGGAGGACATCGAGACCCTGGATTCCGTGGCGCACAACATGATGGGGCGCACGATCTGCGCCCTGGCCGACGCGGCCGCCATGCCCGTGCGCAGCTTCATCAAGCATTTCCGCGACGAATTCGTGCACCACGTGGACCACAAGGACTGCGTGGTCGCCAAGTATCTGTAGGGTCAGGACACGCCATGGTAGAACTCACCATCGACGGGCTTAAGGTCGAAGCCGCAGAAGGCAGCATGGTCATCCAGGCCGCCCACGCGGCGGGCCTGTACATCCCCCATTTCTGCTATCACAAGAAGCTCAGCATCGCGGCCAACTGCCGCATGTGCCTGGTCGAAGTCGAAAAGGCCCCCAAGGCCCTGCCGGCCTGTGCCACGCCGGTCACCAACGGCATGGTGGTGCACACCCGCTCGCCCAAGGCCATCGACGCCCAGCGCGCGGTCATGGAATTCCTGCTGATCAACCACCCGCTGGACTGCCCGGTCTGCGACCAGGGCGGCGAATGCCAGCTGCAGGATCTGGCCGTGGGCTACGGCGAATCGGCCTCGCGGTACAAGGAACCCAAGCGCGTGGTCTTCCACAAGCCCATGGGTCCGCTGATCTCGGCCGAACAGATGCAGCGCTGCATCCACTGCACCCGCTGCATCCGGGTCGGCCAGGAAATCGGCGGCTACATGGAAATCGGCATGCTGAACCGGGGCGAATTCTCCGAAATCACCACCTTCGTGGGCGAGGCCGTGGAATCCGAACTCTCGGGCAACATGATCGACGTCTGCCCGGTGGGCGCGCTGCTGTCCAAGCCCTTCAGCATGAACGCCCGCACCTGGGAACTGGCCCGGCGCCGTTCGGTCAGCCCGCACGACAGCGTGGGCGCCAACCTGGTGGTGCAGACCAAGATGGACCGCGTCCTGCGCGTGGTGCCGTTCGAAAATGAACCGGTCAACGAATGCTGGATCAGCGACCGCGACCGCTTCTCCTACGCCGGCCTGTATGCCGATGACCGCCTGCAGCACCCGATGGTGCGCGGCTGCGACGGCCAGTGGCACGAGGCCTCCTGGTCCGACGCGCTGCAGTCCGTGGTCACCGGCCTGAAGCAGGTGCGCGAGGACGGCGGCGGCGCCCAGATCGGCGCGCTGGCCACCGAGACCGCCACGCTCGAAGAGCTCGCCCTGCTGGCGCGCCTGACGCGCGCCCTGGGCTCGGACAACGTCGACTTCCGCCTGCGCGGCGATGGCGCCGCCTTCGACGCCGTGCGTTCGGGCACGCCCTGGCTGGGCATGCCGATCGCCGATCTGAATACGCTGGACCGCGCCCTGGTGGTGGGCTCCTTCCTGCGCAAGGACCATCCCCTGATGGCGCAGCGCCTGCGCCAGGCGGCCAAGCGCGGCATGCAGCTGTCCCTGGTGGACAGCGTCGCCGCCGATCCCCTGGTGCCGGTCGCCGGCCGCCTGACGGTCAAGCCCTCGGCCCTGGTCGGTGCCCTGGCCGAGATCGCCGTCGCTCTGGCCGAACTGAAATCCCGGCCCGCGCCCGAGGGCCTGTCCGGCGTGCAGCCGGGCGAATCCGCGCGCGCCATCGCCGCCAGCCTCGCCTCCGGCGAGCGGGTGGCGGTGCTGATGGGCAACCTGGCCCTGGCCGACGACCAGGCCGCGCAGCTGGCGGCCAACGCCCAGGCCATCGCCCAGCTGGCGGGTGGGCGCTTCGGCTTCCTGACCCCCGGCGGCAACACGGTGGGCGGCTACCTGGCCGGCGCTGTGCCGGCCGACGGCGGCCTGGACGCCCGGCGCATGCTGGGCGGCGAACCGCTCAAGGCCTATCTGGTGCTGCATGCCGAACCGCGCCTGGACAGCGAACTGGGCGAACGCGCCGTGCGCGCGCTGCAGGGTTCGGCCATGGCGGTGGCCTTCACGGCCTTCCGCTCGGCGGCCGAGGACTGGGCCGACGTGATGCTGCCGATCGCGCCCTTCACCGAAACGTCCGGCACTTTCGTCAACGCCGAAGGCCGCGTGCAGAGCTTCAAGGGCGTGGCCGCCCCGGTGGGCGACACCCGCCCGGCCTGGAAGGTCCTGCGCGTGCTGGGCAACCTGATGGACCTGCAGGGCTTCGACGACGAGACCTCCGAATCGGTGCGCGACACCGTGATGGCGGGGGGCCTGGACGGCCGCCTGTCCAACGAGATCCGCCTGGCCCCGGCCGCGACGGCCCCGGCCGCCGGCCTGGAACGCGTGGCCGAACTGCCCATCTACCGCACCGACGCGCTGGTGCGCCGTTCGCAGCCGCTGCAGGAGCACATCAATTCCGCGCCGCCGCGCGCGGCGATGAACGCCGCCACCCTGCAGGCGCAGGGCCTGTCGGCCGGGGACGCCGTGCGCGTGTCCACGGTCCACGGCTCGGCCGAACTGGAGGCCGCCCTGGACGACACGGTGGCCGACGGGGCCGTGCGCATCGCCGGGGCCTTTGAACAGACCGCCGCCTTGGGCATGGGCTCGGGCGCAATCCAGGTGGAGCGTCGCTAATGGACTGGTTGAACACCCTCAACGCCTTCGGCACGGGCCTGATCGGCGAGACCCCCTGGCTGGTGATCTGGACGCTGGTGAAGATCGTCGTCATCGCCGTGCCCATCATCCTGTGCGTGGCCTACCTGACGTACTGGGAACGCAAGATGATCGGCGCCATGCACGTGCGCCTGGGCCCCACCCGGGTGGGCTACCGCGGCCTGCTGCAGCCCTTCGCCGACGTGTTCAAGCTGCTGACGAAGGAACTCATCGTCCCGTCCAAGGCCAACACCGTGCTCTACGTGCTGGCTCCGGTGGTCACGCTGATGCCGGCGCTGGCCGCCTGGGCGGTGATCCCGTTCCAGCCGGAAGTCGTCCTGGCCGACGTCAACGCGGGCCTGCTGTTCATCCTGGCCATCACCTCGGTCGAGGTCTACGGCGTCATCATGGCCGGCTGGGCGTCGAACTCGAAATACGCCCTGCTGGGCGCGCTGCGCGCCTCGGCGCAGATGGTGTCCTACGAACTGGGCATCGGCTTCGTGATGGTCACGGTGCTGCTGGTGTCGGGCACGCTGAACCTGTCGGGCATCGTCGAGGGCCAGAGCGTCGGCCACTTCGCCGGCATGGGCCTGAACTTCCTGTCCTGGAACTGGCTGCCGCTGCTGCCGCTGTTCGTGATCTACGTCGTGTCCTCGGTCGCGGAAACCAACCGCCACCCCTTCGACGTGGTGGAGGGCGAATCGGAGATCGTGGCCGGCCACATGGTGGAATATTCCGGCATGGGCTTCGCGCTGTTCTTCCTGGGCGAATACGCCAACATGATCCTGCTGTCGGCGATGGCCTCGATCATGTTCCTGGGCGGCTGGGCCGCGCCGCTGGACTTCGCGCCCTTCACCTGGGTGCCGGGCTGGCTGTGGCTGGGGATCAAGACCTTCGTGGTGGTGTCCATGTTCATCTGGTTCCGCGCGACGTTCCCGCGCTACCGCTACGACCAGATCATGCGTCTGGGCTGGAAGGTCTTCATTCCCCTGACGGGGATCTGGCTGGTGGTGGTGGCGATCTGGATGCAGACGCCCTGGAACATCTGGCAGTAAGGGGTACGAGATGGAAGCGATCAAGGATTTCTTCGGCAGCCTGATGCTGAAGGAAATGCTCGAAGGCATGCGCCTGACGGGCAAATACTTCTTCAAGCGCAAGATCACGCTGCGCTATCCGCAGGAAAAGACGCCGGCCTCGCCGCGCTTCCGCGGCCTGCACGCGCAGCGCCGCTACGCCAACGGCGAGGAACGCTGCATCGCCTGCAAGCTGTGCGAAGCCGTGTGCCCGGCCCTGGCCATCACCATCGAATCGCACCAGCGCGAGGACGGCACGCGCCGCACCACGCGCTACGACATCGACCTGGCCAAGTGCATCTTCTGCGGCTTCTGCGAGGAAGCCTGTCCCACGGACGCCATCGTGGAAACGCATCTGCACGAATACCACGGTGAAAAGCGCGGCGACCTGTACTACACCAAGGACATGCTGCTGGCCGTGGGCGACCGCTACGAGTCGGAAATCGCGGCCCGCCGCGCCGCCGACGCGCCCTACCGTTGATGCCGGGAACCCGACCATGAGTTTCGATACCGTTCTGTTCTACCTGCTGGCCATCGTGCTGGTCGTGGCGGCGTTCCGCGTCATCACGGCCACCAGCCCCGTGACCGGGGTGCTGCACCTGATCCTGACCTTCTTCACCGCGTCCATGATGTGGATGCTGATCCAGGCGGAATTCCTGTCCCTGGTGCTGGTGATCGTCTACGTCGGCGCCGTGATGGTGCTGTTCCTGTTCGTCGTCATGATGCTCGACATGCGCACCGAGGGCCTGAAGCAGGGCCTGAAGGTCTACCTGCCGCTGGGCCTGACCATCGGCGGGATCATGGTGCTGGAAATGGCCTTCGTGGTGCTGCGTTCCTGGGGCGACGCCCCCGCGCTGCCGGTCCCGGCCGACGACTTCGACAACACCCTGGCCCTGGGCACGGCGATGTACACCCAGTACGCCTACGCCGTCGAGATCGGCGGGGTGGTGCTGCTGGTGGGCATGATCTGCGCGATCGCCCTGACCATGCGCAAGCGCGCCGACTACAAGCGCACCGATCCCGGCAAGCAGGTGCGCGTGCGCGCCGCCGACCGGGTGCGCCTGGTGAGCATGCCCGCGCAGGTCGAGACGCCCGACGCGCAATCCGAAGGAGCCCAAAAATGACCATAGGCCTGAGCCATTACCTGATCGTCGGAGCGATCCTGTTCGCCATGGGCGTGTTCGGCTTCTTCCTGAACCGCCGCAATCTGATCGTGCTGCTGATGTCGATCGAACTGATCCTGCTGGCGGCCAACATGAACTTCGTCGCCTTCTCCATCGGCTCCGGCGATCCGGCCGGGCAGATCTTCGTGTTCTTCGTGCTGACCGTGGCCGCCGCCGAAGCCGCCATCGGCCTGGCCATCCTGGTGCTGCTGTTCCGCAATCTCAGCACCATCAACGTCGACAAGCTCGACTCGCTGAAGGGGTAGTCCAGCCATGTCCGCACAGAATCTGTATCTCCTGATCGCCCTGGCGCCGCTGGCCACCGCCGTGGTCGCCGGCCTCTTCGGCACGGGCTTTCTCGGGTCGTGGCTGGGGCGCCGCGGCTCGCACGTCCTGACCATCCTGGGGGTGGCGGTGTCCTTCGTCGGCTCGCTGCTGGTGCTGCAGCAGGTGCTGGACGGCCAGACCTTCGAGGGCACGGTCTACACCTGGTCCATGATCGGCTCGGTCAAGTTCGAGATCGGCTTCCTGATCGATCCGCTGACGGCGCTGATGATGGTGGTGGTGACCTCGGTGTCGCTGATGGTGCACATCTACACCATCGGCTACATGTCCGATGATCCGGGCTACCAGCGCTTCTTCTCGTACATCTCGCTGTTCACCTTCTCCATGCTGATGCTGGTGATGTCGAACAACATGCTGCAGCTGTTCTTCGGCTGGGAAGCCGTGGGCCTGGTGTCCTACCTGCTGATCGGCTTCTACTACGGCCGTCCTTCGGCGGTGTTCGCCAACCTGAAGGCCTTCATGGTGAACCGCGTGGGCGACTTCGGCTTCGTGCTGGGCATCGGCCTGCTGTACGCCTACACCGGCAGCCTGAACTACGCGGAAGTCTTCGCCCAGGTCGACAGGCTGTCCGGCCTGCTGTTCCCGGGCACCGAATGGCACCTGCTGACCGTGGCCTGCCTGGCGCTGTTCGTGGGCGCCATGGGTAAATCCGCCCAGGCGCCGCTGCACGTCTGGCTGCCCGACTCCATGGAAGGCCCGACGCCGATCTCCGCCCTGATCCACGCCGCCACCATGGTGACGGCCGGGATCTTCATGGTCGCCCGCTTCTCGCCCGTGTTCGAAATGTCGCCCACGGCGCTGTCGGTCATCATCGTGATCGGCGCCTTCGGCGCGCTGTTCCTGGGCATCCTCGGGGTGGTGCAGAACGACATCAAGCGCGTGGTGGCCTATTCCACGCTGTCGCAGCTGGGCTACATGACGGTGGCGCTGGGCGCCTCGGCCTACCCGGTGGCGATCTTCCACCTGATGACGCACGCCTTCTTCAAGGCCCTGCTGTTCCTGGGCGCGGGCTCGGTGATCCTGGGCATGCACCACGACCAGGACATGCGCCACATGGGCGGCCTGCGCAAGTACATGCCGATCACCTGGATCACCATGCTGATCGGCACGCTGGCCCTGGTGGGCACGCCGTTCTTCTCGGGCTTCTATTCCAAGGAACACATCATCGAGGCCGCCGGCGCGGCCAACGTCTGGGGGGCGAACTTCGCCTACTACGCGACGCTGTGCGGCGTGTTCGTGACCTCGCTGTATTCCTTCCGCCTGTACTTCCTGGTCTTCCACGGCAAGGAACGCTTCGACACCGTGCATGGCCCGGCCCACGTCCATCATGACGAAGGCCGCACCCTGGCGGCCCACGGCCACGACGCGCACGGCCACGACGGCCACGCGCACGGCGATCACGGCCACGACGACCATCATGGCGGCGGCCTGCCCAAGGAATCGCCCTGGGTGGTGACGCTGCCGCTGGTGCTGCTGGCGGTGATGTCGGTGGTGGCCGGGGTCTGGTTCATCGACCCGCTGCTGTTCGACGGCTACTTCGGCAAGGCCATCACGGTGGCCTCCCACCATCCGGCCATGGCCGAGCTGGCCCACGAATGGCACGGCTGGGTGGCCTTCGCGCTGCACGGCTTCACCTCGGTGCCGTTCCTGCTGCTGCTGGCCGGCTTCGTGGTCGCCTGGTACTGCTGGCTGGTGAACCCGTCGGTGCCCGCGGCGTTCGCGCGCGGCCTGGCGCCGGTCTACCGCCTGCTGGACAACAAGTACTACTTCGACTGGTTCAACGAGAACGTCATCGCCCGCTTCGCCCGCGCCCTGGGGCGCGGCCTGTGGCAAGGCGGCGACCGCGGCCTCATCGACGGCCTGATCATCAACGGCAGCGCGCGGCTGGTGGGGGCCGCGGCCGCCACGGCCCGCCTGCTGCAGTCCGGCTACATCTATCACTACGCCTTCGCCATGATCATCGGCATCATGGTGTTTCTCACTTTCTTCGTCTTGATGGTTCACTGATGGCTAGCGAAATGGCGTCCTCTACACTCCCCTGGCTGACCCTCTCGATCTTCGTCCCGATCTTCTTCGGGCTGCTGGTGCTGCTGATCGGCCGGGACGACAATCCGGGACCGGCCCGGGTGCTGTCGCTGGTCGGCTCCATCGCCGGGCTGCTGGTGACCATCCCCCTGTACACCGGCTTCAATCCGGACACGGCCGACATGCAGTTCGTCGAGAAGACGCCGTGGATCGAGGCCTTCAACCTCAACTACCACCTGGGGATCGACGGCATCTCGGTGTGGTTCGTGCTGTTGACGGCCTTCATCACCATCATCGTGGTGCTGGCCGGCTGGGAAATCATCAAGTCGCGCGTGGCCCAGTACATGGCCGCGTTCCTGATCCTGTCGGGCCTGATGATCGGGGTGTTCTGCGCCCTGGACGGCATGCTGTTCTACGTGTTCTTCGAAGCCACCCTGATCCCGATGTACATCATCATCGGCGCCTGGGGCGGCCCGAACCGCGTGTACGCGGCCTTCAAGTTCTTCCTGTACACGCTGATGGGTTCGCTGCTGACCCTGATCGCCTTCATCTACCTGTGGCACGCCTCGGGCGGATCCTTCGACATCGCGACCTGGCACAAGCTGCCCCTGAGCTACACCGAACAGGTCTTCATCTTCGTGGCGCTGCTGGCGGCCTTCGCGGTCAAGGTGCCGATGTGGCCGGTGCACACCTGGCTGCCCGACGCCCACGTCGAGGCCCCCACGGGCGGCTCCATCGTGCTGGCGGCCATCATGCTGAAACTCGGCGCCTACGGTTTCCTGCGCTTCTCGCTGCCGATCGCGCCCGACGCCTCGCACAGCCTGGCCGGTCTGATGATCGCGCTGTCGCTGATCGCGGTGATCTACATCGGCCTGGTCGCCATCGTCCAGGACGACATGAAGAAGCTCGTGGCGTATTCGTCCGTGGCGCACATGGGTTTCGTGACCCTGGGTTTCTTCCTGTTCAACGTCACCGGCCTGGAAGGCGCCATCATCCAGATGATCTCGCACGGCTTCGTGTCGGGCGCCATGTTCATGTGCATCGGCGTCATGTACGACCGGCTGCACACGCGCCGCATCGATGCCTACGGCGGGGTGGTGCACCGCATGCCGCGCTTCGTCACGTTCTTCGTGCTGTTTTCAATGGCCAACGCGGGCCTGCCGGGCACCAGCGGCTTCATCGGCGAATTCACGGTGATCCTGGGTGCGGTGCAGTACGACTTCTGGATCGGCCTGCTGGCCGCCTCGGCGCTGATCTGGGGCGCGGGCTACTCGCTGTGGATGGTCAAGCGCGTGGCCTTCGGTCCCGTGGCCAACGAACAGGTGGACGGCATGTCCGACCTGTGCAGCCGCGAATTCCTGATTCTGGGCCTGCTGGCCATCCTGACGCTGTTCATGGGCATCTATCCGAAGCCCTTCACGGACCTGATGCATCCCTCGGTGCAAGCCTTGTTGCAGCACGTGTCCATCTCGAAACTGTAGGCCTGAACCACTATGCAAAATCTTTTCGACTTCGCGCTGGCGACACCCGAGATCGTTCTGCTGGTGCTGACCGGGGCCGTGCTGCTGATCGACGCCTTCGGCAACGAGCCTACGCGGCGCATGACCTTCATGCTGACCATGGGCACGCTGCTGGTCGCCATCCTGGTGTCCTGGGGGCAGTGGGGCGAGGCCACACAGGGCCGCACCTTCAGCGGCCTGTACGTGGCCGATCCGCTGGGCCATTTCCTGAAGATCCTGTCGGCCATCGCCGTCGGCGTGACGCTGATCTACGGCCGTGCCTACGCTGAAAAGCGCGACATGGTGGCGCGCGGCGGCGAAATGTATTCCCTGGCGCTGCTGACCCTGCTGGGCGTGTTCGTGATGATTTCGGCCGGCAGCATGCTGACGGTGTACCTGGGTGTGGAACTGATGTCCTTCGCCCTGTACGGCCTGGTGGCGCTGCGCCGCGATCACCTGGCCTCCACCGAGGCCGCGATGAAATATTACGTGCTGGGCTGCCTGGCCTCGGGCATCTTGCTGTACGGCATGTCGATGATCTACGGCGCCACCGGCCAGCTGGGCCTGGTGGAGATCGCCCAGGTGATCCGCGACGGCGGCGCCGACCGCATGCCGCTGGTGTTCGGCGTGGTGTTCATCGTCTCGGGCCTGGCCTTCAAGATGACGGCCGCGCCTTTCCACATGTGGACGCCCGACGTCTACCAGGGCGCGCCGACCACGGTCACGCTGCTGGTGGGCTCGGCCCCCAAGTTCGCCGCCTTCGTCATCACGCTGCGCCTGCTGATCGAAGCCCTGCATGGCATCGCGGTGGACTGGCAGCCCATGCTGCTGATCCTGGCCGTGCTGTCGCTGGCCGTGGGCAATATCGTCGCCATCGCCCAGACCAACTTCAAGCGCATGCTGGCCTACTCGACCATCGGCCAGATGGGCTTCGTGTTCCTGGGCCTGATGTCGGGCGTGTACGAAGGCCAGGCCGGCGCCAGCGCGGCGGCCTACGGTTCCTCGCTGTTCTACGTGGTCATTTACGTGCTGACCACGCTGTCCACCTTCGGCCTGATTCTGCTGCTCTCGCGCCAGGGCTTCGAATGCGAGGAAATCACCGATCTGAAGGGCCTGAACCGTCGCAACCCGCTGCTGGCCGGCGTGCTGATGCTGTCCATGTTCTCCCTGGCGGGCATTCCGCCGCTGTCGGGCTTTTACGCCAAGCTGGTCGTGCTGCAGGCTGTAGTCGGCGCGGGCCACGTCTGGCTGGCCGTGTTCGCGGTGATGTGCTCGCTGATCGGCGCCTTCTACTACCTGCGCGTAGTGAAGACGGCTTACTTCGACGAGCCCGAGGACGCCGTCACGCTGGGTGCCGGCACGCTGGCCACACGCGGTGTGATGTCGATCAACGGCCTGCTGGTGATCGGCCTGGGGATCCTGCCGGGCGGCCTGATGTCCCTGTGCGTGGACGTCATCCGCCAGTCGCTCAACTTCTGATCGGGGCGGGCGTTTCATGTCCCTGACGGCGGCGGCCTGGATTGTCATACTTTGCGCCCTGGTCATGGCCAATCTGCCGTTCCTGCTGGAACGGCGGCTGGCGCCCTGGCCCTGGGGCCCGGCCGGCGGCACGCTGCCCGGCCTGGCGCGCTGGGGCCTGGGGCTGGCCTTCCTGGCCGGCCTGGCCCTGTGGTCCTGGGGGACGCTGACGCTGGTGGGCGGGGCGTTTGCCGGCGGCGGCGCGACGACGGCGCTTTTCCTGCTGAAGCTGCTGGCGAGCCTGCTGGTCGCCGGCCTGCTGCTGGCGCTGCCGGGCCGGCTGGGGGGCGGCGAGGCGGGCAAAAGGAAATCCTTCTTCGACCGTCTGCTGGAAGTCCTGGTGGGCTATGTGCTGGTCGGCACCCTGGGCTTCGCCCTGGAGCTGAACCTGGGCAATGCCTTCACTCAGCGTTGGGAATTCTATGCTGTGACCGGGGCCCTGTTCCTGGTGCTGGGCTATCCCGGGTTCGTCTGGCGCTACATGATGCGCCGTCGTTCGCGCTGATCCCGGCGCGGCATCAATAGAGCACGCCCGCGTCCACGTCGGCCGGCGTGCGGCAGCCCGTCAGGGCCATCGCCACTTCCAGTTCACCACGCAACACCTGGATCAGGTGCGCCAGGGCGGGCGCGCCGCCCGCCGCCAGCGCGTGCAGCACGGGCCGTCCGATCAAGACTCCCCGGGCGCCCAGCGCCAGCGCCTTGAGGATGTCCGTGCCGCGCCGGATGCCGCCGTCCGCCAGGATGGGGATGCGGCCTGCCACGGCCCGGGCAACGGCGGGCAGGGCGTCGCAGGTGGACGGCAGGGTGTCCAGGCAGCGGCCCCCGTGATTGGAGACGATCAGACCGTCGATGCCCTGCGCCAGGGCGAGGCATGCGTCCTCCGGATCCAGGATGCCCTTGAGCCACAGGGGTGTGCCGGCGGGCAGACGGTCGCGCAGCCAGGCGACGTCGTCCCAGGTTGGCGCCGCGTCCAGCAGACCGCTGCCGAACAAGGGCCCGCCTCCCGGCGGCGCCGGGCGGGCGGCGGGTGGCGACAGGCCGTCCAGGTGGACGGAGCGGATCGTGTGCGGCAGGCGGAAACCGCTGCGCTGTTCGGCGTTGCGCACGCCGTTCACGGGCGCGTCCACGGTCAGGACCAGGGCGAGGGCGCCGGCCCGCAGAGCGCGGGTCGCCAGGGCCAGGGTGTCTTCGCGACGGACCTGGGCATAGAGCTGGAACCACAACGGGGGCGGTTCGGGCAGGGCGGCCAGGGTCTCGATGGCCGTGCCCGATTGCGCGCTCAGGACGTAGGGCGTGCCGGTCGCGGCGGCGGCCAGGGCGGTGGCGGTTTCCCCGTCCTGGTGGACCAGGCCGTGCCAGGCCGTGGGCGCGATCAGGATCGGGTGCGCCAGGCGCTGGCCGTTCAGGTCGATGCGTGTATGGGCGCCTGCCAGCGGTCGCAGCACGCGGCCGCGCAGCCGCAGGGCAGGCCAGGCGTCGAGGTTGGCGCGGGCCGTGCGTTCGTCCGCGCCGCCGGATTCCAGCCACGCCCAGACCGCCGGATCCAGGAGCGCGCGAGCCCGTTCGGCATAGTCCTGGGCGCAGAGGGGGACGTTCATGGGCGGGGCACCGGTATCGTCGAGTCAGGCATGCAGGATGCCACAGAGTCGCCGGGGACGGGCCGACGGCAGACGGTAAAATAGCCGCGCGCAACCCCGAGGATTTTCCACATGGCACACATCATCCTGCAGGCTCCGCGCCTGATGGCGGCGGACATCGAACGGCTGGCGGCCGTGGCCTGCGCGGGCGGGGTCCAGGAACTGGGTCCTACGGCCGTGCGCCTGCTGGATGTGGATCCGGACTGCCGGGGTGATGCCCTGGCGCAGGCCGCGGCGGCGCGCATGGATGCCGCCTGGCTGGACACGGTGCATCGCCTGGGGGATTGCCGGGTGCTGGCCATGGACATGGATTCCACCCTGGTCAACATCGAGTGCATCGACGAGATCGCCGACGCGGTGGGCCGCAAGGCCGAAGTCGCCGAGATCACCGAAGCCGCCATGCGCGGCGAGATCAAAGACTTTGCCGAAAGCCTGCGCCGCCGCGTGGCCTTGCTGCGCGGCGTGCCGGAAACGGCCCTGGAACAGGTCTTCGCCGAGCGCCTGCGCCTGAATCCCGGGGCCGAGCGTCTGATCGAGGTCGCCCGCGACCATGGCCTGAAGACGATTCTGGTGTCCGGGGGCTTCACCTTCTTCACCGAGCGCCTGCGCCGGGGGCTGGCGCTGGACGAGGCACATGCCAACACACTGGAAGTCATGGATGGCGTGCTGACGGGCCGGGTGCTGGGCGATATCGTCGACGGCGCGGCCAAGGCGCGTCATGTGCGCGCGCTGGCCGAATCCACGGGCGCGGCGCCGGAGCAGATCATCGTGCTGGGGGATGGGTCCAACGACCTGCCGATGATGGCGCAGGCCTTTTATTCGGTGGCCTATCGTGCCAAGCCCGTGGTCCGCGCCCAGGCGCGCTTCGCCCTGGATCACAGCCCGCTGGACGCGGTGCTGAACTGGTTCCGGTTGCGGCATTAGGCCCAGTCTTCCGAGATCAGGCGCGGAACGCGCTGAGATTCGCACCTATTGTGCGTGATGAGCGTACATCCCTGGGAGAGAGCGTGTCCGGCGATTGCAGCGTCGTTGTGGCTGATCGGGGTGCCCTTTTCAGCCAGATACCGGCGGATCTGCGCGGCTTCATCGACTGCTGCGGCGTCCCAGGGCAGGATGGCGTCGAGCCGCTGCACGAAGGCGTCCACCTTCTTCGATGGTATCCGGACGATTTGCCAAAAAGCCGCCGCCTGCCGCAGAAGTGTCCCCCAGTGAACTCCAGGATGGCCGGCATGGACGCAGCAGCAGGGCGTTGCCTTGTGGAATGATTTCCACTTTGGAGACCCCTTGGAATTCCAGATCGCGTGGGATTCGGACCGCCTGATTCTTGTTGTTGCGGAAGATGGACACGGTGCGCATGACGGATCCCTTGATTTTTGACCGCCGTTCTTGGAAGCATCTGTTCGGCATATGTTGGTGTCAGGCACCTGATGTCGTCCTGGGTCATAGCCAGCCGGCCAGCGTGCTGTCCTGGTTCCGGCTTTGCCACCGGGAGGAATTGAAGCTTGAACGATTGAGACGGTTTTCGACTTAGTCTTGTTCCGTTTCTTGGCTTTACGGGCCTAAGTGGTTCGAATACTCTTTCCCCGAAGCTGCCCCACCCCGACTTAAGGGTGAGGGTGGTCACTAGAAAACAGGAGACAGAGATGATGATGACCACGCACGGAATTCTTCCGCATGGCCTGCGTCGTACCGCCATCGCGGCAACGGCTGTTGTGACGCTCGCACTCTTCGGTGCTGTCGTGCCCGCCACGGCCAACGCCGCAAGCCCGACGGTGCTCAAGGCAGCGTTTTATCAGCCCGATGGTCATCCGATCATCGAATTGAGCAAGGAAGTGTTCAGCAAGATCGAGCGCGATACCGAAGGGCGGGTGAAATTCAAAACCTACGCGTCCTCGACCTTGGTGCCGACCACTGAAATGGCGAGCGGGGTCAATGACGGGACGGCATTCATGGCGATCTGGTACATGCCGTACATGTCCAAGACCATTCCCTTGTTCGATATCGAAACGATTCCCGTCTGGACCGGTGGTTGTAAGGGCATCGTCGAGACGTTCAACGCGGGCTTGAATGACATCTACACTGCGGCGCTGGAGCGCCAGGGCCTGACCCATGTGAAGGTGGCCGGGGTCAGCGAATGCCTGCCGCGTGTGCTCGCGGTGCGTAAAGAAGTGCGCACCCCCGACGACTCGAAGGGTGTGAAGATCAGAAGCGTGGGCGCCGAGGCCGACATGTTCAAGACGATCGGCGCCAGCCCGGTCAATATGACCATGGATCAGGTCTACGAGGCGATGTCGCGCGGCATCATTGATGGCGTCACCAATGCCTTCATGATGATCGAAGACCGCAGCCAGTTCGAAATCGTCAAGCACGTCACGAACATGGACCTGACTTCTGTGCTGATGCATGTGATCTACAACCCCACCGTGTCGGCCAAACTCGACCCGCGTGACCGGCAGATTGTGGAAGATGGTATGAAGAACGTCGCGGATCACGTGCGTGTCGGCTTGAGCAAGCTGAACGAGGAGTCGGTTGCCAAGGCCACCACGACCTTGGGCGTGCAGGTCTACCAGCCGAATGCTGACGAAAAGAAGGCATGGGCCGCCGCCGCGCGCGCTTCCAGTCAGGCGTTCGCGGCAAAGGGGGAGAATGATCCGCTCATCAAAAAGGGCCTGGAGTACGTATATCAGTTCAATCCGCAAAACTGATCCTGCATTTCGCAGCCAGAGGAGCAACTAAAGTGGCAACTAAAGGAGATCGCCGTGGACCGCTTCACTGATACACCGAGTACCGTCGTTTCCCGAGGTATCGATTTGGTGATCTCCTTTTTCCACTATGTCGCCATGTTCACCCTGGGCATCATGGCGCTGTTGATGGGCTATGACATCGTCATGCGCTTCGTCTTCAACAGTCCCGCAGAGTGGGTGCTCGACGTGGTCCAGCTGGTGCAGGTCACCTTGGCGTTCATCGCGGCGGCACCGGTGCTCAGGGACGGTGGGCACATCAATATGGAACTGATGGAGATGATACTCGGTTCGCGGGGTCAGAGACGGCTCGGGATTCTCTCGAATGGCATCTGTGCCGTAGGCAGTCTCTGGATGGCGGTGCTGGGGTGGCGGACGTTCAGTCAGAGCCTCCGGATCTCCGAGTCGTCCTATGGCATCTCCCTGCCGATCTATCCGTGGAAGTTCCTGGTGCCCCTGTGCTTTTTCATTCTGGCGCTGCAGTTTTTTGCCGCATTCCTCAAACATCTCCGGGCTCGGAGATAAAGCCGTCGGAGTCCGCACGGCCGTTCATTGCCTTTTCCATGCGCGGTCGTGACGCACGGCGCAGGGGTCGCGTGCCTAGTCCAGACGGGGCACCGGGTGTTATCAGAGAGGGAGTTCGATGAAGGATCAAACAAGGGTCGGAATCGTGACCGGCGCCGGTGGCGGTATTGGGCGGGCGATCGCGATGAAGCTGGCCGGAGAAGGCGTGCGCCTGGCATTGGTGGACAAGGAGCATCAGGGAATCGAGGCTTTGGCTCGGGAGATCGTGCAAGCCGGCGGGCAGGCTATCGCGTGTCGGGCGGATGTGGGCGCCCAGGCGGATGTGCAGGCCTGTATCGACAGCACCCTGAACGCATATGGCCGCATCGACATCCTGGTCAATAACGCCGGCATTTCGCCGAAGCGGCCAGACGGGGCAAAGGCGAATCTCACGGAGATTCCCCTGGCCGAGTGGGAGCTGGTGCTGCGCGTCAACCTGACCTCCGTGTTTCTTATGTGCGGGGCGAGCATCCCGCACATGATCAGTGGGGGACGTGGCGCGATCGTGAGCATTTCTTCGTCCGCCGCTCTGGACGGCGGCATTCTCGCCGCTTCGCATTATTCCGCCTCGAAAGGGGCTGTGTCCGCCCTGACGCGGACGCTGTCCAAAGAATTGGCGCCGTACGGCATTCGGGTCAATGCCGTGGCGCCGGGCCGGGTGGCGACCCCTATGGCCAAGCTTTCGTCCGACGAGCGCAACCGGGCCGCGATGGCGCGCATTCCTTTGGGGCGCTTCGCCGAACCCGAGGAAATTGCCGATTCGGTGGCCTATCTCTTGTCGGATCAGGCCAGTTACATCACCGGCGTGACGCTCAATGTCAGCGGCGGCTATGTCGTCAACTGAATCGTCAATTAAGCATCAGGCTTTCATCACACGGATACACGGAGCAAGCATGGATCTGCAATTATCTGGAAAGGTCGTCATCGTCACCGGGGGAGGCCGGGGACATGGCGAATCCATGGCGCTGGCGCTGGCCGCCGAAGGTGCGGTGGTCGTCGTCGCGGACCTCAATGGCGAGAATGCATCGGCCGTTGAGCAAGAGATCCTTCGGCGCGGCGGCGTGGCCGTCGCCCATGCGGTGGATGTCACCAGTATGTCGGCAGTCGAGGCGTTGGTGGGTGCGGTCCGGCAGCGTTTCGGGCGTATCGACGTTCTCGTCAACAACGCCTGTGCCGCGATCCGCAGAATCCCCTTTCTCGAGATGGACGCGTCCGAGTGGGATCAGGTGATGGCCGTGAATCTGCGTGGCGCATTCAACTGTTCGCAGGCGGTCGGCCGCGTCATGAAGGTCCAGGGTGCGGGGCGGATGATCAATATTTCCTCCTTCGCCGCCGGATTGCCCGCAGCCGGTTTTGCAGCGTATAGCGCCAGCAAGGCCGGTCTGGAGGCGTTGTCCAGGACGGTGTCCGGCGAACTGGGCGCATTCGGCGTCACTGCCGTGTACGTGCGTCCGGGCGTCGTCGAGACCGAGTTCACGCGACCGGGGCACGCCGGCGAGGTCGGCGAGAAGATGCGCTCGGTCATCGCGTCCCGCCGATTCGGCACGACCGAGGAACTGGCCGGGGTCATCTGCTTCCTGGCTTCGCCGCTGGCCGAGTACATCAATGGCGGTCCGGTCACGGTGGATGGGGGCAAGTACGTATGCCAGTTTTGAACCACACAACGGCATGCGAATGATGCGGGCGCGCCCGCTGTACCGGTAAGACAAGGAATCACGATGACAGACGAAGTGATAGGGATCATGCTCTGCCTGGGATTGCTGGGGTTTTTCCTCATCATCGGCATGCCGATCTTCATGGGCCTGCTGCTGTCCGGACTGGCCTCGTTGCAGTACCTGGAAGGGTACGAGATGTTGGCCAATATCGCCGGCAAGATCGCCTTCAACCAATTGCTCGGCTTCCCGTTACTGGCGATCCCGATGTTCATCCTGATGGGGAATCTATTGACGACCCATCGCATGGGCGAAGATATGTTCAGCGGCCTGCACCGATGGTTCGGTTCGATGCCCGGCGGCTTTGCCATTGCCAGCACGGTGGTGTGCGCGATCTTCGGTTTCATGAGTGGTTCCAACACCGCAGCGGCGGCGACGGTCGGCTCGGTGGCGATTCCCGCCATGGAAGAGAAGAAATACGATCGGTCGCTCAGCCTCGGGACGTTGGCGGTGGCAGGGACGCTCGCCGCCCTGATCCCGCCTAGCACGATCATGATCATCTATGGCAGCGCGGCCACGAACGTGTCGATCGGGCGGGTGTTCGTCGGCGGGATCCTGCCTGGCATCCTGCTGACGCTTTTGATGAGCGTGTATATCTATGGCTATGCCCGCGTCTATCCGGACCGCGCGCCGCGCGGCGAGGGGGCGACGTGGCGGCAGAAGATCGTCGGGCTTAAGGAACTGGCTCCGGCAGCTTTCCTGTTCGTGACGATCATCGGCGGCATGTATGCCGGGATCTTTACGGCGATCGAAGCCAGCGCGGTGAGTGTCTTTGCCACGCTGTTGATGCTCGTCGCCTATCGTCGCCTCAATGCGGCCAGTGTGCTTGAAGCGGTCAAGCGGACCATTCGCGTCTCGGGGATGATCTACATGATCATCGTCGGCGCGACGATCCTCAGTCATGTGTTCTTCATCACGGGCTTCCGCGAGATGGTGGCCGACCTGCTGATCGGTCTGGACCTGCCGGGCTGGGGCACGATGATCGTGATCCTGCTCATTCTGACGGTCCTGGGCACTTTCCTTGATGTCATCGCCCTGATCATGATTTCAGTGCCGATCTTTCTGCCGGTGGCCATCCAGGCAGGTTATGACGGCGTCTGGTTCGGGATCATCATGGTGGTCGCTTCCGAGATGGCGCTGTGCACGCCACCCGTTGGCGTCAACCTGTTCGTGATCCAGGGCATCGCGCCGCGCGGCACGACCCTGATGACCGTGGCACGGGGCGCTGCGCCGTTCATCGGTGTGATCTGGGTGCTGCTCCTGCTCCTGATCTTCTTCCCTGAAATCGTGACCTGGTTACCGAGCCGGATGGCGTTCTGACGCGTGCCCGATAGAGATTCCGATGACTTCTATTCCTTTGACGATCGACGACCCTGAACGGTTTGCGTGGGACGACACAGCCGATGTGGTCGTCGTCGGGTTCGGGGCGGCTGGAGCCTGTGCTGCGCTGGAAGCCCGGGCGACCGGCGCCGACGTGATCCTGGTCGACAAGTTCGAGGGCGGCGGCACCACTGCGCTGAGCGGCGGTGTGGTCTATGCGGGCGCCACACGGTTCCAGCAGGAGGCGGGCTTCGAGGACACCAGCGAGGAGATGTTCAAATACCTCAGCCGGGAAGTGGGGGACATCGTTGCCCCCGATACCCTGCGGCGTTTCTGCGAGGAGAGTGCGGCGAACCTAGACTGGCTGATCGGCCATGGGGCGCATTACGCCGGGCGGTTGGCCAGGCCGGACGAAGCCTACGATGCCGCCTTGTCAGCAGGGGCGTCGCTGTATTTCAGCGGCAACGAGTATGTGCAGTCGTATGCCGCGATCGCCAAACCTGCGCCGCGCGGGCACATCACCGTGGGTCCGGGCTTCGGCTCCAAGGGTGTACATCTGTTCGCCGCCTTGCGTATGGCGGTCGGGCGCATGGGTGTCCGGTGCTGTTTCCGCTCTCCCGCCCGGCGCCTGATCGTGGATACGCGGGGCAAGGTCGTGGGGATTGAGGTGGCGGCGATTGCGCCAGGCAGTTTCGCCTGGTCGCTGCACCGCCTGTGCGAGTGGCTGTACCACAAGGGCAAGGGCAATCTCTATGGCCCGCCGGCCCGCTGGTTGACCCGGGCGATCGGATATGCCGAACGCGCTGCGACGGTGCGCCGGATCCGCGCCAGAGGCGGGGTCGTCCTTGCGGCAGGCGGCTTCATCAACAACCGGGAGATGATGGCTGAATACCTGCCGCAGCACCTGGATGCGATTCCCATGGGGTCCGCCGGATGCCGGGGCGATGGCATCCGTCTGGGGCAGTCGGTGGGGGCGCTCACCAAGATGGATTGTGGAGAGTCAGGGCGTTCGCTGTTGGTGCCCAAGCCATTCAAATTTGGTCTGCTCGTCAACTCGGCGGGCGAGCGGTTCATCGCCGAGGATGCCTATGGACTGGCGATCGGCCATGAAATCTTTCGCCAGGAGGGCCGCCGCGCCTGGCTGATCCTCGATGCCGAGCAGTTCAAGGCGGCCTGGCGGCTGGTCATGCCGTGGCGGCCCATGATTTTGCGCTATCGGTTGCGCGCGCTCATGCCGCTGATGTTCGCCTGGCGTCGGGCCGCGACGCTTGGGGAGCTGGGGCGAAAGAGCGGCATCCAGGGGGAAGCCCTGCAGGCGACCTTCGATCGCTATAACGCGCAGCTTCGGTCAGGGCAGGAAGATTGGCTGGGCAAACTCAAACCGAATACCGCTGTGCTGGGTGCCGGGCCTTATTATGCGATCGATTGTTCACCACACAGCAAGGGATTCCCGCCGACGTCACTGACACTGGGCGGTCTGGTGGTGGACGAGAGCAGCGGGCAGGTGCGTGGCGCCGAGGGCCGGCCGCCAGTCGAGGGGCTGTACGCGGCTGGTCGCACGGCGGTCGGGCTGCCGTCCAATTTCAACGTCAGCGGCTTGTCCCTGGCGGATTGCGTCTTTTCGGGGCGCCGGGCGGGGCGGTCGGCGGCCGGCGCCGCCCGCCGGGGCCTGCCTGCGCAGGGCGGTGAGGCTTGAGCGGTTGACGTGTGTGCGGCGGGCGGTGCCCGCCGTCACGCCTCTGGCGCGTATTCGGTCAACGCTGTGAGCTTTTCAGACAGAAAATCGACCAGCACCCGAGTCCGGTAGAGCAGTTTCCGGTTCGGGTAGAGAATCCATACGTTCGGCAGTTCACCGGATGGATAGACGCAGGCATAGTCGGGCAGCAACTGGACCAGGCGGCCGGATTCGATGTCGGCGCGAACGGTATTCCTGCCGAGTCTCGCGATGCCTAAGCCATGCCGCGCAAATTCGAGCAGAACGTTGTGGCTGTTCGCTTCGAGACGGGAGCGCACCGTGATGCCGACGGTCCTGTCTCCATGCCGGAAAAACCAGTTGATGGGCTCATTGGACGAGTGCACGAGGCAGTTGTGGTCGTTCAGATCGTCGAGGGTTTTTGGTGTGCCTGCGCGTGCGAGATAGGCGGGCGAGGCGCAGAGCACACGGTGCACGCTGCGGATCCGGACGCCGACCATGCTGCTGTCCGGGATCCGGCCCGAGTGGACCGCTACGTCGATGTTGCTGGACACGAGGTCGACGAGATCGTCGGAAGTGACCACCGACAGCTTGATGTCTGGATATAGCACGCCGAATTCGGCAAGCACGCGGGGCAGATAGGTCTCGGCGGCGTAGTAATTCACGGCGAGCCGCACCATGCCGCGCGGGGTCTGGGTCATGGCGGTCATCGAGTCGTCGAGTTCCGTGAAACCGTCCAGCGTCCGGCTGGCCCATTCGAGTACGCGCCCACCGGCCTCGGTGAGGCGGATGCTGCGTGTCGTGCGCTGAAACAGACGTACGCCGAGCGAGCGCTCCAGCGCTGCGATCTGTCGTGCGGCCAGAGAGCCTGACATGCCCAGTTCCCGGCCTGCCGCGGTGATGTTGTGCAGCTTGGCGACCTGCTGCATCAGTTCGATCTGGGCGAGCGTCACCCGCGACCGGATACGCGAACCCGGCTGATTTTGCGGCCGTGGCATCGGTTCCAGTGGTATGTCGCTGCGCTTCATCATCGAGTCCCGTGTCTTTGAGTCTTTAAGGATCGACTATAGCTGATCAGCCTGCTGCGGGACGGCCGGATTGTGACGATTGGCGCCATTGTGCACGTACCTTTTTGGTGGTTCTACAGCGCAAGAGCCTTCCCTATAATTTTTTCGCAATCATTCATCAACTGAGGATCATCGATGGCGGAGCGCACCTACTTAATCGCAGCGGACACGGGCGGTACTTTCACTGATGTGGTGGCATTCGATGCGTCGAGCGGCCGGATCAGCTATGGAAAGGCCTTGACGAATTATTCCAATCTTGCGGATGGGGCGCTTGAGGGCCTGGAGAGCGCGGACGTAGACCTGGCGCGCGGTTCGCTTTTCAAGCACGGCACGACCCACGTCATCAATGCCTTCATCCAGCGCAACGGCGCGAAGACGGCGCTGGTGACGACGCGGGGATTTTCCGATCTGCTGGAGATCGGCCGGGGCAATCGTCCGGTGCCGTTCTCGCTGCGCTATCGGCGGGATCCCGTGCTGGTGGCCCGCGATCTGCGCTTCGACGTCGAGGAGCGCATCGATGCGCAGGGCCGGGTGATGACCCCCCTGAACGAAGGCGAACTCGAGGCGCTCGCGGATCGGCTGGGCGCACTGGGTGTCGAGGCTGTCGCTGTGGCCTTCCTGAACGCGTACATCAATTCCGATCACGAGCGCCGTGCGGTCGAGATCCTGAGCAAGCGCCTGCCCGCCGCGTACGTCACGTCCGGCAGTGCTTTGAGCCGGGAGTGGTACGAGTACGAGCGCACGTCGACCGCCGCCGCCAATGCCTACGTCGGCCCGAAGATGCGCGGCTACGTGGATATGTTCGATGCGCGGCTCAAGCAGCGTGATTTCGCCGGCACCTTTTACATGATGGGGTCCAACGGCGGGGTGCTTTCGACCGAGCGTTCGATCGCGGAGCCGATCGCGCTGGTCGAGTCCGGCCCCGTCGGCGGCTGCATCGGTGCGGCAAGATATGCGGCGGAACTCGGGATCGAGCGTGTCATCGCATTCGACATGGGGGGGACCACGGCCAAGTGCGCCCTGGTGATGGATGCGCAGTTCGATGTGCAGCCGCTCTATTATGTGGGGGGCTATGACCATGGATTCCCTTTGCGTACACCGGTCATCGACATCGTCGAGGTCGGTGCGGGCGGGGGCTCCATTGCCCATATTGATTCCGGTGGTGATTTCCTGGTCGGCCCGCAGAGCGCGGGCTCGGAGCCGGGGCCGGTGGCTTTCGGCCGGGGCGGTCAGGAACCCACGATCACCGATGCCAATCTGGTGCTGGGACGTATCGGTGCTGGAAAATTCATGAGCGGACGTCTGAGCCTGGACGTCGACGCCGCCGCGCGGGCGATCCAGACGCGGATCGCCGAGCCGCTGGGCTATGGCGAGGCCGGCGGCGTGGACGTCGCGGCCCAGGGGATCCTGGATCTGGCGAACATCGCCATGACCAATGCGATCAAGGAAATTTCGATCGAACGCGGCTATGACGTGCGCGAATTCGCGTTGATGGTCTTCGGCGGCAGCGGTCCCTTGTTCGGCTGCCAGCTGGCGCGCGCCTTGAACATTCCGCGCGTCATCGTGCCGCCGCACCCCGGGAATTTCAGTTGTCTGGGCATGTTGCTGGCCCCGATCCGCGTCGATCTGGCGCGCACGGTCATCGGCGACGTGTCGGCGGAGACGTTGCGTCGGGCGGAGAGCGTCTTCGAGGCGCTGGAATCCGAAGCCCGCACCACCCTGGAGCGCGAATGCGGTTCCGGTGCCATGAGCAGCGAGCGATCGCTCGAAATGCGTTATCGGGGGCAGAAGCATAGCGTGCAGGTCCGGATCGATCGCGATTCGACCATTGATGCCATCGCGCGCAAATTCGGCGAAATCTATACCGCCCGCTACGGTCACGTGAATGCCGATTGCGCTATCGAGATCGTCGGGGCGCGGCTGTTCATGGAGGGCGACGTGGCCCGTCCGACATTGGCGTCTTTGGGCGTGGCGGCGCCGGGGACGGTGCCAGCCCCTTCGTCCAGGCGTCCGGTGTATTTTTCCAAGCCGTTCAACCGCGTCGAAACGGATGTCTGGGATCGCGCATCCCTGCCGGCCGGTTTCAAGATTACGGGGCCGGCGATCATCGAGGAGTACAGCTCGACCACGGTGATCCTGCCTGGTGACGTCGCCGAAATCGGGCGGCTGGGCGAAATCTCGATCGAGTGCGACCTGTCATGAAGCGGAGTGATGTGATGGATATCCAGGCGGCCGATTCGGCCAAAGGCAATGATCGGGCTTTGGCGCTCGACGATTTGATCACCTTGCAGATCATCCGGAACGATCTGGTGTCGATTCCCAATCAGATCGACCGGAATGTGACGCGGACCGCGTTTTCCCAGTTGATCAACGAGTACAAGGACTATGCGGTGGGGATTGTGGATCCCGAGGGGAACCTGATTTCCCAGTCGCGCGGCAGCCTGCTGATCTTTGCGGCGAACGCGCTGGGCACCGCTGTCCGGGATGGTCTGGCCTTGTATGGGGCTGATCAGATCGCCGAAGGCGACGTGCTGATCTCGAACCACGCAGAGACGCTGGGTCAGCACCTGAACAATGTCGTCATGTACACGCCGGTGCGCGCCGATCAGGGGCGGGGCGAGATCGTTGCGTTCTTCTGCGTGCTCATGCACTGGATCGACGTCGGCGGCATCATGGTCGGCTCGAGCACCTCGACCTCCACGACTGAAATTTTCCAGGAAGGCATTCAGTTCCGGACCGTCAAGTTGATGCATCGGGGCGTTCGCTCCGAGGACATGTTCCGCATGATCCGGTACAACACGCGCTTCCCGGAAGAGCTGATCGGCGACGTCGAGGCACAGATCGCTGGCTGCTTGCTGGGCCGGGACATGGTGGCCCAGATCGTCGGGAAATACGGTGTCGGGCGGTTCCGTGATGCGGTCGCGGCGATGCGGTCGCACGCCCGCCGGCTGGGCCAGATCGCGATCGAATCCGCGCCTCAGGGAGAGTTTTACGCTCATGCCTTTCTCGACAACGACGGCGTGAACTTGGACCGGACCGTGCCGATCGGCCTCAAAGTGCGGTTGGATGGCAAGCGCCTTACCGTCGATTATGTGGACGTGGCGGATCAGTTGTCGGGGCCCATGAATGCCGGCCGCAATGGCGGCGCGGTTGCGGCCGCTCGGATCGCGCTCAAGTATTTGATTTCGCCCGACGAGCCGCTGAACGAGGGCGATTTTGATTTTCTCGATGTCGAGATCCCCGAGGGGAAATTCCTCTCGGCGCGGCGCAATGCGCCGCTGGGATTGTCGGGACACATGATTCCGACCACGGTGGACACGATTCTGCGGGCCCTGGCTGAACCCTTTCCCGATCGGGCGGCGGCGGCGCATCACGGCACTTATGGTGCCTATGCGTTTCACGGCAAGAGCGCGCTCACCGGCGAGCCTTTCTTCCATCTTGATACGTCGGTGGGGGGCTGGGGCGCGTCTTCGAGCATGGATGGCTATGGCCCTTCGCGGTCCAACGTCCATGGTGACACGTCCGACGTGCCGATCGAGGTGCAGGAGGCCTATTACCCGTTTCGCTTTGTCTCGTATCGCTTGCGGTGCGACTCCGGGGGTGTGGGCGAGTTTCGTGGCGGTCTTGGGGTCGAGAAGACCTATCTCGTCACCGGATCGTGCCGAATCACCTTGAAGATCGACCGGACCAAATGCGCACCCTGGGGGGTGGCTGGCGGCGGCGAAGGCTGGGTTTCGGATGTCGATATCCTGCGGCGTGACGGCACCCATATCCGTTCCTTCAAGGGTACCTATGATGTGGACGAGGGGGATCGCATCGTGATTCGCACCGGTGGCGGCGGCGGCTATGGTCCCGCCTGGAAGCGGGATCCGGAGCGTGTCAGAACCGATGTCCGATTCGGTTATGTATCGGCTGCGTCCGCATTCGAGCACTATGGAGTGGCTTTTGGCGAGGGCCTGGAGATCGATGCGGAGAAGACTGCGGCCCGGCGTCGGGCACTGTCCGCGCAGCCGGCCGCAGGCCATGCGGTGGTTTCTTGAATACGCCCAAGGAGGGTTGGAACATGATCGATGAAACGCATGACGCGGGGCTGACGAGCTGGGTGCCGGGCGCCGAGGAGCCGGGCGGCGACTTTCCGATTCAGAACCTGCCGTTCGGTGCATTCCGGGTCGAGATGAATCAAGCTCCGCGGCTGGGGGTTGCAATCGGAGACTGTATTCTGGATCTGCGCGGCGCCGCAGAGAGCGGGCTGCTTGACGGACTGCCCGAACCGCTGACGGATGCCTGCTGCGCGTCGACGCTCAATGCCTTGATGGCGCTTGGGTCGACGCACTGGCATATGCTGCGCTTGGCGCTGTCCCGGTTGCTGCGCAGCGGCGCCGAACAGCAGGCGCAGACCCGGGCGCATCTGCGACCGATAGGCGGGGTCGATATGGTGATGCCGGCCGAGATCGGAGACTACACGGATTTCTACACATCCATCCATCACGCCGTCAATGCTGGCCGGCTGTTTCGTCCCGATAATCCGTTGTTCCCCAATTTCGAGCATCTGCCAGTCGGTTATCACGGCCGTGCCTCTTCGATCGTGGTCAGCGGCCATCCGTGCCGGCGTCCCTGGGGTCAGCAGCGGCGCCCCAACGAGGCCGACCCGGTTTTCGCGCCGACGGCCAAGCTCGATTTTGAACTCGAATTGGCGGCGTTTGTTGGACCGGGCAATGCCTTGGGCCAGGCGATTCCGATCCATGCCGCAGAGGCGCAAGTCTTCGGGATGTGTCTGCTCAACGACTGGTCGGCCCGGGATATCCAGGCCTGGGAATATCAGCCGCTGGGGCCGTTCCTGGGCAAGAGCTTCATGACGACGATTTCCCCTTGGGTCGTGACGATGGAGGCCCTGGCGCCGTTCCGGCTGCCGATGATCCAGAGCCCGGGTCGTCCACAGGCGCCGGCGTATCTGGTCGATGAGGCCTTGGACCGGCGCTGCGCCTTGGACATCGAGGTCGAGGTGGCTCTGGCGACCGACAACATGCGCCGCCAGAATATGGCGCCGGCGGTGCTGGGGCGGGCCCAGTTCTCCCAGCAGCACTGGAGCGTGTTCCAGATGCTGACGCACCATGCGAGCAATGGCTGCAATCTGCGGCCCGGTGATCTGTTCGGCACGGGTACCATTTCGGGTCCGGAACCGGGCGAGGAAGGCTCTTTGTTGGAGAAGACGCTGAATGGCACGCGTCCGGTGGCGCTGCCGGGAGGCGAAACCCGACGTTTTATCGAGGATGGAGACGAGATCGTCATGCGGGCGCGTTGTGCGCGGGACGGGTTCGTGCCAATCGGGTTCGGGGAATGCCGTGGCCGGGTCGAACCGGCGCATGGGGGCGCCTGAACGGGGTGAGCAAGGCTGCCCCAGGGTGGGCATGAACGGGACAGCAGGAGACTAAATGATGTCGAGCAAAGCAGATGAGACGGTTCGTCAGGATCGGGAAGCCGGTGTGCGCGCGGCGCTGGAGCGGGTCCGTACGGTGGCCGCGCAGGGTGTGACCCGGGCGAACCTGGAGACGATTCTGGACGAGTTGAAGCGTCTCGCGACGCTGCGGTCGTGGTGGGCCGAGGCGCTGTTCCCCCCGCCCGAGGCGCCCGAACGCCAGGCACGCTATCTGATTTCCGAGGACGAAGACCGGACTTTCGCTCTCTATCTCAATGTGATGCGTCCGGGCAAGCTGATTCCGCCGCACAATCACACGACGTGGGCGTGCATCGCTGCGGTCGAAGGGATAGAACACAATCAGGTCTATCGCCGGCTTGACGATGGCGCGCAGGCAGGCGTGGCGGTTCTTGAAGACGACCGTCTGGTCGTCGTCGGACCGGGGACCGGGATCGCGCTCATGCCGGACGACATTCATTCGGTGTCGATTCAGGGTGAGCAGGCGATCCGTCATCTGCATTTGTATGGTCGGGCGCTTGAAACCTTGGATGAGCGCATTGTCTTTGATCCTGCGGCACAGACCTATTCGAAAATGGGTCTTGGTGTCGCCACCCGGCGTTGAGCCATGACTGAATTTCTGGAAGATGCTGTTGAAGCGCACGCTGACGTTCTGGTCTTTGGCACGGGGGCTGCGGGGCTGACCGCCGCGCTGGTGGCCGCTGCCGAAGGCCTGGAGGTACGGATTTTTGAAAAATCGGCGTTCGCAGGTGGCACGACCGCGACTTCGGGGGGCTCTCTGTGGGTGCCGGGGTCTGCGCCGGTGCTGCGGAACACGCCCGAAGTCGGCACGGATCTCGCCAGACAGTATCTCCTGGGCGAACTCGGGGAATGGGTGCGGCATGATCTGCTCGACGCGTTTCTCGCTGCAGCCCCTGAGGCGATCGACTATCTGGAACAGCATAGCGAGGTGAAGTTCGCGCATGCGACCAACCCCGACTATCACGCGGACCGGCCTTTCGGGTCGGCCACGGGACATGCGATCACGGCCGTGCCGTTCGATGCGCGCCGGCTAGGGCCGGACTTCGAGCGTTTGAAGCCGCCCAGGGATATCTTCATGGTGCTGGGCGGCATGATGGTCGGGCGGCGCGAGATCCCGATGCTTGTCCGGCCTTTCGCGAGTTTTGAAAGCTTTCGTCGGACCATCGGTCTGCTGGCCAATCATGCGCGTGATCGACTGCGCTACACGCGCGGCGCGCGTCTGCTGATTGGCAATGCCCTGATCGCCCGGTACATGTACAGCTTGCGCCAGCGGGGCGTGCCTATCCAGTACGAAACCCGGCTGGTCGAGTTGTACCTGGAGCAGGGCCGTGTGGCTGGGGCGATCATCGAGCAGGGCGGTCGCCGACGCCTGGTGCGGGCGCGTCGTGGCGTCGTGCTGGCGACCGGGGGCGTGCCGCACAGCGCGGCGTTGCGCGCCGAGCTGATGCCGGCACACCCGCATGAGGACTCGATGGCTGATGAGGGAAACACAGGGGATGGTGTGGCCGCGGCTCGTCGGGCCGGGGCTGCCGTGGACCGCGCAGTGTCCAACCCCGCCTACTGGTCGCCTGCCTCGGTTCGGCACACGGCGGACGGCCGCCGGATTCTGTGGATCCACGGCCACATGGATCGGGGCAAGCCGGGTCTGATGGCCGTGGGCGCATCGGGGAAGCGTTTTGTCAACGAGGCGGACTCCTATCACGACTTCGTGCTGGCGATGTTCGGTGGAGAGGGCCAGGCGCCAATGCTGCCCGCCTATCTGATCTGCGATCATCGGTTCATCCGGAGTTATGGCTTGGGTCTGGTGCGGCCGAAGGTTTCCAGGATCGAACCGTTCGTGCGGGACGGTTATTTGGTGCGCGCGGATACGATCGAGGCGCTGGCGCAGCGTGTCGGCATCGACCCTCAGACCTTGCGCGACACAGTCGAAACTTACAACGCCGATGCGCGCACCGGCGTTGACCGAGAGTTCGGCCGCGGCAGCCGGACGCTCAACCGCTTCAATGGCGACCCGGAGCAGCGTCCCAATCCCTGTATGGCACCGATTGAACACGCGCCGTATTACGCGTTGGAGGTCCGGCCATGCACTATCGGGACGGCGATCGGCCTGGCGACCGATGCCGATGCCCGGGTGCTGGATGCGCACGGGCAGGTCCTGGAAGGGCTCTACGCCTGTGGGAATGATGTGAGTTCGGTGTTCCGGGGGTTCTACCCGGGGCCGGGGGCAACGCTGGGTGCGGCCGTCGTCTTTGCTTATCGGGCGGCCAGGCATCTGGCCGCTGCGGATGCCTCCTCTTTTTCCGGATAGTGCCATGCATATGATTTCTCCCCGGGTTTTGCAGTCGTGGCTGCTCGAAGCGCAGACGGAGCTGGCCCTGCTCGATGTCCGGGAAGCCGGTGAGTTCGGGTGGGGCCATTTGCTGTTCGCCGTGCCAGTTCCGTACAGCCGGCTGGAGTTCGAACTTGGCCGCCTGGTGCCGCGCAGGGGCGTGCAACTGGTCCTGTATGACGATGGGCAGTCAGGCGTTGCGGCGCGCGCTGCTGAGCGTGCCGTAGCGCTTGGGTATGAGCGAGTGAGTGTGCTCGAGGGTGGGGCCGAGGGATGGAAGCGCGCCGGCTACCGGCTGTTTGCGGGGGTCAATGTGCCGAGCAAAGTATTCGGCGAGCTGGTGGAGGAAACCCACCATACGCCGCGCATTTCGGCTCAGGATCTCCATACCCTGCTAGCGCGCGGGGCGCCTGTCCTGGTCGTGGACGGCCGACCGCTTGCCGAATACCGGAAGATGAACATTCCGGGCAGCGTCTGCTGCCCGAACGGCGAGCTGGCGTACCGGATCTCTACCCTGGTCGAGGACGAGTCCGTGCCGATCGTCGTCAATTGCGCGGGCCGGACGCGCAGCATCATCGGCGCGCAGACGCTACGCGAGATCGGTTTGCGCAATCCGGTACTGGCGCTGGAGAATGGCACGCAGGGATGGACCTTGGCGGGATTTGAGCTGGAGCATGGCAGCACGCGCCCTTATCCTGCCGTGACGCCAGCCGCCGCGCTGGCCGCACGCGCCCAGGCCGCAACGGCCCTGGCGGCGGAGTCGGGTGTGCGCAGCCTCGATCTGGACGAGGCCCGGCGCTGGTTGGGGGATACGTCGCGTACCACGTACCTGCTCGATGTGCGGACGCCAGAGGAGTTCGCGGCGGGTGCCGTGCCAGGGGCCTGGAGTGCGCCGGGCGGCCAGTTGATCCAGGCGACCGATCAGTCACTGGCGGTGCGTGGCGCCCGGGTCCTGCTGATCGACCATGACGGGGTCCGGGCGCCGGTGGTCGCACAGTGGCTGCGGCGCATGGGCTGGGATGCACATACCGTCAGCATTCCTTTGGACGCGGACCTCGGTGTGCGCAGCGGTCCAGCCGTTGCCGAACCGCTCATGCCTCTGCCGCCTGCGGTCGGCGTCTCACAACTGGAGGCCTGGCGCCGTGAAGGCTGTTGTCAGCTCATCGATGTCCGGCCCAGCATGGATTTCCGGCGTGGGCATATCCCTGGGGCCGTCTGGGCCGTGCGGCCTCGTTTCGATCGGCTCGATCCGTCGGATGAGCGGCCGGTCGTGCTGGTGTCCGACGACCTGGAGATGATCCGGATGGCGGCTCAGGAATGGGTGGCGATCAGGCCGGCTGTTGCTCTATACCACCTCGAAGGTGGTTATCGCGCCTGGGTGGCGGCAGGCGGTCGTGCCGAGGTGACGCCCGAGTACCCGAGCGATCTGGAAGCGATCGATTATCTGTTTTTCGTGCATGACCGCCACGATGGCAACCTCGAAGCCGCGCGCCAGTATCTTGCATGGGAGCAAGGCCTCGTCGCGATGCTGGAGCCGGCGGAACGTGGGAGATTCGATCCCTAGAAGGGCCTGCGGCCAGGCTGATGTCGCTGGCTTACAGCTCCGACCACATCCTCAGCAGGTTGTGATAGACCCCCGTCAGTTGGGCGACGGTTTCGGGGTCGGCGCCGGCCTGGATCAGGCGCTGGATGGCGATGTCCTGGTTCAGCAGCAGCGTGCGGCGGCCGTCATCGCGCACCAGGCTCTGGGTCCAGAAGAACGCGCCGTAGCGCACGCCCCGGGTGACGGGGGCGACGCGATGCAGACTGGTGCCGGGATAGACCACGGCGTGTCCGGCGGGCAGTTTGACGCGCTGTTCGCCGTAGGTGTCCTGGATGATCAGCTCGCCTCCTTCGTATTCGTCCGGGTCGCTCAGGAACACCGTGGTGGAAACGTCGGTACGGATGCGCACCGGTTCGCCAGGCACCTGGAAGATCGCGTTGTCGATGTGAAAGCCGTAGTGTTCCCCGCCTTCGTAGCGGTTGAACCGTGGCGGCAGGATGCGGGCGGGCAGGGCGGCGGACATGAACAGGGGATCGCGGCCCAGTGCTTCGAGGATCAGGGCGCCGATCCGCGCGCCCGCCGGGTCGTCCAGCGCCAGCTGGCGGTTGGCCTTGACGTGCGCGGCCACGTGGCCGGCGGTCCGGGCGCCGTCTGTCCATCGGGCGGCTTCCAGATCGGTGCGGCATTGTCTGACCACGTCGGGTGCAAGCAGGTCGGGAAGGGTGATGAGCATGTCGGAAACGCGCCCCGGTGGATCAGTATTTCAGGTTGGCGGTCAGGATGAACTGGCGGCCCGGACCGAAGTCGGCGTGGTGATTGCCGTTGTTGCGGGCGTAATACACCTTGTCGGTCAGGTTCAGGGCGTTCAGCTGGAGGCTGAGGTTCTTGTGGACCTGGTAGGACGCCATGGCATCGAAGCGCCAGTAGGCGGGCATGTAGGTGCCATGGGCGCCGCCGCCGGCCGTGCCCTGGCCCGAGCCGCCGAAGGTCTTGCCGACGTAGTAGGCGCCCGCGCCCACGGTCAGCGGCGGCAGGACCTTGTAGGTGGACCACAGGCTGAAGCTGTGCCTGGGCGTGTTGGTCAGGGGATCTCCCACGTTGACGTTGCTGTAGGCGCCTTCCACCAGCTTGCTGTTCAGATAGGCGTAGCCGCCGTAGACAGCCCATTTCGGGGTGATCCTGCCGTTGATGCCCAGTTCCAGGCCGCGCACGCGTGTCTTTCCGGCCTGGGCGTAGACGCCCGGATCCACCTCGATCTGGGCGTCGCGCCGTTCATTCTCGAAGATTGCGGCGGTCAGGCCCAGTCGATCGTCCAGGAAATTCCATTTCGTGCCCAGTTCGACGGTGCGGCTTTTCTCGGGCTTCAGGTCGCCCAGGCTGTTTGCGCCAGTCACGCCCAGGCTGTCCTGGTCGCCCCCCGACATTGAGGGCGGCGTGGATGCGGTCGCATAGCTGACGTAGATGCTGCCATTGCGCGCCGGCTTGTAGACCAGGCCCAGCTGGTAATTGAACATGTTCCAGGCGCCATCGTCATGCACCGGTGCGGTGGCGCCGCGCGGGACCGATTCGCCCGAGATCCGGTAACGGTCGAAGCGCAGGCCCGCATTGACCGAAAACTGCTCGTTCAGTTCGATGCTTTCGAAGAAGTAGACGGCCTGGGTGGTGGACCTGGCGTCCAGGCTCAGCGGGCCGCGCGTGATGTCACCGTACCAGGGGTCGTCGGGATTGGGATTGAAGAGGGGCGTGCAATCCATTTTGCCGGCAAACACGGCCGGGCAGGCGGAGCCGCTGACGTTGCTGAATTGATAGCTGGCGTTTTTCGTGGTTTCCCGGGACATTTCGATCCCGGCGTTGAAACGGTGCTTCAGGCGGCCCGTCTCGAACCGGCCGGTCAGTTCGGTGACGTTCGCCAGGGTGGTGCTTTTCTGCCAGCGCGTTTTTGTTCCGCGCAGCAGCCAGTACCGGCCTGTGCCTGCATCGTATTTCACCTGCCCGTCGCCCGGGTTGGTCAGGACGTAATCGTTCAGGGTTTCGCCGTAGCGCGTGGCGTTGCGCACCGTCAGGCGGTCCGTGATGTCGTGCTCGATCTCGAGGGTGCCGATATCCGCCTGTGTCTTGCGATAGTCCCGGTCATAGACGCCGTAGAAGGTGTCGCGATCGACGTCCAGGATGCCGTTGTCGGTCATGTAGGGGAAGTTGCGGGTGCCTGTCTGGCGGATCACCGGCACCCCGTAGTCCGGCATGCCGTCCGTCTGATAGTGGTAATAGCCGAGCGACGCACGGGTCGGTGTGCCCAGACCGAACGAGATCGTCGGCGCCACGCCCCAGTTCTTGTAGTCCACGGCGCCGCGCCCGGGCATGTCGCCCGAGGCGCCCAGCACGTTCAGGCGGAACGCCGAGGTGTCGCTGAACTGCCAGTTGCCATCGGCGGTGGCGCGGAAATACGTGTCGGTGCCGATGCCCAGGCTGGCGCTGGCGGCGTCGCCCAGGTGGGCGTGCTTGCTGGTCAGGTTGATGCTGCCGCCTCCGGTGCCGCGCCCGCCCAGGGCCGAGTCGGCGCCGCGGATGATTTCCACACTTTCCAGGTCGAAGACTTCGCGCGTCTGGCCGCCGGCGTCGCGGATCCCGTCCACATAGATGTTGCTGGCCGAGGAGGCGCCGCGAATGAAGGGCCGGTCGGCCAGGGGCTGGCCGCCTTCGCCGGCGCCGAAGGTGATGCCCGGCGAGTTGCGCAGCACATCTTCCAGCGAGGTGGCATTGGTGTCCTGGATGATGGCTTGCGGAATGATCTGGACGGATTTCGGCGTGTCCAGCAGCGGCGCCGTGAACTTGGCCTGAGAGGCTTCGTCGGTCTTGTAGCCGTCGCCCTCGTCGCCTTGGACCGTCACGGGGCTCAGCGTGGCGGGCTTGCCCGCGGTCTGAGCCTGCGCGCCTGTCGACAGGAAGGACCCCGGCGCGGCGAGTGCCAGGGCGAGGGACGAGCCCAGCAGAGTCCGGGAGGCGGAAGGGTGCGGTGCCAAGAGCTTCTCCATTGAGTTTTTAGTAATCTAAATAAGAACGAGTCGCATTCTATTTCAAAAAGGTGGAAATGTGAAGGAATCGTGGCAGGCGGATAAAAATCCGGCGCTCGTGTGTCGAAAGGGCCATGGATGCGCTGACGATGCGGGGCTGGCTGTTCAGGCGGCGTCTTCCGTGGTGGTAGAATTCATGAGAATAATTCTCAATAACCGAAACGGCTTTGCAGCAGGACCGTGATCGCCCCTCCCTCAGCACCCCGCGAAAACCACGAAATCAGGCAACTCGGCCGCGTACGCACCGACGCCTATGCCTGGATGAAGTTCATCCCGTCGTCCGGCACGCGCACGCTGGAAGGTCTGCCGCCGCGATTGCGCGAGCACCTGGAAGCCGAGATGCGCTACGCGCGGGATGTCCTGGACCCCCTGGAGCCCGCCGCGCGGTGGTTCCGCGAGCGCCTGGCGGCCGGGGCGCCGGAGGTCCGTGAACCGGCGCCCGAGGTCTCAGGAGGCTGGCGCTACCATGCCGGACTTCCCCAGGGCGGCTCGCACCGTATCTTTTCCCGCACCGGAGCGGATGGCCGGACCCAGCGCCTGCTCGACGAGGCCGTGCGCGCCGAGGGGCATGCCTACTATCGCGCGACGGATCACCAGCCCAGCCCGGACGGCCGTTATTTCGCCTGGGCCGAAGACGTGGTCGGCGACGACCGGCATCGGATCTGCCTGCTCGACATCGACAGCGGCGCCCTCCGCATCCTGGTACCGTCCGATGCCTTTGGCTACGGTGGCTTCACTTTCTCGTCTTCGTCCCGTTACCTTTTCTGGATCTGGCGCGATGCGCACAGCCGTCCGACCCGGTTGTACCGTTCCCCGGTCGAGGACGGCGAGGCGGCCCTCGTCCACGAGGAGCGTGATCCCGCGATCTTCATGCGGGTGGCGCGCACGGCGGCCGGCAGTTTCGTGACCCTGACGCTGGCCGGCCCGGACACCGGCGAGGTCCGTCTGATCGCCGCCGACGCCGAGACCGATCCGCCACGGCCGGTGCGACCGCGCCGGCCGGGTGTCCGCTACGAGGTGGACGAGTGGAACGACGCTTTGCTGATGCTGACCGATGCGGACGGGGCGATCGACCGCAAGCTGTTGCGCCTCGATCCCGTCACGTTCGAGGTCCGCGATGAGCTGGTCCCCCACCGCGCCGGTGTGCCCATCATCGCCATCCGGCCCTTCGTCGAGGCGCTCATCCGGCTGGAACGCGCACAGGGCCTGCACCGTCTCGTGCTGACGCATCCCGACGGGCGCGAGACGACGATCGGTTTCGACGAACCCGCCTATAGCCTCGAACTCGCCGCCCTGCAGCCGTATGACGCCGGGCGGGCACGCATCGTGCATCAGGCGCCGGCCAGCCCGCCGCGCTGGGTGGACGTGGATCTGGCGAGTGGGCGGCTGCATGAGGCGAGACGAACTGATCCGCGCGGCTTCGATCCCGCCGCATACCGCGTCGAACGCCTCCAGGCACGGGCGCCCGACGGCGAGGCCGTGCCGGTCACCGTGCTGTCCCGGCGGGATGCGCAGGGGCCGCAGGCGCTGCTGCTGACGGGCTACGGCGCCTACGGCATCGCCCGGGAACCCGATTTTTCCTGGCCGGCCGCCGTGCTGGTCGACCTCGGGTTCCGGTATGCGATTGCGCACGTGCGCGGCGGATCGGAGAAGGGAGCGCGCTGGTACCAGGGCGGATGCCGCGAACGCAAGGGCCAGTCGATGACCGATTTCATCGCCTGCGCGCGCCATCTGGTGGCAACCGGCCATGCCGCCCCCGGTCGGATCGTGGCCCATGGCGTGTCGGCAGGCGGGCTGCTGGTGTGCGGCGCCATGAACAGGGCGCCGGATCTCTGGGCGGGCGTGATCGCCCAGGTGCCTTTTGTCGACATGCTCAACACCATGAGCGATGCCGACCATCCGCTGGTGCCGCTGTTGCGCCCGGACTGGGGCGACCCGCTGGCCGATCCGGACGCCTATGACTGGATCGCCGGCATTTCGCCGTATGAGAACGTTGGCCGGGCAGCCTATCCGCCGCTGCTGTGCACGGCCGGGCTGAAGGACGATCGCGTCCCCTACTGGGAACCGGCCAAGCTGGTGGCGAACATCCGCCATCGCGGGACGGGCCGCAACCCGGCGATCCTGGTCCTGGATCCGGACAGCGGCCACCAGGGCAGCGATGATCGGGACCAGGCGTTCGCGCAGGCGGCCCTGTTCTGGGCCTTCGCCTGCCGCTGCGTGGGCGTGCCGGTGCCGCCGGATGGGGCGGGGCGCTCCTAGGCGGGGCTTTCCGCCGCCAGCCGTCGTTCCTTGATCGTCCGCAGGACGGACCGCAAGGCGCAGACGGCGGATACCGCCAGCGCTGGCACGGCGACGGCGGCGACGGCGCTCAGCAGATGCCTGTCGAACATCCCGTCCGACAGCGTGCCGGCCAGCAGCGGGCCGGCGGCGCCGAACAGCGAGACGACGAAGCTCCAGAGGGCGAAGCAGCGCGCCCTGAGGGACGCGGGCGCCAGATCCTGCAGCATGGTGGGCACCAGGGCGTTGGCCGTGCAGGTCATGAACAGGAACAGCCCGACGGCGATGAAGGCCTGATCGAGCGTGCGCATGGCCGTCAGCAGCAGGAGCACCGGGATGGCGATGATCACCGACAGGCCCATGATCAGGGGGCGCGCCGCCTGGCCGATGCGCCGGACCAGGGCGCGGTCCAGCAGCCCGGCCACCGGCAGGCAGCCGATGCTGGTGATCAGGATGATGAGCCCCATGGCATGGCCGATGTCGCCGGGCGCGGCGTCGAACCGGCGTTCCAGCGACAGCGCGATCAACTGGTTGAGTGCCTGCACCGCGGTGATCAGACAGCCGGCCGTGCCGACGAACAGGCCGACGGCCCGCCAGCGCAACCGCAGGAAGGCCGGCAGCGATCCGTGGGCTGCGCGGTCGTCCGCGCCGAGATGGCGGGCGGGGTCGGCCGTCAAGGCGCCGAGCAGCAGCAGGGGCAGGCCGGCCATGCCGAGCAGCAGAAAGGCCTTGCGCCAGGGTTCGGCGTCCCAGGCGAACAGCGCATCCGCCGTGGACAGGATGGCGCCGCTGAAATAGAAGCCGCCGCTCGCCCCGGTCGCCATCAGGGCCGCGAAGCCGAGATTGGACACCACCCGGTGCCGCTCCGGCGCCAGGTCGGGAATCATGGAGTAGACCAGCGGGACCATGGCGAATTCGGTGATGCCCGCGGCTGAACGGCCGACGAAGAAGAGCGGGAACGTGTGCGCGATGGCGCTCAGCCCCATCAGGGCGGACGAGACCGCGATCAGGCACAGCAGCACCCGCTTGCGCGAGTAGCGGTCCGCGAAGCGCGCCAGTGGGATCGCCAGCGCGCTGGCGATCAGGATGCCCGCCAGGCCCTGCAGCGCGCCCAGGGCGGCGTCGCCGACGCCAAAGCTTTTCTGGATGGCGGACAGGGACACGGCCTGCAGGCCGACGTCGGCCATTTGCAGGCCCGCCGCGATGCCCAGGAAGACGACCGTGAAAATGCCCTGGACAGTCCAGGCGGACTGTCCAGGGCATGAGGCGTCCCGGGATGGATCCGGGCTCAGTGTCATTGACTTAGCGCCATTGATATTGCAACTGCATGTCGATGGTGCGTTCGCCGCCGTAGTAGCAGTAGAAGTCGCAGCCGCTGACGTAGGTCTTGTCGGTCAGGTTGCGCGCGTTCAGCTGCACGGCCCAGTTGCGGTCGATCCGGTAGCGCGCCATCAGGTCGAACAGGGTGTAGCCCGGGATGGTTTCGCCGCGATAGTAGTGCTGGTCTTCGGTCGGACCGTTGTAGCGCGCGCCGGCCGCGACTGTCAGCGCCCTGCCGTTGGACAGGTTCAGGCGGTGGCTCAGCCAGAGGCTGGCCTGGTGGCGGGGGATCAGCGGCGTGCGGATCGTCAGGCCGCCATCGATGTCCTGGCGCGAATGGTTGTAGGTATAGGATATTTTGACGTCCGTATTGGGCGTCACTTGGAAGTCGCCCTGCAGTTCCACACCCTTGTTGGTGCGCTTGCCGCTTTGCGACTGGATGTTGGACGCGTCCGAGATCAGGGCGTTCTTTTCCTCGATGTCGAAATAGGCCAGCGTCAGGGTGCCGTTCAGCCAGTCCGGGTCGAACTTGATCCCGACTTCCTTCTGTTTGCCCACGTAGGGCTGGTAGGTGTTGCCATACCTGTCGACGCCGGCCTGGGGCTTGAACGATTCGGAGTAGCTGACGTAGGGCGAGACGCCGTAGTCGCCGATGTACATGGCGCCGACGTTCACGCTGTTGTGGCTGACGTCGTAGCCGGTGTTTTTCCCGTCGATGAAGCCGTCGCTCCGGGCGCGGTCGTGGCGGATGCCGGCGTTGAAGTTCCAGTGCGAACCGATGCGTGCCTGGGCGGCGGCGTACAGGCCCAATTGGTTGGTATGCAGGTCGTAGGGCGACGCGGTGACCGGGAAGGGCTGGCCGTAGACCGGATCGAACATGTCCAGGTTCGGCGCCAGGCCGAAGCCGTTGTTGCGGCCGGAAGTATTGGACTTCAGGTAGTCGATGCCGAAAACGGGCAAGATCTCGACCGAGTCGCCCAGGCGCACGTGGCCCTTGATGCGATTGTCGATGTAGTTGTTGTTGGTGCTGCCGTCGGTGAGCGTGTAGCCGCGCAGCAGTTCGCGGTTGCCGTCGGAGCCGTAGGCGAACACGTTCTGCTGGTCGAGATCCAGGTACGAGAACTTGTAGTTCTGCGTGAAGGTCCAGTCCGGGGTCAGCTTGTGGCTGAACAGCCAGCCGGCGCTCGCCTGCGTGCGCTTCAGGTGGTCGAAACCGGGTTCGCCCGCGTTCAGGCGGCGGTCGATCTTGCCGTAGGGGGTGTCGATGATGGTGCCGTAGGCGGGCAGGAAACCGTTGGTGGGGCGGCCGTCCTCGCGCTGGATGCTGGCGAGCAGCGTCAGGGATGTGCGGTCGCTGAAGTCGACCGTCAGGCTGGGCGCCAGATAGTAGCTCTTCATGTCCGTGTCCCGCTGCGTGCCGTCCGCGCGGCGGGCCTGGGCGACGATGCGGTAGTAGACGTTCCCCTCGTCGTTGGCGATCCCGTTGTAGTCGATGCCCAGGCCGAGGCGGCCGCGATGGCCCGCCTCGGCGTTCATCAGCAGGGATTCTTCCTTGTGGGGCCGCTTGGTGACCAGGTTGACCGCGCCGCCCGTCTCGGACGCCCCGAACTCCAGGGCGCTCGGGCCTTTCAACACCTCGACCGATTCGACGCCGAATATCTCGGGTTTCCAGACGAAGTAGCCGTTCGGAGTCGTCGGCGTGCCGTCCAGCGACATGGAGGCGTCGAAGCCGCGGATCTTGAACCATTCGACCTTGTTGTCCGCGCCGAAGGGTTCGCTGAGAATGCCCGCCTGGTACTGCAGGGCCTCGTCGAGCTTGCGCGCGCCCTGATCTTCGATGTCCCTGGTGCTGATCACGGCGCTGGAATTGGGGGCGTAGAAGTCCAGGCTCTGCAGGTCGCCGACGGAGCCGGTCACGGTGACGGCGCCGAGTTCCTTGATGGCCTGACCGTTGCCGGCATTGGCCGCCTGATCGGCGGCATCGGCCGTCGTGCCGGCGGTGCCCGCGTTCGTCGTGGTGTTCTGCGCATGGCCGGGCGTCGATGCCAGCGCGAGGCACCCGGTCGCGGCGAGCGCAGCCCAGGTCCTGGATGAATGGATGGATTTCCGCATGTCTTTCCTGGTCGGTGGACGATGAAGGGAGCGGAAAGGGTGGGAAAGCCCCTGCGGGTTTTCTGGACCCGCCGGAGGCTTTGCGCGAATTTCCCCTCTCTGGATCAGGCGTGCCTTGCAGCCCATCCTGAATAAGGGATAAATTCTAAACAATAATGATTATCAGTTCAAATATTAAGTAAGTTGTCAGATCGACGGGCTTGGCGGTGGTGCGCATGTTTTTCGAGAGGGCGGTGCGTGATCTCAGCCGCCATCCGGCCGCTTGCGCGGTCGCCCGCCCTTGAGACCGTTGGCGCGTGCCGCGCGGGTTTTGGCTTCGGAGCGAGCCCGTCCGCCGGCTTGGCCCAGCAGGCTCGCCATCCAGCGGCGCGTGCCGAACAGCCCCTGGATCAGGGCGGGCACATATAAATCCACGTCCAGATCCGACCAGTGCAGGCCGGTGCCTTCGGGACTGATGTCGATCCTGTCCAGGGAAGCCGGCGGCGCGTCCGCCAGTCCTTGCAGCAGATGGACCGGGATGGCCAGCTCGAGGCCGTGGCGCAATGTGATGACGATCCGCCGCGAGGCGGCATCGTAACGCGCGGCGTCGGCGTAGCCGGTGTCCGGGATGGGATCGTCGTCCGGGGGAGGCGCGGGAAGGGCATCAGGTGTCGTCATGGATCATGCTCCAGTGCAGGCACAGCAGATGGGTGTGCGCTTCCAGTCGTTTGCGTATTTGCGTCAGCGCATGGTGCGCCAATCCTACGATTCGGACCGGTTCGGGCGGACCGTGCGGGCAGTTCAGTCGGAAGACGGCCTCCGCGCCGTTGCCGATCACATGAATGTGGGGCGGGCGGTGATCATTGGCGTAGATCACCACGCGCCAGCCGTCGAATCGCAGAATGGTTGCCATAGTATATAAAAACCCAACCGGTTTGGATAGAAGGAGATAAACCAAACCGGCAGCATGGCCCGGAGCATGCTGAATGGGATGTCAATGGCACAAATTTTGTCCGCTGGGGGAATCCTGGATGGGCGGAGAAATCCTGGCGAACGCCTACGCCGCCACGCCCTCCAGCCTTTGCAACAAGCCCCTCAGCTTCTGCACGCGACCCGGCACGTCCACGGCGCCGCCGAAGGTGATCTTCAGGCGGTCGGGGCCGTTCAGGCGGACCTGGCGGTCCTGCTGCACCAGTTCGATGATGCGGATCGGGTCCACGTTGGGCTGGGCGGAGAACTGGATCGAGGCCTGGGTTTCGCCGGCGTCGATCTTGATCACGCCCAGCGGTTCGGCCAGCAGCCGCAGGCGGTGCAGCGACAGCAGGGTCTGGCCGGCCTCGGGCAGCTTGCCGTAGCGGTCGATCAGCTCTTCCTGCAGCAGGGTGAGGGCGTCGGCGTCGGCGGCGTGCGCCAGGCGCTTGTACAGGCCCAGGCGGGCCTGGACGTCGGCGCAGTAGTCCGAGGGCAGCAGCGCCGGGGCGTGCAGGTTGACCTCGCATTGGCTGCCGAACGGCGATTCCAGGTCGGGCTCCTCGCCGGACTTCAGGGCGCGCACGGCGGCGGCCAGCATGTCGTTGTACAGGCTGTAGCCGATTTCCTGGATGTTGCCGGACTGCGATTCGCCCAGGACCTCGCCGCTGCCGCGGATCTCCAGGTCGTGCATCGCCAGGAAGAAGCCGGCGCCCAGTTCCTCCATCGACTGGATGGCTTCCAGGCGCTTCTTGGCGTTGGAGGTGATGGCGTCCTCGCCCGGGGTCAGCAGGTAGGCGTAGGCCTGGTGGTGGGACCGGCCGACCCGGCCGCGCAACTGGTGCAGCTGCGCCAGGCCGAGCTTGTCGGCGCGGTGGATGAGGATGGTGTTGGCCGAGGGCACGTCGATGCCGGTCTCGATGATGGTGGTGCACAGCAGCACGTTGCAGCGCTGCTGGTAGAAGCCCTTCATGACCTCTTCCAGCTCGCGTTCCGCCATCTGGCCGTGGGCGACGGCGATGCGGGCCTCGGGGACGAGTTCCTCCAGCCGCGCGCGACGGTTGTGGATGGTCTCGACCTCGTTGTGCAGGAAATAGACCTGGCCGCCGCGCTTGAGTTCGCGCAGGATGGCCTCGCGGATGGTGCTGCCGTCCTCGCGGCGCACGAAGGTCTTGATCGCCAGGCGCTTCTGCGGCGCGGTGGCGATCACGGAAAAATCGCGGATGCCCTCCAGGGACATGCCCAGGGTGCGCGGGATCGGCGTGGCGGTGAGCGTCAGCACGTCGACCTCGGCGCGCAGGGCCTTCAGGGCTTCCTTCTGGCGCACGCCGAAGCGGTGTTCCTCGTCGATGATGACCAGGCCCAGCTGCTTGTAGCGCACGTCCTTGGACAGCAGCTTGTGGGTGCCGATGACGATGTCCACGGAGCCCTCGGCCAGGCCGTCGATGGCCTTGGCCGTTTCCTTGCCGGTGCGGAAGCGCGACAGTTCGGCGATGCGCACCGGCCAGTCGGCGAAGCGCGTGGCGAAGTTCTGGGCGTGCTGCTCGGCCAGCAGGGTGGTGGGGCACAGCAGCGCGACCTGGCGGCCGTTCATGACGGCCAGGAAGGCGGCGCGCAGGGCGACCTCGGTCTTGCCGAAGCCCACGTCGCCGCAGACCAGGCGGTCCATGGGACGGCCCGACGTCATGTCCTGGATGACCGCCGCGATGGCGTCGGCCTGGTCCGGGGTTTCCTCGAAGCCGAAGCCCTCGGCGAAGGCCTGGTAGTCGCGGGCGGGGAACTTGAAGTGCAGCCCTTCGCGCGCGGCGCGCCGGGCGTACAGGGCCAGCAGTTCGGCGGCCGTGTCGCGCGCCTGGCGGGCGGCCTTGCGGCGGGCCTTTTCCCACTGGCCGGATCCCAGCGGGTGCAGGGGCGCCTGGTCCGGGTCGGCGCCGCTGTAGCGGGCGATCAGGTGCAGCTGCGAGACCGGCACGTACAGGGTGGCGTCGCGGGCGTATTCCAGGTGCAGCAGTTCGATGGGGCCTTCGCCCAGGTCCATGCTGACCAGGCCGTGGTAGCGGCCGATGCCGTGCTGCACGTGGACCACCGGGTCGCCCACGTGCAGTTCGGCCAGGTCGCGCACCATGGCGTCGATGTTGCTGCTTTGTTCGTGGCGGCGGCGCGTGCGCGCGGGGCGGCCGGCCTGGGCGGGGTAGAGGTCGTTTTCCGTCAGCACCGCCAGCCCGGCGGGCGGCGACTGGAAGCCGCCCGTCAGCGGGGCCACCACTAAGGAAAAGCGGGCCTCGCCCCGCAGGCAATCCTGCCAGGAATCGAAGATGGCGTCGGGCTTCAGATGGTAGTCGGCCAGCAGTTCGGCGATGGTTTCGCGCCGGCCGGCGGAATCGACGCACAGCGCCGTGCGCAGCGGGGTCGCGTCCAGGTGGCGGCGCAGGTCGGCCAGTGGGTCGTCGGCGCGGCGGTTGACGGCCGCGGGCGGGCAGGGGGTGAAGTCCGGATGCGCGCCCTCGTCGGTCAGCGCCAGGCGCGCCAGGCCGCGCAGGCGGGCGTGGAAGGTCTCGTCGTCCAGGAACAGGGCGTCGGGCGGCAGCACCGGGCGTTCCGGGTCGGACTTCAGGAACTGCCAGCGGTTGCGGGCGTCCTGGGAAAAGCGGTCGATGGCCGCCGGGGCGTCGCCCAGCGTGACGGCGATGGTGTCGGGCGGCAGGTAGTCGAACAGCGTGGCGGTCTGCTCGAAGAACAGCGGCAGGTAGTATTCGATGCCGGCGAAGGCGATGCCGTTGCCGATGTCCTTGTAGGGCAGGGCGCGCGACGGGTCGCCTTCGAAGACTTCGCGAAAGCGCGCGCGGAAATGGTTGCGCGCGGCTTCGTCCATGGGGAATTCGCGGCCCGGCAGCAGTTCGATCTCGCGCACCGGGTACAGGCTGCGTTGGGTGTCGCCGTCGAAGCTGCGGATGGATTCGATCTCGCGGTCGAACAGGTCGAGGCGGTAGGGCAGGGCCGAGCCCATGGGGAACAGGTCGATCAGGCCGCCGCGGATACAGAACTCGCCAGGTGCGCCGACCTGGGTGACGTGGCTGTAGTTGGCCAGGGTCAGCTGGGTGCGCAGGCGGTCCTTGTCCAGGGCGTCGCCCTGGCGGAAGTGGAAGGTGTAGGCCGCCAGGAAGGACGGCGGAGCCAGGCGGACCAGCGCGGTGGTGACCGGCACCACCAGGATGTCCACGGCGCCCTGGCCCAGCGCATGCAGGGTGCGCAGGCGTTCGGAGATCAGGTCCTGGTGCGGGGAAAAGCTGTCGTAGGGCAGGGTTTCCCAGTCGGGCAGGAAGCGCACGCGCAGGTCCGGGTCGAACAGGGCGATCTCGTCGGCCAGGCGCTGGGCGGCCAGCGGGTCGGCGCAGAAGGCGGCCAGGGGATGCCGGGCTTCGCGGGCCAGGGCCGCTAGCAGCAGGGCGTCGCCGGAGCCCGGCGGGCGGGGCCGGGCGTAGCGCTGGCCGGGCCGCAGGGCGGCCAGGGTGGGGCCGATCGAGGGCAGGGACAAGGGGGTGTTCGAGGAATCCATGATGTGTTCGGAGTTACGGCCGGCGCTTGCCGATCAGGCTTTTCTTGGTCTTTTCCAGCACCCGGCTGGCCTGGTCGCCGCGCCGCAGGGCCACGCCCAGGGCCAGCACGTCGATGATCGCCAGGTGCGCCAGCCGCGAGATCATGGGGCTGTAGAGCGCGGTGTCTTCCTGGGTGTCGGCGCGCAGGTGCAGCGTCGCCAGTTCGGCCAGGGGCGTGCCGGAGGCGGTGACGGCGATGACCGGGCAGCCGTTGGCCCGCGCCAGGCCGACGGCCTCGAGCAGTTCGCGCGAGCGGCCCGAATGCGAGATGGCCACCAGGACGTCCGCGGGGCCCAGCAGCGAGGCCGCCATGGCTTGGACATGGCTGTCGGCATAGGCGGCGACCGCGAGGTCGAAGCGGAAGAATTTGTGCTGTGCGTCGGCGGCGACGATGCCGGAATTGCCCACGCCGTAGAACTCGATGCGCCGGGCCCGCGCCAGCAGGCCGATGGCCGATTCGACGGCGGCGGGGTCGAGCGCGTCGCGCACGCGCAGCAGCGCCGAGACGGCGTTGTCGAAGACTTTGTCGGTCAGGCCCGCCACGCTTTCGCCGGGCCGCAGCGAGGAATGCACGTAGGGTACGCCGGCCATCAGGCTGGCGGCCAGCCGGACCTTGAAATCGGGCCATCCCGCGTGGCCCAGCGAACGGCAGAAGCGGATGACCGTGGGTTCGCTGACTTCGGCCGCCCGGGCGATCTCGCCGATGGTCATGCGCGCGACGTCGCCGGGATGGGCGATGGCCAGGCGCGCGACGCGGGCGGCGGCGCGGCTCAGGCCGGGCAGGCGGGCGCGCAGCTCGGGCAGGATGGATGTGTTCATGAGGGCATCAGTATAAAGGCGGACTGATCGGTGCCTGACGAATCGGAGCCGCCCGCAAGCGGCGACGTGGGCGCGGGTCGGGCGCCGCAGGGACGGGATCGGCTGGATACGGAAAGTAATTGAATTACATTAACCAGGGTAATTTCAGATAAATGAATAAAAAATGTAGTTCAATTAAAAATCAACCTATACTGAAGCCTCGCCCATGCCTGTCATCCGGAGGCCCCAGTGACGTCAGCGACCCTTCACCCCGTCGTCCGGTCCGTGACCGAACGCATCGCCGCCCGCAGCCGCGACACCCGCGACCGCTACCTGGCGCGCAGCCGCGCCGCCTACGGGAAAAAGACGCAGCGCGCCGGGCTGGCGTGCGCCAATCTGGCGCATGCCCTGGCGGCCGAATCCGAGGCCGGCAAGGCGCGCCTGGCGGGCACCGGGCGGCCCAACCTGGCGATCGTGTCGGCCTATAACGACATGCTTTCGGCGCACCAGCCGCTGGGCCGCTATCCGGCCTGGATCAAGCAGGCCGCGTTCGCCGCCGGCGGCGGCGCGCAGTTCGCGGGCGGGGTGCCCGCCATGTGCGATGGCATCACCCAGGGCCAGGCGGGCATGGAACTGAGCCTGTTTTCCCGCGACGTGATCGCCATGTCCACCGCGATCGCGCTCAGCCACCAGATGTTCGACGCGGCGGTCTGCCTGGGAGTGTGCGACAAGATCGTGCCGGGCATGCTGATCGGCGCGCTCGGCTTCGGCCACCTGCCGGTGGTCTTCGTGCCGGCCGGACCGATGCCCTCGGGGATATCGAACGAGGAAAAATCCCGGGTGCGGCAGCTGCACGCCCAGGGCAAGGCCGACCGCGACGCCTTGCTGGCCTCGGAAATGGCCGCCTATCACGCGCCTGGCACCTGCACTTTCTACGGCACCGCCAATTCCAACCAGATGCTGATGGAGATCATGGGCCTGCATTTGCCGGGGGCGTCCTTCGTGCCGCCGGGCACGGCGCTGCGCGAGGCCCTGACGCGCGAGGCCGCGCGCCACGCGCTGGGCCTGGCCGCCGGGGGCGGGCGCTTCACGCCGGTGGCCGAAGTCGTCGACGAGCGCGCGCTGGTCAACGGCATCGTCGGCCTGCTGGCCACCGGCGGATCGACGAACCACACGATGCACCTGGTGGCCATCGCCCGCGCGGCGGGCATCGCGATCGACTGGGACGATTTCTCCGAACTGTCGGCCGTGGTGCCGCTGCTGGCGCGCGTCTATCCGAACGGCGGGGCCGATGTGAACCAGTTCCAGGCGGCGGGCGGCATGGCCTTCCTGATCCGCGGCCTGCGCGAGGCCGGGCTGCTGCACGAAGACGTGACCACCATCATGGGGCCGGGACTGGAAGCCTATACGCGCCGCCCGGTGCTGCGCGATGGCGCCCTGGTCTGGGAAGAGGGGCCGCGCGTTTCGGCGGACGCTTCCGTGCTGCGCGGGCCGGACGCGCCCTTCAGTCCGGACGGCGGGCTGAAGCTGCTGCGCGGCAACCTGGGGCGCGCGGTGATCAAGGTGTCCGCCGTCGCGCCCGGGCACCGCGTGGTCGAGGCCCCCGCAAGGATCTTCGAGACCCAGGAGGCGCTGCTCCAGGCCTTCGGACGCGGCGAGCTGGAACGCGACCTGGTGGCGGTGCTGCGCTTCCAGGGGCCGCGCGCCAACGGCATGCCCGAACTGCACCAGCTGACGCCCGCGCTGTCCGTGCTGCAGGCCCGGGGCCATCGGGTGGCCCTGGTGACCGACGGCCGGATGTCGGGCGCCTCGGGCAAGGTGCCCGCCGCGATCCACGTCACGCCCGAGGCCAGCGCGGGCGGGCCGCTGGCGCGCCTGCGCGACGGGGACGTCGTGCGGCTGGACGCCGTCGCCGGTACGCTGGACGTGCTGGAGGATGCCGGCTGGCTGGCGCGCGAACCGGCCGGCTTCGATCCGCGGGCGTCCGCGCAGGGCGTCGGCCGGGACCTGTTCGGCGTGGCCCGCGCCCAGGCGGACGGGGCCGAGCAGGGCGCCTGTTTCTTCCAGTGGCCGCAGTGGGCGGGGCGCTGAGCGTCCGCCGGATGGATACAATGGGGCGCCGAATTCCCCATCCGGACCTTTCCGCCCTATGAGCAATCATCCGCCGCGCAGCACGATCGCCGACGTGGCCCGCCACGCGGGGGTTTCCAAGGCCACGGTGTCGCGGTTCCTCAACCACCGCGACACCCTGCTGTCGCCGGAGATCGCCCAGCGGGTCGAGGCCGCGATCGAGGCCCTGGCCTACACGCCCAGCCCGATGGCCCGGGCGCTCAAGCGCGGCCGCTCGCGGCTGATCGGCCTGGTGGTGGCCGACATCACCAATCCCTATTCCGTCGCTGTCCTCAGCGGGGCGGAACATGCCTGCCGCCAGGCGGGCTACCTGATGATGCTGTTCAACCTGGGCAACGAGCGCGAGCGCGAAAGCGTGGGCCTGCAGGTGCTGTCCACCTACCAGGTCGAGGGTTTCATCCTGAATACCATGGGCCTGGAGCAGGGCGCGGTGCTGACGCCGGCCCTGCGGGGCCGGCCGGTGGTGCTGGTCGACCGCCTGCACCAGGGCCTGGAAGTCGATTTCGTGTCGCTGGACAACGTCCAGGCCGTCGACGCCTGCCTCGACCATCTGCTGGAAGCGGGCTATCGGGATTTCCTGTTCGTCACCGAACCGCTGGGCGCGGTCAGTTCCCGCATCGAGCGCATTCGCGCCTACGAAGCCCGGCTGGCGGCCCTGGCGCCGCCGGCCGCGGGCCGGTGGGTCGAGGCCGGCGCCGACGACCCGGACGGCCTGGCGCGGGCCCTGCGGGCCCTGCGCGCCGGCGCGCGCCGCCCGCCCGCGGTGATCGCGGGCAACGGGGTCGTGACCATGCGCATCGTGGCCGCCGTGACGGCGCTGGGTTGGCGCCTGGGGCCGGACATCGGCCTGATCGGCATCGACGACACCCCCTGGGCGCCGTACGTCGGCCCGGGCATCAGCGCGGTGGCGCAGCCGACCGACGCCCTGGGCAGCCTGGCGGCGCAGTGCCTGATCGAGCGCATCGGCGGGCTGGCCGTCCCCGCCCGCACGATCCGGCTGCCCGGGACGCTGGTGGCGCGGGGCTCGACGCGACCGGGTCCATAGGCGGACCGGTTCCAGGGTTAGCACCGATTTTCGCGGATAGCGTGTTTCAGTATAATGAAACCGGTTTCATCGATGCGGATTTCCCGGCGATCCCCATGAATTACACCTTCCAGTTCGGTCCGGTATTCCAGGCGTGGCCGCTGCTGCTGCACGGCACCTGGATGACGATCCAGCTCTCCGGCCTGGCGATGGTGCTCGGCCTGGCGGTGGCGGTGCTGTGCGCCTGGGGCAAAACGTCCGGGCCGGCGCCCGCGCGGGCGCTGATCCAGGTCTACATCGAACTCATCCGCAACACGCCGTTCCTGGTCCAGCTGTTCTTTTTCTTCTTCGCCCTGCCGGCCGTCGGCGTGCGCTGGTCGCCCTATACGGCGGCGCTGGTGGCCATGACGGTCAACCTGGGCGCCTACGCCACGGAAATCGTGCGCGCGGGGATCGAGGCCATCCCCCGGGGCCAGATCGAGGCCGGCCTGGCCCTGAACCTGACGCGGGTCGAGATCTTCCGCTACGTCGTGCTGAAACCCGCGCTGCGCGCGATCTATCCGGCGCTCACCAGCCAGTTCATCCTGCTGATGCTGGCCTCCAGCGTGGTGTCGGTGATCTCGGCCGACGACCTGACCTCGGTGGCCGCCACCCTGCAGTCCGAAACCTTCCGCAGCTTCGAGATCTACATCGTCATCACGCTGATCTACCTGGCGCTGACGCTGTGCTTCTCCTACGTCTTCCGCCGGATCCACGACCGGTACCTCCATTATCCGGACGGCCGCTCATGAGAACCTTCGGCTCCTCCGATTTCTGGTACATCCTGCAGGCCGCCCAGTGGACCGTGCTGCTGTCGCTCATCGCCTTCGTCGGCGGCGGCCTGGTCGGGCTGGCGGTGGCCCTGGCGCGCACCGGCGCGAACCGCGCCGCCCGGGCGCTGGCCACGGGGTTCATCAAGGTGTTCCAGGGCACGCCGCTGCTGCTGCAGCTGTTCCTGGTGTTCTTCGGCGCGCCGGTGATCGGCCTCGAGGTCGATCCCTGGACCGCCGCCGCCGTGGCGCTGACGCTGAACGCGGGCTCGTTCCTGGGCGAGATCTGGCGCGGCTGCATCGAGGCCGTCCCGCGCGGCCAGTGGGAAGCCGCCGCCGCCCTGGGGCTGAACTACCGCGACCGCCTGCGCGACGTGATCCTGCCGCAGGCGCTCAAGATCGCCGTGCCGCCCACGGTCGGCTACCTGGTCCAGGTCATCAAGGGCACGTCGCTGGCGGCCATCATCGGCTTCACCGAACTGACCCGCGCGGGGCAGATCGTGAACAACGCCACGTTCGAGCCCATGGTGGTGTTCTCCATCGTGGCGGCCGTGTATTTCCTGCTGTGCTGGCCGCTGTCGCTGCTGGCGGGGCATATGGAAAAGCGCCTGGCGCTCGCCCAGGCGCGCTGACAGGCGGACGGAGGATTCCGGGGCGCGTCCGGCCCCATTGCTGTGTCAACAGGCCCCAGGCCGACAACCTCACGGAGACGTACTATGTTCAAGAATCACACCTTGCGCGGCATATTGGGCGGCACCCTGCTGGCCGCCTGCGCCACCCTGGCCGTCGGCCTGGCGCCCGCGGCCTCGGCCGAGACCATCGACCAGGTCAGGCAGAAGGGCGAACTGACGGTCGGCATGCTGGTCGATTTCCCGCCCTACGGCATCATGAACACCGAGAACCAGCCCGACGGCTACGACGCCGACGTGGCCAAGCGCCTGGCCAAGGACCTGGGCGTGAAGGTGAAGATCGTGCCGGTGACCGGCCCCAACCGCATCCCCTACCTGCTGACCGACAAGGTCGACGTGCTGGTGGCCTCGCTGGCGATCACGCCGGAACGCGCCAAGCAGGTGCAGTTCTCGCATCCGTACTCGGCCGCGCAGATCGTGGTGTTCGGCGGCAAGGACCTGAAGATCGCCGGTCCGGAAGGCCTGTCGGGCAAGAAGATCGGCGTGGCGCGCGCCAGCACCCAGGACATCGCGGTCAGCAAGATCGCCCCGAAGGACGCCGACATCCGCCGCTTCGACGACGATGCCTCGGCCATGCAGGCCCTGCTGTCCGGCCAGGTCGACGCGATCGGCTGCTCCACCACGGTGGCCGCCGGCATCGCCAAGCGCGCCCCGGACCGCTTCGACAACAAGTTCGTGCTGCTGCAGCAGGAAATGGCGGTGGCCATGCGTCCGGGCCAGCCTGAAACGCTCAAGGCCATCAACGAGCTGATCGACCGCAACATCCAGAACGGCGAATTCAGCAAGCTCTACCAGAAATGGCTGGGCACGCCGCTGCCGGAACTGAAGCAATCCTGATCGACTCCCGAACCGCCGCCATGACTTCGACCCCGACCCGCGATGCGCCCGCCGGCGCGCCGATCATCCAGATCGAGAAGCTCAACAAGTGGTATGGGCAGTTCCATGCCCTGACCGACATCGACCTGACGGTGGCGGCGGGCGAGCGCATCGTGATCTGCGGGCCCTCGGGCTCGGGCAAGTCCACCCTGATCCGCTGCATCAACGGCCTGGAGGGCATCCGGGACGGGCGCATCGTGGTGGACGGCATCGCCCTGGGCGCCGACGGGCGCGGGGTCGACGCCGTGCGGCAGGAAGTCGGGATGGTGTTCCAGCAGTTCAACCTGTTCCCGCACATGACGGTGCTGCGCAACTGCATGCTGGCGCCGATGCGTTCGCGCGGGCTGAAGGCCGACCAGGCCGAGGCCCTGGCGATGGAATACCTGTCGCGGGTGCGGATCGCCGAACAGGCGCACAAATACCCCAGCCAGCTGTCCGGGGGGCAGCAGCAGCGCGTGGCCATCGCCCGCGCCCTGTGCATGACCCCCAAGGTCATGCTGTTCGACGAGCCCACCTCCGCCCTGGACCCGGAAATGGTCAAGGAAGTCCTGGACACCATGATCGGCCTGGCCCGCGACGGCATGACCATGCTGTGCGTGACCCATGAAATGGGCTTCGCGCGCAGCGTGGCCGACCGGGTGATCTTCATGGCCGACGGGCGGATCATCGAGCAGGCGCCGCCGGACCGGTTCTTCGAGGCCCCGTCCCACGAAAAGACGCGCGGCTTCCTCGGCCAGATCCTGAACCACTGAGGATCCGGCCATGCGGATGCAGATCCCGGCGCGCGGTGCGCTGGTTTCCCTGACGGCGTTCGGCGCGGACGAGGTCCGGCGCCACGGCCAGGCCTGGTTCGCGCGCCTGTCCCGCGCGGCCGGCGCCGACGGCGTCGAGGTCCGCGGCGAACTGCTGGGCGGAGACGCGGCGGGCGAACTCGACGCCCTGGCGGCGCTGGCCGCCGAGGCGGGCCTGGCCCGGGTCTATTCCAGCCCGGCGGGGATGTGGGACGCGGCCGGCCATTTCGACGCGGCGGCGGTCCGCGAAGGCCTGGACCGCGCGGCCCGGCTGGGCGCCGGCTGGCTGAAGATGTCGATCGGCGGTTTCGGGCCGCGCGCCCGGGGCATGGACGCCCTGCGGACCCTGCTGGCCGGCCATCCGGTCGAACTGCTGGTGGAAAACGACCAGACGGAATCGGCGGGCTCCGTCCCCGCCCTGGCGGCCTTCTTCCGCGCGGCGGACGATGCCGGGATGCCGCTGGGCATGACCTTCGACATGGGCAACTGGCACTGGGTGGGCGAATGCCCCCTGCGGGCGGCCGACGCGTTCGCGCCCCGGGTCCGCTACGTGCATTGCAAGGGGGCGCTGCGGCGTCCCGACCGCTGGGTGGCCGTGCCGCTGGAGTCGTCTGCCGCGCCCTGGCGCGCGGTGCTGCGGGCGTTGCCCGCCTCGGCGCCCCGGGCCATCGAATATCCCCTGACCGGCGCGGACCTCGCCCGGGTCACCGGCCAGGCGCTGGACGCGCTGCGCCGACTGGAGTCCTTTTCTCATGACAAAGAGTGAACCGCTCGACGTCGTCACGCTGGGCGAGGCGATGGTGATGCTGGTGGCCGGCCAGCCCGGCCCGCTGGAACAAGTGGACGTCTTTCACAAGCGCACGGCGGGCGCCGAGACCAATGTGGCCATCGGACTGGCCCGCCTGGGCCTGCGGGTCGGCTGGGGCAGCCGCCTGGGGCAGGATTCCATGGGCCGCTACCTGCTCGACAGCCTGCGCGGCGAGGGTGTGGATTGCTCGCACGTGGTCCTGGCGCCGGGCGAGCGCACCGGCATGCTGTTCAAGGACCGGGTCCTGGACGGCGGCGATCCCCTGGTCGAATACCACCGCGCGGGCTCGGCCGCCAGCCGCATGCGCCCGGAAGACATCGACCGGGACTGGCTGCTGTCCGCCCGCCACCTGCACGCCACCGGCGTGTTCGCGGCGGTGTCGGCCGACAGTTTCGAGGTGTCGCGGCAGACCATGCGCCTGATGCGCGAGGCCGGCCGGACCGTGTCCTTCGATACGAACCTGCGTCCCACGCTGTGGGCCTCGACCGAGACCATGCGTGCCGGCATCAACGAGCTGGCCACCCTGGCGGACTGGGTGCTGCCGGGCCTGGAGGAAGGCCGCCTGCTGACCGGCGAGCGCGAGCCCGAGGCCATCGCGCGCTTCTACCTGGACCGGGGCGCGCGCCTGGTGGTCGTCAAGCTGGGCCCCGACGGGGCGTATTACGATGACGGCACGCGCAGCGGCCGCGTGCCGGCCAGTCCCGTGGAGCGGGTCGTGGATACCGTGGGCGCGGGCGACGGCTTCGCGGTGGGGGTGATCAGCGGCCTGCTCGAAGGCCTGCCCCTGGAGCGCGCCGTGGCGCGCGGGACCTGGATCGGCGCCCGCGCCGTGCAGGTGCCGGGCGATACCGAAGGCCTGCCCACGCTGACCGTACTGCGGCTGGCGGGGCTGTAGGCCCGGACGTCCGTCCGTTTTCCCAGGGAGACTTTCATGCCGCGACAAACCGTCCTCGTCTACCGCGACCTGCCCGAGCCGCAACTGGCGCGCATCCTGGCGGAGCACGAGGTCATCCAGGCCGACCCCCGGCGCGAGGACCAGCGCGCGGCTTTCTTTGATGCGCTGGGCCGGGTCCAGGGCATGATCGGCTCCAGCTTCCGCCTGGATGCGGCGATGCTGGACCGGGCGCCGGCCCTGCGGGTGGTGTCCAGCATCTCGGTCGGCGTCGACGCCTACCCGCTGGCCGCGCTGCGCGAGCGCGGCATCGTGCTGTGCCACACTCCCGACGTCCTGACGGAATCGGTCGCGGACCTGCTGTTCGGCATGGTGCTGGCCACCAGCCGCCGGCTGTGCGACATGGCGAACCTGGTCCGCGAAGGCCGGTGGGTACGCAATGTCGGTCCCGAGGAATACGGCTGGGACGTGCACGGCAAGACGCTGGGCATCGTCGGCTACGGCCGCATCGGCCGGGCGCTGGCCCGCCGGGCGGCCCTGGGCTTCGACATGCCGGTGGTCTACCACGCGCGGCGTCCGGCCGACAGCGGCCTGCCGTCCGGCAAGGCGCGGGCCGTCGGGCTGGACGAACTGCTGGAAACGGCCGATTTCGTCGTCCTGGTCCTGCCGCTGACCGAGGACACGCGCGGCCTGATCGGACCGGAGGCCTTCGCCCGCATGAAGCCCGGCGCGATCCTGATCAACGGCGCGCGCGGTCCCATCGTCCAGGAGCGCGCCCTGCTGGACGCCCTGGAGGGCGGGCGCCTGCGCGGCGCCGGGCTGGACGTGTTCGACGTCGAGCCGCTGCCGCCGGATTCGCCGCTGCGCGGTCATCCGCGCATCCTGGCGTTGCCGCACATCGGTTCGGCCACGCACGAGACGCGCGCGGCCATGGCGGCCATGGCGGTCGACAATCTGCTGAGCGTGCTGCGGGGCGAAGCCCCGCGCGCGGCTTATCCGCCGGGATGAGTCCGGACACGGGGCGGTCCCTGCGGACTGCGCCGTGCCTGACGAATCGAAGCGGCATGCAGGCCGCGACGTGGGTCAACGATTCGCTAAGGCGCAGGCCTCGCGGGCCAGTGCCGTGATGGCGTCCCATTGGCGGGCCTCGACGGCGGCGGCCGGCGTCAGCCAGGAACCGCCGACGCAGCCGACGTTGGGCAGGGCCAGGTATCGGGCGGCGTTGCCCGCGTGGATGCCCCCCGTGGGGCAGAAGATCAGGTCGGGCAGGGGGCCGTGCCAGGCCTTCAGCAGCGCCGCGCCCCCCACGGCCTCGGCCGGGAACAGTTTCTGCACCAGGAAGCCCAGTTCGGCGGCGCGCATGGCTTCGGATGCCGTGGAGACGCCCGGCAGAAAGGGGATGCCCGAATCGTGGGCGGCATGGGCCAGGTTTTCGGTCAGGCCCGGACTGATGCCGAAGCGGGCGCCGGCGCGCAGGGCGGCGTCCAGCTGCTGCGGCGTGCGCACGGTGCCCACGCCGACCACGGCGTCGGGCACCTGGTCCTGGATGGCGGCGATCGCGTCCAGCGCGGCCGCCGAGCGCAGCGTGATTTCCAGCGTGCGGATCCCGCCCGCGACCAGCGCGCGGGCCAGGTCCACGGCCGTGTCGGGGTCGCGGACCACGATGACCGGCATGACGGGGCTGAGTTCGATCAGTTCGAGGGCGTTCATGGATGTCGGAGACTGGGCGTCGGAATCAGGAATGTAGCCATTCTACATGTGAACGGAAATGTTATTGATATTTCCACCATTTTGATCTTTTGGCTACTTCCGGGGATGGCGCGTCCGGCGGCCGGCGGCCGGCCGTGGGCTAAAATCGCCCCTCATGAACGAACCCCTGATCGCCCTGGTGCCGGCCGCCGGCGTCGGCGCGCGTGCCGGCAGTCCCGGCGGCCGGCCGAAGCAGTACCGCGACCTGGGCGGCGAGCCCATGCTGCGCCGCACCGTGCGCGCCTTGCTGGCCGATTCCCGCATCGTCCAGGTCCGGGTCGCGGTGGCGTCCGGCGACCCCTGGGTGGCCGAGGCGCTCGCCGGCCTGCCGCGCACGGTCTGGTGTCCCTGCGGCGGCCCCACGCGAGCCGAGACCGTGCGCGCCGCCCTGATGGACGCGGGCCTGCCGGACGATGCCTGGACACTGGTGCACGACGCGGCGCGGCCCGGCCTGCCGGCCGATGCCCTGGGACGCCTGATCGACGCCTGCCGTTCGCGGGACCGGGGCGGGCTGCTGGCCCTGCCGGTGGCCGACACGGTCAAGCAGGCCGGGGACGCGGCGGACGATGGCGCCCGGGTGGCGCGGACCCTGCCGCGCGAGGGCCTGTGGCTGGCACAGACGCCGCAGATGTTCCGCGCCGGGGAACTGCGGGCGGCGCTGGACGCGTGCGCCGGCGACCCCCGGGTGACCGACGAAGCCTCGGCGGTGGAACTGGCCTGCGCGCCGGACCGCGCCCCGCTGCTGGTGCGCGGTGCACGGGCCAACGACAAGCTGACCTGGCCGGAAGATTTCGACTGGTTCGAGGACCGGCTCGCGGTGCGCCGCGCGCCGCGCGCCCGCTGAACGCCATTCCACTGGAGCGATCCCATCATGACGTCCCCCTTTCCTTTCCGCATCGGCCAGGGCCATGACCTGCACGTCCTGGCCGAAGGCCGGCCGCTCGTCATCGGCGGCGTGCGCATTCCCTACGAACGGGGCCTGGTCGGACATTCGGACGCCGACGTGCTGCTGCACGCGGTGACCGACGCCGTGCTGGGGGCGGCGGGGCTGGGGGACATCGGCCGCCACTTTTCCGATCGCGATCCGCGCTGGGCCGGGGCCGACAGCCGCCTGTTCCTGCGCGAGGCCGCGCGCCTGGCCCGCGAGGCGGGCTGGGCCGTGGTCAACGTGGACGCCACGGTGCACGCCCAGGCGCCGAAGATCGCGCCGCACGCGCCGGCCATGGCCGCCTGCATCGCCGGCGACCTGGGGGTCGATCCGGCCATGGTCAACGTCAAGGCCAAGACCAACGAGGGCCTGGGCTACCTGGGCCGGGGCGAGGGCATCGCGGCCAGCGCCGTGGCGCTGTTGGCGCTGGCCTAGGGGCCTACAGCGTGCCGCCCCCGATCGGGCGGTTGCAGGCGCACAGGCCCTCGGTCAGCAGCGCGTCCAGGACGCGCAGGGTTTCCTCGGGGCTGCGGCCGACGTTGAAGTTGTTGACCGCCACGTGCTGGATGATGTTGTCCGGATCGACGATGAAGGTGGCCCGCAGGGCGACGCCTTCGGACTTTTCGCGGATGCCCAGCGGATCGACCAGCGCGCCCGCCGTGTCGCTGAACTGGTAGTGGTTGAGCTTGCCCAGTTCGGGGCTGGCGCGCCGCCAGGCGAGCTTGACGTATTCGTTGTCGGTCGAGCCGCCCATGAGGACGGCGCCGCGTTCCTCGAATTCGTCGGCCAGGGCGTTGAAGCCGACGATCTCGGTGGGGCAGACTTGGGTGAAGTCCTTGGGATAGAAGTAGATCACCTTCCATTTGCCGGGGAAGGATGATTCCGTGATGTCCTCGAAGGCCGAGACGCCGTTTTCCTCGTGCTGATTGAATCCGGGTTTGACGCCGGTGACGCGGAAGGCCTCGAGCTTGTCGCCTATGGTTTTCATCGGGGCTCCTGAGATGATGGACGGCCATCGGGGCCGTCGTCCCATTCTACGCCATGGCCAGGCCCGTCGCGCCCTGTCCGGGAGCGGCGCGCATGCGCCGCGTCAGGTCTTGCCCTGGGCCTTGGCCTTGGGGATTTCGATGCGCGCCAGCAGGCCCTGGGGCGCGTTGGGCGCCAGGGTGAACTTCCCGCCCACCTGGCCCAGCAGGCGCTCGACGATGGACAGGCCCAGGCCGGCGCCGCTGACCCCGGTGCGGGCGGATTCGCCGCGCGCGAAGGGCCGCAGCAGCCGCTGGATGTCGGTCTGGGGGATGCCGACGCCCTGGTCGCAGACCTCGATGGTCAATTGGTTGCCGCTCTGGTAGGCGACCAGGCTGATGTGGGCGCGTCCGTCGCCTGCGCTGCGGCCGTAGCGGCGGGCGTTCTCGATCAGGTTGCTGACGATGCGCTTGAGGTCGTTGGCGCTGATCCGCGCCTGCAGGCCGGGCTGGATGGAGGCGTCCAGCTCGCCGCCCAGGGATTCGGTGTGGTTGCGCTCGCGCTCGAACAGGTCCTGCAGCACGCGGGACACGTCGATGCCGGCCTCGGGCACCTGGCCGGCGGGCCGCGCGTATTCCATCAGCTGGCCGATGCTGTGATTGATCTGGGCCAGGTCGTCGTCGATGGCCTGGCGGGCCTCGTCGGTCATGTGGCTCATCTCGATTTCGAGGCGGATCCGCGCCAGGGGGGTGCGCAGGTCGTGGGAAATCCCCGCCAGCATGATCTCCCGGTCGGCCTCGTTCTGCCGCAGGTCGCGCGCCATGCGGTTGAAGGCGATGTTCATGTCGCGGATCTCGACCGGCCCCTTTTCGGGCAGTGGCGTGGGTGTCTCGCCGCGCGCCAGTTGCTGGGCGACCTTGGCCAGCTGGGCCAGGGGCTGGTTGATGAAGCGCACGCTGATGGCCGCCCCCAGCAGCGCCAGCATCAGGGACGCCGCCACCCAGCCCAGCCATTCGCGGCCGGTGGTCAGGCGCAGCTGGTCGCGGTCGAAGACCAGCCAGTAGAGGTCTTCGTTGATGTTGAAGCTGATCCAGATGCCCGGGACCTGGTTGACGGACCACATGATGGCCGTCTGGCTGCCCAGGCGGTTGCGGATCTCGCCGGACACGTTCTTCCAGTAGTCGGTGTGGGGCAGGGGTTCCAGCACGTCGGAACGTTCGCGGGGCTGGACGCGCAGGCTTTCCTGGGTGGCCAGGTCCAGCAGCAGGGAAGGGCGCACGGGCGGCGGCGCGTACACCAGGGCCGAGCGCGTGATGCTGACCGTGGTGGCGATCCGCTGCGCCAGCTGGGCGGCGCGGGGGCCTTCCTCGATGTTGAAGACGATCTGCAGCCACGCGCCCAGGCTGACCAGCATCAGGAAGGCGATCAGCAGGAAGGAACGGCTGAACAGCCCCAGCCGCAGCCGGGGCCGGATGCCGTGCCGGAGCCGCCTCAGGAAAGTCATTGGATGATACGCGCGCGCGGCCCGCGGGCCGGAAGAGGGTTACTGGCCGCCGTCGGGCACGAAGACGTAGCCCAGCCCCCAGACCGTCTGGATGAAGACCGGCTTGGAGGGATTGGGTTCGATCAGCTTGCGCAGCCGCGAGATCTGGACGTCCAGGCTGCGGTCGAAGGCTTCGTATTCGCGGCCCCGGGCCAGTTCCATGAGCTTGTCGCGCGACAGCGGGACCTTGGGATGGCGGGCGAAGACCTTGAGCACGGAGAATTCGCCGGTGGTGATGGGCACGGCATCGCCGTTGCGCGTCAGGGTGCGGGTGGACAGGTTCAGCACGTAGGGGCCGAATTCCACGGATTCGTTTTCCTGACTGGGCGCGCCGGGGTGTTCTTCCGTGCCGCGACGGCGCAGGATGGCGTTGACCCGGGCCAGCAGTTCGCGCGGGTTGAAGGGCTTGGTGAGGTAGTCGTCCGCGCCCATTTCCAGACCGACGATGCGGTCGATTTCCTCGGCCTTGGCGGTCAGCATGATGATGGGCGTGTTGTCGTGGCTGCCCCGCAGCCGGCGGCAGATGGACAGGCCGTCCTCTCCGGGCAGCATCAGGTCCAGCACCAGAAGGTCGAAATGTTCCCGCTGCCAGAGCTTGGCCATTTCCTTGGCGTCCTCGGCGACGTAGACATTGAAGCCCTGCTCAGACAGATAACGGCGCAGCAGATCGCGCAGCCTGGGATCGTCGTCGACGATGAGGATCTTGCGGGTGAGGGTCTGGGTTTGCGTGTTCATGCGGAAAATGTAACAGGGTCGGGAAAGGGGTTCCAGCGCTTATCACAACAAATTACACAATAAGCGTTTGGTCTTCGTTTCTGAAATAAGCGGTGCCCTTCCGCCTCTCCTTTAAAATGTCCGGGCCATGGACGATTTTCACATTCTCGCGTTTGAAACATCAAGCACTTTGTGCGGCGTCGCGCTGCTGTCGCGGACGGCCGGCCGGACGCAACTGCGCACGGCCCTGCACGAGGGCCGCGGCGCGCATGCCGAACGCATCCTGCCCATGGCGCGGGATCTGCTGGACCAGGCCGGCCTGGACCGGCGCGACCTGTCGGCGGTCGCCTTCGGCCAGGGGCCGGGCGGGTTCACGGGGCTGCGCGTGGCCTGCGGGGTCGCCCAGGGCCTGGCCGTGGCGCTGGATGTCCCCGTGCTGCCGGTGGATTCCCTGTGCGCGGTGGCGCTGCAGGGGGCCGGGGACGACCCGGCCGGGGTCCACGTGGTGTTGCAGGACGCGCGCATGAACGAGGTCTACGCCGCCGCCTACCGGGCGGGCGGCGTGGACTGGACCACGCTGCAGGCGCCGGCCCTGCTGGCCCGCGCCGACGTGGCGGACTGGGCCGCCCGCGAGTCGGCCGGCTGGGGCATGCGGGCGGGGGGCGGCTGGACGGCGCACGGTGACGCGCTCGACGTCTTTCCCGGTCTGGACCGGGAACTCGAGGCCCTGGGTGCGCGCCGCGCGCCCGCGACGCCGGACGGCGTGCACGCCCAGGCGGGCACCATCGCCCGGCTGGCGGAGCGGGCCTGGCGGGAAGGGCGGGCGGTGGACGCCGCCCTGGCGTCGCCCGCGTACGTGCGCGACAAGGTCGCCTATACCACGGTCGAACGCGCCGGCGGGCTGGGGGGCAACCCCCTGGTCGGCGCGGCGACCCTGACCCTGCACGACATGATGCCGGCCGACGTCGACGAGGTCGCCGCCATCGAGGGCCGGGTGCAGTCCTTTCCCTGGACCCGGAAGAATTTCGCCGACGGCCTGGCCGCCGGCTATCGCGGCTGGGTGGTGCGCCGCATGGGGGCGATGCTCGGCTTCGCCCTGGTGATGGACGCGCCGGACATGGCGCACCTGCTGGTCATCGGGGTGCGTCCGGACGCCCAGCGCCAGGGGGTGGGCGCGCGGCTGCTGCGACGCTGCGTCGATCACTGCCGGCAGGCCGGCCTGCCGGCCCTCACCCTGGAAGTCCGTCCCAGCAACGAGGGCGCCATCGCCTTCTATCATCACCACGGCTTTGCCCAGGTCGGGCTGCGTCGGGACTATTACCCGGCGGTCCAGGGCCGCGAGGACGCCTGGATCATGACCCTGACCCTGGCGGCGGACGCGGCTCAAGGAAATGCCGGGCCGCCCCAAGCTTTCTTGCCCCCCACGGGGAGCGGACCGGGCATCGCCCGGACCCGGGGGCGCTCGTGACGCCGCGCGCGCTGCTGCGTCCGGGCCAGATCGCCTGGCTGGCCGAAATCGGTCTGGACACCCATTGGCTGGCGGCTCGGCCGCAGCCGCGCGCGGACGCGGCCAACGGCATGGCCGCGGCGCCGGCGGCCGTGACGTCATCCGCCGGCGCCGCGCCGGCTGAACCGGCGGCGGTCGAGTCCGCCGTGGGGGGGGGGCGTCCGGCCATGCGTGCGGCGCCGCCCGAGCCCGGCCCGGGCCTGGCGCGTGTCCGAGCCCCGGCCGGGCTGATCGCGCCGCAGGCCCCCGCGCCCGGTATCGCCGCGCCGGTGGATTGCCCGGACCTGGCCGCGCTGGACGCGGCGGTGTCGGCCTGCGACCGCTGCGCACGGCACGGTCAGCGCGTGCGGGCGGTGCCCGGCGCGGGCGCCGCCGAACGGCCGCACTATCTGATCATCGGCGAGCAGCCCGGCATCGAGGACGACGCCGTCGGCCTGCCGTTCCAGGGCGACCAGGGCCGCCTGCTGGCGGCCATGCTGGCGGCCGCGCGCCTGCCGCGGGGCGATTCGACCTATCTGACCTATGTCGTCAAATGCCGCGCCGTGGGCGGCCGCGAGCCCTCGCCCCAGGACGTCGCGGCCTGTCTGCCCTGGCTGCGCCGGCAGATCGCCCTGTTGCGGCCGCATTGGATTCTGGCGCTGGGCCGGGTGGCCGCGCAGGCGGTGACCGGGGCGGACGGGGATCTGGACGCGCTGCGCGGCGGCCCGCATCGGCATGTGCCCGACCAGGGCGAGCCGATCCCGGTCTGGGTCACGCACCAGCCTTCGTCGCTGCTGGTGCGCTCCGCCTGGAAGGCGGAGGCTTGGCGCGACCTGGCGGGCCTGGCGCAGGCCGCGCGGGCTTGTTCAGAAGCCCCTTGACTTAATGCAGGGCGGTGCCGTGGCCCGTCTGCCCGATCATCTGGCTCAGTTCCGGGTGGGCGCGGTGGTTGAGCCGGTTCCAGTGGATGAAGACCAGCATCAGGCAGGCCACCAGGATGCCGAACAGGGCGATGATCAGGTTGATGGACAGGCCCAGCCATAGCATCAGGCTGTACATGGCCAGCATCAGCAGGATGTTCAGCTGTTCGTTGAAGTTCTGCACGGCGATCGAATGGCCGGCCGACAGCAGCACGTGGCCGCGATGCTGCAGCAGGGCGTTCATGGGGACCACGAAGAAGCCCGACAGGCCGCCGATCAGCAGCAGCAGGCAGTACACCGTCCAGGTCGTGTAGACGGCCGGCATCAACAGGACCACCAGGCCCATGGCCACGCCCACCGGGAGGACCGCCAGCGCGCGGCGCAGTGGCACCCGGCCGGCGCAGATCGCCCCGATCACGGTGCCGAAGGCGGCCACGCCCATCAGCACGGAGGCCTGGTCCAGGCGGTAGCCCAGATGCTGGGCGCCCCATTCGATGACGATGAACTGCAGGGTCGCGCCCGCGCCCCAGAACAGGGTGGTGACCGCCAGCGAGATCTGGCCGAGCTTGTCGGACCACAGGATGCGGACATAGCGGACGAAATTGCGGATCAGGGCCGCCGGATGGGTCTGCTGGCGGGGGTAGAAGGCGTGGGTGTCGGGGATCAGCAGATTGCACAGGGCGGCGGCGACGTAGACCAGCCCGATCATCAGGATGGCGCTTTGCGCGGCGTTGTCGGCCAGGCTGTCCACCCAGCCGAAGGACATCAGCCAGGCCGAGACCGCGGGGCTGATGAGCACGCCGCCCAGCACGGTGCCGACGATGACCGACAGCACGGTCAGGCCCTCGATCCAGCTGTTGCCCTTGACCAGCAGGTCGGGCGGCAGCATCTCGGTGACGATGCCGTATTTCGCGGGGGAGTAGGCGGCGGCGCCGACGCCGACGACGGTGTAGGCCGCGAAGATCAGGATCAGCTGGTGCTCGTGGTTCAGTCCGAACGCGCCGTAGCTGAACATCAGCAGACAGCCGCAGGTCTTGAGCGCGTTGGTGGCGAACATGACCCGGCCCTTGGGGAAGGCGTCGGCGAAGGCGCCGACGAAGGCCGCCAGCACCACGTAGGCCAGGGCGAACCACCATTTCATCATGGGGGCCATCCAGTCCGGGCCGCTGAGGTCGGCGATCAGCCCGATGGCGGCGATGAGCAGGGCGTTGTCCGCGACGGACGACAGCGCCTGCGCGGCCATGACCATGTAAAAGCCCTTGTTCAATCGCGGACCCCGAGGTGGTTGACGAAGGGGGCGGCCGCCGGGAGGCGCGCCCGTAAAAAAGAGTTGCAGTATAGCGGGTTGCCGCCGGGGCGACGGCGCCGGACGCGGCCGGTTGTCCGGACCCGGTGCGTTATCATACGCTGTCACTCACGCGACCCGATTTCTCGTCCGTCCCAGCACCGTGCGCCTCACGCAGATCAAACTTGCCGGATTCAAGTCCTTCGTGGATCCGACCGTGATTCCCACGCCCAGCGAGCTGGTCGGCGTGGTGGGCCCCAACGGCTGCGGCAAATCCAACATCATCGACGCCGTGCGCTGGGTCCTGGGCGAGACCAAGGCATCCGAACTGCGCGGGGCCTCGATGCAGGACGTGATCTTCAACGGCTCCGGCCAGCGCAAGCCGGCCGCGCGCGCCTCGGTCGAACTGGTGTTCGACAACAGCCAGGGCCGGGCGGCGGGCCAGTGGTCCGCCTTCGCGGAAATCGCCGTGCGCCGGGTGCTGACCCGCGACGGCGCCAGCAGCTACTTCATCAACAACCAGCCGGTGCGCCGCCGCGACATCCACGACATCTTCCTGGGTACCGGGCTGGGCGCGCGCGGCTACGCCATCATCGGCCAGGGCATGATCAATCGCCTGATCGAGGCCCGCCCGGAGGAACTGCGCGTCTACCTCGAGGAAGCCGCCGGGGTGTCGCGCTACAAGGAACGCCGCCGCGAAACCGAAAACCGCCTGGGCGACACGCGCGAAAATCTGACCCGCCTGGAGGACATCCTGCGCGAACTCGCCGGCCAGCTCGACAAACTGGAATCCCAGGCCCGGGTGGCGGCAGACTACCGGGCGCTGCAGGCCGAAGGCGAACTCAAGCAGCACGCCCTGTGGCTGCTGCGCGAGCAGGCCGCGCGCGAAAGCCGCCAGTCCCTGGCCGTGGAAACCGAAAAGGCCCAGGCCGAGCTGGAGTCGGCCGTGGCCGGGCTGCGCGCCCTGGAGTCCGACCTGGAAACCCGCCGTGCCGCGCATTTCGAGGCCAGCGAGCGGGTCCACCAGACACAGGGCCGCCTGTTCGAGGCCGGCGCCCAGGTCAGCCGCCTGGAAGCCGAGATCCGCCACGTGGTCGATTCGCGCAACCGCCTGCAGGTCCGGCGCGCGCAATTGCAGGCCCAGCAGCAGGAATGGGGCGACCAGCGCGCGCACAGCCAGGCCTCGATCGAGGACACCCAGGCGCAAATCGAAGAGGCCGAGGCCCGGGCGGAACAGTTGGCCGAGCAGGCGCAGAGCGCCCAGGACGGCCTGCCCGAACTCGACGCCCGGCTGCGCGACCTGGCCGTCCAGCGGGACGAATGGCGCCGCACGCTGGCGCGCACCGAACAGGATCTGGCGCTGGCCGCGCAGTCCCAGCGGGATGCCGACGGCCAGTGGCGCGCCCTGGAAGACCGCCGTGCGCGCCTCGAGGACGAGCGCGCCGCCCTGGGGGCGCCCGACCCGGCCGAGCTGCAGCGCTGGGCGGGCGAATGCGCCGTCGCCCAGGAACGCCTGGAAGAAGCCCAGGCGCGCCTGTTCGAACTCGAATCGCGCCTGCCGGAACTGGAAGCCGCCCGGGCCGATGCGCTGCACGCCAGCCAGGCCGCGCGGCTGGACCTGGAAAAGCTCGACGCGCGCCGCCAGGCCCTGGTCGCGCTGCAGGAAAAAATCCAGTCCGAAGACGCGCTGGAACCCTGGCTGCAACGTCAGGAACTGGCCGGCCTGGGCCGCCTGTGGCAGCAGCTGCGGGTGGACGACGGCTGGGAAACCGCCCTGGAAGCGGTGCTGCACGAGCGCATGAACGCCCTGGGCCTGCGCACCCTGGATCACGTGCGTGCCTTCGCCCAGGACGCGCCGCCGGCGCGCCTGGCGTTCTATCAGGCGCCCGACGCCGCCGGCGGGCCGCCTGCGCCGGCGGGACCGGACGCGCGCCGCCTGCTGGATTTCGTGCATGCGCGTGAACCCGCCCTGCAGGCCTTGCTGGCCGTGTGGCTGCGCGACGTGTGGGTGGCCGATGATCTGGGCGTGGCGCTGGCGCAGCGCGGCGAACTGCCGCCGGGCGGCGTCTGGGCGCTGCGCGACGGCCACCGGGTCGACGCCTGCAGCGTGCGCTTCTACGCGGCCGATTCGGAACAGGCCGGCCAGCTGGCGCGCCGCCAGCAGATCGACAACCTGGCCCTGGAAATCCGCGCCGCGCAATTGATCGCCGACCAGGCCCTGGACGCGCACGCCCAGGCCGACGCGGCGTACCGCAACCTGGCCCAGGCGCTGCAGCCCGCGCGTCAGCAGATCGCCGAGCGCATGCGGGCGCAGCATGATGCCCAGATCCGCCATCAGCAGCTCAGCCAGCAGGCGGCGCAGTCCGACGAGCAGTCCCGCCGGCTGGACCGCGACCTGAAGGAACTCGCCGAGCAGCAGGCCGGACTGGACGCCCGGCGGGCCGAATCCGAGGCCCGCTTCGAGTCCCTGGACCAGGTCCTGGCCGAGCAGCAGGAACGCCTGGCGGAACTGGACCTGCAGGCCGAGGACCTGTCCCGGCAGGCCGAACAGTCCCGCCAGCGGGGCCGCGACCAGGAACGCGCCGCCCAGGAAGCCGAATACGCCGTGCGTACCCTGCGCCACCGTCTGGACGAACTGCGCCGCACCCTGCAGCTGGCCGAGGACCAGGCCCGCCGCGCGGGGACCGAGCTCGAATCCCTGCAGGGCGAACTGTTCGAACTGGACGAATCCATGGCCCAGGCCGGCCTGCAGGACGCGCTCGAGGCCCGCGCCGCGTGCGAAGAAGCCCTGCGCGAAGCACGCCAGGAACAGGACCGGGCGGCCGCCGCCCTGCGCGAGGCCGACGAGGGCCGGCTGACGCTGGAACGCGGCCTCGATCCCCTGCGGGCGCGCATCACCGAACTGCAGCTGAAGGAACAGGCCTCGCGCCTGTCGGTCGAGCAATTCGCGGAGCAGCTCGACGCCCGCCAGGTGGACCGCGACGCCCTGCGCCGCCACCTGGACGAGCAGCCGCCCCAGTGGCGGCGCCTGGACTGGCTGCAATCCGAGGTCCAGCGCATCACGCGGAACATCGAATCGCTGGGCGCCGTCAACCTGGCGGCGCTGGACGAACTGACGGCGGCGCGCGAGCGCAAGGGCTTCCTGGACGCCCAGCATGCCGACCTGCTGGCGGCCATCGACACCCTGGAAAACGCGATCCGCCGCATCGACCGCGAGACCCGCGAACTGCTGTCGCAGACCTTCGAGACGGTCAACGGCCATTTCGGCGAACTGTTCCCGCGCCTGTTCGGCGGCGGCGAGGCCCGCCTGACCATGACCGGCGAGGAAATCCTGGACGCCGGGGTGCAGGTCATGGCCCAGCCGCCCGGCAAGCGCAACAGCACCATCCACCTGCTGTCGGGCGGCGAAAAGGCCCTGACGGCGACGGCCCTGGTGTTCGCCTTGTTCAAGCTCAATCCGGCGCCGTTCTGCCTGCTCGACGAAGTCGACGCGCCGCTGGATGACGCCAATACCGAACGGTACGCGAATCTGGTGCGCGGCATGAGCGACCAGACGCAGTTCCTGTTCATTTCACACAACAAAATCGCCATGCAGATGGCCCGGCAACTGGTCGGGGTGACCATGCAGGAACAGGGCGTGTCGCGGATCGTGGCCGTGGACATGGACTCGGCCCTGCAATGGGCGGCCGAGGCGGCCTGACCCGGATAAGAGGACTCTATGAGCGACTTGCAGATCTTGCTGATTTCGATCGGGGTGGCGCTGATCGTCGTCGTCCTGCTGTACAACGCATGGCAGGACTGGCGGGCGCGGCGCAGCATGCGCCAGACGTTGCCGGAGGCGGGCCACGACGTGCTGATGCGCGACGACGCGGGGCCCCGGCGCGAGCCGGGCCTGTGGCAGGCCGGCCGGCCCGCGGCCGACGACAGCCCGGAACCCGATCCCGCCTGCGAAGCGGTCATCGACATCGCCCTGGCGCATCCCGTCGCGGGCGAGTCCCTGGCCGAGGCCTTGCGGGCCATCGGCCGCGTCGGCAAGAAGCCCGTGCGCGTGTTCGCGGAACGCGAGGGCGGCGGCCACCGCGCCGAGGCGCTGCCGGGCGAATCCTACATGTCGCTGCAGCTGGCGGTGGTGCTGGCCAACCGCAGCGGCCCGCTCACGGCCATCGAATGGTCGAACCTGTGGACCCTGGCCCAGAACCTGGCCGAACGCTTCGAGGGCCTGATCGAGGCCCCCGACCAGGATGTGGTGCTGCGCCAGGCGGCGGAACTCGATGCGCGCTGCGCCGCCATGGACGCCCAGGTCGGGTTGATCCTGCAACTGGCCCAGCCGCGCCCCGTGGCGGCGATCATCCAGTCGGCCGCCGAGGCGGGTTTCGTCCAGTCGCGCGGGCAGTGGGCCTGGATGGCGGAAAACGGCCTGCCGCGCTTCGCCCTGCAGGTCGAGGCCCCGGAAGGCGAATCCACGCACCGCGTCGACCTGGTCCTTGACGTGCCCAACAGCCTGCCCGATGACCAGGCCTTCAGCCGCATGGTGACCGTGGGCCGCGACCTGGCCGCGCGCCTGGACGCCCACGTGCTGGACGACCAGGGCCGCACTTTCCAGGACGATTCCGCGCCCGCCATCGACCGGCAGATCAGCGCCCTGTACGACCAGCTCGACCAGGCGGGCTTCCTGGCCGGCACGGACCGCGCGGCACGGGTGTTCTCGTGACCGGGCGCCCCGCCGCGGGCGCCGCCGGGCAGGACCGCGAGGCGGCCGACCGTCGGCGCCTGGAGACCCTGCGCGCCGACATCGAGGCCCACAACCGCCGCTATTATGTCGAGGACGCGCCGTCCATCTCGGACGCGCAGTACGACCGCCTGATGGCCGAGCTCCAGGCCATCGAACACGACCACCCCGACTGGGTGACGCCCGACTCCCCCACGCAGCGGGTCGGCGCGGCGCCGCTGGACCATTTCGCCACCGTGCGGCACGCCGTGCGCATGCTGTCGCTGGGCAACGCCTTCGAGGCCGAAGACGTCGCCGCCTTCGACGAGCGGGTCACGGCCACCCTGATCGATGCCGGGCTGCTGGCCGGCGCGGATGCCGGCGTCGGCCAGGGTTCGCTGCTCTTGGACGAGGGTGTGCCCGCTGCGCCGGCGCCCGGCGTGGCCTACGCCGCGGAATACAAGTTCGACGGCCTGGCGGTCACCCTGCGCTACGAACAGGGCCGCCTGGCCCAGGCGGCGACCCGGGGCGACGGCGCCCAGGGCGAGGACATCACCGCCAACATCCGCACGCTGCGCTCGGTGCCCCTGCGCCTGCGGGGCGACGCCCCCGCCGTGCTGGAAGTGCGCGGCGAGGTCCTGATGACGCGGGCGGACTTCGCGCGGCTGAACGAGGCCCAGGTCGCCCGGGGCGACAAGCCCTTCGTCAATCCGCGCAACGCGGCGGCCGGCAGCCTGCGCCAGCTGGATCCGCGCGTGACGGCGACCCGGCCGCTGCGCTTCTACGCCTACGGCTGGGGCCAGATCCTGGACGGAACCGGCGCCGAACTGCGGCCGCGCGCGACCCATTCCGGGATGCTGGACTGGCTGGCCGGCTTCGGCTTCGCCGTCAGTCCCGGCCGGACGCTGTGCCGGGGGGCCTCGGCCCTGCTGCGCTTCTACGAGACCGTGGGGGCGTCCCGCGCGAACCTGCCCTACGAGATCGACGGCGTGGTCTACAAGGTCGACGACCTGCGCGCCCAGGACGTGCTGGGTTTCGTCGCGCGCGCGCCGCGCTTCGCCATCGCGCACAAATTCCCCGCCCAGGAGGAAACCACCCGGCTGATCGGCATCGATGTCCAGGTGGGGCGCACCGGGGCGCTGACGCCGGTGGCGCGGCTGCAGCCGGTCTTCGTCGGCGGCGTGACCGTCACCAACGCCACGCTGCACAACGAGGACGAGATCCGCCGCAAGGACGTGCGCATCGGCGACACCGTGGTGGTGCGCCGCGCGGGCGACGTCATCCCCGAGGTCGTCGGACCGGTGCTGGCGCTGCGGCCGGCCGACGCGCCGGTCTTCGACCTGCTGGCCGCCTGTCCGGTGTGCCCGGAGTGCGGCTCGGCGGTCGAGCGCCCGGAAGGCGAGGCGATCACGCGCTGCACCGGCGGACTGTTCTGTCCCGCCCAGCGCAAGCAGACCCTGTGGCACGCCGCCAGCCGCAAGGCGCTGGACATCGAGGGCCTGGGCGACAAGCTGATCGAGCAGCTGGTGGACAACGGCAAGGTCCGCACCCTGGCGGACCTGTACGCGCTGGCGGACCCGTCCGGCGGGGGCGAACTGGAACTGTCCACCTACCCCCGCATGGGCGCGAAGTCGGCGCGCAACCTGGTGGAGGCGATCAACCGGCGCCGCCATCCGCCCCTGTCCCGCCTGCTGTACGCCCTGGGCATCCGCCACGTGGGCGAAACCACGGCGCGCGACGTGGCGCGGCATTTCGGCTCCATCGAGGCGATCATGGACGCCTCCGAGGAAGACCTGCTGCAGGTGCCGGACGTCGGTCCGGTGGTGGCGGCCTCGATCCGGCGCTTCTTCGCCGAGGCGCACAATCGCGAGGTCATCGCCGCGCTGCGCGCCGTCGGGGTCGAGCCCCAGGCCGACGTGGCGCCGGCCGGCGAAAAGCCCCTGGCGGGCAAGACCCTGGTGCTGACCGGCACCCTGCCCACGCTCAGCCGCGACGAGGCCACGCGCCTGGTCCTGGCGGCCGGCGGCAAGGTCAGCGGCTCGGTGTCGCGCAAGACCGCCTGGGTGGTGGCCGGCGAAGACGCCGGCGGCAAGCTCGCCAAGGCCGCCGAACTGGGCGTGCCCGTGATCGACGAGGCCGGGCTGAAGGCGCTGCTCGGCGCCTGACGCGGTCGGGCCAAAAACAACGGCCTCCCATCGGGAGGCCGTTGAGGGCAAGCAGCCGCAGGCTGCGTGGCGTTGGGGGACTGTTTTGCCGCCGGGCCGTCCCAAGGCAAAACGCGCCCCCCTGGGGGGATGAGCCCGGACGCGGGGCAGTCCCTGCGGACTGGCCCGTGCCTGGCGAATCGGAGCGGCTTGCAAGCCGCGACGTGGGGACCTTTACTTCGCGGCTTCCTTGTCCACGATCTTGGCGTCCTTCATCAGGCCCTTCTGGTAGTCGGCCAGGGCCTGCTGGCGCATCATTTCTTCCAGTTGGGGCTTGGCTTCGTCGAAGGACGGGAAGGCGATCGGGCGCACGTCCTCGACCTGGATCACGTGCCAGCCGAATTGCGTCTGCACGGGCTGGGCGCTGAGATCGCCCTTCTTCATGCTTTCCACGGCCTTGGCGAATTCGGGCACGTAGTTGCTGATCGGGCCCCAGCCCAGTTCACCGCCGTTCTTGCCGCTGCCGGTGTCGATCGAGTCCTTCTTCGCGGCGGCCTCGAACGAGGTCTTCTTCGCCTTGATCGACTTGATCAGGTCCTTGGCCTTGGCCTCGTCCTTGACCAGGATGTGGCGCAGCTTGTATTCCTGGCGCGAGGCCTGCTCGGCCTTGATGGTGTCGTATTCCTTCTTCAGGTCGGCCTCGCTGACGGGGTGGTCCTTCAGGTATTTGGCCATCAGGGCGCGCACCAGGATGCTCTGGGTGGCCAGCTCGGTTTCCTGCTGGACGGCGGGGTCCTTCTGCAGGCCGGCCTTCTCGGCGGCCTGGACCGCCACCAGGCGGTTGATCATTTCCTGCTTGACCTGGTCGCGCAGCTGCGGCGTGTCCTGGGCGCCCTGGGTGACCAGCATGCCGACGAACTGGTCGAATTTGGCCTGGGAGATGCCCTGGCCGTTGACGGTGGCGATGTCCTTGGCCCAGACCGGCAGCGTCAGGGAGCAGGCCAGGGCGACAGCAGCGATACGTTTCATGAAAATCCTTCGATGGGAGGGGTGCCGGCCTCGATGGCCAGGGCGTGGATCGGATGGGGCATCAGATCCCGCACGCAATCATACACAAGACGATGGCGGGCGAGGGTGCCGAGCCCCTGGAACCGGTTGGACACGATGCGGACGCGAAAGTGCCGTGCGCCGCCCCGGGCGCCGGCGTGGCCGGCGTGCAGGTGGGATTCGTCGACGAGATCCAGCCGAGCGGGCTCGAGCACGGCCAGGCGTTCGGCCAGCAGGGCCTTCAGGTCGGTGTCGGCGGGGTTCATGGGCGGTCTTCCGGAGCCGTGCCGGATTCCGCCTGGATGTGCCGGCCCAGCCACAGCGACTGCGCCACCACGAACAGCAGCAGCAGGATCATCAGGCCGAAGACCTTGAAATTCACCCACTGCGCCTCGGTGAAGCGGCCGGAAAAGGCCACGTACAGGTTCAGGGCGCCCGAGGCGACGAAGAACCCGGCCCAGCTGTCGTTCAGGCGGTTCCAGGCGCGGTCCGGCAGGGCGATCTTTTCCCCCATCAGGCGGCGCATCAGGTTGCGGCCGGCGAACAGGCGCGCGCCCATCAGGATGGCGGCGAACAGCCAGTACAGGACCGTGGGCTTCCATTTGATGAAGGTATCGTCGTGGAACAGCAGGGTCGCGCCGCCGAACACCACGATCACCGTCAGGTTGATCCAGTGCGTGGGCTCGATCGCGCGGCCGGTCAGCCGCAGCCACAGGATCTGCAGCACGGCCGCCGCCATGGCCGTTCCGGTGGCGACGTAGATGTCGGCGAACTTGAAGGCCAGGAAAAACAGGATCAGCGGGAAGAGGTCGAACAGGAATTTTTTCATTCAGGCATTCGTGCGGTCATTCGGCCGGGATGAATTTCAGGGACAGGGAGTTGATGCAGTAGCGCAGCCCGGTGGGGGGCGGGCCGTCGGGGAACACGTGGCCCAGGTGGGCGTCGCAGACGGCGCACAGGATTTCCGTGCGGATCATGCCGTGGCTGGTATCGCGCAGTTCGCGCACGCGGTCCGGGGCGACCGGCTCGAAATAGCTGGGCCAGCCGCAGCCCGCGTCGAATTTCGTGTCCGAGGCGAACAGCGGGGTGCCGCAGCAGACGCAGAGGTAGGTGCCCGCCTGGGCGGTGTCCCAGTAGCGTCCCGTGAAAGGCCGTTCGGTGTGCTTCAGCCGCGTGACCGCGAATTCATCGGGGGAAAGCTGCGCGCGCCATTCGGCGTCCGTGCGCTCGATCTTGTCCACGAGGAACCTGTCCAGAATTTCACTTCAATCCTCCATCTTAATCGACTTTGCTCCCGTCGGCGGGGGATGTTCCGGGCGAGATCGGCGCCGCCGCGAGGCGATCCGCCGCCGCGCGGCAGCAAATTGCGCCAGCCTGCGATAATATGACGCCCGTTCACGTGTTTATGCCTCGGCCCGCCGGGTTCGCGGCCATGAATTGCACGGTCCGTCAAAAAACATTCGGAGACAAACATGACATTTCCGGTTTCATTGCGGCTCACCCTGGGTGCGGCCGCGCTGCTGGCCGCGTTGCCCCTGGCCGCCACGGCCCAGATCAAGGTCGGCGTGACGGTGTCGTCCACCGGGCCGGCCGCCTCGCTGGGCATCCCCGAGCGCGACACCGTGGCCCTGCTGCCGAAGGAAATCGGCGGCCAGGCCGTGCAATACATCGTGCTGGACGACGCCACCGACACCACCCAGGCGGTGAAGAACATCCGCAAGCTCACGGCCGACGACCACGTCGACGTGGTGCTGGGCACCTCCGTGACGCCGGCCTCGCTGGCCATGTCGGACGTGGCCGCCGAGACCGGCACGCCCATGATCAGCGTGGCCGCCAACGCCAAGCTCGTCGAGCCGGTGGATGGTCCGCGCAAGTGGGTCTACAAGACGCCGCAGAACGACGCGCTGATGGCCGCCGCCCTGGCGCACGCGATGGTCAAGCAGCACGTCAAGACCCTGGGCTTCATCGGCTTCAGCGATGCCTACGGCGACGGCTGGCTGCAGGAAATGAAGGCGGCCGCCGAGGCCAAGGGCATCAAGGTCGTGGCGGCGGAGCGCTTCGCCCGGCCCGACACCAGCGTCACCGGCCAGGTCCTGAAGCTGCTGTCGGCCAAGCCCGACGGCATCCTGATCGCCGCTTCCGGCACGCCGGTGGCCCTGCCGCAGCGCGAACTGGTGGAACGCGGCTACAAGGGCCATATCTACCAGACCCACGGCGCGGCCAACAACGACGTGCTGCGGGTCTGCGGCAAGGCCTGCGAAGGCATGATCCTGCCCGCCGGCCCGCTGCTGGTGGCGGCCCAGTTGCCCGACAGCAATCCGGTCAAGGCCAGCGCGCTGGTGTACGTCAAGGCCTACGAGGCCAAGTACGGCGCGGGCACGACCAATACCTTCGGCGGCCACATGTGGGACGCGGGCCAGCTGATCAACGACGCCATCCCCCGCGCCCTGAAGACCGGCGCCAAGCCGGGCACGCCGGAATTCCGCGCGGCCCTGCGCGACGCGCTGGAACAGGTCAAGGAACTGCCCGCCTCCCAGGGGGTCTTCACCCTGAGTCCGACCGACCACGCCGGCCTGGACGAGCGCGGCCGCGTCATGGTGCAGGTCGTGAACGGCAAGTGGACCTACCAGCCGGATCTGTAAGGCAGCCGTGGATCTGACCATCGCGCTGATCCTGTTGCAGGACGGCATCCTGAACGGCGCCATCTACGCCCTGCTGGGCCTGGCGCTGGTGCTGGTGTTCGTGGTCACGCGGGTGATCCTGATTCCCCAGGGGGAATTCGTCACCTTCGGCGCCCTGTCCCTGGCCTTTCTCGCCAACGGCCGGGTGCCGGGGACGGCGCACCTGCTGGTGCTGATGGGCGTGCTGGTCTGCCTGGCAGAGGCGGTCTCCTGCTGGCGCGCGCGCCAGTGGCGCGGCTACGGCCGCACCCTGGGCTGGGCGCTGGTCCTGCCCCTGGCGCTGGAGGCCCTGGCGCCGCTGGCGGCCGGTCCGGACGTGCCGCTGGCCTTGCGCGTGCTGTTCGCGCTGGCGCTGGTGGTGCCCCTGGGGCCGATGATCTACCGCCTGGTGTACCAGCCGGTGGAGCAGGCCAGCGTGCTGGTGCTGCTGATCGTGTCGGTCGCCGTGCATTTCGCCCTGACCGGCCTGGGGCTGCTGTTCTTCGGCGCCGAGGGCTGGCGCACCCCGGCCCTGGTCGAAGGCACGGTGCAGATCGGGCCGGTGGCCTGGACGGCCCAGACCTTCGCGGTGCTGGCCACCTGCGTCCTGCTGATCGGCGGACTGTGGTTGTTCTTCAGCCGCACCCTGTACGGCAGCGCCCTGCGGGCCACCGCCGTCAACCGGCGCGGCGCGCGGCTGGTGGGCATCAGCACGCGGGTGGCGGGCAGCCTGACCTTCACCCTGGCGGCCGCCATCGGCGCGCTGTCGGGGATGCTGATCGCCGCCATCACCACCATCTATTACGACACGGGCTTCCTGATCGGCCTGAAGGGTTTCGTGGCGGCCATCTTCGGCGGCCTCGTCAGCTATCCGGCCGCGGCGGCGGGCGCCCTGTTCGTCGGCGTCCTGGAAGCCTTTTCCTCCTTCTGGGCCAGTCCCTTCAAGGAAGCCATCGTCTTCACCCTGATCATCCCGGTCCTGCTGTGGCGCTCGTTCGGCAGCGTCCACCTGGACGAGGAGGATTAGCGTTTCATGTGTGAGCCGTCCTGATGCGCCCGCGTCATGCCCTGATGATCCTGATCCCGGTCCTGGCCCTGCTGCCCTGGATCCCGGGCGTGCCCGCCTTCTGGATCACCCAGATGAACTACATCGGGCTCTACAGCCTGGTGGTGCTGGGGCTGGTCCTGCTGACCGGCGTCGGCGGGCTGACGTCCTTCGGCCAGTCGGCCTTCGTCGGCCTGGGGGCCTATTCCACGGCCTGGCTGACGACGGCGGCGGGCGTGTCCCCCTGGTTGGGCCTGGCCGCGGGCCTGCTGCTGACGTGCCTGGTGGCGTACGCGCTGGGGGCCATCACGCTGCGCCTGTCCGGCCACTACCTGCCCCTGTGCACCCTGGCCTGGTGCCTGGCGCTGTACTACCTGTACGGCAACCTGGATTTCCTGGGACGTTACGACGGCATCGCGGGCATCCCGCCGCTGTCGATCGGCGGCTGGTCCCTGGGGACCGGGCCGCGCATGTACCTGCTGATCTGGCTGATCCTGCTGCTGGCCCTGTGGGCCACGCACAACCTGCTGGATTCCAGGTCGGGCCGGGCGATCCGCGCCCTGCGCAGCGGCTCCATGGCCGAATCCTTCGGCGTCGACCTGGCGCACTACAAGGTCGTCATCTTCGTCTACGCCGCGCTGCTGGGCTGCGTGTCGGGCTGGCTGTACGCGCACATGCAGCGCGCCGTCAGCCCCAGCCCCTTCGGCCTGGGCTACGGCATCGAATACCTGTTCATGGCCGTGGTGGGCGGTTCGGGCAGCGTCTGGGGCGCGGTGGCGGGCGCCGCCGCCATCCTGGTCGTCAAGGACCAGCTGCAGAACGTCCTGCCCGGCCTGGTGGGCACCAGCGCGAACCTGGAACTGCTGGCCTTCGGCGTGCTGATGATCCTGGTGCTGCAGTTCGCTCGCGACGGCTTGTGGCCGGTCCTGGCCCGGCTGTGGCGGCGGCTGGGCGGGCGCGCCGAATCCGACGGCCATGATCCGGCGCGCCTGGCCGCCGCGCCCGAACTGCCGCGCCGGCCCGCGCCCGGCGCCGGCGACCTGGTCCTGGAGGTCGACCGCGCGCGCAAGGAATTCGGCGGCCTGGTGGCGGTCAACGACATCAGCTTCCGCCTGCGGGCGGGCGAGATCATGGGCCTGATCGGTCCCAACGGCGCGGGCAAGAGCACCACCTTCAATCTCATCAGCGGCGTGGCGCCCCTGTCCGGCGGCGCGGTGCGCTTCATGGGCGACCGCATCGACGGCCTGCCGGCGCGCGAGATCGCCCGCCGGGGGCTGGCGCGCAGCTTCCAGCATGTGCAGCTGCTGCCGGACATGAGCGTGCTGGAAAACGTCGCGCTGGGCGCCCACCTGCGCAGCGGCGCCGGCGTGGTGTCGGCGGCGCTGCGCCTGGACCGGACCGCCGAGGCGTCCCTGCTGCGCGAGGCCGCGCGCCAGATCGAGCGGGTGGGCCTGGGCGACGTGATCGACCAGCCGGCCGGCAGCCTGCCGCTGGGCCGCCAGCGCATCGTGGAAATCGCCCGGGCGCTGTGCTGTGATCCCATCGCGTTGCTGCTCGACGAGCCGGCGGCCGGCCTGCGCTACCAGGAAAAGCAGGCGCTGGCGGCGGTGCTGGACCAGTTGCGCCGCGAGGGCATGAGCCTGCTGCTGGTCGAGCACGACATGGATTTCGTGATGAACCTCACCGATCATCTGCTGGTCATGGATTTCGGCACGCAGCTGGCCGAAGGCGTCCCAGCGGACATCCAGCGCAATCCGGCCGTGCTGGAAGCCTATCTGGGCGGCCTCGATGAAACCTGGGGCGTGCCCGTCGCCGTTCCGCAAGGGGAGGCGTCATGAGCGCGGAAAACCCGGCCGACCCCGTCCTGTCGGTCCGCGGCCTGTCGGCGCACTACGGCAAGGTGGCCGCCCTGGACCCCATCGACCTGACGGTGGGCCGGGGCGAGATCGTCACCGTCATCGGCGCCAACGGCGCCGGGAAATCGACGCTGCTGGGCGCCATCATGGGGGCGTTGCCCCCGCGGGGGCACAGCCGGGGCTCGATCGTGTTCCAGGGCGCCGAAGTGCAGGGCTGGGACATCGAGCGCCGCGTCGGCCAGGGGCTGTCGCTGGTGCCGGAACGCCGGGAACTGTTCGCCAGCATGTCCGTGCGCGACAACCTGCTGCTGGGGGGCTTCCGCCTGTACCGCGCCGGCGTGCGGGGCTGGCGCGACACCCTGGACGAGGTCTACGCCCTGTTTCCTCGCCTGCGGGAACGCGCCGGCCAGGCGGCGGGGACGCTGTCGGGCGGCGAGCGCCAGATGCTGGCGCTGGGCCGCGCCCTGATGGCGCGTCCGGCCCTGCTGATGCTGGACGAACCCAGCCTGGGCCTGGCGCCCCGGGTGGTCCGCGAGATCTTCCAGACCATCGCCCAGCTGCGCAGCACCGGCGTGTCCATCCTGCTGGTGGAACAGAACGCCCGCGCGGCCCTGCACGTGGCGGACCGGGGCTACGTCCTGGAAACCGGCGCCGTCGTCCTGGAGGGCGCATCCCGCATGCTGGCCGGCCATCCCCGGGTCGTGGAAAGCTATCTGGGGCTTGCCGGGACGCAGAAGAGTCCTTGAGGACTCTTCTGCGCCCGGCAAGCCGGAGCGGCATGCAGGCCGCGAGGTGGGAGTGATGCCCGGCAAGCCGGAGCCGCTTGCAAGCGGCTCCGTGGGGGAAGCTGCTTCGGTTTGAGAGAGCCCCTCCAACAAAAATGGCCCGTCGGGCCATTTTTGCGACTGCATCAGCCGGATGACGGGTCAGCCAGCCTTCTGCCGCCAGGCCAGCCATTCGCCGACGATGCCGCGGCGGAAGGCGAGCACGCAGACGATGAAGATCAGGCCGATGACGATGGTGACCGATTCGCCCAGGACGCGGAACCATTCGATGCCGGTCTGCTGCATCAGGAACCGGCCGAATTCGCCGACCTTGTTTTCCAGGGCGACGACGATGATCGCGCCCAGCACCGGGCCGGTGAGCGTGCCCATGCCGCCGATCAGCGTCATCAGGATCACCATGCCCGACATCTGCCAGGTGGCGTCCGACAGCGTGGCAGAGACGAACACCAGCGACTTGGTGGCCCCGGCCAGCCCGGCGAGCGTGGCCGAGAGCACGAAGGCCAGCAGCTTGAAGCGGTCCACGTCGTAGCCCAGCGAGATCATGCGCGGCTCGTTCTCGCGGATGGCCTTCAGGACCTGGCCGAAGGGCGAGTGCACGGTGCGCCAGATCAGGGCGTAGCCCAGCACGAAGATCACCAGCACCACGTAGTACAGGTTGATGTCCTGGCCCAGGTCCAGCCCCAGGATGCTGCCGCGCGGGATGCCCTGCAGGCCGTCCTCGCCGCCGGTGAACGGCGCCTGCAGGAAGTAGAAGAACTGCATCTGGGCGAGCGCCAGGGTGATCATGGCGAAGTAGATGCCGCTGCGCCGGATGGAGAGCAGGCCGAAGACCAGGCCCAGCACGCAGGCGGCCGCGGTGCCGAAGATCAGCCCGCCCAGGGTGGGCCAGCCCCAGACGGTCAGCGACTGGCCGCAGGCGTAGGCGGCCAGGCCCAGGAAGGCGGCGTGGCCGAAGGACAGCAGCCCGGTGTAGCCCAGCAGCAGGTTGAAGGCGCAGGCGAACAGGGCGTAGCACATGACCTTCATGATGAAGATCGGATAGCCGCCCAGCTCGGGCAGGACCGCGAGCAGGACGATGGCGGCCAGGTAGGCGATCAGTTGACGGTTCATGATTCCTTTCCGAACAGCCCGGCCGGGCGGGTGAGCAGCACGATGACCATGATGATGAACACCACGGTGCTGGAGGCCTCGGGCCAGAAGACCTTGGTGAAGCCTTCGACGATGCCCAGGCCCAGGCCGGTGACGATCGAGCCCAGGATCGAGCCCATGCCGCCGATGACGACCACGGCGAAGACGACGATGATCAGGTTCGAGCCCATCAGGGGAGAGACCTGCAGGATGGGGGCGGCCAGCACGCCGGCGAAGCCCGCCAGGCCCACGCCGAAGCCGAAGGTCAGCGAGATCATCAGCGGCACGTTCACGCCGAAGGCCTCGACCAGCTTGGGGTTTTCAGTGCCGGCGCGCAGCAGGGCGCCCAGGCGGGTCTTTTCGATCACGAACCAGGTCAGCAGGCAGGCGAGGACGGAGGCCACGACGACCCAGGCGCGGTAGATGGGCAGGAACATGAAGCCCAGGTTCACGCCGCCCTGCAGCAGGGCGGGGGTGCTGTAGGGCTGGCCGGAGACGCCGTAGACGCTGCGGAACAGGCCTTCGATGAGCAGCGTCAGGCCGAAGGTGAGCAGCAGCCCGTAGAGCGGATCGAGCTTGTAGAGGCGGCGCAGCAGCAGGCGCTCGAGGACGATGCCGAACAGGCCCACGACCACGGGGGCGGCGACCAGCATGACCCAGTAGTTCAGGCCCAGGTACTGCAGGCCCATCCAGGCGACGAAGGCGCCCAGCATGTAGAGCGCGCCGTGGGCGAAATTGATGATGTTGAGCAGGCCGAAGATGACGGCCAGCCCCAGCGAGAGCACGGCGTAGAACGAGCCGTTGACCAGGCCCAGCAGGAGCTGGCCGAGCAGGGCCTGGATGGGAACACCGAAAAGTTGTGTCATAGGGCTGCGGCGGAAGCGGGCGGAAGGGGTATCGCGGATCGCGGGTCCCCGCCCGGAGGCGGGGACCCGGAGGTCATGTGCCGCTTACTTGAGGGCGCAGGTGGAGGTCGATTCCGCGCCGTAGACCGATTCGGCCGGCAGGGTGCGCACGATGTTGTAGTAGTCCCAGGGCGCCTTGGACTGGTCGGGCTTCTTCACCTGGGCCAGGTACATGTCGTGCATCATCAGGCCGTCCTTGCGGATGTGGCCGTCCTTGATGAACATGTCGTTGACCTTGACGCTCTTGAGCTGCTTCATGACCGCGTCGCCGTCGTCGGTGCCGATGGCCTTGACGGCTTCCAGGTAGGTCTTGGCGGCGGAGTAGTCGCCCGCCTGCAGGAAGGACGGCGCGCGCTTGTGCTGCTCGAAGAATTTCTTGGACCAGGCGCGCGAGGCGTCGTCCTGGTTCCAGTACCAGGCGGTCGTCAGGTACAGGCCGGCGGTGTTTTCCAGGCCCAGGGCGTGGACGTCGTTGATGAACACCAGCAGGCCCGCCAGCTTCATGGTGTTGGTGATGCCGAATTCCTTGGCGGCCTTGACCGAATTGATGAAGTCGCCGCCCGCGTTGGCCAGGCCCAGGACCTGGGCGCCGGAGCTTTGCGCCTGCAGCAGGAAGGAGGAGAAGTCCGTCGTGGCCAGCGGCGCGCGCACGGCGCCCAGGTTCTTGCCGCCGGATTTTTCCACGACCTTCATCGTGTCCTGTTCCAGGGAATGGCCGAAGGCGTAGTCGGCGGTCAGGTAGAACCAGGACTTGCCGCCTTCGCGGACCACGGCCGAGCCCGTGCCGTTGGCCAGCGCGATGGTGTTGTACGCGTAGTGGACGGTGTAGGGCGTGCATTGCGCGTTGGTCAGCGCCGAGGAGCCGGCCCCCACCACCAGGAAGGGTTTCTTCTTTTCGGCCGCGACGGCGGCCATGGCCAGGGCGGTGGAGGAATTGGTGCCGCCGATCAGCATGTCCAGGTTCTGCTTGTCGAACCATTCGCGGGCGCGGGCCGAGGCGATGTCGGCCTTGTTCTGGTGGTCGGCGGTCAGCAGTTCGATCTTCTTCCCGTTGATTTCGCCCCCCATGTCGGCGATCGCCATGCGGATGGCGTCGGCGCCGGCATTGCCGTCGATGTCCGCATACACGCCGGACATGTCGGCGATGAAGCCGATGCGGATCACGTCGTCGGAAATCCCCGCGGCTTGGGCCGAGAGACCGAAGCCCAGGCCGGCAACGGCCAGCGCGGCGGATAGGGTACGCAGTTTCATGGGAAGTCTCCTGTATGTGCCGGTTGTGCCGGCGGATCGGTGAGAAAGGGGATGCGGGCGCCGGTCAGACGCCCAGCAGACTGTCGAGGGTGGACTGTTTTTCCTGGAGCTGGCTGGCGGGGAACTGTTCCACGATCTGGCCGTGTTCCATGACGTAGAAGTGGTCGGCCAGTGGCGCGGCGAAGCGGAAGTTCTGCTCGACCATGACGATGGTGTAGCCCTTGGACTTGAGGGTGCGGATCATGCGGTCCAGCGCCTGCACGATCACCGGGGCCAGGCCTTCGGAGATCTCGTCGAGCAGCAGCAGGTTGGCCCCGGTGCGCAGGATGCGGGCGACGGCCAGCATCTGCTGCTCGCCCCCGGACAGGCGGGTGCCCGGCGAGTGGCGGCGTTCGAGCAGGTTGGGAAACATGTCGTAGATCTCGGCCAGCGACATGCCCCCGCCCAGGGTGTCGCCCACGGTGGGCGGCAGCAGCAGGTTTTCCTCGCAGGACAGCGAGGCGAAGATGCCGCGTTCCTCCGGGCAGTAGCCGATGCCCAGGTGCGCGATGCGGTAGGTGGGCAGGTGGATCGATTCGGTGCCCTGGATGCGGATCGAGCCGGAGCGCCGGCTGGTCAGGCCCAGCAGCGCGCGCAGCGTGGTGGTGCGCCCGGCGCCGTTGCGCCCCAGCAGGGTGACGACCTGGCCGGGCTCGACGCGCATGTCCACGCCGTGCAGCACGTGCGATTCGCCGTACCAGGCGTGCAGATCGGAGATTTCGAGTGCGGCGGTCATTGTGTCTCCTTGGCGCTGGTACCGACCACCGCGTGGCCGGCGCCCACGTCGCGGCCTGCATGCCGCTCCGATTCGTCAGGCGTAGTCCAGTCCGCAGGGACTGGCCTGCGTCCGGCCTCATCCCCTTCGAGTTCGCCCTGGGTGGTGCCCATGTAGGCTTCCATCACGGTGGGGTTGTTCGAGACGGCGGCGTAGTCGCCTTCGGCCAGTACCGCGCCGCGCGCCAGCACGGTGATGCGGTCGGCGATGGAGGAGACGACCTTCATGTTGTGTTCCACCATCAGGATGGTGCGCCCGGCGCTGACCTGCTTGATCAGGCGGGTGACGCGGTCGACGTCCTCGTGGCCCATGCCCTGGGTGGGCTCGTCCAGCAGCATCAGGCTGGGCTCCATGGCCAGGGTGGTGGCGATTTCCAGGGCGCGCTTGCGGCCGTAGGGCAGGTTCACGGTCATCTGGGATGCGAAGTCGGCCAGGTCGACCTCGGCGAGCAGTTCCATGGCCCGGCCGTCCAGGTGGCGCAGGCTGGAGCCGCTGCGCCAGAAATGGAAGGAGGTGCCGGTGGCGCGCTGCAGGGCGATGCGCACGTTGTCGAGCACCGTCAGCTGCGGGAAGACGGCCGAGATCTGGAATGAGCGGATGATGCCCTTGCGGGCGATTTCCGCCGGCTTGTCGCCGGTGATTTCCTGGCCATCGAAGAAGATCTGGCCCTGGCTGGGCACGAGGAACTTGGTGAGCAGGTTGAAGCAGGTGGTCTTGCCGGCGCCGTTGGGGCCGATCAGCGCGTGGATGTGGCCGCGCCGGATCTTCAGATCCACGGAATCCACGGCGGTGAAGCCAAGGAAGGTTTTCGAGAGTCGGCGGGTTTCGAGAATGATGGTGGGTTCTGTGCCCATGATGCCCTGTGTCCAATGTCGCAGTGCGGCGCCCGATGGCGGAATGCTTCAAGTATGGAGCGGTCTGGACCGCGGCTCCATAGGGGTTTTACAGAGTTGCCGCCGCGTCGCCCGGATATTGCGGCGCAATAGCGAGGCCCGGCGTCCCGGGCGCCGGACTTTCCGGAGTCAGTCGGGGCGGGTCTTGTCCGGATAGTCGCACAGGTCGGCGATCGGACACCGGGGGCATTTCGGCTTGCGGGCCACGCAGACGTAGCGGCCGTGCAGGATCAGCCAGTGGTGGGCGTCCAGCAGGTATTCCTTCGGCACCCGGCGCAGCAGCGCCTGCTCCACGGCCAGCACGGTCTTGCCCGGGGCGATGCCGGTCCGGTTGGACACGCGGAAGATGTGCGTGTCCACCGCCATGACGGGCTGGCGGAAGGCCGTGTTCAGCACCACGTTGGCGGTCTTGCGGCCGACGCCGGGCAGGGCTTCCAGGTCTTCCCGGCGGTCGGGGACCTGGCCGCCGTGCCGTTCCAGCAGCAGTTCGCAGGTGCGGATGACGTTGCGCGCCTTGGTCTTGTACAGGCCGATGGTGCGGATCGCCTCGGTCAGCCCCGGTTCGCCCAGCGCCAGCAGGCCTTCGGGCGTGCCGTGCTCGGGAAAGAAGCCGCGGGTGGCCAGGTTCACGGAACGGTCGGTCGCCTGGGCCGAGAGCATGACGGCCACCAGCAGCTGGAAGACGCTGCCGTATTCCAGTTCGGTCCTGGGGTGGGGGGTGGCCTCGCGCAGGCGGCGGAAGCATTCTTCGATGGCGGCGCGTTTCATGGGCGTCGGGCGCGCGCCCGGGCCAGGGCCTGGGCGATGCGATCCTGTTTGTCGTGGGGGTCGGGAGCGGCGAGGACGGGCTTGTTGGCCAGCGTGCGCGCGGCGGGGCCGGCGGCCTCGTCGTGGCGCGCCCGCAGCCGGTCGTTGCGGGCCTGGTAGCGTCGGCGGGCGGCGCCGGCGTCCTCCGGCGTCCAGTCGCGGCCGGCGGGGACCATCGCGATGCAGTCCACCGGACAGGGCGCCACGCAGCGCTCGCAGCCGGTGCAGTCGGCCTCGATGACGGTGTGCATGCACTGGTTGGCCCCGAGGATGGCGTCCACCGGACAGGCCTGGATGCACAGGGTGCAGCCGATGCAGTGGGCCTCGTCGATGATCGCCACCCGGAAGGGCTGGTGCGTGCCGCAGGCCGGGTCCAGGGGACGCGCCGGGCGGTCCAGCGTCCGCGACAGGGCTTCGATGACGCGCGGTCCGCCGGGCGGGCAGCGGTTGATGTCGGCCCGGCCCTCGGCCATGGCCTGGGCGTAGGGGCGGCAGCCGTCGTAGCCGCATTGCGTGCATTGGGTCTGCGGCAGCAGGGCGTCGAGGGTGTCGGTCAGTGTGGGCACGGCGTCGGAAACGCACGGGGGACGGCGCGAGCCGTCCCCCGGAGGCGAGCGAGAATCGCGCTCAGGTATGGGCGCGGATGAACGCCGATATTTTAGGACAGATCTGCTGGCGCCAGCGGCGTCCGGAGAAGATGCCGTAGTGGCCGCAGTCGGCGGCGGTGTGGACTTCCCGCATGGACGGGGACAGGTTGGCGCACAGGCTGTGCGCCGCGTGCGTCTGGCCCTGGCCGGAGATGTCGTCCAGTTCGCCCTCGATGGTCAGCAGGGCGGTCTTGCGGATGGCGGAGGGATCGACCCGTTCGCCGTCGATCGTCCAGGTGCCGCACGGCAGGCGGAATTCCTGGAAGACGATGCGGATGGTGTCCAGGTAGAAGCGGGCCGGCATGTCCAGCACGGCGTTGTATTCGTCGTAGAAGCGGCGGTGGGCCTCGGCGTCGCTGTCGTCGCCGCGCAGCAGGTGCAGGTAGAAGTCGTAGTGGGATTTCAGGTGCCGGTCCGGGTTCATGGCGACGAAGCCGGCGTGCTGCAGGAATCCGGGATAGACCAGTCGGCCGGCGCCCGGGTAGCGGGACGGCACCCGGTGGATCAGGGTGTCCTCGAACCATTCGTAGGGCTTGGTCGTGGCCAGGCGGTTGACCTGGGTGGGCGATTTGCGCGTGTCGATGGGGCCGCCCATCATGACCATGCTGCGCGGCTGACAGGGGTCGTCGGCGGCGGCCAGCAGGGAGATCGCGGCCAGGACCGGCACCGTGGGCTGGCAGACCGAGATCACGTGGGTGTCGGGGCCCAGATGGCGCAGGAAGGTCTGGACGTAGCGGACGTAGTCGTCCAGGCCGAAGGTGCCGTCGGCCGCCGGCACCATGCGGGCGTCGATCCAGTCGGTGACGTAGACCTCGTGGTTGGGCAGCAGGGCGCGCACCGTGTCGCGCAGCAGGGTGGCGTGGTGCCCGGACAGGGGCGCCACCAGCAGCACGCGCGGATCGTGGCGGCGGGTGTCGCGGCGGAAATGCACCAGGCGGCAGAAGGGCTGGGCCAGGGCGATGTCCTCGTGCACGGCGACTTCGCGCCCGCCGATCTGGGTGGAGGGCAGGTTCCAGGCGGGCTTTTCGTAGTCCTTGCCCACGCGGTGGGCCAGCTCGTAGGCGGCGGCGAACTGTCGCGACAGCGGGGTGTAGGCCAGCGGGCTGTAGGGGTTGGAAAACAGGTGTGAACCGGTTTCAGTGAAAGCCGTGAAAGGGGCCAGGAGTGAGCGTTGGAGCTCGTGCAGGTCGTACAGCATGGGTATGCGTTCCCGTCGGTCTGGTCCGGCGCGGGTCGCGCGCCGGAGTATCGGTCATCCGGACCTAAAGTACCGGTAATCGTGACAGGGCGCTACCGGAATTTCCCGTATATGGAACATATACGGTCCGGATGTGGGGTTTTGCAGACGGATCGGCCGGGGAACGTCGCGGCGTGGTAACAAGTCCTAGGGCCGTTCCAGGTATTTGAGCTTGTCGGCCACGCCGTTCCAGTCGTCGGCGCCGTCCAGCGGGCTGACGGAGCGGTTGATGGGCCTGAAGGAGGGCGACAGTTCGGCGTTCAAGGGGATATAGTCGACCTGGTCCTGGGGGACGTCTTCCTCGGCGAAGATGGCGTTGGCGGGACATTCGGGCACACAGACGGCGCAGTCGATGCATTCCTCGGGGTCGATCACCAGGAAGTTCGGCCCCTCGCGGAAACAGTCCACGGGACAGACATCGACGCAGTCGGTGTATTTGCACTTGATACAGTTTTCGGTGACGACGTGAGTCATGAGGGTGCTCCGGGCTTGCAGACGGGGGGCCTTGAAACGGGCCTGTCGGGATTTTACCGAATTTATCAGGGAGAACCCGATGTGCCCGCGCAGGGGGTAGGGATGAGATCGGACATGGCATGGTCCCTGCGGACCATGCCATGCCTATCGAATCCGACCGGCCTGCAGGCCGGGAGGTGGAGGGATGTCCCAATTGAACCTACTACATGCCTATCGAATCCGACCGGCCTGCAGGCCGGGAGGTGGAGGGATGTCCCAATTGAACCTACCACATGCCTATCGAATCCGACCGGCCTGCAGGCCGGGAGGTGGGGAGATGCCACAATTTGAAAATGGCCCATGCCGCTACAGCAGCAAAGCGGCCAGGGTGCCGCCCAGTTCCTCACCGCGCGCCAGCCATTCGCCGGGCACGGTCTTGGGCGCCAGGATGGCCTCGGGCGTCTGGGCCTGCATGGGCACGATCAGGGCCGGGGCGATGGCCTTCAGGCGCCAGCCGGTGCAGATGCGCTCCAGCTGCCGGCGGGCGCCCTCGCCGTCGGAACCGGCGGTGATGACGGCGCCGTAGGGCCGCCCGTTGATCCGGTCCAGTACCTGGTAGTAGGTGCGGTCCAGGCATTCCTTCATGGCGCCGCTGAGCGCCGCCAGGTTTTCCGGGGCGGCGAACAGATAGCCGTCGGCGGCGAGCAGGTTTTCGGTCCGCACCGTGTCGGCGGGGCGGACCTGCAGGTCGAAGCGGCCGCCCGCCCCGAGCTCGTCGGCCACGGCCTGCGCGCCGGCGGCGGCCGCCCGGGCCATCTGCAGGGCGGCGCCGGTGCGGGAATGCCAGATGATCAGCAGTTGGGTCGTCATGGGGGGCGTACCTGCGGGGCCGGACTCTCTCAAGTAGTATAGAGGCTCCAAGTCCGAAGGCCCGAACGAGGCCCCGTTTTCCCTGGTCCGGCGTCATGAGCAATCCCCCGCAGTCCGTTTCCGCAGATCCTTTCGACCCCGAGTGGTTCCAGGCCGCCCGCAGCGGGCTGGACGACGCCGACGCGGCGGTCCTGCGCCAGGCGGCCGACTGGGTCCGCGAGCCCCTGCGCGGCGCGCGGGCCAGCACGGGTGAGGCCCTGGACGCGCACGCCGCCGCCGTGGTCCTGATCCTGCGGGACCTGGATTCGGACGCGGCCACCCGCGCGGCGGCCCTGCTGGCCGTGCAGCCGGTGCCGGAGGGCGAACTGGCGCGCGCCGATCCGCTGCGCAAGGCCTTCGGCGCCGAGATCACCACCCTGGTCCAGGGCGTGCGCGCCCTGTTGCGTCTGGGCGCCGTCGCGGGCCGGGCCGGCGACGTGTCCGGCGCCGACCAGAAGGAAATGCAGCGCAAGATGCTGCTGGCCATGGCGGCGGACCTGCGCATCGTGCTGATGCGGCTGGCCTCGCGGCTGCAGTCGCTGCGCTGGCACGCGGCCAGCCGCACGCCCTGCCCGCCGGAATTCGCCCGGGAAACCATGGCGCTGTACACGCCGCTGGCCAATCGCCTGGGGATCTGGCAGCTGAAATGGGAAATGGAGGACCTGTCCTTCCGCTTCCTGCAGCCCGACACCTACAAGGCCATCGCCCGCCAGCTCGAGGAAAAGCGCGCCGAGCGCGAGACCTTCATCGAGGACGTGATGGCGCGCCTGCGCACGGCGCTGGCCGAGGCCGGCATCCGGGCCGAACTCAGCGGCCGGCCCAAGCATATCTACAGCATCTGGAACAAGATGCGCATCAAGCACCTGGAATTCCGCCAGCTGTTCGACCTGCGCGCCCTGCGGGTGATCGTCGAGGACGAGCGGGCCTGCTATGCCGCGCTGGCCCTGGTGCATGCGCTGTGGACGCCGGTGCCCGAGGAATTCGACGACTACATCGCCCGTCCCAAGCCCAACGGCTACCGTTCCCTGCACACCGTGGTGGCCGACGCCGGGGGCCGGGCCTTCGAGGTCCAGATCCGCACCCGCGACATGCATCACTTCGCCGAATACGGGATGGCGGCCCATTGGCGCTACAAGGAAGCCGGCGCCCGGGGCGGCCAGGTATCGGCCGCCGGGGAATACGACCAGAAGATCGCCTGGATGCGCCAGTTGCTGTCCTGGAAGGACGAGGGCGGCGCGGCGCCCTCGCCCGGGTCGCGGCCGGATTCGCGCATCTACGTGATGACGCCCCAGGCGCGCGTGCTGGAACTGCCCGCCGGTTCCACGCCGGTGGATTTCGCCTACCTGCTGCACACCGACCTGGGCCACCGCTGCCGGGGCGCCCGGGTCGACGGCCAGATCGTGCCCCTGTCCACGCCCCTGCGCACGGGCCAGACCGTGGAAATCACCGCCGCCAAGTCCGGCGGGCCCTCGCGCGACTGGCTCAATCCCCAGCTGGGCTACCTGGCCAGCCCGCGCGCCCGGGCCAAGGTCCGGGCCTGGTTCAACGCGGTCGAACTGCAGCAGCGCATCGCCCAGGGCCAGGCCCTGGTCGAAAAGGAACTGCAGCGCCTGGGGCGTACCGCCGTCAACCAGGAACACCTGGCCCAGCAACTGGGCTTCGCCCGCGCCGACGACCTGTACGTCGCGGCCGCCAAGGAAGAATTCAGCCTGCGGCAGATCGACCATGTCCTGCGCGAGCCCGGGCCGGCCCGCGAGCAGCCCGACGAGGCGCGTGTCTACGCCAGCGACGCCGGCAGCGTCGCCCGCACGGGCAAGAGCGGGGTGCTGGTGGTGGGGGTCGATTCCCTGATGACGCAGCTGGCACGCTGCTGCCGGCCCGTGCCGCCCGACGCCATCGAAGGCTTCGTCACGCGCGGCCGGGGGGTGTCCATCCACCGCCGCGACTGCCCGTCCTGGGCGGCCCTGGCGCAGCGCCACCCGGAACGCTGCATCGAGGTCGCCTGGGGCCAGACCGGCCAGGCCGTGTATCCCGTGGACCTGGGCATCCATGCCCAGGACCGGCCCAACCTGCTGCGCGACCTGTCCGAGGTTTTCGCGCGCCTGCGGCTGCGGGTGGTGCGCGTCACGACCCACAGTCGCCGCTCGCTGGCGCACATGGTGTTCACCGTCGAGGTCCGCGACGGCGAGCAGATCCGCCAGGCGCTGGCCGCCGTCAACGAACTGCCCGGGGTCCAGGCGGGACGGCAGTGACGCTCAGGCCGCTATCTTAGGCTGCTAAAATGCCTGTTTGGTCCGTGCGCCCGCCGGCAGCATCCGGCGGCGCCCTTGTGAAGCGAGACTGCACTTGAAACCCTATCATCTGCCGGATGCCCAGGGGCATTTCGGGAAGTTCGGCGGTTCGTTCGTCGCCGAAACGCTCGTGCACGCCCTGGACGCGCTGCGCGAGGCGTATGCGCGCTATCGCGACGACCCCGAATTCCAGCGCGAATTCGCCTACGAACTGGAACACTTCGTCGGCCGGCCCAGCCCGGTCTACCATGCCCGGCGCTGGTCCGAGCAACTGGGCGGCGCGCAGATCTGGTTCAAGCGCGAAGACCTGAACCACACCGGCGCCCACAAGGTCAACAACTGCATCGGCCAGGCCCTGCTCGCCCGGCGCATGGGCAAGCCGCGCGTGATCGCCGAGACCGGGGCGGGCCAGCATGGGGTGGCCACGGCCACCGTGGCGGCACGCTACGGCATGGAATGCGTGGTCTACATGGGCAGCGAAGACGTCCGCCGCCAGGCGTCCAACGTCTACCGCATGAAGCTGCTGGGCGCCCGGGTGGTGCCCGTCGTATCCGGTTCGCGCACCCTGAAGGACGCCCTGAACGAGGCCATGCGCGACTGGGTCACCAATGTGGAGGACACCTTCTACATCATCGGCACCGTGGCCGGCCCCGACCCCTATCCCCGGATGGTGCGCGACTTCCAGACCATCATCGGCCGGGAATGCCGCGAACAGATGCCGCGCGACGCGGGCCGCCAGCCGGACTACGTGATTGCCGCCGTGGGCGGCGGGTCCAACGCCATCGGCATCTTCCATCCCTACATCGAGGACGAATCCGTCCGGCTGATCGGCGTCGAGGCCGCCGGCGAGGGCCTGGACACGGGCCGCCACGCGGCGTCGCTGAACCGTGGCGTGGTCGGGGTGCTGCACGGCAACCGCACCTATCTGCTGCAGGACGCGCACGGCCAGATCACCGAGACCCACTCCGTGTCCGCGGGCCTGGACTATCCCGGCGTCGGGCCGGAACACGCCTGGCTGCACGACAGCGGGCGCGCGCAATATGTCGGCATCACCGACCAGGAGGCCCTGGCCGCCTTTCACGACTGCTGCCGCATCGAAGGCATCATGCCCGCCCTGGAATCCTCGCACGCCATCGCCCAGGCGGTGAAGCTCGCCCCGACCCTGCCGCGCGACCGGATCATCCTGGTCAACCTGTCCGGACGGGGCGACAAGGACATGCACACCGTGGCCGAATACAGCGGCATCACGCTCTAAGGCTCAGGATTCAAGGCCCAGGAATGACCAAGACTTCTTCGAATGCCCGCCTGGCGGCCCGTTTCGCCTCCCTGGAGGGGCGGGCGGCCCTGATCCCGTACGTGACGGCGGGCGATCCCCTGGTGGCGTCCACCCCCGCGCTGATGCACGCCCTGGCGGCGGCCGGCGCCGACGTGATCGAACTCGGGGTGCCGTTCTCCGACCCCATGGCCGACGGCCCGGTGATCCAGCAGGCCGGCGAACGCGCCATCGCCGCGGGCGTCAGCCTGGACGCCGTGCTGGACATCGTCGCCGAATTCCGCCGCCAGGACGCCGGGACGCCGGTGGTCCTGATGGGCTATGCCAACCCTGTCGAATGCATGGGCCAGGAAGCCTTCGCGCGGCGGGCCGCCGAGGCGGGCGTCGACGGCGTGCTCACCGTGGACTACACGCCCGAGGAATCCGTCGAATTCGCCGCCCTGCTGGGGCGGGTGGGCCTGGATCCCATCTACCTGCTGGCGCCGACGTCGGTCGAATCGCGCATCCGCGACGTCGCCCGCCTGGCGCGGGGCTACGTCTATTACGTCTCGCTCAAGGGTGTGACCGGGGCCGGCCACCTGGATACCGATGACGTGGCGCGCCGGCTGGCGGATATCCGTCGCCACGTGAGCATCCCCGTGGGCGTGGGCTTCGGCATCCGCGACGCCGAGAGCGCCGCGCGCGTGGCGCGACACGCCGACGCCGTGGTGATCGGCAGCAAACTCATACAGATCATCGAGGAAGCGTCCCTGCGCGACGGCCCCCAGGCCGCCATCGGCGCGGCGGCCCAGTGGCTGGCCCAGGTGCGCCAGGCCATCGAACCCATCAGAAAAGAAGGTTGACCATGAGCTGGTTTGAAAAGATCCTCCCCCCGCGCATCAACCGCAGCGGCGATTCGGCCTCCAAGCGCGTGCCCGAGGGCCTGTGGGTCAAATGCCCGTCCTGCGAATCGGTCCTGTACAAGGAAGACCTGCAGGCGACCCTGAATGTCTGTCCCAAGTGCAGCCATCACATGCGCATCGGCGCCCGGGCGCGCATCGACGCGCTGCTGGATCCGGATGGCCGCGTGGAAATCGGCGCCCAGACGCGGCCCATGGACCCGCTGAAGTTCAAGGATTCGCGCAAATACCCGGAACGCGTGGCCGAGGCCGTCAAGCAGACCGGCGAGACCGAGGCGATGGTGGTGATGAGCGGCACGGTGCTGTCGGTGCCGACGGTGCTGGCGTGCTTCGAGTTCGCCTTCATGGGGGGGTCGATGGGCTCGGTGGTGGGTGAACGCTTCGCCCGCGGCGTCCAGGAATCCATCGACCGGCGGCTGCCCTTTGTCTGCGTGTCGTCCTCGGGCGGCGCGCGCATGCAGGAATCCCTGTTCTCGCTGATGCAGATGGCCAAGACCACCGCCATGCTGCACCAGCTGTCCGAGGCCGGCCTGCCGTTCATCAGCGTCCTGACCGACCCGACGATGGGCGGGGTGTCGGCCTCCTTCGCCTTCATGGGCGATGTGGTGCTGGCCGAACCCAACGCCCTGATCGGCTTCGCCGGCCCGCGCGTGATCGAGCAGACCGTGCGTGAAAAACTGCCGGAAGGCTTCCAGCGCGCCGAATTCCTGCTGGAAAAGGGCGCCATCGACCGCGTGGTCGACCGCCGCGAGATGCAGTCCGAACTGGCCCACCTGCTGGCGCTGTTCACGCGCCAGCCGATCGAGGTCGTGAAGGCGGCCTGATCCCGGTGCGGCCCGGGTTTTTCGCCCGGGCTCTTCCGTACCGCTGCCGATCTGTCAGGCGGTCCCGATGATGAGATCACGAAAAAGCCCGAAACCTCACGGTTTCGGGCTTTTCGCTGCGCCACGGTCGGGCGGGAGCGGGGCTCCCGGAGACCCGGATCCGTGTCAGTCCGAGGTTTCCACCTGCTGCAGCGGTTCGTCCTGCACCACCACGACCGGCTTGCGGGCGCGGCCCAGGGGCTTGGGCGGCGCGGGCGGCGCGTAGGGCGCGCTGGAGCGGGTCTCGATCATCTGCATGCCGGCGGCTTGCAGGGATTCGTCCGAGGGCAGGGCGATCGGGCGGGAGGCCGGCACCGACGGAGCGGCCGCGGGGGCCGGCGCTTCGGCCGCGGGGACGGGTTCCACCGCCGGAGCCGCCGGGATGGCGTCGGGCGTCACCCGGGTCGTGACCGGGGCGGGCGTGTCAGCCTCGGTCTCGGTCTCGGTGTCCACGGCGGGTTCGGCCGCTGGAGCGGGTTCGACCTGAACCGGGGTCGACGCGACAGGCGCCGTTTCCACGGGAGCTTCGGCGCGGGGCGCTTCGGCCCGGGGGGCGGCTTCGGCCAGGACAGGAACCGGCGCGGCCGGCTCGTCGCCGGACGTGGCGGTCGCGGGCTGGATGGCGGGCGCTTCGGCCTCGGCCGGCGTTTCGGTCCCCAGGACTTCGGGGTCGAAGCGCGGCGTTTCATGCGTTTCGATGGCCGGTGCGTCGTCGTCGGTCGAGGTGTCCTCGGCGGAGACCGTGTCGGCGGCGTCGCCGCTGCGGCGGCCGCGACGGCCGCGACGGCGGCGGCGCTTGCGTTCCGGATCCGGGCTGTCCAGGTCGGTGTCGGCCTCGGCGTCCACGGCCGGACCGGCGACGGGCGCGTCGTCGTCCTGCGGTTCGGCGGCGGACGTGGTCAGCGGCGCGTCGGGCAGGCCGTAGGGGTTCGTGCCGGCCTGGGCCGAAGCCTGGATGGCGGCCGTCTCGTCGGCCTGGGCGGCGGCGATCGCTTCATCGGACTGGAGGCCGATCGCTTCGCCCGCCTGGATGGCGGATTCTTCCGGACGGTTGCGGCCACGGCCTCGGCGGTTGCGGCCGCGGCGCGGCTCGGCGGCGTCGTTCTGGACCTCGGCGATGACGGTATCGGCCTGGGCCGGCTGCGCGCCCTCGGCGGCGTGGCGTTCGCGGCGCGAGGACGGACGGCCTTCCGGCCGTTCGGCGCGCTCGGCGCGTTCCGGACGGTCGCCACGCTCGGCGCGATCGGTGCGGCCGGCGCGTTCGCCCCGGGGGGCTTCAGAACGGCGTTCGCCCCGGCGGCCGCCGTTGCGGCCGGAGGCACCGCGCCGGCGGCCGTCGCCGGATTCACGGGACGGGGCGGGCGCCGCCGGTTCGGCGGCGGGGGCGGCGGTTTCGGCCGCCGGGCCCGTGATCCAGCCGAACAGGCGCTTGAGCAGGCCGCCCTGCGGCGCGGCCGGTGCCGCCACGGGGGCGGGGGCCTCGGCGGCGCGGGGGGCGCGTTCCACGTGGGCCGGGGCCGGCTGGGCGGGCTGGATGCCCTTGACCAGGGCTTCCGGACGGGCCTTGGCTTCCTGGGCCTTGTTCGGCTGCCAGACGAGCTTGTCTTCGGGTTCCTGGGCGAGTTCGAAGCTGGTCTTGTTCTCGTCCAGGCGCGGATCGTCGTGGCGCAGGCGCTCGATGTGGTGGTGCGGGGTTTCCAGGGACTTGTTCGGGATCAGGACCAGGTTGACCTTCAGGCGGGACTCGATCTGGCCGATGTCGCGGCGCTTTTCATTGAGCAGGAAGGTGGCGACGTCGACCGGCACCTGGGCGTGCAGGGCGGCCGTGCCTTCCTTCATGGCTTCTTCCTGGAGCAGGCGCAGCACGTGCAGGGCGCTGGATTCGGCGTCGCGGATCACGCCGGTGCCGGTGCAGCGCGGGCAGGTGACGTGCGAGCCTTCGTTCAGGGCGGGACGCAGGCGCTGGCGGGACAGTTCCATCAGGCCGAAGCGGGAGATCTTGCCCATCTGGACGCGGGCGCGGTCGAAATGCAGGGCGTCGCGCAGGCGCTGTTCGACGGCGCGCTGGTTCTTGCTGTCCTCCATGTCGATGAAGTCGATCACGATCAGGCCGCCCAGGTCGCGCAGGCGCAGCTGGCGGGCGACTTCGTCGGCGGCCTCCTGGTTGGTGCGCAGGGCGGTTTCCTCGATGTCGGCGCCGCGCGTCGAGCGCGCGGAGTTGACGTCCACCGCCACCAGGGCTTCGGTGTGGTCGATCACGATGGCGCCGCCCGAGGGCAGCGTGACCGTGCGCGAGTAGGCGGTCTCGATCTGGTGTTCGATCTGGAAGCGGGAGAACAGGGGCACGTCGTCGCGGTAGCGCTTCACGCGATTGACGTTGTCGGGCATGACCACGCTCATGAAGGCGGTCGCCTGATCGTGGATGTCGTCCGTGTCGATCAGGATTTCACCGATTTCCGGCGAGAAATAGTCGCGGATGGCGCGGATGACCAGGCTGGATTCCAGGTAGATCAGGATCGGCGCCTTGTTCTCGCGGGCGGCGGCGTCGATGGCGGTCCAGAGCTGCAGCAGGTAGTTCAGGTCCCATTGCAGTTCCTCGACGCCGCGGCCGATGCCGGCGGTGCGGGCGATCATGCTCATGCCGGCCGGGATTTCCAGCTGGTCCATGGTCTCGCGCAGTTCCTGGCGGTCCTCGCCCTCGACGCGGCGCGACACGCCGCCGCCGCGCGGATTGTTGGGCATCAGGACCAGGTAGCGGCCGGCCAGGGAGATGAAGGTGGTCAGGGCCGCGCCCTTGTTGCCGCGCTCTTCCTTTTCGACCTGGATGATGAGTTCCTGGCCTTCGGACAGGGCGTCCTGGATGCGGGCGCTGCGCACGTCCACGCCTTCCTTGAAGTAGGTGCGGGCGACTTCCTTGAAGGGCAGGAAGCCGTGGCGGTCTTCCCCGTAGTTGACGAAGCAGGCTTCCAGGCCCGGTTCGATCCGGGTGATGACGCCCTTGTAGATGTTGCCTTTGCGCTGTTCGCGCCCGGCGGTCTCGATGTCCAGATCGATCAGCTTCTGGCCATCGACAATCGCGACGCGTAGTTCTTCTTGGTGCGTCGCATTGAACAGCATGCGTTTCATGAGTGGGTTTCTCCGTAGTCAGGGCGCGCCGGATTCGGCGCACGGCCACGGGTCACTCGGTGTGCGATGCGGCAGTCTGCGAGGGGATCGGTGCGCTGACGAGGTCAGGCCGCGCCGGTCTCCTGGGGAGGGGGCACGGTGCGCCGGTGGGCGCGGGGTTCTGTCAGCAGGAGGGTCAAGGGCACGATGCGTGATTGACGAAATGATTGCTGGGAACGGCGGACGCGGGCTTTGGGCCGCGTCCGGTGCGGAAGAGCGAGCAGAATCTGCGGCGTCGCACGCGGCCTGACGTCGATTCCAGCGCCCGGCGACAGCGCGCGGGGGAGGGAACCGGGACGGAGCCGGCGACCAAGGACCTGAAGGCTGGAAGTGAGGCAGTACAATGGGGTCCCTGCTGCCCGACGGAGATGCATCCATAGCGTCTCTACGCCAGGCGGTTTCCAGCCTCTATGGGCTGTTGCGATTATATGCCGCTTTTCCCTATGCGCAAAATAGTTGATTCCCCCGCGCCGCCGCCGGCCGTCCGCCAGGTGGTCGTGGGGGACGAGCACGAGGGGCAGCGGCTGGACAATTTCCTGTTGCGGATCTGCAAGGGCGTGCCCAAGAGCCACGTCTACAAGGCCATCCGCGACGGCCAGGTCCGGGTCAACAAGGGCCGCTGCCGGGCCGAAACCCGCCTGGCTTCCGGCGACACGGTGCGCGTGCCGCCGTTGCGCCTGCCCGCGCCCGGCGCCGCGCCGCCGGTGCCGCCGGCGGCCTTTCCCGTGCTGTACGAGGACGCCCACCTGCTGGTGATCGACAAGCCCGCCGGGGTGGCCGTGCACGGCGGCAGCGGGGTGTCCTTCGGCGTGATCGAGCAATTGCGCGCGGCGCGTCCCGATGATCGTCTGCTGGAACTGGCGCATCGCCTGGACCGGGAAACGTCGGGCGTGCTGATGGTGGCGCGCAGCCGCAAGGCCCTGGTGGCCCTGCACGACATGATGCGCGAGAGTCGGGGGCGCAAGCACTACCTGGCGCTGGTCGTGGGCGACTGGGTCAACGACCGCCAGCACGTCCGCCTGCCCTTGCTGAAATACCTGACGCCGGACGGCGAACGCCGGGTGCGCGTCGACCCCCTGGGCAAGCCCGCCCATACCATCGTCACCCTGCGGCGCCGCTACGCCGGCCGCTATTCCCTGGTGGGGGCCGAGCTGCGCACCGGGCGTACCCACCAGATCCGGGTGCACCTGGCGTCCCAGGGGCATCCGATCGCGGGGGACGAGAAATACGGGCCGGACGCCGTGCGCGCCGCCCTGGCCGCCCAGGGCTTCCGGCGCATGTTCCTGCATGCGCACCGGCTGGAGATTCCCCATCCGGTGTCCGGCGAACCCCTGGTCTTCGAATCCCCGCTGCCGCCCGCCTGCCAGGCGCTGCTGGACCACCTGGAGCACGCCCGTCCATGACGTCCCCGACCCCGTTGGCGAAACAGTATCGCGCCGTGATCTTCGACTGGGACGGCACCCTGCTGGATTCCACGCACCACATCGTCGGGGCGCTGCTGGGCGCCTGCCGGGACCTGGGGCTGCGCGAGCCATCCCGCGAAGAGGCCGGCTGGGTGATCGGGCTGTCGCTGCAGGCGGCCCTGTACCGCCTGGTGCCGGACCTGGGCGCCGACCGCGTGGACGCCTTCGTCGAGCGCTACCGCGCGCATTTCATGGCGCTGCAGCATGAAATGCGGCTGTTCGAGGGGCAGGCGGGGCTGCTGCGCGACCTGAGCGCGGGCGGCGCGGTGCTGGGCGTGGCCACGGGCAAGAGCCGGCGCGGCCTGGACGAGTCGATCGAGCGGCTGGGCCTGCGCGACCTGTTCCGCGCCACGCGCACGGCCGACGAGGCGCGCGGCAAGCCCGATCCGGACATGCTGCTGCAGCTGCTGGCCGAACTGGACCTGGCGCCGGATTCGGTGCTGATGGTGGGCGATACCACCCACGACGTGCTGATGGCGCGGGCGGCCGGGGTGGACAGCCTGGCGGTCGCCTACGGGGCGCACGCCCCGTCCCTGCTGGAATCGGCCCGGCCGACGGCGCTGGCGGCCACGGTGCCCGACATGCAGGCCTGGATCCGGGCGCGCGCGGGCTGATTTTCGGCGCATGGCCTCGCCATGCTGCGTTGCTGATCCACCTCGCCGCTTGCAAGCGGCTCGGATTCGTCAGGCACAGTACAGTCCGCAGGGACTGCGCTGTGTCCAGACTCATCCTCGCGATAGTCTGACTATCGCTGCGGTTTGCGCCTTGCCTGGCAAGCCCATGCATCCGAAACGGAGCGTTCAGACTGGAAAGCAATCCGCTGCCGGGCGGGGAACCTTTCTGTACGATTGAGGCCTAAACTGAACTGTCTTCCGACCGGTGGATCATCATGCGCGCACCCTGGGAAATCGGCATCCGGCCCTCCGAAATCACGCCCGAACCCGTCTGGCGGTCCCGGCGGCGCTGGCTGCGGCAGGCGGCCCTGGGCTCGCTGGCCCTGGGCGCGGGCGGCCTGGCCCGGGCGGCCGGTGCCGACGGGCCCGCGGGTCCCGTCTTGGAAGCCCCGCGCGACGCCCGCTGGTCGACCAGCGAGCCGCCCAACGCCTGGCGGGACATCACCACCTACAACAACTTCTACGAGTTCGGCACCGGCAAGGGCGATCCGGCCGAATACGCGGGGCGGATGCGGCTGGACCCCTGGACGGTGCGGATCGACGGCGCCGTGCGCAAGCCCCTGACCCTGGACCTGGACGCGCTGCGGCGCCTGGCGCCCCTGGAAGAGCGCGTCTACCGGCTGCGCTGCGTCGAGGCCTGGTCCATGGTGGTGCCCTGGACCGGCTATGCCCTGTCCCATCTGCTGCGGCGGGTCGAGCCGACGGCCGACGCCCGCTACGTGGTGTTCACGACCGCGCTGCAGCCCGACGCCATGCCGGGCGTGGCGGCCGGCGTCCTGGACTGGCCCTATGTCGAAGGCCTGCGCATGGACGAGGCCATGCACCCGCTGGCGCTGCTGACCTTCGGCGTCTACGGCCGCGTCCTGCCGCCGCAGAACGGCGCGCCCCTGCGGGTGATCGTGCCGTGGAAATACGGCTTCAAGTCGGCCAAGTCGCTGGTCGGCATCCACCTGCAGGCGGAACCACCCGTTACCAGCTGGATGCGCGCCGCGCCCCGGGAATACGGCTTCTATGCCAACGTGAACCCGGCGGTGCCGCATCCCCGCTGGAGCCAGGAAACCGAGCATCGCATCGGCACGGGGTGGTTCGCGCCCCGCTTGCCCACCCAGCCCTTCAACGGCTACGCCGATTCCGTGGCCGGGTTGTACGCGGGCATGGACCTGGCGCGCAATTTCTGATGGGCGCGCGCGCGGACGGGACGCGCCCCGCGGCCTCGGTCGCCGCGCGCCGCCCGCGCCCGGGCGGCGGGTGGCTCCTGGGCGCTTGCGTTCACGCCTGCGGCCTGTTTCCCCTGCTGCGCTGGGTCGCGCTGGGCGCGGCCGGGGGGCTGGGCGCCAATCCGCAGGAATTCCTGACCCGTTCCTCCGGCCTCTGGGCGCTGGCGCTGCTGTGGGCCACCCTGGCCGTGACGCCGGCGCGCCGGCTGGGCTGGTCCGGCCTGCTGCGCCACCGGCGCAAGCTGGGGCTGTACGCCTTCTTCTATACCGTGCTGCACGTCCTGGCCTGGGCGGTCTGGGACCGGGGCGGGGTGCCGGCCTCGATGTGGACGGATCTCTGGCGGCGCGATTTCATCGGCGTGGGCGCGTTGGCCGTGCTGTGCCTGGCCCCGCTGGCGGCGACCTCCACCCAGGGCTGGATGCGGCGCCTGGGACGGAACTGGAAACGCCTGCATGCGCTGGTCTATCCGGCCGCCGTCCTGTCGGCGCTGCATTTCGACTGGATGCGGGCGGGCAAGAACGATTTCCTGGAACCGCGCCTGTACGCCCTGGTCCTGGCGCTGCTGCTGGCCGCGCGCCTGCCGGGATGGTGGCGCGGCCGGCGCGCGGCGCGGTAATCGGCCTGTTTTGCCGCCGGGCCGCCCCAAGGCAAAACGCGCCCCCTCGGGGGGATGAGCCCGGACACGGAACAGTCCCAGCGGACTGTTTCGTGCCTGGCGAATCCAAGCGGCTTGCAAGCCGCGCGGTGGATGCAAGCCAAAGGCTGCGCAGCGTGGGGGCCCTTTAGGGCCTGTTCACCCTAATCAACGCGATCCCCTTGATTAGTGTGAACAGGCCCTAATCCGCCAGGTACAGGAACAGCGTCGGCTTGCGTTCGAAATCCGGCGGCCCGGCCTTGCGCCACTGGGCGATGGTACGCGTGGCGATGGCCTCGTCGTCGCAGGTCAGCGAACTGGCGACGCACAGCCGGGTCGTGTCGCGCAGGGTGCGCAGCAGCGCTTCGAACAGCGCGACGTTGCGATAGGGCGTTTCGATCAGGATCTGGGTCTGCCGCTGCCTGTGCGATGCCGATTCCCAGGCGCGCAGCTGGGTGTCGCGCTCGTGCGCCTTGACCGGCGCGTAGCCGTGGAAGGCGAAACGCTGGCCCTGCAGGCCGCTGGCCATCAGGCCCAGCATGATGGATGAAGGCCCCGTCCAGGGCACGACCCGGATGCCGGCGGCATGCGCCTGGGCCACGACCAGGGCGCCGGGATCCGCGACGGCCGGACAGCCCGCTTCGGACACCAGGCCGACATCCTGTCCGGCGGGCACGGCGGCCAGCCAGGCGCGGATTTCGCCTGCCTGCGTGTCCGGCTTCAGGGTGTGGATGGTGATTTCCTGCAGCGGAACGGCGGTTTCGATCTGTTTCAGGAAGGCGCGCGCCGATTTCGCGTTCTCGGCGATGAAGCAGCGCAGCGTGGCGGCGATTTCGCGGGCGGCCCGGGGCAGCCAGCGGTCCGGGTCCGCCTGGCCCAGGCCGACGGGGATCAGGTGCAGGGTGGTCATGATGGGTGTGAACAGGTCCTAAGTCTCGGGGTGGGGCGCCGCGCCAGGGGTTCCAGGCCGAAGGCGCGCAGCATGCGGCACAGGGTGATCAGGGGCAGGCCGATCAGGGCGGTGGGGTCGTCGCTGCGCATGCGTTCCATCAGCGCCACGCCCAGCTGCTCGGCCTTGGCGCTGCCGGCCGTGTCGAAGGGCTGTTCGACGCGCAGGTAGTGTTCGATCCGGGCGTCGTCCAGGGCCAGGAAGCGGCATTCGGTCGGCACCTGCTCCAGCAGCTGCCGCCGTCCGTCGGTGACGCACAGGGCGGTGTGGAACAGGACGTCGTGGCCGCCGAAGCGGCGCAACTGGTCGCGGGCGGCCTCGAAGGACCCGGGCTTGCCGATGGGCTCGCCCTGGAACACGGCGACCTGGTCCGAGCCGATCACCAGGGCGCCGGGGTGGCGCGCGGCGATCGCGGCGGCTTTTTCCCGCGCCAGGCGCAGGGACAGGTCGAGCGGCGCCTCGCCCGGGCGCGGGCTTTCGTCGATGTCCGGGGACTGGACGGAAAAGGGCAGGTTCAGCCGTTGCAGCAGGGCGCGGCGGTAGGGCGAGCTGGAAGCCAGTATGAGCGGCATGGGGGGGGATCCTGGTGAGCGCCCGTCAGTTTACCGTGCGCGGAAGCCACAGGCGCATTGACCCCATGCCCTGCGATCAGGTATCATCTAGAGTTTTCCCGAGCAACAAATCTCATGGTCATCGATGCGACCGGGTTCGCGCGGACCGGGGGCGCCCTGGATGGCAGGATCGTTACCGCGCAATTGGCGCGCCTGTGCCAGGATCTGCCCGAACCCCAGGATGGTGAAATCCACTGGCGGGTGCGCGGCCGGTTCGATGCGCCGTCCGGACAGGCCTGGCTGGATGTCGAGGCCCGGGGGCCGGTGCGGGTCGTCTGCCAGCGCTGCCTGGAAGCCTTCAGCCTGACGCTGCGGGTGTCCAGCACGCTGGGCCTGGTGGAAACCCAGGCGCAGCTGGATGCCATGGACGCGCTCGAGGCCGAAGGCCAGGGCCCCGAGATCGAATACCTCGTGGCCGATCAGCGCCTGGACGTCCTGGGCCTGGTCGAGGACGAGCTGATCCTGGCGCTGCCCTACGCCCCCCGCCACGATGCGTGTCCGGGGGACGGGGACGCGCCGGAACCGCCCCGTCGGCCTTCGCCGTTCGCGGCGCTGAAGGACCTCGGGAAGGACTGAATTTTCGTTTCAACACACGGGCTCGTGCTTACCTTAAAATGAGCGGCCCCGATCACAGGAGTCATCATGGCTGTCCAGCAAAACAAAAAGAGCCCGTCCAAGCGCGGCATGCATCGTTCGCACGATTTCCTCACGGCGCCCGCCACGGCCATCGAGCCGACCACCGGCGAACTGCACCTGCGTCACCACATCAGCCCGAACGGCATCTATCGCGGCCGCAAGGTCCTGAAGACCAAGAACGACGAATAAGTCATCCGCGCCCCGGTTCTTCCACGCGCCGATGTCCCATTCCAATCCGACCATCGCCATCGATTGCATGGGCGGTGACCATGGCCTGCCGGTCACCGTGCCGGCGGCGATGGCGTTCGCCCAGGCGCATCCGGATACCCGGTGCCTGCTGGTCGGCGACGAGGCCCTGATCCGCCAGGCCCTGCAGCAGAACGCGGCGTCCGCCGGCCAGTTCGAGATCCTGCACGCCTCCGAGGTCGTCACCATGCACGACTCGGTGGAAATCGCCCTGCGCCGCAAGAAAGATTCCTCGATGCGGGTGGCGGCCCAGGCCGTGAAGGACGGCCGCGCCGACGCCGCCGTGTCGGCCGGCAACACCGGCGCCTGGATGGCGATCTCCCGCTATGTGCTGAAGACGCTGGACGGCATCGACCGCCCGGCCATCGCCACCGCGCTGCCCAACCAGCAGGGCGGTTCCACCACGGTGCTGGATCTGGGCGCCAACGTGGATTGCACGGCGGACCATCTGCTGCAGTTCGGCCTCATGGGGGCCGCCCTGGTGTCCGCCGTGGACCGCCGCGCGCAGCCGTCCGTCGGCCTGCTGAACATCGGCGAAGAACTCATCAAGGGCAACGAGGTCGTCAAGCAGGCGGCCGACCTGCTGCGCGGCAGCGGCCTGAACTTCTACGGCAACGTGGAAGGCGACGACATCTTCAAGGGCACGGTGGACGTGGTCGTCTGCGACGGCTTCGTCGGCAACGTGGTCCTGAAGTCCGTCGAGGGCCTGGCGCGCATGATCGGCGCCATGATGCGCGAGGAATTCCGCCGCAACGCCTTCACCATGGCGGCGGGCCTGGTGGCCACGCCCGTCCTGCAGCGCTTCCGCGCCCGCGTGGACAATCGCCGCTACAATGGGGCCGCCCTCCTGGGCCTGCGCGGCATCGTCATCAAGAGCCACGGTTCCGCCGACGCCTACGCCTACGGCCAGGCATTGCAGCGGGCCCGCGAGGCCGTGCTCAACGGCCTCCTCGAGGGCACCATTCACCGTCTCGACGCCCTGCGCAGCCGGCCGCCGGCCCCGACGGCCTAGTCCTTCTCTTTCCGGAATCGATATGCCTTACGCCAGGATCACAGGAACGGGCGGCTATCTGCCCCCACGCGTCGTCAGCAACGATGATCTGGCCGCCGATCTGGCCACGCGCGGCATCGAGACCTCCGATGCCTGGATCACGGAACGCACCGGCATCCGCCAGCGCCACATCGCCGAACCGGGCACCAAGACCAGCACGCTGGCCACGGCGGCCGCGCGCGCGGCCCTGGACAGCGCCGGTCTGACGGCCGACCAGCTCGACCTGATCATCGTCGCCACCTCCACGCCGGACTTCATCTTCCCCAGCACCGCCTGCCTGGTGCAGGCCAACCTGGGCGTGGGCGGCGCCGCCGCCTTCGACGTCCAGGCCGTGTGCAGCGGCTTCGTCTACGCGCTGGCCACCGCGGACGCCTTCGTGCGGGCCGGCCGCGCGCGCCACGCCCTGGTGATCGGCGCCGAGGTCTTCTCGGGCATCCTCGACTGGAACGACCGCCGCACCTGCGTGCTGTTCGGCGACGGGGCCGGGGCCGTGGTCCTCAGCGCCGCCGACGAACCCGGCATCCTGGCCGCCAGGCTGAACGCCGACGGGCGCCAGCAGCACATCCTGTGCGCCGCGGGCAACGTCGCGGGCGGGCAGGTCACGGGCGACCCCTTCCTGCGCATGGACGGCCAGGCCGTGTTCAAGCTGGCCGTCAATTCCCTGACGCGCTCCGCGCACGAGGTCTGCGACGAGGCCGGCATCGACGTGTCCGAACTCGACTGGATGGTGCCGCACCAGGCCAACATCCGCATCCTGAATTTCATCGGCCGCAAGCTCGGCCTGCCCGAGGACAAGCTCATCGTCACCCTGGACCGCCACGCCAACACCTCGGCGGCCAGCGTGCCGCTGGCGCTGGACGTCGCCTGGCGCGACGGCCGCATCCGCGCCGGCCAGACGGTGCTGCTGCAGGGGGTGGGCGGCGGCTTCACCTGGGGCTCCGTCCTCGTGAAAATCTGAAGACATCATCATGAAGATCGCATTCGTATTTCCGGGCCAGGGCTCGCAGACCGTCGGCATGATGGACGCCTGGGCGGACGACGCCGGCGTCCAGGCCACGCTGCGGGCTGGCGACGAGGCGCTGGGCGAGGACCTCTCCGGCCTGATCGCCCGGGGCCCCGCCGACACCCTGAACCTGACCGCCCACACCCAGCCCGCCATGCTGCTGTGCTCCGTCGCGATGTACCGCGCCTGGCGGCAGGCGGGCGGCGCGGCGCCCGCCCTGGTGGCCGGCCACAGCCTGGGCGAATATTCCGCCCTGGTGGCGGCCGGTGCGCTGGACCTGGCCGACGCGGTGCGCACCGTGCGCGTGCGGGCCGAGGCCATGCAGTCCGCCGTGCCGGTGGGCGAGGGCGGCATGGCCGCCATCCTGGGGCTGGACGACGAGGCCGTGCGCCAGGCCTGCGCCCAGGCCGCCGAAGGCCAGGTGGTCGAGGCCGTCAACTACAACGCCCCGGCCCAGGTCGTGATCGCCGGCCACACGGCCGCGGTCGAGCGCGCCTGCGAACGGGCGCGCGCGGCCGGCGCCAAGCGCGCCGTGTCCCTGCCGGTGTCGGCACCCTTCCATTCGCGCCTGCTGGAGCCGGCCGCCGCCGTGCTCGCCCGCGCGCTGGACGGCGTGGCCCTGGCCGCTCCGGCGATCCCCCTGATCAACAACGTCGACGTGGCCAGCCCGGCCGATCCGGCCGCCATCCGCGACGCGCTGGTGCGCCAGGCCTGGCATCCGGTCCGCTGGGTGGAGACCGTCCAGGCCATGAAGCGCGACGGCGTCACCCACATCGTCGAATGCGGGCCGGGCAAGGTCCTGTCGGGCCTGGTCAAGCGCATCGACCGCGAAATCAACACGTTCAACATCACCGATCCGGCGTCCCTGCAAGCGACGCTGGAAGCTCTGGGAGGCTGACATGTCGGAACCTGTACTGGCGGGCAAGATCGCCCTCGTGACGGGCGCATCGCGCGGCATCGGCCGCGCCATCGCCCTGGAACTGGCGGCCGCGGGCGCCACGGTCGTGGGGACGGCGACGTCCGAGACCGGCGCCCAGGCCATCACCGAAGCCCTGGCGCCGCAAGGCGGCCGCGGCGCGGTGCTCGAAGTCAACGACGCGGCGGCCTGCGACGCCCTGCTGGCCGAACTGGCCGGCCAGGGCGGGCCGCACATCCTGGTCAACAACGCCGGGATCACCCGCGACGGTCTCATCCTGCGCATGAAGGACGAGGACTGGGCCGCCGTGCTGAACACCAACCTGTCGTCCGTGTTCCGCCTGTCGCGCGGCGTGGCCAAGACCATGATGAAGGCCCGCTGGGGCCGCATCATTAACATCACCTCCGTGGTGGGCTACAGCGGCAACGCGGGCCAGGCCAACTACGCCGCCGCCAAGGCCGGCGTGGCCGGCCTGTCGCGCGCCCTGGCGATCGAACTCGGCAGCCGCGGCATCACGGTCAACTGCGTGGCCCCGGGCTTCATCGACACCGACATGACCCGCGCCCTGAACGAGAGCCAGACCGCCGCCATCCTGGGGCAGATTCCCCTGGGCCGGCTGGGCTCGGCGGCGGAAATCGCCCACGCGGTCGCCTACCTGGCCAGTCCCCAGGCCGGCTACGTAACAGGGACGACGCTGCACGTCAATGGTGGTATGTACATGTAGGCATCGGGAACGGAGCCGGCCCGTCTAAGGTAAAATCCGTTCAACCTCAGCAGGCAGGCCCGGGCGCGACCGCGCTTCCGGAACGGAAGCCGTCCGACGGCCGGGACTGTTTTTTTTGACACAAACCCGCAGCCCCGTTGGTCTCATTTGGCTATAATTCGCGGGATTTTTCCTTACTGGAGATATGCATGGAAAGCATCGAACAGCGCGTCAAGAAGATCGTCGCTGAGCAACTCGGCGTCAACGAAGCCGAGATCAAGAACGAATCTTCCTTCCTTGACGACCTCGGTGCCGATTCGCTCGATATGGTCGAGCTCGTGATGGCCCTCGAAGACGAATTCGAAACCGAAATCCCCGACGAGGAAGCCGAGAAGATCACGACGGTCCAGCAGGCGGTCGACTACATCACCTCGCACAGCAAGCAGTAATCCTCACCACCCTGCTGCGGCTTGCCGCGCCAGGGCTCGACGGCCTGTCGCACCGAGCCGGACAGGCTGCCGGGGCGGTTCGCGGCGGGCGCCATCGACGGGCTGAAACAGTCCGTCCTGTCTGGCCCGCCACGGGCCGCCCTTTTTCATTTCTTTTTTAGCTTCAGGAGCCGAGTCAGTGAAACGACGTGTCGTCATAACCGGATTGGGCATCGTGTCGCCCGTGGGCAACGATGTCCAGACCGCCTGGGACAACCTCATCCACGGGCGTTCGGGCATCGGCCGGGTGACGCGTTTCGACGCCTCGGTGCTCAACAGCCAGATCGCGGGCGAGGTCAAGGGCTTCGACGTGACCGACTACATGGGCGCCAAGGAAGCCAAGCAGATGGATTCCTTCATCCATTACGGCGTGGCGGCCGGCATCCAGGCCTGGCGCGATTCCGGCATGGACATTTCCACCGAGGACGCCGACCGGGTCGGCACCATCATCGGCTCGGGCATCGGCGGCCTGCCGCGCATCGAGGAAACCCAGATCGAATACCTGCAGCGCGGCGCGCGGCGCATCTCGCCGTTTTTCGTGCCGGCCTCGCTGATCAACCTGATCTCGGGCCAGCTGTCCATCATGCTGGGCCTGAAGGGCCCCAGCTATGCCGTGGTCTCGGCCTGCACGACCGGCCTGCACTGCATCGGCGACGCCGCGCGCCTGATCGAATACGGCGACGCCGACGTCATGGTGGCGGGCGGGGCCGAAAGCTCCGTGTCGCCCCTGGGCATGGGCGGCTTCGCCGCCATGCGCGCGCTGTCCACCCGCAACGACGATCCCGAGACCGCCTCGCGTCCCTGGGACCGCGACCGCGACGGCTTCGTCCTGGGCGAGGGCGCCGGTGTGCTGGTCCTGGAGGAATACGAACACGCCCGCCGCCGCGGCGCCCGCATCTACGGCGAATTCCTGGGCTTCGGCATGAGTTCCGACGCGCACCACATCACCAGCCCGGACCAGGACGGTCCGCGCCGGGGCATCCTGCACGCGCTGCGCAACAGCGGCGTGAATCCGGACCAGATCAGCTACGTCAACGCCCACGGCACGTCCACGCCCCTGGGCGACAAGAACGAGACGGCGGCGCTCAAGCTCGCGTTCGGCGACCACGCGTACAAGCTGGTGGTGAACTCCACCAAGTCCATGACCGGGCACCTGCTGGGCGCGGCGGGCGGCATCGAGGCGGTCTTCACGACCCTGGCGGTGCATCACCAGATCTCGCCCCCGACCATCAATCTGTTCAACCAGGATCCCGAATGCGACCTGGACTATTGCGCCAACCAGGCGCGCGACCTGAAGATCGACGTGGCGCTGTCCAATTCCTTCGGTTTTGGCGGCACCAACGGCTCGATGCTGGTGGGGCGCCTCTGACCGCGCTCGGCGCCGCGAGGGCATGGCATGAGTGAGCGCGAGGTCGATCTCGCGCTGGTCGAGCGCGTCAGGCGCGGCGAGCGCCATGCCTTCGATCTGCTGGTGATCAAGTACCAGCGCAAGATCATGCGGCTGCTGTCGCGCATGATCCACGACCCGGCCGAGATCGAGGACGTCGCCCAGGAGGCCTTCATCAAGGCCTATCGCGCCCTGCCCCAGTTCCGGGGCGAGAGCGCCTTCTACACCTGGCTCTACCGCATCGCCCTGAACACCGCCCGCAACTGGCAGGCGGCCAGCTTCCGCCGGCCCGCCACCGTGACGCCCCTGGAAAACGAGGACGGTGAAACTTTTGACCAGATCGATGGCCTAAGTGATCACAGTACCCCGGAATCGCTGATGGCCAGCCGGCAGGTCGCCCAGGCCGTCAACGAGGCCATCGACGAACTGCCGGACGATCTGCGCGCCGCGATCGTGCTGCGGGAAATCGAAGGGATGAGTTATGAAGAGATCGCCAGCACCATGCAATGTCCCATCGGGACCGTCCGTTCGCGCATCTACCGCGCCCGCGAAGCCATCGCGGCCCGCCTGCGGCCGGTCATGGAACGCGATTCGGAACACCGCTGGTAAGGAGCCGTCATGAACGCCAAACCCGATTCCGCCGTGACAGAACGCGCCTGGGAAGCCTCGGTGTCCTCCTGGGTGGACGGCGAGGCCGACATCCGTTCCGAAGAGCTCGACACGCCCTACGGGCGGCAGCTCTGGGACACCTATCACCTGATCGGCGACGTCATGCGCAGCCCGGACCTGGCGATCCGCCCGTCCGATCGCTTCTACGCGCGCGTGTCGGCCGCCCTGGATGCCGAACCCGCGATCGTCGCGCCGTCGCCGCTGGTCCGGCGCCACCTGGTGCGCAACGGCCTGTCGGGGCTGGCGGTCGCCGCGGCCGTGGCGTCCGTGGTCTGGATGGCCCGCCCGTTCTTCCTCGCCTCGGACGCGCCGCCGGCCGCCGCGCCGGTCATGGCCCAGGCCGAGGAGTCCGACGCCGCCGATCCGGGGCTGGCCGACTACATGGCCGCGCACCAGTCGATGGCGGGTGCGGGGGCGGTCCGCCAGGTCTCCTACGACGGGATGGGGGCGCGCTGATGCCGGCCTGGGCGCGGGCCGGACGCCGGGCGGGGCTGTGCCTGGGCCTGGCCCTGTCGTGGGCGGCCGCCGCCGGCGCGGCCGAGACCGATCCTCTGGTCTTCCTGCGCCAGGTCCAGGCCGCCGCCCGCACGCTGGACTACGCCGGCGTCACCGTCTACCAGCAGGGCCGCATGCTGCAGGCCACGCACCTGGTGCACCAGGTCGACGGCACCGGCGAACGGGAACGCCAGGAAGTCCTGGACGGCACCCCCCAGGAATGCCTGCGGCAGAACGGCATGGAGCAGTGCCTGCTGCCGGAGCACCGGCTCATCGTCATGCGGCCCGCGCACAGCGACCATTTCCCGGCGCTGCTGCTGGGCGAGGGCGCGGACATCGCCCGGCACTACGACTGGAAGTCCCTGGACCGCACCTACCGCGTGGCCGGGCGCGAATGCGCCGTGTCCGAGCTGCGGGCGCGCGATGCCCTGCGCTACAGCTACCGGATCTGCACCGACCTGAAGAACCACCTGCTGCTCAAGACTCAGACCCTGGACGCCCAGGGCCGCCTGGTGGACCAGGTGGCCTTCAGCCGCGTCCATTTCGGCACCGAAGTCCCCCCCGGAGCGCTGGCCTCGCGCTGGAACACGCGCGACTGGCGGTTGCGGACCGAGTCCAGCCAGCCGGCCAACCTGGCCGCGCAGGGCTGGCGGTTCGCGCCGCCCGCCGGATTCAAGCCCATCGCCGAACTGACGCGCCAGATGGGGCCCGGCCACACGGTCGATCAACTGGTGCTGTCCGACGGATTGGCGGCGATTTCGATCTTCATTGAAACCTTTGATCCGAAACGCGATCAAAGTATCAGACAGGGCGGCCTGCGACAGGGCGCGATGAGCATCTACCGCATGCGGCTGGCCTCCTACTGGCTGACCGCGGTCGGCGAAGTGCCCGCGCAGACCGTGCATGACCTGGCGCATGCCGTGCAATACCTGCCCCAGGCCGCCCACTGATCCCAATATCCTCCAAGGAGAACTCCATGGCTTTTCATCTGCCGTATACCGCCGTGGCGCGCGCGGCGGCGGGCGCCGCCGTCAGCCTGGCGCTGGCGACCGCGCTGCCCATCGGCGCCGCCCAGGCACAGGCGGTGGCCGCCCCCAGCGCGGCGCTGCCCGACTTCACCCAGGTGGTCGAGGCCACCGAAGGCTCGGTGGTCAACATCCGCACCACCGAAGCCGTGCCGGTGCGCCGCTCGCCCATGGGGCCGGGCGACGGCGATCCCTCCGAACTGTTCCGCTGGTTCTTCGGTCCCGACTTCATGCCGCCCGGCTTCGGCCAGCAGAACCCGCAGGGCCCGCGCGCCCGGCCCAAGCAGCCGCCCGCCCAGTCCCAGGGGGAACGCACGGTGCCGCGCGGCATCGGTTCGGGCTTCGTGATCTCCGCCGACGGCTACATCCTGACGAACAACCACGTCGTGGACAACTCCAACGGCATCTTCGTCACCATGACCAATGGCAAGGAATACAAGGCCAAGGTCATCGGCACCGACGCGCGCACCGACATCGCCCTGATCAAGATCGACGCCTCCGGCCTGAAGCCGATCCCCATCGGCGACTCGGACAAGCTGCGCAAGGGCCAGTGGGTGCTGGCGATCGGCTCGCCCTTCGGGCTGGATTCGACCGTCACGGCCGGCATCGTCAGCGCGATCAACCGCGACACGGGCGACTACCTGCCGTTCATCCAGACCGACGTGGCCGTCAACCCCGGAAATTCCGGCGGCCCGCTGATCAATCTGCAGGGCCAGGTGGTCGGCATCAATTCCCAGATCATCTCGCGCAGCGGCGGCTTCATGGGCATTTCCCTGGCCATCCCCATCGACGAGGTCATGCGCGTGGTCGAGCAGCTCAAGGCCCACGGCAAGGTCACGCGCGGCCGCATCGGCGTGCAGATCACCGAGGTCCAGGACGACGTCGCCAAGGCCCTGGGGCTGGACAAGGGGCAGGGCGCCCTGGTCAGCAGCGTCGAGGCCGACGGTCCGGCCGCCAAGGCGGGCGTGCATCCGGGCGACGTGATCACGGCCTTCAACGGCCAGGCCATCAAGCACATGACCGACCTGCCGCGCCTGGTGGGCGCGACCCGTCCGGGCACGAACGCCACGATCCAGGTCTGGCGCAAGGGCAAGTCGCTGGAACTCAAGACCACGATCGCCGAACTCGACGACAAGGCCGCGTCCCGGAACGACGAGGCGCCGTCCGCCAATGAGGGGACGGACCGCCTGGGCCTGAAGGTCAAGGCCCTGCCGGCCGACGCCGGCGACCAGGGCGTGGTGGTCGACCAGGTCGAGGGCGCGGCGGCGGAAGCCGGGATCGAGCCGGGCGACGTGATCCTGCGGATCAACGACACCGACGTTTCCAGCCCGAAGCAGTACGCCCAGATCGTCAAGGGCCTGGACAAGTCCCGTCCGGCCGTGCTGCTGGTCAGCCGCGACCAGCAGTCTCAATGGGTCATCATCAAGCCGCAATGAAGCGACAGCCCGTATTCCCGGGAAAAAGCTAAAATACGGCCTGAACGAGAAGGGGACGCCCCGCGGCGTTCCCTTTTCCATTTTTTCTTTCTGGCTTCCCATGGACCACATCCGTAATTTTTCCATCATCGCGCACATCGATCACGGCAAATCGACCTTGGCCGACCGCCTGATCCAGCGCTGCGGGGGCCTGCAGGCCCGCGAAATGGAAGCCCAGGTCCTGGATTCGATGGACATCGAGCGCGAGCGCGGCATCACCATCAAGGCCCAGACGGCGGCGCTGCGCTATACGGCGGCCGACGGCCAGGTCTATGCCCTGAACCTGATCGACACCCCGGGCCACGTGGACTTTTCCTATGAAGTCAGCCGCTCGCTGTCGGCCTGCGAGGGCGCGCTGCTGGTGGTGGACTCCACCCAGGGGGTCGAGGCCCAGACCGTGGCCAACTGCTACACCGCGATCGAACTGGGCGTCGAGGTCGTGCCGGTCCTGAACAAGATGGACCTGCCCTCGGCCGACCCGGACGCCGCCGCCGCCGAGATCGAGGACGTGATTGGTATCGACGCCACCGACGCCATCCAGGCCAGCGCCAAGACCGGCCTGGGCATCGACGAAATCCTCGAAGCCGTCGTGGCGCGGGTGCCGCCCCCCCAGGGCGATCCCGCCGCGCCGCTGCAGGCCCTGATCATCGATTCCTGGTTCGACAACTACGTCGGCGTGGTGATGCTGGTGCGCGTGGTCAACGGCACCCTGCGACCCAAGGACAAGATCCTGCTGATGGCCACCGGCGCCACCCACCTGTGCGAACAGGTGGGCGTCTTCACGCCCAAGTCCCAGTCGCGCGACCACCTGTCGGCCGGCGAGGTCGGTTTCATCATCGCCGGCATCAAGGAACTGGAACACGCCAAGGTCGGCGACACCCTGACGCTGGCCGGCAAGCCCGCCGCCGCGCCCCTGCCGGGCTTCAAGGAAGTCAAGCCGCAGGTGTTCGCCGGGGTCTATCCGGTCGAGTCCAGCGAATACGACCAGCTGCGCGATTCCCTGGAAAAGCTCAAGCTCAACGATTCCTCGCTGATGTTCGAGCCGGAGGTCTCCCAGGCGCTGGGCTTCGGCTTCCGCTGCGGGTTCCTCGGCCTGCTGCACATGGACATCGTCCAGGAACGGCTGGAACGCGAATTCGACATGGACATCATCACCACCGCGCCGTCGGTGGTCTATGAAGTCCTGCACCGCGACGGCACGCTGCTGATGGTGGACAGCCCCTCGCGCATGCCCGAGGTCGGACACATCCAGGAAATCCGCGAACCCATCATGACGGTGACGCTGTTCATGCCGCAGGAATACGTCGGGCCGGTGATGTCGCTGTGCACGGCCAAGCGCGGCGTGCAGCTGGACATGAGCTACCACGGCCGCCAGGTGCACCTGCGCTACGAGATCCCCCTGGCGGAAATCGTGCTGGACTTCTTCGACCGCCTGAAGTCCGTGTCGCGCGGCTACGCGTCCATGGACTACGAGTTCAAGGAATACCGCGTGGCCGACGTGGTGCGCGTGGACCTGCTGATCAACGGCGACCGGGTTGACGCCCTGTCCATGATCGTGCACCGCGCCAACGCCCGGCCCCGGGGGCGGGACGTGGTCACGCGCATGCGCGGCCTGATCCCGCGCCAGATGTTCGACATCGCCATCCAGGCCGCCATCGGGGCGGAAGTCGTCGCCCGGGAAAACGTCAAGGCCCTGCGCAAGAACGTGCTGGCCAAATGCTACGGCGGCGACATCACGCGCAAAAAGAAACTCCTCGAAAAGCAGAAGGCCGGCAAGAAGCGCATGAAGCAGGTCGGCAACGTGGAAATCCCGCAGGAAGCCTTCCTGGCCGTCCTGCAGGTCGAAGACAAATAAGCAAGATAAGCAAGGACACACCGCATGAGTTGGGATTTCGCCCTGTTGCTGTTCGTCGCGCTGGTCGTGACGGGCCTGGTCTGGCTGCTGGAAGTCGGGGTCCTGCGCGGCCGGCGCCGCGCCCGCGCCGAGGCCGCCGCCCAGGCCTGCCGCAACAACGCCGCCGGGCTCGACCCGGACGCCCTGCGGGTCGAATGCGACCAGGCCTACGAGCGGGCCAACCGCCCGTCCTGGTGGGTGGAATACTGCGTCAGCTTCTTCCCGGTGATCCTGTTCGTGTTCGTGCTGCGGTCCTTCGTGGTCGAGCCCTTCCGGATTCCGTCGGGCTCCATGCTGCCGACCCTGGAAAACGGCGACCTGATCCTGGTGAACAAGTACGAATACGGCCTGCGCCTGCCGGTGATCGACCGCAAGATCCTCGACCTGGGCTCGCCCAGGCGCGGCGACGTGGTCGTGTTCCGCTATCCGGTCGATCCCTCGGTGGACTACATCAAGCGGGTGGTCGGGGTGCCGGGCGACGTGATCGAATACCGCGGCAAGGTCCTGTCGATCAACGGCACGCCGGTGCCGCGCAGCCGCGACGGCGACTACTACGAGCCCGACCGCGCGGTCTACGTGGGGCAGTACCGCGAACAGCTGGGCGACGTGTCGCACCGCATCCTGCTGAACACCCAGGCGCCGCAGGACCTGATGCCGATCACGCGCTTTCCGGATTTCCAGGCCTGCACCTACCTGCCCGACGGGGTGCGCTGCACGGTGCCGGCCGGCCATTACTTCATGATGGGCGACAACCGCGACAACAGCCTGGACAGCCGCTACTGGGGCTTCGTGCCCGACCGCAACATCGTCGGACGCGCCTTCTTCATCTGGATGAACTTCGGTTCGCCCAGCCGGATCGGCGGATTCGAGTGATGGCTTCCCTGGAATCCCTGCAGTCCGCCCTGGACTACCGCTTTCGGGACGCGGCCTTGCTGGAGCGGGCCCTGACCCACCGCAGCCACGGCATGCCGCACAACGAACGCCTGGAATTCCTGGGGGATTCCGTGCTGAATTTCGTCGTCTCCACGCTGCTGTTCGCCGAGCACGCCGAAATGGACGAGGGCGACCTGTCGCGGGTGCGCTCGAACCTGGTCAAGCAGTCCGCCCTGGCCGACATCGCCCAGACCCTGTCGCTGTCGGCCCACCTGCGCCTGGGCGAGGGCGAACTGAAAAGCGGGGGCTTCCGCCGGCCCTCGATCCTGGCCGACGCCCTGGAAGCGATCTTCGGCGCCGTCTACCTGGACGGCGGCTATCCGGAAATCAGCCGCGTCATCGAACACCTGTACCGCCCGATCCTGGCGCACATCGATCTGCGCACCTTCGGCAAGGATCCCAAGACCCTGCTGCAGGAACTCGTCCAGGGGCGCGGCCATCCCCTGCCGCACTACGAGGTCGTCGCCACCCGGGGGGCGGCGCACGACCAGATGTTCGACGTGGTGTGCGAAATCGCTCCGCTGGGCATCCGGGCGCAGGCCTCCGGCAGCAGCCGGCGGGCGGCCGAGCAGGCCGCCGCGGGCCAGGCGATCGCCGCCATCGAATCCCTGGGACCCGCGCGCCGGGCGGCTCGCCGCCGCAAGCCGGCCCAGCTGTCCCTGCCCGTGGCCGTGGCCCAGGACAAGGCCCGGGACCCGAAGAACCAGGACAAGAAATGAACGCTCCCAGCCCCAGCCGTTGCGGTTTCGTCGCCATCGTGGGCCGCCCCAACGTGGGCAAGTCCACCCTGGGCAATGCCCTGGTCGGGGCCAAGCTGTCCATCGTCTCGCGCAAGGCCCAGACCACCCGCCACCGCATCCACGGCGTGCTGACGCGCGGCCAGGACCAGTTCGTCTTCGTCGACACCCCCGGCTTCCAGACGCGGCACGGCGGGGCCATGAACCGCATGATGAACCGCGTGGTCACCCAGGCCCTGGCCGAAGTCGACGTCGTGGTCCACGTGGTCGAGGCCGGAAAATGGTCGGCGGGCGACGCCGGCGTGGTGCCGCTGCTGCCGAAGAACCGTCCGGTCATCCTGGCGGTCAACAAGGTCGACGCGATCAAGGACAAGAACGCGCTGTTCGCCTACGTGTCGCGCCTGATGGAACAATTCCCCTACGCGGCCGTGGTGCCGGTCAGCGCGCTGCGCGACGTGCAGCTGGAAGTCCTGGTCCAGGAGATCGCCCGTCATCTGCCCGAGGGCGAGCACCTGTTCGAGGCCGACACCCTGACGGACCGGCCGCTGCGCTTCCTGGCGGCCGAACTGATCCGGGAAAAGATCTTCCGCCTGGTGGGCGACGAACTGCCCTACGGTTGCACCGTCGTCATCGAGCAATGGGAAGAAAACGCGGAAGGCGCGCGCATCGCGGCCTGCGTCGTGATCGAGCGCGACGGCCACCGGCCCATCCTGCTGGGGGCGGGCGGCCAGCACATGAAGCGCATCGCCACCGAGGCCCGCCAGGACATCGTCAAACTCCTCGAAAAGCCGGTCTTCCTGGACATCTACATCAAGGTCCGCAAGGGCTGGTCGGATCGAGAGGCGGCCCTGCGGGAACTGGGCTATGAGTAGACGCGGCCAGCGCATCCTGGATGCGCGCGGCTACGTGCTGCACGCCAGCCCCTGGCGTGAAACTTCCCTGATCGTACAGGCCTTCACCCGCGACCACGGTTGCGTCGCACTGGTGGCCAAGGGCGCCAAACGTCCGTATTCCGCCTTGCGTCCGGTGCTGGTCGGCTTCCAGCCGCTGTGGCTGTCATGGACCGGCTCGACCGAGGTCCGCACGCTGACGCGCGCCGAGTCCGGTCCGGTGCGACTGCTGGACGGCCGGGCGATGATGTCGGGCTGGTACATGAACGAACTGATCCTGCGCCTGCTGGCGCGCGAGGATCCGCATCCGGGCGTGTTCGACGCCTACGAGGCCGCGCTGGACGTGCTGGCCGAGACGCGCGGCCGCCCCCACGCCGCCGTGCTGCGCCGCTTCGAGTGGCTGCTGCTGGAGCAGGCCGGTTACGGACTGGACGCGCCGATGCCGGACTTCGAGCAGGCGGGCGCCGAGCCGTCGCTGCGCCAGGCGCTGCGGGAACGCCTGGACGAACTGCTGGACGCGCCCCTGCGCACGCGCCAGGTGCTGATGGACCTGCGGCGCTACTGAGTTCTATGAAAAAAGGCCCCCACGCTGCGCCCTACGGGCTTGCATCCACCGCGCGGCTTGCAAGCCGCTTGGATTCGCCAGGCACGAAACAGTCCGCTGGGACTGTTCCGTGTCCGGGCTCATCCCCCCAAGGGGGCGCTTCTCATCTTGGGACGGCCCGGCGATGAAAAAAGGCATCCTGCTGTCGGTGGCGTCCTCGGCGCTGTTCGCCACCATGTACTACTACGCGACGCTGATGCGGCCCTTCGACGGCGACATCGTGTTCGCCTGGCGGATCCTGATGGGGCTGCCGATGCTGGCGCTGGTGGTGCAGCGGGCGCGCGGCTGGGGGGCGGTGCGCCAGGCCGCCCGGGATTTTTCCCGGGGCCGCTTCCTGGCGGCCATGCTCGTCTGCTCGCTGCTGCTGGGGATCCAGCTGTGGCTGTTCGTGTGGGCGCCGCTGCACGGCCATGCGCTGAACGTGTCCATGGGCTATTTCCTGCTGCCGCTGGTGATGGTGCTGGTCGGGCGGCTGTTCTACCGCGAGCGGCTCAGCGCCTGGCAGGCCTGGGCGGTGGCGTTCGCCGCGCTGGGCGTCGGGCACGAGTGGTGGCGGCTGGGGACGGTGTCCTGGACCACGCTGCTGGTGGCCCTGGGCTATCCGCCGTACTTCATGCTGCGCCGCCGGCTGCGGGTCGACGCGCTGACCAGCCTGTGGTTCGACATGTTCTTCCTGCTGCCGGCCGCCGTCCTGGTCCTGCAGGCCCAGGGGGCCGAGGTCGTGCGCCTGTTCGCCGCCCATCCGCGCCTGATCCTGCAGGTGCCGGTGCTGGGTCTGCTGAGCGCGGTGTCGCTGGCCATGTACCTGGCGGCCAGCCGGATGCTGCCCCTGTCCCTGTTCGGGCTGCTGAGCTACGTCGAGCCCATGCTGCTGTTCTGGGTGGCGTTCCTGCTGATGGGGGAACCCGTGGCCCCGGCGCAGTGGCTGACCTACGTGCCGATCTGGGTCGCGGTGGGGCTGGTGGCGGCGGAGGGAGTCAAGAAATTGAAGGCCGCGCCACCCGGAGGCGGCGCGGCCTGAACCGCCCCGCGATCAGTCGCGGTCGCCGCCGAAGATGCCCAGCAGCATCAGCAGGTTGGCGAAGATGTTGTACAGATCCAGGTAGACCGCCAGGGTGGCGGACACGTAGTTGGTTTCGCCGCCCTGGACGATGCGCTGCAGGTCGACCAGCAGGAAGGCCGAGAAGATGCCGATGGCCAGCACCGACAGGGTCAGCATCAGGGCCGGGATCTGGAAGAACATGTTGGCCAGCGAGGCCACGATCAGCAGCACCACGCCCACGAACAGGAATTTCTGCAGATGGGTGAAGTCGCGCTTGGTGGTCGTGGCGACGGCGGCCATGACGCCGAAGACCGCTGCCGTGCCGCCGAAGGCCAGCATGATGAGCTGGGCGCCGTTGGCCATGCCCAGGACGTGGCCCAGCAGGCGCGACAGCATCAGGCCCATGAAGAACGTGAAGCCCAGCAGCAGGGCGACGCCCAGCGAGGAGTTCTTGTTGCGCTCGATCATGAACATCAGGCCGATGGCGCCCACCAGGAACACCAGCGTGCTGACGCCGGGGCTGGCGGCCATGACCTGGTTCATGCCGAAGGACAGGCCGACGGCGGCCCCCAGGACCGTGGGGATCAGCGACAGCGCGAGCAGCCAGTAGGTGTTGCGCAGGACGCGGTTGCGGGCGGCCGCCGGGGCGGCATAGGCGCCGGCGTCGGGAAGGGTATGGCGGAAGTCGGACATGGCGGTTTCCTGTGGTGCGTGGGGCCGGTGCGCGCACCGGCCGGAATCACTTCAATCTTACAACAAGCTGAACGATGTCGTCCATGTGCAAGAAGCATCGGTCGGCGCCATCCCGGGCGGGCGCGGCATGGCGGTTCATGTCGTTGGACACTCAGGCGCCGCGATGGTTCCCGCCGGCGGGATGATCGGCGGGCAGGCGGTGGCCCCGCACATCGTGGCCGGCCTGCTGGTACAGGGTCCAGCGCCTGCGGGCGGCCTGGATGTCGGCCTCGTGGCCGGAGACGATTTCCAGGATGCGCTCGAAGCGTTCGGCCCCCGGCGGGCAGTCCAGGTCCAGGTTGAGCAGCCAGCCCAGGGGCGGCGTGCCGGCCAGGGTCGCGGCGTCGGCGACCAGGACCACGTCGGCCTGGTCGGCCAGGGGATCGTCGGCCAGGGCGTGCGGAATGAAGCTGGCCGGTTCGAATTCCCAGAGCAGGGCGTCGAAGCGCCGCAAGCGGCGCTCGTCGGTGCAGTACACCAGCAGCCGGCGGCCCGCGCCGACGTGGCGCGCCGCCGTGCCGCAGGCCATGCGCAGCCGGTGGGCCGCGCCGTAGGCGAAATCCACCCGGCTCATCGAGCAGTCCGCCGCGCGTTCATTGGGCGCATTGCCCCAGCAGGTAGCCGACCAGCAGGGGCACGGGACGGCCGGTGGCGCCCTTCTGCTTGCCTTCGAGCCAGGCCGTGCCGGCGATGTCCAGGTGCGCCCAGGGATACTTGCCGGTGAAGCGCGACAGGAAGCAGGCGGCGGTGACCGATCCGGCGGGCCGGCCGCCGATATTGGCCATGTCGGCGAAATTGGATTTCAGCTGGTCTTGGTAGGCGTCTTCCAGGGGCAGGCGCCAGGCCGGGTCCAGCGCCTGGCGGCCGGCGGCGAGCAGGTCCGCCGCCAGGGTCTCGTCCTGGGTGAACAGGCCGCTGTTGACGTGGCCCAGGGCGATCACGCAGGCGCCGGTCAGCGTGGCGACGTCGATCACGGCGGCGGGCTTGAAGCGTTCCGCGTAGGTCAGGGCGTCGCACAGGATCAGGCGGCCCTCGGCGTCGGTGTTGAGGATCTCGATGGTGCGGCCCGACATGCTGGTGACGATGTCGCCGGGCTTGTTGGCGGTGCCGCTGGGCAGGTTTTCGCAGCTGGGGACGATGCCGATGACTTCGCGCGGCAGGTTCAGTTCGGCCACGGCGCGCATCGTGCCCAGCACGCTGGCGGCGCCGCACATGTCGAATTTCATTTCGTCCATGCCGGGGCCGGGCTTGAGGGAGATGCCGCCGGCGTCGAAGGTGATGCCCTTGCCCACCAGCACGATGGGGGCGGCCTTGCGGGCGGCGGCCCCGGCCGGGGTGTGGCGCAGGACGATGAAGGCCGGCGGTTCGGCCGAGCCGCGCGCCACCGACAGGAAGGAACCCATCCTCAGGGCCTCGATCTTCTTCTGGTCCAGGACCTCGGCCTTCAGGGTCTTGAACTGCTTGGCCAGGCCGCGCGCCGTCTTGCCCAGGTAGGAGGGGGTGCAGACGTTGGGGGGCAGGTCGCCCAGCAGGCGGGCCAGGTTCATGCCCGCGCCGATGGCCGCGCCCTGGTCCAGGCCCGCGCGGGCCCGGGCGGCCTGGGCGCGGCCCAGGTGCAGGACGAAGGCGCGCAGCTTGGCCGCGGGCTTGGACTTGCTGAAGGTGGCGTCGTAGCGGTAGGTGGCCGCGCTCACCAGCCGGGCCGCCGTGCGGGCGCAATCGGCGATGTCGGCGTCCGCGCAGGGCAGGGCGCACAGGGTGGAGACCGCGTGGCCCAGCCCGGCGCGCACGCAATAGGCCGCCAGGGCCTCGTGGGCGCGCGCCAGGGTGGCCGCCGGGAGGCGGTCCTGGGCGCCCAGGCCGAGTAAAATGATCCGTTCGGCGGTGATGCCGGCGGGCGCGTGCAGCGTCAGGATGGCGCCGGGGGCGGCGTCGAATTCCGCCTTGACGACGGCCCGGATCGCGCCGTTGGCCGCCTGGTCCAGGGCGTCGGCCGCGGGGCTCAGGACGCCGTCCTGGAACACGCCCACGGCCAGGGCCTGGGTTTTCAGCGTGTGCAGGGATGCCGACGTCGTTGTGCTAAATTCCATTCGTTTTCCTTGGGTCCAGAGGGTTCCGGGGATCAGACGGTCCATTATTCCGCATTTTCCCATGTCATTGTTCAAGCGCGCCGTCTTTTCCGAGATCACCAGCCACGCGGGCATCGTGTTTTCCACGCTGCTGGTGGTGTGGCTGAGCGTGCTGATCGTGCGCCTGCTGGGCGATGCCGCCAACGGCGACATCGGGGCCAACGTGGTGCTGGGCCTGGCGGCCTTTTCCAGCATCACCGCGCTGCCGGTGATCCTGTCCGTCTCCCTGTTCGTGGCGGTGCTGACCACCGTCACGCGCAGCTACCGCGAATCGGAAATGTCCGTCTGGTTCGCCAGCGGCCTGTCGCTGCTCCAATGGCTGCGGCCGGTGATGCGCTTCGCCCTGCCGGTCGCGGCGGTGGTGGCGGTGCTGACCCTGTCGGCCTCGCCCTGGGCCTACGGCCAGATCGCCGAATACCGCCAGCGCTTCGAGCAGCGCTCCGACCTGTCCAAGGTCTCGGCCGGCCAGTTCATCGAGACCGACGACGGCCGGCGTGTCTTCTTCGCCGAATCGCCCACCAGGCCGGGCGATGAGCTGGGCCGGGTGGTGGCCCGCATCATCGAGCCCGACTGGCTCAGCGTGGTCACGGCCGAAAGCGCCGCCATCCGCACCGAGGCCAACGGCGACCGCTTTCTGGTGCTGGGGCCGGGGCATCGCTACGACCTGAAGCCGGGCTCGCCCGAAATGCGCCTGCTGGATTTCGACCACTACGGCGTGCGCATCGAAAGCCGCACCGATCCCGGGGCGCTGGAAGCCAGGCGCCAGCAGGCCCTGCAGCAGATCAAGGCGCGCCCGACCCTGGACCTGATCGCCCAGGGCGATCCCGAATCCCTGTCCCAGCTGATGTGGCGGCTGTCGCTGCCGCTGGCGGTCCTGAACCTGGCGCTCATCGCCCTGCCGCTGGGGGCGGTGAATCCGCGCCTGGGGCGCTCGGGCGACCTGCTGATCGCCGGCCTGCTGGCGCTGCTGTACATGAACCTGATCAATCTGTCGCGCGGCTGGATCGCCAACGGCACGCTGTCCTTCGGCGTCGGCCTGTGGCTGGTGCATGCCGCGTTCCTGGCCCTGGGCCTGGGGCTGATGTGGCGGCGGGTGCGAATGCCCCGGCCCAGGCGGCGCAAGGTCCGCGTCGCGGCCTGAGCCCTTTTCAGGCGGGGGCCGCCGGTCCTTCCAGGCCGGGGGCTGGGCGGCGGGGGGCGTAGGACGGCGTCCAGTCCCCGGCCGGGGTGCGCAGCACCCGGGCGCGGCCCTGCAGCAGGTCGCGGTTCAGCGCCACGGCCTGCTTCAGGTAGTCCCACAGGGCCATCACGCGGCGCGTGCGGCGCAGGTCCTCGTGACAGTACATCCAGAAACTGCGCGTGACCAGGATCGAATCGGCCAGCACGGGCTCCAGGCGCTCGTCCTGGGCCGCCAGGAAGCAGGGCAGGACCGCCAGCGCCTGGCCGCCCAGGGCCGCCTGGTACTGGGCCAGCACGCTGGTGCTGCGGAACACCACGCGCGAGGGCGGCACCAGGTCGTCCAGGTAGCGCAGCCGGTCGCTGAACAGCAATTCGTCCACGTAGCCGATGAACGTGTGCCGGCCCAGGTCGGCCTGGCGCCGGATCGGCGCGTGGCGGGCCAGGTAGTCGCGGGCGCCGTACAGCCGCAGGCTGTAGTCGGCCAGCTTGGTGCACAGGTAGGGGCCGCGCTGGGGGCGCTCCAGCGCGATGGCGATGTCGGCCTCGCGCTTGGACAGGCTGATGAAGCGCGGCACCGGCATGATGTCCAGGGTCATCGCGGGATGGCGGCGCTGGAAGTCCACCATCAGGGGGGTCAGGACCGTGCTGCCGAAGCCTTCCGTGGAGCCGATCCGCAGGTGGCCGGACGGCATCTGGGCGGCGCCGGACAGGGATTCGCGGGCCGCCAGCAGGGTGCTTTCCACCTGCTCGGCGTGGGTGAAGAAACGCAGGCCTTCCTCGGTCGGGGTGTAGCCGCTGGCGCGGGATTTCTCGAACAGCGTCACGCCCAGGTCCTGCTCCAGCGCGCGGATGCGCCGCGTCACGGTGCTGTGCCGCACCCCCAGGCGCTGGGCGGCGGCGCTGGCCCGCTGCGTGCGGGCGACTTCCAGGAAATAGCGGATCGCGTCCCAGTCTGCCATGGCTTTCCTTGTGCAAATATCGTCAATCAATGTGCAAATATTTTGATGGTAATAAGTTTTTTACACAACTAAACTGGGTCGGGGGCAAGGACTCCCCGCTCCCGCCGCGCAGACGGCGGGCTTGAACGACAACGGAGACAAGACCATGCAGAAATTCACGCCGACCCTGGCGGCCGCCCTGTGCGCCACCGCCCTGTCCATGTCCGTTTCGCAGGCGGCGACCCCGCCCGTCAAGATCGGGGTGCTGACCGACATGTCGGGCACCTACGCGTCCATGGGCGGCATGGGGTCGGTGGCGGCGGCCCAGCTGGCCATCGACGATTGCCTGAAGGCCGAATGCAAGGGCATGAAGATCGACCTGGTGTCGGCCGACAACCAGAACAAGGCGGACGTGGGGGCGGCGCGCGCCCGGGAATGGTTCGACCGCGACGGGGTGACGGCGATCGCCGACCTGACCAATTCCGCCGTGGCCCTGGCGGTGCAGAACATCGCCCGCGAAAAGAACAAGGTCGTGATGTTCTCCGGCCCGGCCACCACGGACCTGACCAACAAGAACTGCTCGCCGGTGGGCTTCCACTGGATGTTCGACGTCTATTCCCAATCGATCGGCGGCGTCAAGGCCATGTTCGACAAGGGCGGCAAGTCCTGGTTCTTCATCACGGTGGACTACGCGTTCGGCCATTCCCTGGAAAAGGGCGCGTCCGACATGGTCAAGGCCCTGGGCGGCACGGTCAAGGGCTCCGTCCCGCATCCGCTGAACGCGCCGGACTTCGCTTCCTACCTGCTGCAGGCGCAAAGCTCCGGCGCCCAGGTCGTGGCCCTGGCCAACGGCGGCCAGGACACCGTCAACGCGATCAAGCAGGCGCGTGAATTCGGCATCGTCAAGGGCGGCCAGCGCCTGGCGTCCCTGCTGGTGTTCCTGTCCGACCTGCGCGCGCTGGGCCTGGAGAACGCCCAGGGCCTGAGCTACGTGGACGGCTTCTACTGGGATTTCGACGACGCCTCGCGCGCCTGGTCCGACCGCTTCGCCCACGCCTACCAGGGCAAGAAGCCCACCATGACGCAGGCCGGCGTGTATTCCAGCGTGCGGCACTACCTGAAGGCCGTGGCGGCCACCGGCTCCACCCAGGGCGACAAGGTGGCGGCGAAAATGCGCGAGATCCCGATCCAGGACCCGATCATGCACAATGCTTCCATCCGTCCCGACGGCCGGGTGATCCACGACATGTACCTGTACGAGGTCAAGACGCCCGCCGAGTCCAAGGGCGAATGGGACCTGTCCAAGCTGGTCGCCACGATTCCGGCCAAGGACGCCTTCCAGCCCCTGTCGGCCTCGACCTGCCCGCTGGTCAAACATTGAGCTTCGCTTTCACCGAATTTACCCAGGAGGTTTGAATGAGCGACATCCCACGCGTCCCGCTGCTGATCGGCGGGGAACTCGTCCAGTCCGAAACCAAGGAATGGCGCGACGTCATCGATCCGGCGACCCAGGAAGTGGTCGCCCGGGTGCCTTTCGCCACGCCGGCCGAGGTCGAGCGGGCGGTGGCCAATGCCAAGGAGGCCTTCAAGACCTGGCGCAACACCAGCCAGGCCAAGCGCCGACAGATCATGGTGGACTTCGCCCAGCTGCTGCGGGAACACACCCCGGAGATCGCCGAGGCCATTTCCCGCGAGCACGGCAAGACCCTGCCCGACGCCGAGGGCGAGGTCGCGCGCGGTCTCGAGGGCGTCGACCACGCCGCGTCGGCCCACACCCTGCAGCTGGGCGATTACGCCGAGAACGCCGCCACCGGCATCGACGTCTATTCGGTCATCCAGCCCCTGGGCGTCTGCGCCGGGATCACGGCCTTCAATTTCCCCGTGATGCTGCCGTGCTGGATGTTCCCCATCGCCGTGACCTGCGGCAACACCTTCGTCTACAAGCCGTCCGAACAGGATCCCACGGCTTCGCTGATGGTGGCCCAGCTGGCCCTGGAAGCCGGCCTGCCCCCGGGCGTGCTGAACGTGGTGCACGGCGGCCCGGACGTCGCCAACGCCCTGTGCGACCATCCCGACATCAAGGCCGTGTCCTTCATCGGCTCGACCCGCGTCGGCACGGAGATCTACCGCCGCTCCTCGAACGCCGGCAAGCGCTGCCAGGCCATGATGGGCGCCAAGAACCACAGCGTCATCATGCCCGACGCCGACCGCGAGGCCGCCCTGAATTCGATGCTGGGCGCGGCCTTCGGCGCGGCCGGCGAGCGCTGCATGGCGATTTCCGTGCTGGTGCTGGTGGGCGAGGCGCAGAAATGGCTGCCCGACTTCGTCGAGCGCGCGCGCAAGCTGAAGATCAACGTCGGCACCGACCGCCAGGCGGACCTGGGCCCGCTGATCTCGCCCGCCGCCAAGCAGCGCGTCGAGGGCTTCATCCAGAAGGGCGTGGACGAGGGCGCCGAACTGCTGCTCGACGGCCGCGGCGTCCAGGTCGCCGGCTACGAAAAGGGCAACTTCGTCGGGCCGACGGTGTTCAGCGGCGTGAAGGCCGGCATGAGCATCTACCGCGAGGAAATCTTCGGGCCGGTGCTGTCGGTGGTGCTGGTGGACACGCTGGAAGAGGCGGTGGAATTCATCAACGCCAACCCCAACGGCAACGGCACCTCGATCTTCACGCAGGACGGCGGCCATGCCCGCTACTTCCAGAACAACATCGACGTCGGCCAGGTGGGGATCAACATCCCCATTCCGGTGCCGGTGGCCTGGTTCAGCTTCACGGGCTCGCGGGCCTCGAAGCTGGGCGACCTGGGGCCCAACGGCCGCCAGTCGGTCTACTTCTGGACCCAGACCAAGACCGTGACCGCCCGCTGGCAGGCGCACCCGCGCGAAGTCAACACGACGATCGCGATGAAGTAGGACGGCGCCGCCCGCGCTCCGGCCGGAGCGCGGGCGGGCCGATCCGGCCGGGAAGGGTCCAGGCCGCGGCGGGTGTCGCACCTGGACCTAAACAAATAACAAAAAATCATATTAACCAGGTTCTATATTCCATATAATGGCTCTTCCTATAGGGCCATCTCCATGAACCTGCAGCAATTCCGATTTGTCCGCGAAACGATCCGGCGCAACTTCAACCTGACCGAGGCCGCCCGCGCGCTGTACACGTCCCAGCCCGGCGTGTCCAAGGCCATCATCGAGTTCGAGGACGAGCTGGGCGTGCGGATCTTCGAGCGCCACGGCAAGCGGCTCAAGGGCCTGACCAAGCCGGGCCAGGCCGTGTCCACGGTCATCGACCGCATCATGCGCGAAGTCGACAACCTGAAGAAGGTCAGCGACGAGTTCGCCCAGCGCGACGAGGGCTCCCTGGTCATCGCCTGCACCCATACGCAGGCCCGCTACCTGCTGCCGCGCGTGATCCCGGCGTTCCGCGCGCGCTTCCCCAAGGTCCACGTATCCCTGGCCGAAGGCAATCCCGAGCACCTGGCCAGGCTGGTCCTGCACGAGCAGGCGGACCTGGCCATCGCAACCGAAACCCTGGCCCAGACCCCGGGCCTGGTGGCCCTGCCGGTGTACGCCTGGGAGCACACCCTGGTGGTGCCGCCCGATCATCCCCTGACCGGGCTGACCTCCAGCGCCGCCCGCAACCTGTCGCTGGAGCACCTGGCCCAGTATCCCATCGTGACCTACGACCGGGCGTTCTCGGGGCGGCGCGCCATCGACGCGGCCTTCGAGCAGGCGGGGATCGAGCCCGACATCGTGCTGGAAGCCATCGACGCCGACGTGATCAAGACCTACGCCGACATCGGCCTGGGGATCGGCATCATCGCCGGCATGGCCTTCGATCCGCGCCGCGACAAGGGTCTGGTCGGCCTGCCCGCCGGGCATCTGTTCGGCCGGCACACCACCAGCGTGGCGATCAAGCGCGGGGTGTTCCTGCGCGATTTCGTCTACGTGCTGATGGAGATGCTGGCGCCTGAACTGTCGCGCGACGTGGTGGCCGAGGCCGTCGCCCAGCCCGCGCCTCCGGTGCGGGACGCGGCCTGAACAGGTCCTGGACGCCCTGGTCCTAGACGCCCAGATAGGCCCGTTTCAGTTCCGGATCCTCGATCAGGTCGCGGGCCGGCCCTTCGCGCACGATGCGGCCGGTCTCCAGCACGTAGGCCCGGTCGGCCGCCGCCAGCGCCAGGTGGATGTCCTGCTCGACCAGCAGGATGGTGACCCCCTGGTCGCGGATGGCCGCCAGATTCTCCATCAACTGGTCCACCACGATGGGCGCCAGCCCCAGGCTCATCTCGTCGACCAGCAGCAGGCGCGGCCGGGCCATCATGGCGCGCGCCATGGCGCACATCTGCTGCTCGCCGCCGGACATGCTGCCGGCCAGCTGGCGGCGGCGTTCCGCCATGCGCGGGAACAGGCCGTAGACCGTATCCAGATCGGCGCGGATCGCGGCCTTGTCGTCGCGCCGGTAGGCGCCCATCAGCAGATTGTCCTGGACCGACATGCGGGGAAAGAGCTGGCGGCCTTCGGGCACCTGCACGATGCCCTGGCGGAAAATCTCGTCGGGCGTCTGCCCGCCGATGGACCGGCCTTCCCATTCGATCGTGCCCGACTGGATCGGCAGCAGGCCCGAGAGCGTGCGCAGCAGGGTGGTCTTGCCCGCGCCGTTGCTGCCCACCAGCGCCAGGAATTCGGCCTGCCGGACGTCCATGGAGATCGATTGCAGGACTTGCACCAGGCCGTAGCCGGCCGACAGGTCGCGGATCCGCAGCAGCGTGTCCTGCGGGGATGCGGAGGCGTTCATGAGCGTTTCTTCCCGAGGTAGGCTTCGACGACGCGGCTGTCCGTGAGCACGCTGTCGGGCGCGCCGTCGGCGATCTTCTCGCCGTGGTGCAGCACCATGACGCGGTCCGACAGGGTGCGGATCGCCTTGATGACGTGCTCGATGACGATGACGCTGATGCCGGTGTCGCGCACCTTGCGGATGACGTCGATGACCTCGTCGATCTCGACCAGGTTCAGGCCGGCCATGACTTCGTCGCACAGCAGCACGCGCGGCTGCATGGCCAGGGCCTTGGCCAGCTCCAGGCGCTTGCGGTCCGGGCCGCCCAGGTCCTCGGCGCGGTGGTCGACGTGCTTGCCCAGTCCGACGAAGTTCAGGCATTCGCGGGCGCTTTCGCGCGCCAGATCCAGCCTGGCCTGGCCCTGGCCGCGGCCGAACAGGGCGCCGACCGCCACGTTGTCCAGCACCGACAGGCCGGGAAAGGGCTGCATGATCTGGAAGGTGCGGCCAATGCCCAGGCGCGCGCGGCGGAAGGCCGCCATGCGGTCGATGCGCCGGCCGTCGAACCAGACCTCGCCCTCGGTGGGGTCCAGGGTGCCGCTCAACAGGCTGATCAGCGTGGTCTTGCCCGCGCCGTTGGGGCCGATGAAGCCCAGGATCTCGCCGGGCGACAGGGAAAAGCTGACGTCGTGCACGGCCACCAGCCCGGCAAAACGGCGCGTCAGGCCGCGGGCCTCGAGGATCGGGGGCGTGCTGTCCTGCGTGTTCATAACCGGTGCATCCGGATGTTTTCGATGAAATAGCGCCAGCCCGTGCGGCGGAAGCGCCGCGCCACGTCGGCCAGGCCGCGCGGCATCAGCACGACGGCGACCACGATGACCACGCCGAAGAACAGGCCGGCGATGCTGGTGACTTCGCTGGACAGGACCTCGGAGATGGCCGACAGGATGAACGAACCGATGATGGGGCCCAGGATCGTGCCGGGGCCGCCGAACACCGTCATGATGATCATCTTGACGTTGAGCGTGATGTCGAAGGCGCTGGCCGGGTCCAGGAACGTGATCCAGTAGGCCTGGATGCCGCCGGCCAGGGCGCTGAACACGCCGGCCAGGGCGAAGGCCAGGACCTTGTAGCGGGTCGTGTCCACGCCCATCACGACGGCGCCTTCCTCGTTTTCGCGGATCGCGATCAGGCCGAAGCCGAAGCGGCTGCGGGTCAGCCACCAGACGGTCAGGGTGGCCAGCACCAGCAGGCCCAGGGACAGCTCGTAGAACAGCGGATCGTTGTTCAGCGGCGGCAGCACCAGGCCGATGTTCTGGCCGGCCAGTTCGATGTTGGAGACGATGGCGGCCATGACCTGGGCCAGGGCCAGGGTGGCGATGGCGAAATAGTGGCCCTTCAGGCGCAGCACCGGAATGCCCAGGCAGATGGCGAACACCACCGCCAGCGCCACGCCGAAGAGCAGGCCGACGGCGAAGGGCAGCTGCCATTGCACCATGGCGATGCCCACGCCGTAGGCGCCCAGGCCGTAGAACGTGGAATTGCCGAAGGACGAATAGCCCGCGTAGCCGCCGATGATGTTCCAGCCCTGGGCCAGCACCGCCAGCAGCAGGGTGCTGATGCCGAACTGGATGAGCGTGTCCGAACCGTACATCGGCAGCAGCGCGAGCGCGACCAGGACGACGAGCAGCAGGAGGATGCGCAGGGCTTTCATGCGGTTCTCCCGAGCAGGCCGCTGGGACGCACGATCAGCACCAGCACCAGGACGCCGAAGCTGGCGACGTCGGCGAAGGTCGGGCCGATGTACAGGGTGGCCAGCGCCTCGATCAGGCCCAGCACCAGGCCGCCGGCGATCACGCCCAGGGGCGTGTCCAGTCCGCCGATGATGGAAATGGCGAAGCACTTGGCGGTCAGGGTCGCGCCGATGTAGGGGTTGATCTGCGACACGGTGCCGTACAGGCCGCCGGCCGCGCCGGCCAGGGCCAGGCCCAGGCCGAAGGTGACGGCGTACAGGTGGCGCGGCTCGACGCCGTGCAGGCGCGCCGCCGACAGGTTCTGGGCGGTCGCGCGGATCGCCCGGCCCAGCCGCGTGTGCAGCAGGAAGCGCCACATGGCCAGCGTCAGCAGGATGGCGAGGCCCGACGCGGCCAGGCGGACCATCGGGATGGTCAGGCCCAGGATATCGATGTTCCGGCCGGAGTAGGACGGGTTGATGGTGCGGAAGTCGGCCGAGAACACCAGCTGCGCCAGGTAGGTCAGGACGACCTCCAGGCCGAAGGTGATCAGCAGCGTGTTGAACATGGGCGCCCGGGCGACCAGGTTCAGGATGCCGCGCTGGACGGCGTAGCCGACGCCGAACATCAGGACCGCCGTGATGGGCAGTCCCAGGAAGGGGTCCAGGCCCAGCCAGGTGAAGCTGTACCAGGAAATGTAGGCGCCCAGCATGATGAAGGCGCCGTGGGCCAGGTTGACGATGTTGAGCACCCCCCAGACCAGGGCCAGGCCGAGCGCCATGATGGCGTACAGCCCGCCCTGCAGGATGCCGTTGACGAGGACTTGCAGCAGAAGGTCCAAGACGGGCTCTCCCTGGATCGTGAAAGGGGGATCAGCGCTTGGACCAGTCGGGCATGGGGTATTTCGCGTCGCGCAGGAACTTGCTGCCGTCGAACACGGCCGCCGGCTTGCCGTTCTGCACCTGGATGACGACCTGGTCGAGATTGATCTGGCCGTTGTCGGCGAAGGCGATGTGCCCGTAGAGGCTCTGGAAGTCGCTGGCGGCCAGGGCGTCGCGCACCGCCTTGGGATCGAGGGTCCCGGCCTTCTCGATGGCCTTCACGATCGCCTCGACGTCGGCCACGCCCGAGGCGGCGTGGTAGTCGGGCTCGTAGCGGTACTGGGCGCCCCAGGCCTTGGCGAACTGGGCGGCGTCGCCGAACCACTCGTCCTTCTGCGTTTCGCTGGGCAGCCAGGCGGTCATGCCGAAGGCGTATTCGGCGTCCGCGCCCAGGGCCTTGCGGAAGTCCTCGCTGGGCACGCCCACGGTGAAGGAATAGAGCTTGGGCGAGACGTCCAGGCTCTTGGCCTGGCGGATGAAGTTCAGGATCTCGGTCTCGTGTCCCGCGACCAGCACGGCGTCGGCCTGCTTGGCCTTGATCTGCGACAGCAGGGTGTTGAAGTCGCTGGCGTTGCTGCTGTAGCGCTCGTCGATCGACGTCTTCAGTCCGGCCTTTTCCAGCAGGGGGCGGGTGCCCTTGGCCACGGACACGTCGAAGGCGTCGTCCGCGTAGAGCAGGGCGACCTGGGCGGGGACCGGCTTGAGCTGCTTCAGCATGGCGATCGTGCTGCCGAAATAATTGCTGGCCGGCGCCAGGGTGCCGAAGACGTACTTGAACCCGCGCGAGAAGATCTGGTCCGAGGCGCCGCCGCCCTGGACCATCGGGACCTGGTATTTTTCCGAGACGGCGGAGTCGGCCAGGGCGAAGTTGCTGGCGAAGGGGCCGAGCAGGAAGTTCACCTTGTCCTTGGAGACCAGCTGCGTGTACTGGCGCACGCTCAGGTTCACGTCGGACTGGTTGTCGTAGATCTTGAGCGCCAGCGTGTATTTCTTGCCGCCGACCTGGATGCCGCCCTTGCGGTTGATCTGGTCGACCGCCAGCTGGTAGGCGTCCTTGTAGTAGCGCCCGGTGTTGGCCACGGGGCCGGTCAGCTGGACCGAGGCGCCCAGGACGATCTCGTTGTCGGCCGCCTGGCTGGCGGGACTGCCCAGGCTCAGGGCCAGGGCCAGGGCCGCGCAGGGCAGCCCGTCGCGCAACAGGGTGTGCATGGTGTGTCTCCGGTTGGAAAGGATTGTTCTGTGGAAATTGTGCGCCGTATCCGGTAACAACTTTCTGAACGGAAATTGACGACGGGCTGAATCGCCCTGGCGGGGGAGGAAGGGGCAGGGTAAATCCTGATGTGTCGCGAAGCTTTGTTACACCAAACGGAATTGCGTTTGTTAATAGGAATGATTATCATTAACTATCAAAACCATGATTACAAGCCGGTCATGTCCCGCCGGCCCACCTCCAGGAGTCCATCCATGGCGCAACCGCAATCCCAAGTCAGTGCATTGATCGTCGGCGCGGACCGGCTGGGCAACATCCCGGACCTGCTGCGCGATCACAACATCGCCATCCGCCACCACATCAGCGGCCGCGATCCCGCGCACCAGAAGAAGGCGCCCGCGCTGCCTTCCGGGACGGATCTGGTCATCCTGCTGACGGATTTCCTGGGCCACAACGTGATGAAGACGTTCCGCCTGGCGGCCCAGCGTGCCGGCATCCGCGTGCTGGCGTGCCGGCGGTCGGTGTGCAGCATGCAGCAGGCGCTGGACCAGTGCGGCTACTGTAAAGCGTGCCCACTGCGGGAAGACGATGCCGCCCGGTCGGCGGCGCGCGTGTCGTGCAAGCGGCGCGGCGCGCAGGGCGGGCTGGCCTTGCAGGCGTAGGCGGGTCGTGGGAAGAAAGACCCGCGCACCATGAAAAAGCCCCGGCAGCCTCAAAAGGCTCCGGGGCTTCGCTTTTTGCTGGCGCGGACGTCTCAGCGTTTGGCGGTCGCGCGCTTGGTGGCGGTGTGCCTGGCGGCCGTGTGCTTGGCCGTCGCGGGCTTGGCGGCCGCGCGCTTGGTGGCCGCATGCCTGGTGGTCGCATGCTTGCCGGCGGTCGTGGGTTCGATGGTCGCGGGTTCGGCGGTATCGGTCTGCGCCTGGAGGCGCCGGGCGCCGTTGTAGCGCTTGCGCCAGTAGGCCACGTCCATGCTTTCGACGCGGACGTTGGCGCCGGTGCGCGGCGCGTGCACGAACTTGTGGTCGCCCAGGTAGATGCCGACGTGCGAGAAGCGGTGGCCCAGGGTGTTGAAGAACACCAGGTCGCCGCGCCGCAGTTCGCTGCGGTCCACGGAAATGCCCTGCCGGGCCTGTTCGCTTGCCCGGCGGGGCAGTTTCAGGCCCAGGGACTTTTCGGCCGCGTAGGCGACCAGGCCGCTGCAGTCGAAGCCCTCGCCGGGGGCGTCGCCCCCATAGCGGTACTTGACCCCCAGGAACTTCATGGCGGTGGACACCAGGGTCTTGGGCGCCTGGCTGGCGCCGTAGGTTTCCGATCCGGGATAGTCGATGGCCAGGCTGCGCTTGTTGTCGAGCCAGGCGCCCAGCGGATCCGACTGGGTGCTGAGCAGGTAGCTGTCGCGCAGCAGGTGGTTGGAAGTGAGGCCGGCGTCGGCCGTCTTGCGGGGTTGGGCCGCGCATCCGGCCAGCGCCACGAGGCCCGCGCACAGCAGCAGTTTCAGGGAACGGACCGCCAGGGGGCGGGGTGGATTCGGCTGTGCTGGGGCGGAATGAGGCGGTGGCATGGGCGGATGGCTGCGGATGTCGTCGCCCGCGGCCGTCACGCGTGGCCGCGGCGCTCGAACGAGCGCGACACGGGTCGCAGACTGGCCGGATGCCGGACGCCGGGTTGATCTGGGGGGTTGCCCGCCCTGCGAGCAACTGTCCGAGTTTAGTGGATCAGGTGGGTCGAGTAAAGCGAAAAAGCCGGCGATCGCGTCAGCCTGGCGTCAGGATGACATTGTACCTTCGAGCCAGGGTGTAGCATGTCACCCATCCCACTTCCCCTATAGAAACACCCGCGGTCCGCTCGGGCCGCAGGGTGGCACCGGAGACGAACCCATGCAGAAAGTCCGCGAGTTCCATCGCCAGTCGATCCAGGACCGGGATGCCTTCTGGGCGCGCGAAGCCCAGCGCATCCATTGGGAAACCCCCTTCACCCAGGTTCTGGACTATTCCCGGCCGCCGTTCGCGCGCTGGTTCGTCGGCGGGCGGACCAACCTGTGCTACAACGCCGTCGACCGCTGGCTCGACACCCAGGGCGACCAGCCCGCCCTGATCTGGGTGTCCACGGAAGTCGACCAGGAAATCGTCTACACCCGCGCCGACCTCGCGCGCGAGGTCAACGCCGCCGCCGCCACCCTGCAGGAACTCGGGGTCGTCCAGGGCGACCGCGTGCTGATCTACCTGCCCATGATCCCCCAGGCGGCCTTCTTCATGCTGGCCTGCGCCCGGCTCGGCGCCGTCCATTCGGTCGTGTTCGGCGGTTTCGCCGCGCACAATCTGGCGCAGCGCATCGACGACGCCCAGCCCCGGGTGATCGTGTCCACCGACGCGGGTTCGCGCGGCGGGCGGCCGATCGCCTACAAGCCGTTGCTGGACCAGGCGATCGCCCAGTCGTCCCACGCGCCGGAACGCGTCGTGCTGGTGAACCGGGGCCTGGCGCCCATGGACCTGACGGCGGGCCGCGACCTGGAATACGCGCCGCTGCGGGCGCGCCACCTGGACGCCCAGGTGCCGGTCGTCTGGCTGGAATCCAACGAGCCCAGCTACATCCTGTACACCTCGGGCACCACCGGCAACCCCAAGGGCGTCCAGCGCGACGTCGGCGGCTACGCGGTGGCGCTGTGCGCGTCCATGGAATACATCTACGGCGGCAAGCCGGGCGACGTGTACTTTTCCAGCAGCGACGTGGGCTGGGTGGTGGGGCATTCCTACGTGGTCTACGGGCCGCTGCTCAACGGCCAGGCCACCGTCATGTACGAGGGCACGCCGGTGCGACCCGACGCCGCCATCCTCTGGCGCATCGTCGAGTCCTACCGCGTCAACACGCTGTTCTCCGCGCCGACGGCGATCCGCGTGCTGAAAAAGCACGATCCGGCGCTGCTGAGCCGCCACGACCTGTCCAGCCTGGACCGCATCTACCTGGCGGGCGAACCGCTCGACGAACTGACCGGCCAATGGCTGTCCGAGGCCCTCGGCAAGCCGGTGATCGACAACTACTGGCAGACCGAGACCGGCTGGCCGATCCTGTCGGCCCAGCCCGGCGTCGAGGAAGTCCCGACCCGCTTCGGCAGTCCGTCCTTTCCGGTCTACGGCTACGACGCGCGGGTGATCGACGAAGCCACCGGCCGGGACTGCGGCCCGAACCAGAAGGGCGTGGTGGCGATCGAGCCGCCGCTGCCGCCGGGGGCGATGAGCACGATCTGGGGCAACGACGAGCGCTTCGTGCGCACCTATTTCCAGTCCTTTCCCGGCCGCCTCTGCTATTCGACCTCCGACTGGGGGCTGGTGGACGACGACGGCTACTGGTACATCCTGGGCCGCACCGACGACGTGATCAACGTCGCCGGGCACCGCCTGGGCACGCGCGAGATCGAGGAATCGGTCAATACGCACCCGGCCGTGGCGGAATCGGCCGTGGTGGGGGTGGCGGACCAGCTCAAGGGCCAGGAGGCCATGGCCTTCGCCGTGCTGCGCAATCCGGCCGCGCTGGACGAGTCCGGCGCCCGCGACCGCCTGGAAGCCGAGATCAAGCGCGTCATCGAGCAGCGCAATGGCGCCGTGGCCCGCCCGGCGCGCATCCTGTTCGTCAACAGCCTGCCCAAGACGCGCTCGGGCAAGGTCCTGCGCCGGGCCATCGTGGCGCTGTGCGAAGGCCGCGATCCGGGCGACCTGACGACGATCGAGGATCCGGGCGCGCTCGACCAGATCCGCGACGCGCTGTGAGCGGCGGTCGGGGCGCATCCGACCCGCGGGCCGGGAGCCGGGCCGGCGCGCGCGGCGGTTCGCCGCTGCGGCCCGGGGTGGGGCGGCGCGAAGTCTGGTCCTGGGCGATGTACGACTTCGCCAATTCCGGCTACACCACCGTGGTGCTGACGACGGTGTTCAACGCCTATTTCGTCGGCGTGGTGGCGGCCGGGAAAAGCTGGGGCACCCTGGCGCTGACGGCGGCCCTGTCGCTGTCCTACCTGGCGGTGATGCTGTGGATGCCGGGCCTGGGCGCCCGGGCGGACGCCCGGGCCGGCCATCGCCGGCTGCTGTTCGCCAGCACCGCCGGGTGCGTGCTGGCCACGGCGGCGCTGGCCAGCGTGGGGCCGGGCGACATCGCCTGGGGCCTGCTGTGGCTGGCGCTGTCCAATGTCTGCTACTGCATCGGCGAATCGGCGGTGGCGTCGTTCCTGCCGGGGCTGGCCCGGCCCGAGGCCATGGGGCGGGTGTCCGGCTGGGGCTGGAGCTTCGGCTATTTCGGCGGCATGCTGGCCCTGGGCCTGGCGCTGTGGGTGGCGTCCGCGGCGGAATCCGACGGGTTGCCGGCCCAGGCCTACGTCCCCTGGATCATGGGACTGACGGCCGTCCTGTTCGCGGCGGCGGCGCTGCCGGCGTTCCTGTGGCTGCGCGAACCCTGCGCCGGGGCGAACCGGGAGCCGGTCGCGATGCTGGCCCAGCTGCGGACGGCCTGGCGCGAGACCCGCCGCGATTTCCCCGACTTCCGCCGCCTGCTGCTGTGCATCGCCTGCTACCAGGCGGGGATCGCGGTGGTGATCACGCTGTCGGCCGTCTACGCCACCGAGGTCATGGGCTTCGGCATGCAACAGACCATGCTGCTGGTGTTCCTGGTGAACATCGGCGCCGCCGTCGGGGCCTTCGGCTTCGGTTACCTGCAGGACCGCATCGGCCATCGCAGGGCGCTGGCCCTGACCCTGCTGGGCTGGATCGCCATGGTGCTGCTGGCGGTCTCGGCCCGTTCCCTGCCGGTGTTCTGGTCGGCCGCCGCGCTGGCGGGACTGTGCATGGGGACCAGCCAGAGCGCGGGCCGGGCCATGGTCGGCGTGCTGGCGCCGGCCAGCCGTCCGGCGGAATTCTTCGCCCTGTGGACCTTCGCCGTGCAGCTGGCGGCCGTCGTCGGGCCGCTGTCCTACGGCGTGCTGGTCTGGGCCACCGAAGGCAACCATCGCGCCGCCCTGCTGGCGACCGGCCTGTTCTTCCTGGCGGGGCTGGCGCTGCTGGGGGGACTGGATTTCGAACGCGGCATGCGCGCCCGCGATGCGGACGTGCCCCGGACCGCCGGGCCGGACCGGGTCTCCGCCGCCTGACCATGCGCCGGAACGTCTTCCCGCCGTGGGACGGGTTGCATTTGTCAGTGTCGAGTAAGTATCGTGCGGTACGGTTGCAACATTCAAACATAAAGTGAACGCATCACTAAACTCAGGAGCGAGCCATGACCACGGAGATTGAATCCATATTGGTGGAAAACCGGGTGTTTCCGCCGCCTGCGGACCTCGTCGCGCAGGCCAATGTGTCGGGGATGGAGGGCTACCAGGCCCTGTGCGACGAAGCCAAGCGCGATCCCGACGCCTTCTGGGCCCGCCTGGCCAACGAAAACCTGGTCTGGGCCAAGCCGTTCACCAAGGTCCTGGACGAATCCAATGCGCCGTTCTACAAGTGGTATCCCGACGGCCAGGTGAACGTCTCGGCCAACTGCCTGGACAAGCACCTGGGGACGCCGGCCGAGAACCGCACCGCCATCATCTTCGAGGCCGACGACGGCCAGGTGACCAAAGTCACCTACAAGGAACTGCACGCGCGGGTCTCGCAATTCGCCAACGCCCTGAAATCCCTGGGCTACCAGGCCGGCGAGCGCGCCATCATCTACCTGCCCATGTCCATCGAGGCCGTGGTCGCCATGCAGGCCTGCGCCCGCCTGGGCATCATCCATTCCGTGGTGTTCGGCGGCTTCTCGTCCAAGAGCATCCACGAACGCACCGTGGACGTCGGCGCTTCGCTGGTGATCACCGCCGACGCGCAGTTGCGCGGCGGCAAGGCCATCCCGCTGAAGGACGCCGTGGACGAGGCCATCGCCATGGGCGGCTGCGACGCCGTGCGCAAGGTCATCACCTACAAGCGCGCCGGCTCCGGCGTCCAGTGGCACGACGGCCGCGACCTGTGGTGGCACGACGTCGTCCAGGGTCAGTCCGCCGACTGCCCGCCGGTGCCGGTCGACGCCGACCATCCGCTGTTCATCCTGTACACGTCCGGCTCCACCGGCAAGCCCAAGGGCGTGCAGCATTCCAGCGCCGGCTTCCTGCTGTGGTCGCTGATGACCATGAAATGGACCTTCGACGCCAAGCCGGCGGACGTGTTCTGGTGCACCGCCGACGTGGGCTGGGTGACGGGCCACTCCTACGTCGCCTACGGCCCGCTGGCGGCCGGCGTGACCCAGGTGGTCTTCGAGGGCGTGCCGACCTATCCGGACGCCGGGCGCTTCTGGAAGATGATCCAGGAACACAAGGTCACGGTCTTCTACACCGCGCCGACGGCCATCCGTTCGCTGACCAAGCTGTCCGAGGCCGACGCCAAGGTCCATCCGAAGTCCTACGACCTGAGCACCCTGCGCATCATCGGCTCGGTGGGCGAGCCCATCAACCCCGAAGCGTGGGTCTGGTACTACAACAACGTCGGCGGCCAGCGCTGCCCGGTGATCGACACCTGGTGGCAGACGGAGACCGGCGCGCACATGATCACGCCGCTGCCGGGCGTCACGCCGCTCAAGCCCGGTTCCTGCACGCTGCCGCTGCCGGGCATCGACGCCGCCATCGTCGACGAGACGGGCGAGGAAGTCGAGCGCGGCAAGGGCGGCTTCCTGGTGATCCGCCGCCCGTGGCCCTCGATGATCCGCACGATCTGGGGCGACCCGGAACGCTTCAAGAAGACCTACTTCCCGGAAGAGCTCAGGGGCTACTACCTGGCGGGCGACGGCGCGCAGCGCGACAAGGACGGCTATTTCTGGATCATGGGCCGCATCGACGACGTGCTGAACGTCTCGGGCCACCGCCTGGGCACGATGGAAGTCGAATCGGCCCTGGTGGCGCACGAGATGGTGGCCGAGGCCGCCGTGGTCGGCCGTCCGGACGACACGACCGGCGAGGCCGTGGTGGCCTTCGTGGTGCTCAACGGCCCGCTGCCCCAGGGCGACCAGGCCGCCGCCGTGGCCAAGCAGCTGCGCGACTGGGTGGCCAAGGAAATCGGCCCCATCGCCAAGCCGCGCGAGATCCGCTTCGGCGAAAACCTGCCCAAGACGCGTTCGGGCAAGATCATGCGCCGCCTGCTGCGCGTGGTCGCCAAGGGCGAACCCATCACCCAGGACGTCTCCACGCTGGAGAATCCCGGCATCCTGGACCAGCTGGCCCAGGTGCGGTAAAGCGTGTTGGAAGGCGCCCTGTGATCCAGGGCGCCGGACACAGCCGAAGGGGCGGGGAGTCATTCCCGCCCCTTTTTTGCATGTCCGGGCCGCTCTTGGCGTCCGGGATGAGACAATTCAATGGAATATGATGTTTCGGCGGCGCGCGGCGACAGGCCGCAGGCGCCGGTTGTTCAAGAAGACGGAATGGTGGAATGAATCAAATGCTCGAATCGAACGTTGCCGGCCCGGACGGCGGGATCCGGGTGCGGGACGCGGCCGGGGAAGACATCGCGGCCATCCAGGCCATTTACGCGCACCACGTGCTCAACGGGATCTCGACGTTCGAGGAAATCCCGCCCTCGGCCGATGAAATGGCGCGCCGCCGCGACGCGGTCGTCGAAAGCGGCCTGCCCTACCTGGTCGCGGAAGTGGGCGGCAGGGTCGTGGGCTATTGCCATGCGGCGGTCTACCGCGCGCGTCCCGCCTACCGGTACACCATCGAGAACTCCGTCTACGTCGAGGACGGCATGGATGGCAAAGGCGTGGGAAGCGCGTTGCTGCGCGCCCTGATCGCGCGATGCGAAGCCGGGCCGTGGCGCCAGATGATCGCGGTGATCGGCGACCGTGCCAATACCAGCTCGATCATCCTTCACCAGAACTGCGGATTCCGTCACGTCGGGATCCTGACCGGCGTCGGCTTCAAGCTGGGCCAGTGGGTGGATACGGTGCTGATGCAGCGCGCCCTGGGCAGCGGTACGGGGACGCCGCCGACGGCCTAGGGCCTGTTCACACTAATCAAGGGGGGTCGCGAAGCCATGAAAAATCTGGCTGAACAAGGCGCCTGGCGCCGCGCGTATGTCCATACGCGCAAGACGGGCAACGCAGGGCAGGCGGATTTTTCATGCCTTCCCGAAGGGTTGGGCCTGGGCGCCGCCGCCCGCTGCGTTGTCCATCCTCGCAAGACATTGAGTCTTGCTGCGGTGGACGCCTTGCGCTCGACAGCGCCCAGGCCCAACGCGATCCCCTTGATTAGTGTGAACAGGCCCTAGTGCGCCAGCCCCGGCAGCATCGCCTTGGCGCCCGCGAAGGTCATTTCCACGGCGATGGCCGCCAGGATCATGCCCATGACGCGGGCCATGATGACGCGCATCTTGGTCGAGAGCAGCTTGCCGATGGAAGCGGCGAAATACAGCACCGCGAACAGGGCGGCCAGGACGATCGCCAGCACGACGCCGAAGGCCAGGTACTGCCTCGACTGGTGGGCCTGGGCCCCGTAGATGATCAGCGTGGCGATGGTGCCCGGCCCGACGATCATGGGAAAGGTCAGGGGATAGAACGCGGGGTTGTCCTCGACCTCGGCGCGGGCGGCCAGGCCGCCGACGTTCTTTTCCTGGGTGGCGCGCTCGTGCGAGGTGATCGGCTGGCCATTGAGCATGGACAGCGCGATGCCGCTCAGCACCAGGCCGCCGGCGACGCGGAATGAATCCAGGCTGACGCCGAAGAAGCGGATGATGTGGCTGCCGGCCAGCGAGATGACGACGCACATCGCGAAGGTGTAGAGCAGGATCGCCGCCGCCTGGCTGCGCTGCTCGGCCACGGTCTTGTTGGCCGTGACCGCCAGGAACAGCGGCAGGGTGATGAACGGGTTCATGATGGCGAACAGGGCGCCCAGGAACTTGGTGGCGAAAGCGATATCCATCGGCGATGGGCTCCCGCCCGACAGGCCTGCGTGATCGGAACCGGGCGCCGCGCGGCGGCGCCCGGAGCGCATTTTACATGCCGTTGTAGACCGGCCCCTCGCCGCCCTGGGGCGTCACCCAGACGATGTTCTGCGTCGGGTCCTTGATGTCGCAGGTCTTGCAGTGGACGCAGTTCTGGGCGTTGATCTGCAGGCGGTCCTCGCCGGTCTCGGTCTTGACGAATTCGTAGACCCCGGCCGGACAGAAGCGCGTTTCGGGGCCGCCGAACTTCGCCAGGTTGACGGCGACCGGCACGGACTCGTCCTTCAGCGTCAGGTGGACGGGCTCGTTCTCGTCGTGGTTGGTGTTGGAGATGAACACCGAGCTGAGCCGGTCGAAGGTCAGCTTGCCGTCGGGCTTCGGGTAGTCGATGCGCGCGCATTCGGCCGCCGGCTGCAGACAGGCGTGGTCCGGCTTGGTGCGGTGGATGGTCCAGGGCATCTTGCCCTTGAACAGCCATTGCTCGATGCCGGTCATCAGCGTGCCGACGGTGCGGCCCTTCTTGAACCACTGCTTGAAGTTGCGCGACTTGTTCAGTTCGGCGTGCAGCCAGGAACGTTCGAAGGCGGCCGGGTAGGCGGTCAGTTCGTCGTGGCTGCGGCCCGCGGCCAGGGCGTCGAAGGCGGCCTCGGCGGCCAGGGCGCCGGACTTGATGGCCGAATGGCTGCCCTTGATGCGGGAGGCGTTCAGCATGCCGGCCTCGCAGCCCACCAGCGCCCCGCCGGGGAAGCAGAGCTTGGGCAGGGACAGCAGCCCGCCCGCCGTCAGCGAGCGCGCGCCGTAGGCGATGCGCTTGCCGCCTTCGAAGGTGGCGCGGATCGCCGGATGGGTCTTGTAGCGCTGGAATTCCTCGAAGGGCGAGAGCCACGGGTTGGCGTAGTCCAGGCCCACGACCAGGCCCACGGCCACCAGGTTGTCGTTCAGGTGGTACAGGAAGGAGCCGCCGTAGGTGTCCGAATCCAGCGGCCAGCCGGCCGTGTGCATGACCATGCCGGGGCGGGACTGCGCGGGATCCACTTCCCAGAGTTCCTTGATGCCGATGGCGTAGCTCTGCGGGTCGCGTCCGGCGTCCAGGCGGTATTTCTCGATCAGCTGGCGGCCCAGGTGGCCGCGCGAGCCTTCGGCGAAGATCGTGTAGCGCGCCAGCAGTTCCATGCCGGGCTGGTAGGCGTCGGTGTGGCTGCCGTCGCGCGCCACGCCCATGTCGCCGGTCAGCACGCCGCGCACGGCGCCGGATTCGGTATAGAGGATCTGCGCGGCGGCGAAGCCGGGGAACACGTCCACGCCCAGGGCCTCGGCCTGCTCGCCCAGCCAGCGGGTGACGTGCCCCAGGCGCACGATGTAGTTGCCATGGTTCTTGAAACAGTCCGGCAGCAGCCAGGCCGGGGTGGCGCGCGCGCCCGATTCGGTCAGGAACAGGAACCGGTCGTCGGAGACGGCCACGTCCAGCGGGGCGCCGCGTTCCTTCCAGTCGGGGATGAGTTCGCTCAGGGCCTGAGGATCCATCACGGCGCCCGAAAGGATGTGGGCGCCGATCTCGGCGGCCTTTTCCAGCACGCAGACGCTGACGTCCTGGCCGCGCTCGGCGGCCAGCTGCTTCAGGCGGATGGCCGCCGAAAGCCCGGCCGGCCCGCCTCCGACGACGACGACGTCGTATTCCATCGATTCACGTTCAGTCATGGGTGCATCCCCGTTTTTTTGATGAGCGTTGGGCGAGGCCGGACCCCGCCATGTTGCGGGCCATTGTATTGCAGAACCCGCCGCGTTCAGCGTCGGTGATCCGCCATGTTCCGGGAAAAGAGGGTGCAGCACCATATTTCGCTGACGATGCGCGCCGCGTCGTCCACGGACAGCATGTCCGCCGCGGTGTCGGGGTGCGCGTACCAGACGTAGGCCGACTGCTCCGTCATCGAGGCCAGCGCTTCCAGCGAGATCCGCGCTGGCATGCCGTTGATCTCGGTGATGCCGTGGTCCCGCTCCAGCGCCGCGGCGACCCGGACGATGTGGCGTTCGCGCATGTACCACCACATGTCGTCGTAGCGCGGGTCCACCATGGTCGCCTCGATGAACGCCCGCATCACCTTGCGGTGGTTGCGGTAGTGGCCCAGGTAGCCGCGATTGGATTCCAGGATCGCCTCGCCGGGCCGGTCGCGGAATATCTGGCGTTCGCTGGGCCGGCTGGCGGCGTAGAGCTCGTTGTGGATGTCGTGGATGATCGCCAGGAAGACGTCGTCCTTGTTGTCGAAGTAGCGGTACAGGGCGCCCATCGACAGCCGGGCCCTTTCAGCCAGGTCGCTCATGCGCATCGAGACGTAGCCGGCTTCGCCGAAGATTTCCCGGCCGCTCGACAGGATGCGGGCCAGGGTCGCCCGCCCCTTCGGGGTCGTGGGCTGCGGAAGGTTGGGTTCTGGTGCTTTTTTCAGCATTTCCTGTGTTTTAAAAAGTGACATCACTATTGCTTTTTAGCGTGGCGTCGCTTAGAGTATGGGCATACAAGAAAAAAATTCGGCTAACGAGGATGGAGACATGGTACATCAATCGAGTGGGCTGTCGGATACGAATTTTCGCTACGAGGGCCAGGTCGCGATCGTGACCGGCGCGGGCAGCGGACTGGGCCGGGCGTATGCCATGCTGCTGGCCGCCCGGGGGGCCCGGGTCGTGGTGAACGACATCGGCATGCGGCAGGGGCCCGGCGGCGCTTCCGTCGGCTCGGCGGAACTCACCGCCCGGGAAATCCGCGCACTGGGGGGCGAGGCCGTGGCCGACACCTCCTCGGTCGCCACCCGCGAGGGCGGGCAGGCGATCGCCGACCTGGCCCTGTCGGCATACGGTCGCATCGACATCTTGGTCAACAACGCCGGGAACATCTCGCTCACGTCGTTCAACAAGCTCGACCTCGCCGACGCCGCGCCGATCTTCGACGTGCACGTGTGGGGAGCCTTCAATGTGACGCAGCCGTGCTGGCAGCAGATGGTCCGGCAGCAGTACGGCCGGATCGTGTTCACCACGTCCGGCGTCGCGCTTTTCGGCAACGGGGGCATCGCGCCCTACGCGGCGGCCAAGGGGGGGGTGTTCGGGCTCCTGCAGGTGCTCAAGCTCGAGGGCGCCCGGCACGGCATCCGTGTGAACGCCGTCGCGCCCATGGCATCCACGCAGCTCACCGAGGATGTCGAGATGCCCCAATACCACCAGGTCGGCGAGGACATGGTCGTCCCCGAACTGGTGGCGCCTGTGGTGGGCTATTTCGCGTCGCGCGAGTGCCCCTGGACCGGCGAGACCTGGTCCGCCGGCTCCGGGTCGGTCGCCCGGATCTTCGTGGGGCGCACCCCGGGGTTCTTCAAGCATCCCGTCGACCAGGGCGGCCTGACGGTCGAGGACGTGGCGAGCCACGTCGACCGCATCCGCAGCGAGGAAAACTACACGACGCCGGAAAGCTGGCCCGCCGAATGGGCGCTTCTGGTCGATCTTCTGACGGACCGCACGTAATCGCCGGGGTGGAAAGTGAACCGCAAGGAAATCGATGAGTTCCTGAGTGCCCCCGATTTCGAGGCGGCGGGGCGGCTGACCCTGCCGGACCTCCTCGAAAAACGTGTCCGGGCGACGCCGGAGGCGATCGCCGTCAGGTCGCCCGCGGGCCACCTGAGCTTCGGGGAATGGCTGGATGACGCCCGGGCCGTGTCCGCGCGGCTCAGGTCCTCGGGCGCCTACCAGCCCAAGACGCCGGTCCTGGTCTGGGTCGACACGGCCGACGCGCGCCAGGTGGTGATCGCGCAGCACGGGGTCCTGGACAGCGGCTGCATCGTCGCCCCGCTGGACGACCGCCTGAGCGTGGCGGAAGTCGGGCGGTTCGCCCGGGACGTCGCCGCGACCGCCGTGATCGTCAGCCGGGGGCTGCTGTCGTCCCGCACGGACGAGGACCTGCGGGCATTCGTGCCCGGGGGCCTGCCGGCGGGGGGCGATCCCCTGGACCTGCTGCTCTTCGCCGTCGAAGGGGAGGCTTTCAGTCTCGTTCCCGCCGCGAAGGATGGGGCGGTCCCGCCTGGCGGCGCGCGCCCGGGGCCGGACGATTGCGCGTTGCTCGCCTTCACGTCCGGAACCACCGGGCGGCCGAAGGCCGCGATGATCACCCATGGCGGCTGCGTCCAACTGGCCGAAAGAATGGTCAACGGCGTGTTCGCCGCGCCCCGCGGGGGGCGGCCCGTGGGTCCGGACGACGTGATCCAGTCGCCCGTGCCCGCCTACCTGCCCACCAGCATCGTCAACACGCTGTACGCGGCGGTGCTGGCCGGATGCCCCCTGAGCTACCGGGGCCGCCGGTTCGATCCCGAGGCCGAGGAAAGGGAAATGGCGCTCGCCGGCACGACGATCTACGCGGGTGCGCCGGCCCATTACGCCATGATGTGCCAGCGGCCGGCGAGCGAGGATTCCCGGGCCGCCCGGGTCCAGGTCATGACCGCGAGCGGCGCCCCCATGACCGCGGCGCTGCATCAGTCGATGCGGGCGCGCTGGCCGGGGGTCGCCGTCGCCAACTGGTATGCCCTGAACGAAACGATGGTCGGGCAGACGCTCAATTTCGGCCGGGACATGGACCTCGACCCCACGGCCATCGGCAGGCCGGTCTGGCCGACCGAGCTTGCCGTCGTCGACGAGGGCGGCGGCCCGTGCGCCCCGGGTGAGCCCGGCGAGGTGCTGCTCCGGGCCCCCGGACAGATGGTGGGCTACTACCTGAACGAGGCGGAGACGGCGAAGCGGATCGACGCGGGCGGCTGGGTGCATACCGAGGACATCGGCTTCGTGGGCCGGGAGGACGGCCTGCTGCGGATCACCGGGCGCAAGAGCGACCGCATCAACCGGGGCGGATTCAAGTTCTATCCCGCCGAGGTCGAGGAGGTGCTGCTGGGCCACGAGGCCCTGGCCGACGCGGCGGTCCTGGCCGTCCCGGATCCGATCCTGGGCCAGGATCTCGTGGCGATGGTGGTAGGGGCCGGCGGACGGGCGCCGACCGAGGCGGACGTCCGGGCATTCTGCCAGGGCCGGCTCTCGCGCAACAAGGTGCCCAGCCGGGTCTATTTCGTCGATCGGCTGCCGCGCAGCGGGTTCGGCAAGGTCGTGAAGAAGGAATTGATCGCGCTCTGGGAAGCCATCGAATCCGGCCGTGCCGGCCAGTGACCGTGTTTTGACTTGATTCCAACCCGAAAGGACAGGAGAACGTGATGGAACCGTTGTTCTACAGCATGCAGGAAATCGTCATCGCCGTGAAGGACCTGGACAAGGCGACCGAGAGGCTGGGCGAGATCTTCGCCGCGCCCATGGACGGCCTGGCCTCGGAGCCCCTGGAGGGCATCGAGCTGATCCAGCGGGGGGTCTGGATCGGCAATGAGCGGATCGCCATCGTCGCCGACTCCACCGGCACCGGGCCCCTGTCCCAGGCGATCGAGAAACGCGGCGAGGGCATCCACGAAATCTGCGTGAGGACCCGCAACCTGGAAGAGGCGATCGCGCATTTCAAGGCCAAGGGCGTCCGGCTCACGCGCGACGAGCCCTACGTCCTGAAGAACTACGAATACCGGGGGGAAGTCTTCTCCGAGGTGCGGATCGTGTTCATCCATCCGGCGAGCTGCTACGGCGTGCTCGTCGAGGTTCAGGAATGGGTCAAGTAGCGTCCGGCCCCGGACGACTCCGCGCACGGAAACCGGAAACAGCCATGTCCAATCAGCTTGCTCAACTGGCCGGAAGGGACCTCGGCGTCCACGTGTCCACATACGACGCGAACAGGGTGATCCTGTACGCGCTCGCGGTGGGGGCGTCGGCGTCGGATCTCGACCTGGTCTACGAACGTGACCTGCGCGTCCTGCCGACGTTCGGCTGCGCGCTGGGTCTGTGGGCCGTCGAGTCCGCCGGCCGGCTCGGCGTCTACGACCCCAAGGCGTCCCTGCACGTCGCCCAGAGGCTCCATGTCCGTCGGCCGCTGCCGGCGTCCGGAAGCATCGAGATGCGGGGCCGCCGTGCCCATGTCTTCGACAAGGGCAAGGCGGCCCTGGTCGAGATCGAGGTCGACTCGGAATGCTTCACCGCGACCTACACGATCTTCCTGCCCGGCCTGGGCGGGTGGGGCGGGGACCGGGGGCCGTCGGCCTCCCCGGCGGCGGACGTGGCGTTCACGCAGGCCACCGAGACGGGGACGAGTCCCGAGCTGGCGGCGCTGTACCGCCTGACGGGCGACCTGCATCCCGTCCACATCGATCCCGAGGTCGCCCGCGCCAACGGCTTTCCCCGGCCGATCCTGCACGGCCTGTGCACCCTCGGGATCTCGGCGCGCATCGTCGCCCGCCAGCACGGCGTCCATCCGGCCGATCTCGGATACCTGGAGGCCCGGCTCACGTCGCCGGTGCTGCCCGGGGATGCGCTGACGGTGGCGTCCGGGCGGCGGGACGACGGCATCCATTTCCGGACCCTCTCGAAAGGCGAAGTGGTCCTGGGCGGCGGCAAGGCCGTGTTCGGCTGAGAAGAGGGCATGGAAATGAACCGGACGACCATCAACGACATCGATGTGGCGTACACCGTGGAGGGGACCGGGGATCCGGTCGTGTTCATCCATGGGCTGGCCGAGGATCTCAGTACCTGGCGCGGGCAGCAGCGGGCCCTCGGCGACCGGTTCCGCGGCTTCGCCTGCGACCTGCGCGGGCACGGCGGGACATCCCCTGGCCGGTGCGACGGCACCCTGGCGCAACTGGGCGGCGACCTGCTGGCCTTCCTCGAACGGGTCACCGGGCCCGCCGTCGTCGTCGGGTTTTCGCTGGGGGGCACCATCGCCCTCTGGGCGGCGGCCGAGCGGCCGAAGCTGGTCCGCCAATCGATCGTGCTGGGGACCTCGTCGGTCGTCGGCCGGTCGGCCGTCCAGTTCTACCAGGACCGGATCGCCCAGGCCGCCGACACTGGTTCGGCCGAGTTCAGGGCGGCCATGCGCGCCGATACCCAGGCGGGGCTTTTCAAGGCGCACGAGTCCCTGGACCGGATCGTCGCCGCGCGCCTCTCGGCCGTCGGGGACGGCCGGGGCTATGTCAATGCCGCCAGGGCCATGATGGGCCTGCACGCCGAGCCGCTGACGCCGCGCCTGTCGCGGATCGAGACGCCCGTCGTGGTGATCGGCGCCGAGCATGACCGGTTCTGCCCTCAAAAGGCGGCGTCGATCCTCCTGGACGCCTTGCCGGGGGCCGAATTCATGACGATCCCCGATGCCGGGCATTTGATGAACGTGGACAACCCCGATGCGGTGACGCGGGCCCTGCGCCAGGCCCTGGAGGGCTGAAGCCGCGGGCGCGCCTTCTTTCCATTCGGGCATGGCGATCGGGATTCCCGGCCGCCGCGCGACGAAGACGATCCGATCTCAAGGAGATGATGAAATGGTTGAACGCAAGGTGGCATTCATAACCGCGGCCTCCGGCGCGGGCATCGGCAGCGCGATCGCCCGGCAGCTCGCGGACGACGGCTACGACGTGGTGGTCACGGACGCGCACGAGCGCCGCTGCCGCGAGTTTGCGGAACAGCTGTCCGGACGGCATGGCCGCCCGTTCCTGGCGGCGCCCCTTGACGTCAGCGACGCGGACGGGGTCGAGCGGTGCGTCGCGCGAGTGCTGGACGAGAAAGGCCGGATCGACGCGCTGGTCAACAACGCCGGCTGGTCCACCATCGCGCCCGTGGCGGAACTGGCCCTCGCGGACTGGCGGCGCTGCCTGGACATCGACCTGACCGGGACGTTCCTGACGATGCGCCACATTCTGCCCGGGATGATCGAGCGGGGCGGCGGGGCGATCGTCAACATCAGCTCGATCGCGGCCTACGAAACGTCCACCGAGCACGGGGCCGCCTATTCCGCCGCCAAGGCGGGCGTGCTGGCCCTGACACGCGTGGCCGCGGCCGAGAACGGCAGGCACGGCATCCGCGTCAACGCCATCACGCCGGGTCTGATCTACAACGATTTCCTGCGCAAGATCTATCCGGACGAATTCTTCGACGGCTATGCGGAGCACCGCTCCCTCGTGGGCCGGGTCGGACGCCCCGAGGACGTGGCCGCGCTGGTGTCGTTCCTCCTGTCGGACAGGGCCGGATACATCACGGGCGAGGTCTACGGCATCAGCGGAGGAGTCCACCCCCATGGCTAAGGACGTCAGCCTGCTCTCGATCGCGGAACTCGTCGGGTCGTACAGGAATCGTTCGCTCAACCCGGTCGAAGTCGCCGAGGCGTTCTTCGAGCGCATCGACCGGTACGACGGCACGCTGCATGCCTACGTCGAGACCACCCGCGGCCTGGCGCTCGCGCAGGCGAGGGAGGCCGAGCGCGCCTACGCGTCGGGAAAGGCGGACGCCCCGCTGGCCGGTATCCCGGTCGCCATCAAGGACGCCTTCCACGTCGCGGGCGTCCGGACCACCCTGGGCTCGGACGTGTTCCGGAGCCTGGTTTCCAAAGGCGACTCCGGCCTGGTGCGCCGGCTGCGCGCCTCCGGCGCCGTCTTCCTGGGCAAGACCAATACGGCGGAATTCGGCCAGTCCGCGACGACCGACAATCTGCTGGGACCGGATACCGCGACTCCCTGGGACCCGGCCCGCACCGCCGGAGGCTCGAGCGGCGGATCGGCGGCCTCGGTCGCGGCCCGGCTCGCCACGGTCGCCGTGGGGTCCGACGGCGGCGGGTCGGTCCGCATCCCCGCGGCGTTCTCGGGCATCTTCGGCCTCAAGCCGTCCCCCGGCCTTTGCGGGGACGAAAACGGCTTTCGCGGGATGTCGGCCTTCGTCAGCGCCGGGCCGATGGCCCGATCCGTGGCCGACGCGCGGATCCTCCTGGGCGTGCTGGCGGATGTGCGGTTCGAGCGCGGGACGGGCAGGAAGCCCCTGCGCGTCTGCTATTGCCCGGCGCCCGAAAACCGGCCGGTGGATCCTGGCGTGGCGGCCCTGGTGGAAAGCGCCGCCCGGGTTTTCGAGCGCCTGGGCCATTCCCTTGAGGAAGATCATCCTCCGATCCAGGGCTGGAGTGATATTTTCGGACCGTTGGTCCTCGAAGAGGAACATCGCGAGCGTGGGCATCTCCTGGCGCTCTGTCCGGACAGGCTCACGCGCTACGAGCGGTCCGCCCTCGAGGCCGCCGTGACGCTGGACCCCGCCGACGTCGGGCGCGCCCGCGCGCTGCTGCCGGGTTTCCGCGACCGTCTCGCCGCGTTCTTCGACCGCTACGACATCCTGCTGACCCCCGCGACGGCCGTGCCGCCCTTTCCGCTGGGAGAGCGGCCCAGATTTATCCGCGACGTCGCCGTGGACCGGCTCTGGGGCGCGTTCCCGTTCACCGCGCCGTTCAACGTGGGCGGGGTCGCGGCGGCGGCGGTGCCGTGCGGCCTGGCCGACGGCCTGCCGGTGAGCGTGCAGATCGTGGCCAGGGCGGGAGAGGAACGGCTGCTGCTGGACGTTTCGCAGGATTTCGAGGAAGCGGTCGCGTTCGATCGCGGCAGGCTGGATTCGATGTGGACCTGAGACCGGAAGACGAGCCCATGCGCGCAGACCTCATCAAGAAAACGACCGCGGGCGCGGTCCTGGTGCTGGAGATGAACGACCCCGCATCCAGGAACGCCCTGTCCCGAGGCATGCTGTCCAGCCTGTCCGAGGCCATCGGGCGGGCCGGCGCGGAGATCCTCGGCATCGTGCTCACGGGCGGCGCGCGGTGCTTCAGCGCGGGGGCGGATTTCCGCGAATTGACGGGCACGAGCCGGGATCGCGGCTACGACGACGCGGTCGCCGGCGTCGTAGCCGCGATCCTCGATTCGGACCGGATCGTGGTCGCGGCGGTCGAGGGGCCGTGCATGGGCGCCGCGGCCGATATCGCCCTCGCGTGCGACTACCGGATCGCGGGCGCCGGAAGCTTCATGCAGATCCCCGCCGTGCGCCTGGGGATCCTGTACAACCCGGCGGCGATCGAGCGCATCGGGCGGTCCTGCCCACGGGACACCGTCAGGCGACTGCTGCTGGCGGGCGAGCGGTTCGACGATCATGAGGCCCGCCGCGCCGGCCTGTTTTCCAGGGTCGTGCCCAAGGGCGAATCCGCCGGCGCGGCGCTGCGGGATCTGGAACGGCTCGATGCGGGGCAGGCGGACGCCGTCCGGGCCACGAAGCGGCTGCTGGCGGACCTGGAGGCCGGGCGGGCCGACCGGGCTCAGTGGGAAAGGCGGCGGACCGAACTGCTGGATTCGGAGCAGAGAGGAATCGCCATACGGCGGGCGCACGAACGTTTTACCGACAAACCGGGAACGCGCCGATGAGTCGCCTCGCGGCGCGTTCGTCGAGCGCGCCTCCGGCTTCGAGCGGTTCCCCGAACGAGAATGGAGATGAACGGATGGCACAGAACATGAAGGCGGCGGTCATGCGTCGGCACGGCGGCCCCGAGGCGCTTTCGGTGGAAGACGTGGCCCGGCCCGTTCCGGGCGCGGGCGAGGTCCTGGTCAAGGTCGCGGCGTGCTCGCTCAGCCGGCTGGACATCTTCATCCGCGACGGGATGCCGGGTCGCGTCATCGAGATGCCGCACGTCGGCGGCTGCGACGTGGCGGGCTGGGTCGAAACGCTCGGACCGGAAGTGTCGGGCCTGGAGGTCGGCGCGCCGGTCCTGATCGATCCCTTCTGGAACGGCGAGATGCTGGGCGAGGCCTACTGGGGCGGGTTTTCCGAATACGTCGTGGTGTCGGCGAAAGGCCTGCTGCCGCTGCCGGAGGCCGGGCGCTTCGTCGAATATTCCTGCCTGCCCACGGCCTACGGCACGGCCTACCGCATGCTCCACAGCCGGGGGCGGCTGCAGGCCGGCGAGTCCCTGGTGGTCGTGGGCGCCAGTGGCGGAGTCGGAGTCGCCTGCGTGCAGTTGGGGACGCTGGCCGGCGCGCGCGTCATCGCCTGCACCAGCAGCGAGGACAAGGCGGCGCGGCTGAAGACGATCGGCGCCGACGAGTGCGTGGTCGCGCCGGACGGGCAGTTCGGCAAGCCGGTCTGGAACCTGACCGGCAAGCAGGGGGCGGACATGGTGATCGACTTCACCGGAACCGCCACCTGGGCCCAGTCCTTGCGGTCCGTGAAGCATGGCGGGCGGCTGATGTGCTGCGGCGCGACCACCGGCTTCGAGGCGGCCACCGACCTGCGGTACCTGTGGACGCGCGAGATGGACATCCGGGGATCGGACGGATGGAAGACCGAGGACTTGCGGCAGCTGCTGCGGATCATGGCCGGCCGTGAGTTCGATCCGGTGATCCATGCCGTGTTTCCGCTGAGCCGGATACAGGATGCCATGCGCGAACTGGAGAGCCGCTCATGCTTCGGAAAGATCGTCGTCGTGCCGGACGGCGTCCAGGCTTTGTGATGTAGACGGTCGTAGAAGAACCGCGCCGATCCGGCGCCTCGGCGCGCGCACCATGATTCCATCATCAATACACAGGAGACAGATCATGAAAATCAAGCCGCTTTTCCTCGTTGTCGCGTTGACGCTTTCCGCGAGCAGTCTCGCCGCGGAGCAATCCCTGGTGTTCACCTCGTGGGGTGGCACCACGCAGGACGCCCAGAAGAGCGTCTGGGCCGACGGCTTTTCCAAGGCCCAGAACATCTCCGTCCTGCAGGACGGCCCCACCGACTACGGCAAGATCAAGGCCATGGTCGAATCCGGCAACGTGGCGTGGGACGTGGTGGACGTCGAGGGCGATTACGCGGTCCGGGCCGGCATGGAGGGCATGCTGGAAAAACTGGACTTCTCCATCATCGACAAGAGCCGCCTGGATCCGCGCTTCGTCACCGACCACGCGGTCGGCAGCTTCTATTATTCCTTCGTCATCGGGTGCAACAAGGATGCCGTCAAGGCATGCCCGAAGACCTGGGCCGACCTGTTCGACCTGGCGAAGTTTCCCGGCAAGCGCACGTTCTACAAGTGGTCGGCCCCGGGCGTGATCGAGGCCGCCCTGCTCGCCGACGGCGTGCCCGCCGACAAGCTCTATCCGCTGGACCTGGACCGGGCCTTCAGGAAGCTGGACACCATCAAGTCCAGCATCGTCTGGTGGAGCAGCGGGGCGCAATCCCAGCAGCTGCTCGCCTCGGCCGAGACCCCTTACGGATTCTTCTGGAACGGCCGCCTGACCGCGCTGACGAAAACGGGCGTCAACGTCGAGACGTCCTGGGAGCAGAACATCACGGCCGCCGACATGCTGGTCGTGCCGAAAGGCGCCAAGAACAAGGCGGCGGCGATGAAGTTCATCGCCTTCGCCACCAGCGCCGCCTCGCAGGCGAAGTTCGACGAGCTTACCGGCTACGCGCCGATCAACCTGGTCGCGCCCACGCTGATGCCCAAGGAGGTCCGAGACACCCTGCCGGACAAGCAGGCCGCCACGCAGGTCAACGCGAACCTGGGGTACTGGGCCATGCATCGCGACGAGATCGGGACGCGCTGGTACGCGTGGCAGGCGCAGTGACGGGATCGGCATGATGCCCGGAGCGGGCCGCCGCGGCGGCCCGCTCCGGACTCGAGGGGTGGAGGCACGCCATATGGTTTCTTCGATTTCGACGGGCGGGACCGGCGGGCAGGGGGCGGCGAAAAGGCCGTTCCTGTCCGGCCCGGTCTCGTGCATCGCGCCGGCCCTCGTGCTGATCGCGCTGTTCTTCATCGTTCCGGTCCTGATGCTCCTGGTGCGCAGCGTCCTCGAGCCGGCCCCGGGGCTGGAGAACTACGCGATCCTGTTCGGCTCGACGACCTATCTCAGGGTGTTCTCGAACACCTTCCTGGTGGCTTCGCTCGTGACGGTCGTGTCCGTCGTCGTCGGGTTTCCGGTCGCCTGGGCGCTGGCGATCCTGCCCAGGAAATGGGCGGTCTTCCTGCTCGCGGTCATCGTCCTGTCGATGTGGACGAACCTGCTGGCGAGGACGTACGCCTGGATGGTGCTGCTGCAGCGCACGGGCCTCATCAACAAGATCCTTGTCAATCTCGGCATCGTCGACAGCCCGCTGGCGCTGGTGAACAACATCACGGGCGTGACGATCGGCATGGTCTACATCATGCTGCCGTTCATCATCCTGCCGCTCATGGGGGTCATCTCGTCGATCGACGCCTCGATCCTGCGCGCCGCCGCGCTGTGCGGGGCCAACAGGTGGCAGAGCTTCACGCGCGTGCTGCTGCCCCTGTCGCTGCCGGGCATCGCCGCGGGCGCCCTGATGATCTTCGTGATGTCCCTGGGTTACTTCGTCACCCCGGCGCTGCTGGGCGGCGCCTCGAGCATGATGCTCGCCGAGCTCATCGCCCAGCTGGTCCAGTCGCTGGTCAAGTGGGGGCTGGGCGGCGCCGCGGCGTTCGTCCTGCTGGTCGTGACCCTGGGGCTGTATTTCCTGCAGCTGCGGTACCTGAAGGTCGACAAGAGGAGCTAGCCATGCTGCTGGATTTCAACCGCCTGGGGGCCCTGCGCTACTTCCTGGTCATCGTCACGGGGCTGGTGCTGCTGTTCCTGATCCTGCCCATCGTCTTCATCGCCGCGCTTTCGTTCGGCTCCTCGCAGTGGCTGATCTTTCCGCCGCCCTCGTGGACCTTGAAGTGGTACGTCGAGCTGTTCTCGGACCCTCGGTGGTTCTATACCGCCCTGACGAGCCTGAAGATCGCGGTCATCGTCACCGCGCTTTCCGTCGTCCTGGGGTTCCTGGCGTCCCTGGGCCTGAACCGGGGCGAGTTCGCCGGCAGGGAGCAGATCCGCGCGCTCTTCCTGACGCCCATGATCCTGCCCGTGATCGTATTGGCCGTCGCCCTCTACGCCCTGTTCCTGAAGCTGGGGCTGGCCGGGACCACCGTCGGCTTCGTCATCGCGCACCTGCTCATCGCCTTGCCCTTTTCCATCATCTCGATCAGCGGCGCGCTGGACGGGTTCGACAAGTCCATCGAGGACGCCGCCATCCTGTGCGGCGCCTCGCCCTGGGAGGCGCGGCTCAAGATCACGGTCCCGTCCATCCGGCACGGCCTGTTCACGGCCGCCGTCTTTTCCTTCCTGGCTTCCTGGGACGAGGTGGTCCTGGCGATCTTCATGTCCAGCCCGACGCTGCAGACGCTGCCCGTCAAGATATGGACCACCCTGAGGCAGGACCTGACCCCCGTGGTGGCCGCCGTCTCGACCATTCTGGTGGCGCTTACTTCCGTGTTGATTTTCACACCGCTTGTGTTCCGCAAGAGGCAAAAAGATGACTAGACCTTTCTTGAGCATCCAGGGGATCCGCAAGGACTACGGGGACTTCACCGCCATCCGGGACGTGACGCTCGACATCGCCCGGGGCGAGTTCATGACGTTCCTGGGGCCCTCGGGGTCTGGAAAGTCGACCACCCTGTACATTCTGGCCGGATTCCAAGACCCTACCGAGGGCGACGTCCTGCTCGACGGCGAGAGCCTGCTTCGGATGCCTTCCCACAAGCGCAACATCGGCATGGTGTTCCAGCGGTACACGCTCTTCCCGCACCTGAGCGTCGGGGAGAACGTGGCCTTCCCCCTGCGGGTGCGCCGCTGCGCGAAATCGGAAATCGAGGACCGGGTCCATGCGGCGCTCAGGCTCGTCCACCTCGAGGATCTCGCCGGCCGCAAGCCCGCGCTGATGTCGGGCGGCCAGCAGCAGCGGGTGGCCCTGGCGCGGGCCCTGGTCTACGACCCGCCGCTGCTGCTGATGGACGAGCCGCTTTCGGCCCTGGACAAGAAGCTGCGCGAGGAGCTGCAGTTCGAGATCCGGCGCATCCACCAGGAAACGGGCGTCACGATCCTCTACGTCACCCACGACCAGGAAGAGGCCCTGCGTCTGTCCGACCGCATTTCCGTCTTCAGCCAGGGCCGGATCGAGCAGATCGGAACCGGCCGGGAACTCTATGCGGAGCCCGCGACCCGTTTCGTGGCGGGCTTCATCGGCGACAGCAATTTCCTGGCGGCCGACATTCTTTCCGTGGCGGAGAACAAGGCGAAGTTGTCCATCTGCGACGGTATCGTCATCGACGGCGTCCCGGTCCAGGGTCGGCCGGCGGGCACGGGCCGTCCGACGCTGCTGCTCAGGCCGGAGCGGATATCCCTCTCGCGCGCGAGACAGGAATGCGGCATGCCCGTGACGATCCGGGACCTGACCTTCCTGGGCAACATGGTCGAGGTGAGTTCCGTCACGGACCGGGAGGAGCCCGTCAAGATCCGGATTCCCTTCGGCAACCGGATCGTGTCGGAATTGGCCTCGGGGGATCGCGTCTGGGCGAATTTCGATCCCGGGTCGCTGCACGCCTTCCAGGACTGAGACCCCGCGCCAGGCGGGGGGCGGGGCGGGCGCGGTGGTACCATACCCCGGCCGCGGGCGGAAGCGCCCGCGGTCATCCGGCCATACCACGAGCGAACCCTCCCATGCCTTCGGAATCCTCCGCCACGCAGTCCGCTTCCGGGACGTTTGAAACCCTGGTCGACGTCCGCTGGGGCGACATGGACGCGCTGCGCCACGTCAACAACGCGGTCTATTTCTCCTACTTCGAGGAGGCCCGGGTCCGGCTGTTCGCCGCGATGGGCCTGGACGGCGCCGCGGGCCGCTATGGCGTGCTGGCCCACGCCTCGTGTGATTTTCTCAAACCGCTGATGTATCCTGCCCGTGTCGTCGTCGGCATGAAGCTCGTGCGCGTCGGGCGGACCAGCCTGGAACTGGACTGCTGGATCGCGGACGCCGGGGACCCCGGGACGCCGCATGCGCGCGGCCGCAACGTGCTGGTGTGCACCGACGCCGCCACCGGCCGGCCCCTGCCCTGGACCGACGCCGACCGGCAGGCGCTGGATCGCTGTTTCGCCGCCTGACGCGCCATCGATTTCCGTTCATCTCACGAAGGAACCGTTGTATGGATAAAGTCTACGAAAGTGCCGAGGCCGCCCTGCGCGGCGTCGTGGCCGACAACCAGATGATCGCCGTCGGCGGCTTCGGGCTGTGCGGCATCCCCGAGGCCCTGATCGCGGCCCTGCGGGACTCGGGCGTGCGCAACCTGACCTGCATCAGCAACAACGCCGGGGTCGACGGCTTCGGCCTGGGGCAGCTCCTGTCCACGCGCCAGATCACGAAGATGATTGCCTCCTACGTGGGCGAGAACAAGGAATTCGAACGTCAGTACCTGGCGGGCGAACTGGAACTGGAATTTACGCCGCAGGGCACGCTGGCCGAAAAGCTGCGCGCGGGCGGCGCCGGCATCCCGGCGTTCTTCACCGCCACCGGCGTGGGCACCGTGGTGGCCGAGGGCAAGGAAACCCGCGAGATCGACGGGCGCACCTACATCATGGAACGCTCCCTGGTGCCGGACGTGTCCCTGGTCAAGGCCTGGAAGGCGGACCGCAGCGGCAACCTGAAGTTCCGCCGCACGGCGCGCAACTTCAACCCCAACGTCGCCATGGCGGGCCGCATCACCATCGTCGAGGTCGAGGAAATCGTGCCCACCGGCGCGTTCGATCCCGACGAGGTCCACCTGCCGGGCATCTACGTGCATCGCATCGTCCTGAACGCGCATCCCGAAAAGCGCATCGAACAACGCACCACCCGTCAATAAGGAGGCAGATCATGGCTTGGGATCGCGAACAGATGGCGGCGCGCGCCGCGCAGGAACTGCGGGACGGCTTCTACGTCAACCTGGGCATCGGCCTGCCCACCAAGGTCGCCAACTACGTGCCCGAGGGCATGGAAGTCTGGCTGCAATCGGAAAACGGCCTGCTGGGCATCGGCCCCTTCCCCACGGACGACGAGGTCGACGCCGACCTGATCAATGCCGGCAAGCAGACGGTGACGACGCTGCCGGGCTCCTCGATCTTCGCCTCGGCGGATTCGTTCGCCATGATCCGGGGCGGCAAGATCAACCTGGCCATCCTGGGGGCCATGCAGGTGTCCGAAAAGGGCGACCTGGCCAACTGGATGATTCCCGGCAAGATGATCAAGGGCATGGGCGGCGCCATGGACCTGGTCGCCGGCGTGGGCAAGGTCGTGGTGCTGATGGAGCACGTCGCGAAGGCCAAGGACGGCACCGAATCCCAGAAACTGCTGCCCGAATGTACGCTGCCGCTGACCGGGGTGGGGGTGGTGAACCTCATCATCACCGACCTGGGCGTGATGGAAGTCACCGGCGACGGCCTGCGGCTGACCGAGCTCGCCCCGGGTGTGACGGTGGACGAGATCCGCGCCAAGACCTCCGCCAAGCTGGACGTGTCCGCCGTCGCCTAGGGAAGGTCTGAATTCCGCTCGACCCATTCAGCCTTTCCCCAAGGAACCCGCCGTGACTTTGCAACATTCTCCGGCAACGCCCGCCGGGCGCGTCGCCGCCCTGCGCGGGCGGCTGGCGCAATCCGGCCTGGCCGCCTGCCTGGTGCCGACCGCCGATCCGCACCTGTCGGAATACCTGCCGGAACACTGGGCCGCGCGCGCCTGGCTGTCGGGCTTCGACGGCTCGGCGGGCAGCCTGCTGGTCACGGCGGATTTCGCCGGCCTGTGGACCGACAGCCGCTACTGGGTCCAGGCCGAGTCCCAATTGCGGGACTCGGGCATCGTGCTGATGCGGGCCGGCGCGCCCGACGTGCCGGATCCTCTGGACTGGGCGCTGGCACACCTGGCGCGCGGCGACCGGGTCGCGGCCGACGGCCGGGTGCTGGATCTGGCGTCCGAACGGCGCTGGCGGTCCGGCCTGGAAGGCGCGGGCATGGCGCTGGTGCTGGACCAGGATCCGGTCGGCGCCATCTGGACCGGCCGGCCGGCCCTGCCCGAGGCCAAGATCTTCGAACACCTGCCGCCGCATGCCTGCCGCGCGCGCGCCGACAACCTGGCCGCCGTGCGGGCCGCCATGCGCGGCCACGGCGCGGCCTGGCACCTGCTGTCCTCGCTGGACGACATCGCCTGGCTGCTGAACCTGCGCGGCGCCGACGTGGACTACAACCCGGTCTTCCTGGCGCATGCCCTGCTGGACGCGGACGGCGTGCGCCTGTTCGTCGCGCCCGGCAAGATCGACGCCGGGCTGGCCGGCCGCCTGGCGGCGGACGGGGTGGCGCTGCGCGATTATGATGCGCTGGCCGACGACCTGGCGGCCCTGCCGGCCGACGCCGCGCTGCTGGTGGATCCGGCGCGGGTCACGGCGGGCACGCTGTCGCATGCGTCCCAGGCGCGGCGCATCGAGGCCATCAATCCGTCGCAGTTGCTGAAATCCGTCAAGAACGCCGCCGAGGCGGAGAATATCCGGGCCGCGATGGCCCAGGACGGCGCCGCCCTGTGCACATTCTTCGCCTGGTTCGAGGCCGCCCTGGCGGCGGGCGAACGCATCACCGAAATCGACGTCGATACCCGCCTGTCGGCGGCGCGCGCCCGGCGGCCGGGCTTCGTCAGCCTCAGCTTCGCGACCATCGCCGGCTTCAACGCCAACGGCGCCATGCCGCACTACCGCGCCACCGAGTCGTCCCACGCGGTCATCCAGGGCGACGGCCTGCTGCTGATCGATTCCGGCGGGCAGTACCTGGGCGGCACCACCGACATCACCCGGGTCGTGCCCATCGGCACGCCCTCGGACGCGCAGCGCGCCGACTACACCACCGTGCTGCAGGCCCACATCGCGCTGGCGCGGGCGCGCTTCCCGGAAGACACGCCGTCTTCCGCGCTGGATACCCTGGCGCGCATGCCGCTGTGGCGCCGGGGCCTGGACTACGGTCACGGCACGGGCCATGGCGTGGGCTATTTCCTGAACGTCCACGAAGGTCCGCAGTCGATCTCCGTGCGTGGCCACGCGCGGCCCCACCAGGGCATGAAGGCCGGCATGCTGACCTCCAACGAACCCGGCCTGTACCGCGACGGGCAATGGGGCATCCGCATCGAAAACCTGGTGCTGGCCGTGGCGGACGGGCGCACGGAGTTCGGCGATTTCCTGGCCTTCGAGACCGTCACCCTGTGCCCCATCGATACGCGCTGCGTCGTGCGCGAACAGCTGTCCGCCGACGAGGTCGAATGGCTGGACGCCTACCACACCCAGGTGCGCGAGCGCCTGCTGCCCCTGGTGGACGGCGCGGCGCGGGACTGGCTGCTGGCGCGGACGGAGGCGTTGTAGCTCGGGACGTGAATCGTCGTGGCTCGGCTCAGTCGCGGAAGACCTCGTCTAGGGACGTGGCGTCCAGAATGTTCAGCGACCAGGTTTCGAGGTCTTCGGCGCACGCAGCCCGGATGCGCTGGGTGACATCGTCATCCACCGGACCGAAGCGGCGCTGGATCTGGCGCAGCAGTAGGTTGGCCTGGCCTTGTTCTACGCCTCTTTGCGTATAGATCCGCTCAGCAATTGTCACGTAACTCATCTTGCGCTCCTGTTCCAGGCGTTCCACCGCTGCCAGATAGACTGGTTCCAGGTCCTTGGGCAGCCGCAGCATCCATTCGATCAGCCGCAGCAGCGGCTGGATTTGTGTCCGGTCATAGCCGTATCCGTAGAGTATCCTGACCAGGGAGATGGCCGGCTCCACGCGTTGCGACCAGTCTTTGTGCCGCAGGGCCTGCAATTGCGCCATGATGATCACGGCAAAGGGATTCGTGCGGGCCAGGGATTCCAGTTCATCCCAACGGTGCAGCCATTGCGCCAAGTGTACGACGGGAAAGGAAAACCGCACACCCTGGCCCAGGAACTCACGTGTATGTTTCAGGTGACCGGGGCCGGATCGGCTGGATACCAGGATGCACAGGCTGAACAGGGCGGGCGGCGCCTGCCCTGTCCGGGCGCTCAGGCCGTCATGCCGGTCCTCGATGCGGGTGCGGTAGCGATACATGCGATGCGTGACCTGGGCGATGGCCTGGGTGCCCACGGCACCGTCCTGCACCTCGGCATGGATCAGAATCCAGGCGTCGGCGCCATCGCGGTGACGCACGCGGACCAGCTTATCGGCATGCAGCCGTCCCTCGCCATGCGCGCCGTCGGGGATGCCGATGGCCTGCAGCTCCTTGTCCAGGAACTGTGGGGCGACCGACCGGTCGATGGTCGCATACAGATCGGGCGCCAGCAGTTCAATGGCTTGTGGAAAGAAGATTTCCAGCGCCTCCTTCCAAGGGCTGTCGTGGTCGTCCGGCATGCGTTGGAGGCTGTTCGAGGTGGATGCCTCACCCGGGGCATGAGGCGTGGCGACACCAGTGGGCTGGTTAGGATCGGACATGGGGGGCTTCCAGGTTCGGGAAGCCCCCCATTCTGAGCATGCCCCGATGTCACCGCCAGACTGGGAAGTCCGGATGGATGAAAGCGTCACAGCCGCTCCATGCATGCACCCGCTCGGCCGGTGCATGCATGCCGCTTTGTGTCCCGGACTGTCCGCTGGTTGGAGGGCGAACCTACGCCAGCCAGCGCCTGAACCAGGCGATGCTGCGGTTCCAGGCCAGTTCGGCGGCGCCCTGGTCGTAGCGCGGGGTCGAATCGTTGTGGAAACCGTGGTTCACGCCCGGGTAGACGTGGGCCTCGTAGGTCTTGCCATTGGCTTTCAGGGCGGCCTCGTAGGCCGGCCAGCCGGCGTTGACCCGGGTGTCCAGTCCCGCGTAGTGCAGCAGCAGGGGCGCCCGGATGCGGGGCACGTCTTCCGTGCGCGGCTGCATGCCGTAGAACGGCACGGCCGCCGCCAGTTCGGGGTAGGCGACGGCGGCCGCGTTGGCCACGCCGCCGCCGTAGCAGAAGCCGACGATGCCGATCCTGCCGGTCGAGCCGGCCACGGTCGGCAGGAACTCGATGGCGGCGAAGAAGTCGTTCATCAGCTTTTCCGGATCGACCTGCTGCTGCAGTTCCCGGCCCCGGTCGTCGTTGCCGGGATAGCCGCCCTTGGAACTCAGGCCGTCGGGCGCCAGCGCCATGAAGCCGGCCTTCGCCAGGCGCCGCGCGACGTCCTCGATGTAGGGGTTCAGGCCCCGGTTCTCATGGACGACCACGACGCCGGGCACGTCGCCCGACGCCTTGGCCGGCCGCACCAGATAGGCGCGCACCGCGCCGTTGCCCCGGGGCGAGGGGTAGGTCACGTATTCGGCGTGGATGTCCGGATCGGTGAAGGACACCTGCTCGGCCAGCGCGTAATCGGGGGACAGCGCGGCCAGGATCGAGGCCGCGCCCAGCGTGCCGGCTGCGTAGCGGGACGCCCGGCTCAGGAATTCGCGCCGGTCGATGAGCCCGTGCGCGTAGAAATCGTAGAGTTCCAGCAGTTCGGGCGCGAAGTCTTTTGCGGTCAGCCTGGACATGGTGTCCTCCCGGAGGCTTCCATGAGTGGGTCCGGAAACCATGATAGGCGGGGAGTGCGCCGTGGTAAAGCGCCGTAATCGGGCGGCCCGGGAGGGCCCGATGGCTCGGGTCGAGCGGTTATAATCCAAATTTCCCGCTGCGCCCGTCCACACCGGGCACCTATGAAATGACCAAATACGTATTCGTCACGGGGGGGGTCGTCTCCTCCCTGGGCAAGGGCATTGCCGCGGCGTCGCTCGCCGCGATCCTGGAATCCCGCGGGCTGCGGGTCACGATGCTCAAGCTGGATCCCTACATCAACGTGGATCCGGGCACCATGAGCCCCTTCCAGCACGGCGAGGTCTTCGTCACCGAGGACGGCGCGGAAACCGACCTGGACCTGGGCCACTACGAGCGCTTCGTGTCCGCCCGGATGCACAAGGTCAACAACTTCACCACCGGCCAGATCTACGAATCGGTGCTGCGCAAGGAACGCCGGGGCGACTACCTGGGCAAGACCGTGCAGGTCATCCCGCACATCACCAATGAAATCCAGGATTTCGTCGCCCGGGGCGCCAAGGCGGCCTTCGACGGCCAGGCCGACGTGGCCATCGTCGAAATCGGCGGCACGGTGGGCGACATCGAATCGCTGCCCTTCCTGGAGGCCGCGCGCCAGATGAGCCTGCGCCTGGGCCGCAACCAGTGCGCTTTCGTGCACCTGACGCTGGTGCCCTTCATCGCCTCGGCGGGCGAACTCAAGACCAAGCCGACCCAGCACTCGGTGCAGAAGCTGCGGGAAATCGGCATCTACCCGAACGCGCTGCTGTGCCGCGCCGACCGGCCCGTGCCCGACGACGAGCGCGCCAAGATCTCCCTGTTCTCCAACGTGCCCCTGGACGCCGTGATCTCGGTCTGGGACGCGGATTCGATCTACAAGATCCCCGCCATGCTGCACCAGCAGGGCCTGGACAGCCTGGTCTGCGACGCGCTGGCCCTGACGCCGCCGCCGGCCGACCTGACGGTCTGGGACCGCCTGGTGCACGACCTGGAAAACCCCCGCGAGTCCGTCACCATCGGCATGGTGGGCAAGTACGTCGACCTGACCGAATCCTACAAGTCCCTGTCCGAAGCCCTGGTCCACGCGGGCATCCACACGCATGCCCGCGTGAACATCGAATACCTGGATTCCGAGGAAATCGAGACCCAGGGCACGGCCTGCCTGGCCGGGCTGGACGCCATCCTGGTGCCGGGCGGTTTCGGCAAGCGCGGCACCGAAGGCAAGATCAAGGCCATCCGCTACGCCCGCGAACATGGCATCCCCTACCTGGGCATCTGCCTGGGCATGCAGCTGGCCGTGGTGGAATTCGCCCGCCACGTGGCCGGCCTGGGCGGGGCCAACAGCACCGAATTCGATCCCTCGGCGGCCCACCCGGTGGTGGCGCTGATCACCGAATGGCAGGACCGCGAAGGCAAGGTCGAGCGGCGCGACGCGGGGTCCGACCTGGGCGGCACGATGCGCAAGGGCGCCCAGCGCTGCCCCGTCAAGCCGGGTACGCGCGCCTATGAAATCTACGGCGCGGAAGTCAACGAACGCCACCGCCACCGCTACGAAGTCAACAACGTCTACGTCCATCGCCTGGAAGAGGCCGGCCTGGTGATCAGCGCCCGCACGCCCACGGAAAATCTGCCGGAAATCATGGAAATCCCCTCGCATCCGTGGTTCATGGGCGTGCAGTTCCACCCGGAATTCACCTCCACGCCGCGCGACGGGCACCCGCTGTTCACCAGCTACATCCAGGCCGCGCTGGCCTACCAGCGGCGTCAGTCGGAAAAGCCCGCACCGGAACAGTCTCTGGCGCAAAAGGCCTGAGCCCGGCCGCATCGTCCAAGGAGCCCCCATGCAACTGTGCCATTTCCAGGCCGGCATCGAACACCCCCTGTTCCTGATCGCCGGCCCCTGCGTCATCGAATCGCGCGAGCTGGCCTTCGAGACGGCCGGCGTCCTGCAGGAAATGACCCGGGCGCTGGGGATTCCCTTCATCTACAAGAGCTCCTTCGACAAGGCCAACCGCAGTTCCGGCAAGTCGTTTCGCGGTCCGGGCATGGACGAGGGCCTGAAGATCCTGGACGACGTGCGCCGCCAGCTGGGCGTGCCGGTGCTGACCGACGTGCACGAGACCGGCCAGGTCCGCGAGGTCGCGGCCGTGGTGGACGTGCTGCAGACGCCGGCCTTCCTGTGCCGCCAGACGGATTTCATCCAGGCCTGCGCGGCGACGCTCAAGCCCGTCAACATCAAGAAAGGCCAGTTCCTGGCGCCGGAAGACATGGCCCAGGTCGTGACCAAGGCGCGCGCGGCGGCCATCGAGGCCGGCGGCGACGGCGGCAACATCCTGGTCTGCGAGCGCGGCGCGTCCTTTGGCTACCACAACCTGGTGTCCGACATGCGCTCGCTGGCGATCATGCGCGGCACCGGCTGCCCGGTGGTGTTCGACGCCACGCATTCGGTCCAGCTGCCGGGCGGGCAGGGCACGCATTCCGGCGGCCAGCGCGAATTCGTGCCGGTGCTGGCGCGCGCGGCCGTGGCGGCCGGCGTGGCGGGCGTGTTCATGGAAACCCATCCGAATCCCGACCAGGCCCTGTCCGACGGCCCCAACGCCGTGCCGCTGGACCGGATGCGCGTCCTGCTGGAATGCCTGGCCGAACTGGACCGTTGCGTCAAGCAGTCCGGCGCGCTGCGCGACGGCGGCCTGTGAGGCCGGCGAATAGTCACTATAAAGGCCGCCGCGTGCGGCCGGCCGGAGTCCCGGGGTAGACTGGCCCCACGGGCATCCCGTTAAAATGGCGGGATTCCCTCTTTTACCCACCCCCTACACAGGCAGGACTGTCAGACCATGAGTGCAATCGTAGACATCATCGGACGCGAAATCCTCGATTCGCGCGGCAACCCCACCGTGGAATGCGACGTGCTGCTCGAATCGGGCGCCATGGGGCGGGCGGCGGTGCCGTCGGGCGCGTCCACCGGCTCGCGCGAGGCCATCGAACTGCGCGACGGCGACAAGTCCCGCTACCTGGGCAAGGGCGTGCTGCGCGCCGTCGAGCACGTCAACACCGAAATCTCCGAGGCCCTGATGGGCCTGGACGCCCAGGAACAGACCTTCATCGACCGCACCCTGATCGACCTGGACGGCACGGAAGACAAGAGCCGCCTGGGCGCCAACGCGATCCTGGCGGCCAGCATGGCGGTGGCCCGCGCGGCCGCCGACGACGCCGGCCTGTCGCTGTATCGCTATTTCGGCGGCAGCGGCCCGATGCAAATGCCGGTGCCGATGATGAACGTCATCAACGGCGGCGCGCACGCCAACAACACCCTGGACCTGCAGGAATTCATGATCCTGCCGGTGGGCGCCTCCAGCTTCCGCGAGGCCCTGCGCATGGGGGCCGAGGTCTTCCACGCCCTGAAGAAGATCATCGGCGCCGACGGCATGTCCACGGCGGTGGGCGACGAAGGCGGCTTCGCCCCCAATGTGGCCAACCACGAGGCCGCGATCGAGCTGATCCTGAAGGCCATCGGCGAGGCCGGCTACGAGGCCGGTTCCCAGGTGGTGCTGGGCCTGGACTGCGCCAGTTCCGAGTTCTACCGCGACGGCAAGTACCACCTGGCCGGCGAAGGCGGCATCGCCCTGGGTTCCCAGGACTTCGCCAACCTGCTGGCGTCCTGGTGCGACAAGTACCCCATCGTCAGCATCGAGGACGGCATGGCCGAGGACGACTGGGAAGGCTGGAAGCTGCTGACCGAGCAGCTGGGCCGCAAGGTCCAACTGGTGGGCGACGACCTGTTCGTCACCAACACGAAGATCCTGCAGAAGGGCATCCAGCAGGGCATCGCCAATTCGATCCTCATCAAGATCAACCAGATCGGCACCCTGACGGAAACCTTCGCCGCCATCGAAATGGCCAAGCGCGCGGGCTACACGGCGGTGATCTCGCACCGTTCCGGCGAAACGGAAGACTCCACCATCGCCGACATCGCCGTGGCCACCAACGCCATGCAGATCAAGACCGGCTCGCTGTCGCGCTCCGACCGCATGGCGAAGTACAACCAGCTGCTGCGCATCGAGGAAGAACTGGCCGAAGTCGCTTCCTATCCCGGCGTGTCGGCCTTCTACAACCTGCGCTGACCCGCGCTCCGCGCCCATGCGCCTGCTGAGCCTCGTCCTGCTGGCCCTGACCCTGGCGACACAGTATCCGCTGTGGTGGGGCAAGGGCGGCTGGCTCAGCCTGCGCGGCCTGCAGGCGCAGGTGCAGGCGGAAACCGAGAACAACGAAGCCCTGACCGCGCGCAACAATGCCCTGCAGGCCGAAGTCCAGGATCTCAAGACCGGGATCTCGGCGGTCGAGGAACGCGCCCGCAGCGAGCTGAACATGATCCGCGAGGGCGAATACTTCGTCCAGGTCCTGCCCCGGCAGTAGCGTCCCGGCCCCGCCGGACGTTTCAGGGCGCTGGCTCGCAGGCTTGCGGTTCCGCATCCGCCGCGCCGGCTTCCCGATTCGCGTCCGTGGCGGCGTCCGGGTCTTCACGCTCTCCTGGAGCCTCCGGCGGCAGTCCATCCGTTCCTTCCGAGTCCGGCATCTGCCCGGACTGGGGCGTCTCCACCGGCATCGAGTCCGTGTCCGGCATCGGCCGGCCGTTCACGTCCTGCGCGCCGCCCGTCCCGGGCTGGCCGGCGCCCCATCCCGTCGGCGCAACCGCGCCGTGCGTCACCCGCCCGTCCGCCAGGTCCGGCCAGGCGGCCGGATGCGACTGCATGGCGACGGCGGCGCGGCGGCGAAACGGCAGGTAGCCCGCCGCCATCAGGCGGGACTGGGCGGGGTCCACGGCCAGGGGCGCCAGGGCGCGCACGATGGCCGCCACGCCGGGCAGCAGGGGGCGGTGGGGCCACCAGAGTTCCAGGACCAGTGTATTGGCTTCGTGGATGGTGAGGCCGGACCGGGGGCCGCGGCCCTCCGGCCAGCCCTGCGCCAGCCGGAGGGCGTGCTGCCGCGCCTGGTAATCGTTGCGGATCAGCGGCTGGCCCGGATGGCGGCGGGGGCCCCGGAGGTCGGGATCGGCATGGTCCGGGAACGCCTCGGGGGCCGGTCGCGCGATGCGGATGCGCCAGGGCGCGCCCAGGGCCGCCCGGCGTTCGCGCAGCGCCCGGGCGGCGGCGCGGGGGTCGGGGTAGGCCATGCGCAGCCCGTGCTCGAAGGCCCGGGCGATGTCCTGCGGGCGGGCCTGGCGCGTGGCGCCCACGCGGGCGGCTTCCATCAGCGCCAGGCTGAGCGTCTGGCGCAGGCCCGCCCAGTGCGCGGCCTCGATGCCGCCCAGCCCCAGCGTCAGGACCGGGATGGCCGCCAGCAGGAAGCCCGCCATCCCCGCGCCCCGCTGGTGGCGGGCGGCGTGGTGGGGTCGGGGGCGGCGGACGGCCGGGACGGGGGCTGCGTGGCATGGATAGGGCATGCGGGGCAGTATGCGGTCCCCCCGCCGCGCCGGATAGTGCGGCAAGTACGCCGTGATCCGGATGTCATGCCCCCGCGCCGTCCGGGCGCGCGGTGGGCCGGTCGTACAGGGCGTAGCCGTTCTTGCGGGTGGACTTGACCCGGTACATGGCCTCGTCCGCCGCGTCGATCAGGGAGGACAGGGTGTCGCCATGCTGGGGATACAGGCTGATGCCGATGCTGGCGCCCAGGGGGTAGGCGGTGCCGTCGATCTGGATGTCCGCGCGCAGGCGGTCCAGCAGCTTGGATGCGATCCGGTCGACCTGCCCGGCCTGCTCCAGCTGCGTGGCGACGACGACGAATTCGTCGCCGCCGATGCGCGCGCTGATGTCGGTGCTGCGGATGCAGCCCTTGAGCCGCCTCGCGACTTCCTGGAGCACCTTGTCCCCGGTCTTGTGCCCGGCGCTGTCGTTGATGGGCTTGAAGTTGTCCAGGTCGATGTAGCAGACGGCGACCATGTGGTGGGGCCGCGTCGCCAGCATCAGGGCCTGTTCGAAGATCTTGCTGAGATAGTTCTTGTTGTTCAGCCCGGTCAGCGGATCGAAGTAGGCGAGTTCCAGCGCGTGGCTTTCGGCGTCCGTCAGCCGTTTCTGGAATTGCCGCAGGATGCCGGCCAGCAGCGCCAGGTACTGGAGCAGCACCAGGACGGTGCCGATGGCGAGCCCGATGACCCGCCAGCGCGGGAAGGCCGCGGCCAGGGGAAAGGCGGTCGCCCAGTGCAGGGCCAGCAGCCCGGAGGCGAGGGCGGCGATCGTCAGCCAGGGGCCGGTGTCCGGGGGGCGGCGGCGCAGGCAGGCGACGGCCACGAAGGCGAGCAGGCTGGCGTTGAACACGGCCAGGGCGGCCCGCATGGTCCAGAGGGGCAGGACCGGGACCAGCCAGGCGATCGCGAGCCAGCCGCCGACGAGGACGGCCGCGTGGCGCACCGGCCGCTCGCCGGCCTCCAGGCCCAGGAAGCGGATGACGCCGATCGCCAGCAGGGTCTTTTCCAGGCTGGTGAAGAGGCCGTAGAGCAGGAGGGTCGCGCGGGGGTCGCCGGCGCCGTCCAGGGCGAACAACAGCGTGCGGGACACGGCCGCCGCGAGGATGGCGCAGGCCCACCACCCGGCGCCGGGATTGGTCCTGGGGACGCTGCCGATCCAGCACAGCAGGATGAAGAAGACGAAATAGATCGTCGTGCCGCTGATGTGGATGATCTGGAAAAGCATCCTGCTGTCCCCCGGCCCTGGCGGTGCGCTCTTTTCATGGATGCCGGGGCGGCCGCGGAGGGGCGTCCGGCGATCAGGCAACAATTTGTGTATTGTGCTCGATCGCGGGGCTTCGCACTATGGGCGGGCACGCTCCGGCGGTGGAAACCCTGATGGGATTTTTCCCGATGGCGCGGGCGCGCGGGAAGGGATGGCGCGGCTCAGTGCAGCGCGTCGGAGCCGGGCGCCTGCAGCGCATCGGCGCCGCCGGTGAACAGGGCGGCGCAGTCCGCCGCGTCGAAATCGTAGGGCCGGCCGCAGAAGTTGCAGGCGATGTGCACGCGGCCCTGCTCGGCCAGGATGTCCTCGACTTCCTGGCGCCCCAGCGTGCGCAGCATGCCGGCGACCCGCTCGCGGCTGCAGGGGCAATGCCAGCGCACCGTCTGTTCGGGAAAGACCAGCAGGTCGTCTTCCCAGAACAGACGGCGGATCAGGGTGTCGGAGTCGGTCGTGCGCAGTTCCTCGCGGTCCAGCGTCCCGGCCAGGGTCGCGCAGTGCGTCCAGGCCGCGTCGGCGTCCTCGGACCGTTCCGCCGCGCCGGACGGAGCCGATTCGCCCGGCATGCGTTGCAGCAGCAGCCCGGCGCAGGCCTGGGCGTCCGCGGCGAGCCAGAGCCGGGTGTCCAGCTGTTCCGAGTGCTTCATGTAGTGTTCCAGGACGGCGGCGACCGTGTCGCCTTCCAGGGGCACGATGCCCTGGTAGGCCGTGGCGCCGGCCTGGCGCCCCGAGGGGTCCAGCATGACCATGAATCGACCCTGTCCGTCGGCGTTGAGCAGGTCCTGCAGCGTGGCGTCGGGCGGCGGGGCGGTGTCTTCGCGCAGGTGCGCCGTGGCCCGCAGGTCCAGCGTCGAGGTGCATTCGACCATGATGAGGCGCACCGGGCCGTTGCCTTGCAACTGCAGGACGACCGAGCCGTCGAACTTGATGTTGCCCGCCAGCAGGACGCTGGCCGCGGCCAGTTCGCCGAGCAGGCCGACGAGGACGGGGGGCAGGTCCTGGTGGGCCAGCCCGGTCCGCCAGGCCTGGGTCAGGCGCAGGGCCTGGATGCGGGTGCCACGGTCGGCGGTCAGGTATTTTTTCAGGGTGTCGCTCATGCGGGGATTCCGGGGGGACGCGGCCGGGCGCGGAGGGTCAGGCGGCGGGGACGGGGCGCAGGTCGCGCAGTTCGGTGCCCAGCAGCCGGTCGTGCAGGAACTGGCCCTGGGGGTCGATCCAGGTCCAGAGAAAGATCGAGAACGGGGCGCAGACGATCAGCAGGTCGAACGAGGCCCAGCCGGTGGCGCGCGACAGCCCGGCGATCGCCAGGGCCGCGAGCAGCGGCAGAGGCCACAGCAGCAGGTAGCGCAGCAGCATGCGCGAACCCCGCAGAGGACGGCCGCCCCGGTCGGTGACGCGGATGTTCCAGGTCTTCATCGGCAGGGTCTGGCCGCCGCGCCGCCAGCAGGCCAGGAAATAGACCCCGATGGCCAGGAACAGGAAGGCCTGGCGGCCGTGGCGCAGCATCAGGCCGCTGCGGCTCTGGGTCAGGGTGTCGAACAGATAGCCCGCCAGGAACACCACGCCGAAGAGCAGTACGCCTTCGTACATCATGCAGGCGAAGCGGCGCAGGCGCGGTGGGGCGGCGGGAACGGCCGGTGCGGAAACGGACATGGCGCGGCGGATGGATTCGAGAACCATCCATTATCGCTGAAAACGAAGTGGCGCCGGGTCCGGCGGGGCCTCGGAAACACGAAGGCCGCCCGATGGGGCGGCCCTGGGATCCGGCCGGAGGGGATCAGTGGGCGGCGCTGACCGTGTGGTTCACGCGGCCTTCGGGGGCCTTGAAGAAGCCGGCGACCTTCTGGAACAGGTGCTTGATGGCGTGGTCCAGGGCGTATTCCTGCTGGGCCTCGATGGCTTCTTGCAGCAGTTGGCGTTCCAGGGCGTCGGTCAGGCGGATGTCGATGTTCTGCAGGGTCTTCATAGCAAGCCTCTTTGCTTGAGAAAGAGCGTTTCGCTCGGGTTAACCCTATTATAGGGAAAACCCTAGGTGAGATGCAAGCCCCGGACCGGGCCGCCGCCCGGTCCTGTTGTTTTCGTGGCGAAAACCCTACGTCCGGTCCCGGTAGCCGGCCGCCACCAGTTCGAACTGGAACAGGCGGCAGTCCAGGGCGCCGTTGTGCAGGGGATGGCGCCGCCGGGCCTTCAGCCGCATCCGGCCGGGCAGGTCGAGGTCGCTGGTGATGACGTTGAGCTGCCAGCCGCCGTAGTGGCGCTTCAGCCAGCTGGCCCATTCGGACCACAGGTCCGCGTCCTCGTCCGCCAGCCGTTCGCCGTAGGGCGGGTTGGTGACGATCCAGCCGGCTTCGGCGGGCGGCGACATCCGGCGCGCGTCGCAGACTTCGAAGCGGATGGTGTCCGGGCTCAGGTGGGCGCGCTCGGCGTTGGCGCGCGCCGCCTCGATGGCGCCCGGGTGGATGTCGCAGCCCGCCAGGGGCTGTTCCAGGCGCGGGGCGATCCGCGCGCGGGCGTCTTCCTTCAGGTCGCGCCACAGGCGGACGTTGTGGGCGCGCAGCCGCTCGAAGCCGAAGGGTCGCCAGATGCCCGGCGGGACGCCCAGGGCGATCCAGGCGGCCTCGATCAGCAGGGTGCCGCTGCCGCAGAAGGGATCCAGCAGGGGGGCGTCGGGCGGCCAGTCGGACAGGGCCAGCAGGCCGGCGGCCAGGTTCTCGCGCAGCGGCGCCTCGCCCTTGTCCAGCCGCCAGCCGCGCTTGAACAGGGACTCTCCGGAGACGTCCAGGTACAGGGTGGCGCGCCGCTCGTCCAGGAACAGGTGGACGCGGGCGTCCGGCCGGACCGTGTCGATGTCGGGCCGGGCGCCCTCGCGTTCGCGCAGGCGGTCGCAGATGCCGTCCTTGGCCCGCAGATTGCAGTACTGCAGGCTGCGCATGGGGCTGCGGATGGCCGAGGTGTCCACGCGCAGGGATTGTTCCGGGCCGAACCAGCGTTCCCATTCGGTATCGCGCGCCAGGGCCAGGATGTCGTCCTCGTCATGGACGTCGGCCTGGGCGACCTGGACCAGGATCCGGGTGGCCAGGCGGGAATACAGGTTGGCGCGCAGCACGCCGGCCCAGTCGGCCTGGAAATGGCAGCCGGCGCGTCCGGCACGGACGGCCTCGTAGCCCAGGGCCTGCAGTTCCAGCGACAGGGCTTCCTCCAGGCCGTGCGGGCAGGGGGCGAAGACCTCGAAGGTCTCGGACCGGCGCGGCTGGCGCGGGGCGCGGGGCAGGCGCTGGATGCGCGGGCCGTCGGCGTCGGGGATGTCCGCCCGGGGGGCGGCGCCCGCGTCGCGTGGCGGGAAGGCCGGCGCCTCCGGCGGCGGGCGCCGGGAGGGCCGGGCATCCGGGCGGTCGGCGCGTGGTTTGCGAGGGCCGTCCGGCCGGGGCCGGTCGGCGTAGGGCTGGTCCGCGCGAGTCCGGGCGGGCGCGCCGGACTTCGGGCGGGCGGTCCGTTCGGAGTCCGGGTGCCGGGCGGGCTGGT